>ERZ795061.2810-NODE-2810-length-15668-cov-13.661564_pt1 | contig 15668 bp, 14 predicted proteins | sample MGYA00375145_ERZ795061 | MGnify/ENA primary metagenome ERZ795061 (study PRJEB30190, sample SAMN05720144) | anaerobic digester metagenome | isolation source: active sludge of municipal wastewater-treating anaerobic digesters | place: USA | collected 2014-12-22 ... | reverse complement strand
CCTGCGGGGGGCTCATACTCGCTGCGCTCGCCAAATCGCTCCCCACAGACCCCGGCTGCCCCGCCTTCGGCGAGTTTTGCGTGGCTGGTGGTTCGGAAGGCATTTGACCCAGGGCGCGTTTGCGGTGGGCGTCGATTTGCTCGGCCAGGCTGGCGATTTTTGTGTGGAGTTCGGGGGTGAGGCCGGTGTCTTCGTCGGGGAAGGGGAAGGTGTCAAAGCATTTGGACTTGCTGTACACCGGGTCGTTGCCTACGCCGAGATGTCCGCCCGTCGCCAAGGCCCATTCGACGTGAACGCGGCTCGACAGCACGCCTAAGCTGTAGTCGTCCGGCAGCGCGATGGCGATCAGCTTGTCGTCCGGGAGGATGCCACGGTCCAGAAACTGGAATGTGCGGTGCTTGGCCACTTGGCCGGTGGCGATGTAGCGGGGTAGGCCTGCGAGTGCTGACCTCATTACAGTTCTTGCTTCTGCAAATAGCCACCAAAGTTCGCGCACTCGTTGTCGATTATTCAATTCGCGTTCTGGTTTCACCCGTTCCAACAGCCACTGGTACACCGCCGGAAATCGACTCCGTACCTCCTCCGAAGCCAAGCCATGCAAGTCAATCACTTTGACGCCACGTGGTTGGTCGGCCAAATCTTTGCCATTGCGATAGTCGCGGATATGCACGTCCAGACCTGGAGCCGTTCCCCAGCCCAGGGCTCGGGCTTCGTCGGGTGTCAGTATGAATCCCGCGCCGTGTGGGATGACGCCACGGTTGGCGATTCTTGAGTTCGCAAGCAGTGTGTGCGCGGCGGTGAGGTCTGCGCCGGTGGTCAGGTCGGCGTGGATGATGCCTCGTTTGGGGGAGAAGGTTACGTCAACCTCACCATGTTCACCAGGCGTTTCGTGGGCCACCGTGAGCAATTCACCGTCCCGTGCGCCGGCGGCCAGTACGGTCATGGCTATTCGCACGGCCGCGCCATTCGCGCTATCTACCCACGGGTGGTCTGGGATGGCGAATACGAGAGATGCTGCTCCAGCGCCGGGGTGGGCAGTGTTGGGAGCCGATTTGGTGAGCGAAGCGAGTATGAGGCTTCCGGCACTGCCCGCACCGGTGCCCGCCAGACCCGCCTCCACCACACGGCGGTTGAAAATCATGGTCAGGCTGTTGGTGGTAATCAAACCCATGTGCCGCACTGCGCCTGCATTGACTAAGGCTGCTGCATGAGCCCACCAATACATCACAAAGTCTGCACTCTCGGGTACTTCCGGCCACGCGGCGCGCAGGGCTTGCGCGTAACCATCGCCTAGCGCTTCACGCATTCGCTTGTTGCCGATGAATGGCGGGTTGCCCACGATGAAGTCCGCTTGCGGCCAGGGCGCTTTGCGGGCGTTGATGTATTTCCACTGCGGCACCTGCGCGGCCTCGTCCGGCACCAGCGCGCCGGTGGCCGGGTGCGGCTTGAAGGTGACGCCGTCCCAGCGGGTGAGCAGCTCGCCCGTGCCGTTGGGGCCATCGTCGTAGGCCAGCTCGGACTCGTCGCTCTCCAGCACGGCGTCGCGGTGCTCGATGTTGCCGTAGTCATGTACCACCGGCTCGGCCACGGCCTTGTTGCCACGGGTGCGAATGTGCCACTGCAAATAACCAATCCACAGCACCAGCTCGGCCAGCGCCACGGCGCGCTCGTTCAGCTCAATGCCCAGCAACTGCTGTGGCGTGACGGTTTCGCCTTCCAGCCCCAGCACACTTTGCGTCTCGCCCAAGGCTTCGAGCTGGTTCAGCACTTCGCCTTCCAGGCGCTTCAAGTGCTCTAGCGTGACATACAGAAAATTGCCACTGCCGCATGCGGGGTCCAGCACGCGAGTGGTGCAGAGCTGGTGGTGAAACTTGCGGATTTCAGCGCGCGCCTCGGCCATTTTGCTGTCGTGTGCTTTCCCGGTCAGCTCTGCGGCTTCAAGCGCCAGCACCACGGCGGCGGCCTGGGCGTTGGCCCAGTCGGCACGCAAGGGCTCCACCACGGTGGGCAGTACCAGGCGCTCCACGTAGGCACGCGGCGTGTAGTGCGCGCCCAGGGCGTGGCGCTCGGTGGTGTTGAGGGCGCGCTCCAGCAGCGTGCCAAAGATGGCGGGCTCTACCTCGCGCCAGTTGGAGCGGGCGGCGACGATGAGCTGGTCGATTTGCTCCTGATTCAGTAGCAGGCTATACCCATCCGACGCGGGCTGTTTGAATAATTTACCATTGAACTGGAGCACTTTTGTGGCCAGCGTGGCGCTGAAGCCGCCCTGGTCCATATCGGCCCAGAGCACGCGCAACATCTGCTGCAGCGTGGCGGGCTGCTCGCGGTGTGTTTGCAGCACACCCAGAAAACTGCCCTTTGGCAGCAGCTCCACGTCTTCGGCAAACATGCTGAACAGACTGCGCGTCAGAAACGCGGCCACGTGGTCGGGCTTGTGGCCAGACAGCTCCAGCGACTTGGCCAGCTCGGCCAGCTGGGCTGCTACTTCGCGCGTGACACGGGCGCTGGCGCGAGCAGGGTTCAGGCTTTCGGGGTCGGTCCAGATCAGCGCCAGGCGCTCGCGCACCTCGGGTTTGATCAAATCGGCCAGCGCGAGCCGGTGGCTGCGCGGGTCGGGGAACGGGGTGTAGGTGGCGCCGCTGCGGGTGAATTCGGCATACAGCTCGATGACGTTGCCCACGTCCACCACCATCAGAAACGGCGGACGGCCCTCGGGTGCGGGCAGCGCGCGGGCGTAGCCTTCAGCCTGCGCGCGGGCACGAAGCAGGGCATCGTCAAAACCCTTGGTGTGGCTGCCAGCTTTGAGCTTTTTGGCTTCCAGCACGAAGTGGCCGCGCCGGTAGCAGTCAATCCGCCCGGCGCTGGTGGAGCCGTCGCCATGGCTGAAGGTGATGGGCCGCTCAAACATGTAGGCCTGCTCGGGCGTGGGGTGGGGCGCGTCCACACCCAGCAGCTCGCACAGCTGTGTGACGAAACTCTGCGCGGTGGAGAGCTCGCTGGCGGTGACGCCCTGCCAGCGGGCGATGAAGGCGCTGGCGGCTTGTTGTTGTGGGGCTCCCATGCGGGGGATGTTAGCTCCTAGCGGGGCACGGCAGCCAGAAAGCAGCTGAGGGTGATATGGATCAATGGTTTGAAATTCATGGCGACGATGATAGTGGGTCCCATGAAGATGCATTGAATGCTGCGCCGCACCATGCTCTAAACTGACTCTGCCATGAAGAACGATTCAACAAACCCTGTCCCCGCGCACCCTCATACGTCGCCAGCCAGCATCCAGTCACGTCCCTGGCTGGCGCGCCTGCACCCGGCGCTGTTTGGCATGGCGCTGGGTTTGCTGGGTCTGTCGGGGGCGTGGCATCGTTTGCAGGGTGCGGGCGTTGAACTCGCCGCTCCCGTCTCGAACGCCTTGTTGACGGTGGCGCTGAGCCTGCTGGCCGTGCTGCTGTTGTTGTGGGCGGTCAAATTACTGCGCCATGGCAACGTTTTGCGCCAGGAGTGGCGGCACCCGGTGCAGGGCGCGTTGCTGGCACTGATGCCGGTGGCCACGCTGATGGCTGTCGCTCTGGTGGCGGGACGATGGCCTGATCTGCGTGGCGTGTTGCTGCCCATTGCGTTGCTGGTGCTGGCCGGGCAGGGCGTGATGGCCTGGCACGTGGTGGCAGATTTGTCCACCGGCAAAACGCCGCCTGAACTGATCACGCCCGCGCTTTATCTGCCTACCGTTCCCGGTGGTTTTGTCGGTGCGATGGCGCTGGACGCGCTGGGTCTGCACGGCTGGGCCACACTGCTGCTGGGTATGGGAATGGGCGCCTGGGCCTTGCTGGAAATGCGCATCCTCAACCGGCTGTTTGCCGGCCCGCTGCCGCCGGCTCTGCGGCCCACGCTGGGCGTCGAGATGGCGCCAGCGGCGGTGGGTGCGCTGGCCGTGGCGACGTTATGGCCTGGCTTGCCGGCTGACGCGATGATGGTGGCGCTGGGCATCGCCAGCGGCCCGGTGCTGGCGGTGCTGACGCGCTGGCGCAACTGGAGCGAGGTGCCGTTCAACATGGGTTTCTGGTCGTTCTCGTTCCCGCTGGCGGCGCTGGCCGGTGCGGCGGTGGAGGCAGTGCGCCGAGGCGGCTGGCCGGTGGAAGTGGCGATGACCGCCGTGGGGATGGCCAGTGTGGTCGTGCTCTTCTTGCTGGCGAAGAGCGTGGTGTTGACCGCGCGAGGGAATCTGTTGCCGGCCGTGTGATGGCAGTCTGGCGCGAGGATGTACGAAGCAGATTGACCTGCATCAATATGGAATTGGCACTTCACGTTATTCTTGTCCGATGACATCGCGCTCATGGATTTCGATGGTTTTGCTTTTGGCCATGCTCATGCGTGGGGCGGTTGCCGGGTATGTCATTCCGGTGCAGATGGATCATCTCCCCGGCACCGTTTTGTCAATGCCTGCAGAATCCTGCCATGACGCCGAGGGTTTGCTGCCTGCGGGAGACTCCCAAAAAAATATGACTTCTTGCCAGATCGCCTGTGATCTGGCTTTTGCGCCGGCATTGGCGCCGGCGTTGACGCGCCTTGACAGCCTGGCACCCACAGTTCGAGTTCCCGCCATACCGTGGCTGGCCATTGCGGTGCCGGAACCCCCAGAGCATCGACCTCCCATTCTTTGACGTTTCTCTTATGAAGTTGCCGGGTTGACTCGTGGTCGACCCGGTGGTTTGTTCATCTTGTCTGGAGAAGCGTCATGTCGATGACTCACTATATGGAATTGCTGGCCACAAACCAGCCCTGGAATCTCATCCTTTTTATGGCCATCCCGGTCATCCTGGCCGAGACGGTAGCTATCACGGAATTGTTCCTGCTACTTTCGCGGCAAACCCAGGGCGCGCTGCGAACGGTGAATCGAATCGCCAGTATTTTGGGAGGGTTCTATTTCACCGGCGTATTTGGCTACCTGTTTGTAACGGCGGTTGTGCCATTGACGTCCGGGGGTGGCTGGCGCGGTCCCGCAGACGTGATCGCCGTAGGGTCTTACCTGGCCGGCATCGTGCCGCTTCTGGGAATGGCGCTGCTTGATCTTGGCCTGCTGGGGCGTGGTTTGAATACGGAGCAAAAGTTCAAACTGCATGCAACATTCGTTGCGCTGTTTCTCGTGGTCGCGCATGTTGCCATGATCTTTGGCATGCTCGACCCCAGCCTTTTACAGGGTGGTGAGAGCATGACCAGTCACGGAACCCTGTCGCACTAAGCGCACTGGACCTGCAGGTGCGCGATGGAATTGGCATAGTAAGCCAGCACCGGCAGCTCTTGCGGGTTCGGGCAGTGCAGGCCATCCTGCTCCTGAACCAGACGGCGCAGCAGCAACATGCGCAGGCCCACGGTGATGGCGTAGTCGCGGTCGCTTCGGGGCAGGTACACATGGGCGCCCAGCGCTTCAATGCGCTTCATCAATTCCTGCACTTCTGATTTCAGTTCCAGCTCGGACCAGGAGCGTTGCGGGTCGCGCATCAGCACGGCCGCGACGAGTGGCACCGGCAGGGCCGGAATGATCAGGCCGATCTGCTGCATCAGGGTCTGGCCCAAAGTGGCCACGACGTGGCGGCGCGCCGCGTCATCCAGCGCACGCAGGTCCAGCGCATGGGTTCGCACGTAGTCGCGCATCGACAGGGGTTTGCCAAAATTCACGCAGGCATAGCCATGCCGGTAGCGCCGACCCAGCAGGCCCAGGCGCATCTGCTTGAACACCTGGCCGCCGGTCACGCGCAGCGTGTGCCACAGTGAGCTGCGCGCAGCATCGGGATTGGCCTTGCGCAGCAGGCTGCGGTCTTCAATCACGCGGTCGTAGTTGATGCCCACGGGGATGAACACCAGGTCACGCTCTGCGCCGGGGTCGAAGCCTTTGAGCATGTAGTCCAGCAGCCCCAGTTTGGGCGCACGCAACCGGCCATCGGTGGTGAGCCCACCCTCCGGATACATCGCTTGGGGCACACCGCCTTCGGTGGCCATTTGCACATAACGCTGCAGCACCATGCGGTACAGCGGATCACCCGAGTCGCGCCGCACAAAGTAGGCGCCCATGGCGCGGATCAGCCCCTGGATCGGCCAGATGCGCGCCCATTCGCCCACGGCGTAGCTCAGCGCCACTTTTTCCGCAGCCAGGAAGGACACCAGGATGTAATCCATGTTGCTGCGGTGGTTCATGACGAACACCACCGTGGATTTGGGGTTGATGGCAGCCAGCGCCGTGCTGTCGGTGTAACCCAGGCGCACGCGGTAAATCATGCGGGCAAAGGTCTTGGACAGCCAGTAGCCCAGGCGGAAATAGATATAGGCGTTGAAGGCAGGGACGATTTCGCGCGCGTAACGGTTCACGCGCTGCATGGCGACATTCGCGGGCACATGCTGCTGCGCGGCCCAGGTATCTGCGGCGGCCATCACTTTGGGGTCCAGCAGCAGGCGGTCAACCAGCGTCTGGCGGCGGGTCAGCTTGAACTGGGGAATATCAATGTTCAGGCGCACGCTGATTTCACTGATGACACCACGCACCTTGCGCCGGAAGTACCAGCGCACGCTGGGCAGCAGCAGCCATTCCAGCGCTGCCAGCACCGCCAAAGCCAGCAGCAGACCAAAAGCCCAGAGTGGCAGGGCAACAGTTTGAGTCAAGACGCTTTCTCCCGGATGTGGGAAGTCAGCGTAACGGGTTTAGCGTTATTTGGCGACTGGAATCACCGTGCCGGCCGGAACATTCACGGCCGTCACGCTGTTTTGCGGTGAGCCTTCAATCAACCGGTCGGAGTAGGTGAGGTAGACCAGGGTGTTGCGCTTGGCGTCCACCATGCGCACCACACGCAGCTTTTTGAAGACCAGCGAAATGCGTTCGCTGTACATCTCTTCCTGCTGGTCCAGCGGCTTGCCGCCAAAGCTGATCACGCCGGTCTGGCGGCAGGCAATGGACGCCTCGGACCTGTCTTCAGCCAGACCCAGGGCGCCCTTGATGCCACCCGTTTTGGCGCGCGACACATAGCAGGTGACACCGGCTACCTTGGGGTCGTCATACGCTTCGACCACGATTTTGTGGTCCGGGCCGATGAGTTTGAAAACGGTGTCCACCGCGCCAATTTCTTCACTGCTGGCGAATCCGCAGGCGGTGATGAAGAGTGCCAGGGCGGCGAGGGTTAGGGGGAGTTTTTTCATGAAATGTCCTTTGCTGATTTGCTACTATTTTAATAGCTGGTTATGCATATTTGACGGGGGGTTAGGGTTGTTTTTGTATGGGTTTGATCTGGATACCTGTTTCTGTAATACTTCAGTCAAGACGAATATAACCATTACCCATGACATCATCCATTTTTCAGTTTGGGCAAAAGCTGCCTGAGTACGAGGTTCCCGTACTCAACGAGCGCGCCATTCGGGCCAGCGCCGGCATCCTGTTTTTCTTTGCCATGGTGTCGTTCATGAATGCCTGGCTGGTGGGCAACTTTCAGCCCACGCGGGTGTTTGTGGTGGCTTTTCTGGTTGATTTCTCCATACGGCTGTTCATCAATCCGTTGTATGCGCCCAGCCTGATCGTTGGCCAGTGGATCGTGCGCAATCAGCAGCCCGAATATGTGGGGGCACCGCAAAAACGGTTCGCGTGGGCGATCGGGTTTGTGCTGGCACTGGCCATGCTGTACCTGATGGTGCTCAACAACGTGGTGGGGCCTGTCAATCTGATTGTTTGTTCCATCTGCCTGATCCTGATGTTTTTTGAGGCCGCTTTTGGCATCTGCATCGGTTGCAGGATCTACAACCTGTTCAACCGGGAGAAAGCCCGGTTGTGCCCGGGTGGTGTGTGTGAGCTGTCGCCCGAACAACGGTCTGGCGCGAGCGCGGTGCAACTTGTCATCGTGGCGGTGTTCGCGGGCGTGGTGGCCGGCGCGGCCCAGTGGGTTTACAGCACCGGCCGGAGTGCCGGTCGCCTGATGCCCGCAGCACAGGCCGCCAGTGCAGTCACGCCCTCAGCGGCCATGGACCCGGCAGAAGCTGAGCGCTGCAAAGTGCCTGACTTTGCCAAAGCCATGGGCCATGAGGAAAAGTGGAAGTTGCACAACAACTGCAAGTAGTTTCCCTATTCGGAACAACGCAAAACAGCGTCTTCCCTAGTTTTTGGCCCGGCTGCCCGATCGGAGCCTTGGCCACATCAAATTCACCGCCAGCCCACCCATGACCAGCGTGGCTGCCACCAGCTTCCACGCGGGCAACGGTTCACCAAGCCAAAGCGCTGAAGCACCCATGCCGAACACCGGTATCAGCAGCGCCATGGGCGTGATGGTGGCTGCAGGGTGGCGTGCCAGCAACCAGCCCCACGCGGCGTATCCGAACAGCGTGTTGCCCCAGGCCTGCCAGGCCACGGCGCCCCAGGTCAACATGTCTGCACTGCGAATGCCTGCCGATATGCTGTCCCATCCTTCCAGAGCAAATGACAGGGCAAACAGCGGTGGGGCCGCGAAGATGCTGGACCAGACGACATAGGCCAGCATGTTGGAGGCGCCGCCCTGCTTGGCAGCGATGTTGCCACCCGCCCAGGACAGTGCGGCAAACAGCACCATCACCAGGCCCAGCAGGGTGGTGGTGCCATCCGCATGGAAGCCAATCGTTGCGATCCCCACGGTAGCCAGCAGAAGCGCAAACCACTGGAACGGCTGCACCCTTTCACCGGTGAGGCGCATGGACATGGCAATGGTGAAGAACACCTGTGTCTGCACCACCAGGGACGCAATGCCGGGTGAAATATGGCCGTTCATGGCCATGTACAAAAGACCAAACTGGCCGACGCCAATGAGCATGCCGTAGAGAGCCAGATTGCCAAGGCCGACAGCAGGCCGCGGCAAAAAGAAGATGGCGGGAACAATCGCCAGCGTGAAGCGCAGGGCCGCAAACAGCAGCGGCGGGAGATGTCCCAGGGCGACCTTGATGACGACGAAATTGGTTCCCCAGACAATCACGACGGCCATGGCCAGCAGAAAATGACGGAGGGAGAGCGGGGCAGGCATGAGTGATTTGTTGGGGTGGTTTCCCCGGCATTGAAGCGCGGATGGTACCCGCTTTTGAGCCTTACACTGTACACAATGATGAATCTGACAACGCAAGGTCTCCAACGTTTTGTTGAGGCGCAGGACCGGGTCTATGAATCGGTATGTGACGAACTGGCCATGGGGGAGAAAACCAGCCACTGGATGTGGTTTGTCTTTCCCCAGCTCAAGGCACTGGGCCGCAGTCCGATGGCCAAACACTACGGCATTGAGTCAAGGGAAGAGGCGCTCGCCTACTGGAACCACCCCATACTCGGCAAGCGGCTTCTCGAATGCACCAGGCTTCTGCTGGCACAGCGCAATGAGAATGCGCATGAAATTTTTGGCTCGCCGGATGATGCCAAATTCAAGTCCTGTCTGACGCTTTTCTCGCAGGTTGCGCCCGAGGAGCCAGCGTTCAAGGACGCCCTGGAGCGCTTCTATGGTGGAAAGCGGGATGAGGGCACGCTCAAGCTGCTGTAGCGCAGTGGGGCTGCAGACTAGCCGGTGATGATGGGCCGCAAGGCATCAACCTCGTCCACCAGAAAGTCGAACAGCGCCGCCACGCGTGGCGTGCGCCGCAACTCCGGCGTGGTGAGAACGCGCCAGATGCGCGTCAATTCCGGAATAGGACCCAGCACCCGCACCAGGTCGGGCTCGGCGTCACCCAGCGCCGTCGGCAGGGGTGCCAGGCCAACACCCGCTTTCACCGAATAGATCAACCCCAGCACACTGTTGTTGCGTGCCACGACATGTGCAGCCGGAGCCACCTGCTGCAGCCATTGCGTTGCACGGTGGTTGGCCATGGTCTCATCGAAGCCCACCCAGTCGTGCCGCTCAAGATCTTCCACGCGGTCGGGCTGGCCGCGCCGCGCAATGTATTTCGGGCTGGCATAGACCGCCCACAGCGAGTCACCCACCTTGCGCCCGACGAGCGCATTGTCCTCGGTGTCACCCGAGCGCAGGGCAATGTCCACTTCCCCTTTTGCAAAGTCGAGGTACTTGTCACTCATCACGAATTCCACTTGCAGACCGGGATAGCGGGTACGGAACCGGTCCAGCAGCGTTGAATTGTTGATGCGGTACATCAGTGGCTCGGGACAGGTCACGCGCACCACACCCGAGACCTCGCGCTGGAACGCCTCGACGTGCTGGGTCAGTGCCGCCACGGCCTGCTCCACCTGCTGGGCAAGGGGCAGCAACTGCTCGCCAAAAGCCGTCAGGCGATAACCGCTGGGGTGGCGCTGCACCAGCGCCTGCCCCATGCACCGCTCCAGTTCGGCCAGCCGGCGCTGCACGGTGGACTGGTTGACCTCCAGCGCGCGGCTGGCTGCCGTGGTGCTCTGGTGGCGCGCCACCGCCAGCAGGTATTTCAGGTCGTTCCAGTCAAACATGGCGGGTGATGTGGGGCGGAGCTATGCATTTGTGCAACCCCATTATGCAAGCCTGCGGCTTGTGGCGCATGGATGCAAAACCTAGACTGAAGCTGCAATACAGGAACGACAAACATTCACCAGGAGCCACCATGACAACTGTTTCTACCCCCGTCGCCAACCCGGATACCCAGGCTTTCAAGACCGCTGTGCGCGAGCAGTGGGACCGTTCAGCGCAAGGCTGGAACGATCACACCCCGGAGATCCGCGCCTGGTTGCGCCAGGCCACTGACGCCATGCTGGACATGGCTCGCGTCGAACCGGGTGCATCGGTGCTGGATGTCGCTGCCGGTGCAGGTGACCAGACGCTGGACATTGCACAACGCGTGGGTCCGCAGGGCCGCGCACTCGCCACCGACCTTTCCCCCGCCATTCTGGCGCTGGCACAAAAAAACGCGCATCAAGCCGGGTTCCGCAACGTGCAGACCCTCGCCGCCGACGGCGAAGCGCTGCCGGTTGACGCCGCCAGTTTCGACGCAGTGGTATGCCGGCTGGGACTCATGTTCTTCCCCGACCCGTTGCAGGGATTGCGCAGCATGCACCGGGCCTTGCGTCCGGGCGGTGGCATTTGCACCATGGTGTTCTCGCGGCCTGACCGCAACCCCTGCCTGGGCATCCTGATGTCCACGGCGCTGAAGCATGCGGGCTTGCCCGCGCGCGACCCGTTCCAGCCGGGGGGGCTGTTGAGCCTGGGCAAGCCGGGCCTGGCCGATGAGCTGTTCCGGGCGGCGGGCTTTCAGAACATCGCCACCACGGCACTGGATGCACCCTTTCGCCTGCCCACGGCGCGCCACTACCTTGACTTCATTCGTTCGTCGGCCAGCCCGATCCAGCAAATCCTGGGCCGGCTCACACCTGCAGCCGCAGAGGCAGCCTGGGCCGAGATGGAGGAGCGTCTGGGCGCTTTCACGACGGCCGACGGCTGGGTTGGCCCCAACGAACTGCTGCTGACGGCGGCTCAGCGTTGATTTCCGGGGAGGGTAGACTGGTATTCTGTCGCCGCCCGCAGCAGCATCCAGACGCCCATCGTGGCTGTCATCAGGAACAAGCCGACCCAGACCCAAACCGGCCATGCGGTCCAGTCCACCCGGCGCAGTTGCACATCGACGATCACTAGCGCAATGATTGGCAACAGCCCCCAGGCCAGCTGAGTGATACCCAGCGTGAACCAGTCAATGCGCGTGGCTGACCGCATCAAGGTCAGTGCACCAGCTGCCGGAGTGAGGAAGGCGACGCTGTAGAGCTGGGCATGAAAGGTGTCGACCTTCCATGCCCAGATGTGTGCGGCCTGTTCAGGCGCCACCAACAGAGCAGCCCCATAGCCGCCCAGCACCAGGGCTTGTGCAAGCAGCGCCGCACGCGGCCAGGAGTCCGGTGGGCTGCCAGCCGGCCGAAGGCGGCGATACCACCACAGATGCACACCGGCATTCAGGCAAACGCCGATGTAGAGAGCGAACCAGACCCAGACCTCCACCTTGGCCGGATTGAAACGTTCCCAATGAACAAAAGAGCAGGCCGTCACCACCAGCGTAAAAACGAAGATCATCGTCGTCACCGTTCGGGCTGGAGCCCACGTTCCGAACCAAGACTGGAGGAATGCTGCCAGCAGCGCAGCGGTGTAAAGCGCGCCGAGGAAACGCAGATTGAACGGCGCCAACGACCATGGCCAGATGCCGACTACCAGCGGATGCGCAATCAGGAGACCACCTCCGGCAACCACAAGCACGGCAACTTCCAGCCAGGTTACACCGCTCAGAAGCGGTGAAATGCGCGTATCACTGGCGGGGTGGGGAATCATGAAAGTCGGATAAAAAGTCAATTCCAGCGAACTCAGTATCGCACCGCGGCCGGGCAGGCTTCGTTTTGACGCATGAAATGGCGCAATGATGGCAGCCGCGTGGAACTGCGTAGACTTGCCGGATAGTTCCTTGCCATCCGTTCAGGAGAGACCTCAGACATGCCCACCAAGACGTTCACCAGCGGCCGCATCAGGAAGGCCGATTACAACCCCGCATCGCGGCAACTGGAGCTGCACTGGGACAACAAGACCGTCCTCGCCTACAAGCAGGTTCCAGAGGAGGTGTATCGGCGGCTTTGCAGCGCGCCCAATCCGGCGACTTACTGGGAGGACCGCATTGCAGAGGAGTATCCGAAGGGCGTGCCAATGACTGCCAGAGCTGATTCCGATGGCGCGAAGAAGCTGGGTGACTTGTTTGGGGATGTGGACTGAGCAGTACGGGGACTGGAACTGGAACTGCGCTTGGTCGGAGGACGAGATGCTGATGGGGTTTGCGTGCCCAGAGGGGCCATTCGGCAGGGATGGCGCCAGCAGCAGTCAATCATCAAAGGCTGGTATTGGGAAGCAAATCTTAGTCTTCAAAAGGTACTGATGGAATTGACGAAAGGACTAGGGTAAAGGTTCATTCATTGCCCTCATTCTCGTTTTTGCTACCGAAAAAATCTCTTGCAGCGGCGGGATGATCTCTTTTCCATTGATCTAGCTCACGCCCCTTGAGCCAATCGGAGTCTGAGCTATCGCTTTGATTCCACGGCCAAAACGAATGGAAGTTTGCATCTTGCGTGGACTGCTGTCGAATTTGAGGGGTCGGCTTTTCTTTGCGCTTAGGTACGTAATCCTCGGTACCAAATAACTTCTTCAAACTGGCCCGCATTTCCGGAAAAAGCAACGATAGCAATTCATCGTATCGACGGGGTCGGACATACATTTTGTCACCCGATTCAATATTCTTTTTGATTTCTTCAACCCAATCCTGATACCAAGCCGGATGGCTCGGTGCATCATCCTTTCGATAGACCGCTTCGGCGATCAAATAGACCGTGTGATACTTTCTGTTCTGAACTTGCGCCTGCTTGATTGCATTCATGACGCCCATCGTGGAATCGAGTTCGTATCCCACTCCACCACCGTTCTTGATCGATAGAATTCGTGGAACGATTTGCGATCTAGTCCCAAACAAGTCATCATCCTTAGCCTCATGGAATCCATGAACTGCCAACCGTTCAGCGTGCTTGGAAACCTCCTTCAACAGTTCGGAAATTTCATCGAAGTCTGCGGCCTTACCATTTCGGGCATGCATCTGATACCGGCGAATCGCATCTAGATAGTCACTGGCAATCTTCTCGATTGGAGTTTTGAGAATCAGCTGACGCGCCGCTTCTCTATCTTGTATCGCCCAATTCCTCTCCTGAAGTTGCGCAGCGACTGCCGCCTCAAACTCTTGCTGGCACACGTCAGCGTTGGGATGGCAAAGCCAACGCTTAAATTCGATGCCTTCGATCACTAGATCGCGAAGATCCGACCGTGAAATCATCCCACCTGTACGACTTAGGTCGATCTCAAGTGCGGGTACATTGTTCTCTTGAATTTGTGTCTGACGTTGCTGATGAATGGTATTGGTGACAGTCACTTCAATCAAAAGTACTCCGCCATGCTCTTGCGAAGTCCGAGCAGTTACATCTGGGATTAGCCTGCCAAAACGCTTTTCCAGCGCAACTTCCATCAGCGGGATCATCAGACACGGAAAATCGGCAGATTTTTCGATGTCAAGGCCATCGTCATCAGTTCGAAGAACGTAGCACTGAACTCCTGGTACACGAATCTGTCGAGACTCAGAGAGGATTTTCTTTACTTCCAAGTGCAGCAATGTCTCTCGACGGAATTTCAGCTCGATCCCGTCAAGCTCGGCGTGGTGTTCACCCTCAATATCCATCAAATCAACAGCCTTTGCCAACGCTGCTTCATTTGCCTGACTCTGCAGTTCAGCGTCTCTCCAGTGTGACTGCCAGCACAAACCGTCTGGTACTAAGGTCGTCCGTTTTCGCAAATCTTCCGGGCTCAGTCCAGCAAGTGCCGCGTCTTTTAGGTCTAGGAAGACCGAAGGGGTAACGCGGCCATCTTCGGAACGACTGCCACTACCAATCAACTGAAAACGCAATTGCCGACCATCATCGAGCGTAATGAGAGCAGACGCTTTATCTTGAAAGTCGAAATCTTTGATTTTTATGCGTTCTGCTGGATGCTCAATCCAAACTTCGTGCTGTGTACCACTGAACCCCAATACCTTACCGAGTACTCTTCGAGCGGGTAACTCAATAATCCCCTGCTGACGAAGTAGTTGGAGCGCGGCCAAACGCGCAGCCAAGAACATGCATTCCGATTTTTCAGCGCCATGGGGGTGCCGAAAATGCGGGCGTTTGATGTATTCTGATTTTGCTGCGTTGACGGCGGTCAACGGTAGATCACAGCTTTGGCATTTACAGCCGCACTTGCGACCCCGGCGTTGTTCACCGAGTTCCATGATGTAGACAGGTTCACCAGTCAAAGAGTCACGCGCCCAAGCCTGTACCTGACTTTGGGATCGATCAATTCCAGATGGGGCACCAGTGCTCAATTGCCTGTCTGCGCTATGGTCCATGATTGAAAATTCATAACAACCTCACCACGGTGTCATCCTCCAGGCCTGTAGGGTATTGCGGTGATTTGAAATGAATCCAAAAGTTCGGCTGGTCTATTAGAGATGCATTTAACCGTTCACTATCATTCTCAGACAATTTGATTTGTGGATGTCGGGTATTCGGCGTTTAATCTTAAGGTAGGTATGACCGCGATGAGTCGAAAGGCGATGTTCATTGGCTGTTCAGGCTATTGCAACCCGCCTTCACAGGTTGTTCAGATAGTCCCGGACTCTCCATCTGCTATATATTGAATAGCTAGTCACGCATATCCGACAAGGGCTAAGCCTCATTTTTATGCATGAAATGGCTCGGTGGCTGCCCCATGGCGGTCTTGAACATGGCGCTGAACGCGCTGTCGCTGGCATAGCCGGTGGCGGCGGCTACCTGGCTGATGGGGGTGCCGCGCGCGAGCAGGGGCAGGGCGTGGGCCAGCACGGCCTGCTGGCGCCATTGCTGGTAGCTGGTGTGCAGCTCGGTGCGGAACAGGCGTGCCACGGTGCGTTCACTGGCGCCAATGTCGGCCGCCCAGTCGGCCAGCGTGGCGCGGTCGCCAGGGGCGCGCAGCACGGCTTCACACAGCGCGCGCAGGCGCTTGTCGCCATGGTGGGGCGAAGGCATGGGTACACCCAGCGCCTGGGTGGTGGCGTGGGTGATCTCGTCCAGCAGCAGGGTGGTGAGCAGTTGTTCGCGCGTGGCGGCAAGGGGCATATCCACCGGCGCATCC
>ERZ795061.2803-NODE-2803-length-15690-cov-5.285002_pt1 | contig 15690 bp, 16 predicted proteins | sample MGYA00375145_ERZ795061 | MGnify/ENA primary metagenome ERZ795061 (study PRJEB30190, sample SAMN05720144) | anaerobic digester metagenome | isolation source: active sludge of municipal wastewater-treating anaerobic digesters | place: USA | collected 2014-12-22 ... | reverse complement strand
AATTTACCCATACCATTGGCGAAAGGGATATGCAGGCCCAGGTACTGGATGATATGGACCTGGAAAGAGAGAAAGGCATCACCATCAAGAGCCACGCCATCCAGATAAATTATAAATGGAAGGGTACTGAATATGTCCTCAACCTGATCGATACTCCAGGCCACGTGGATTTCAGTTATGAAGTAAGCCGTGCACTGGCTGCCTGTGAGGGAGCCCTGCTTTTAGTGGATGCAAGCCAGGGTATTCAGGCGCAGACAATCAGCAACTTGTACCTGGCTATTGAGAATAATTTAGAGATCATTCCGGTGATCAATAAGATCGATATGGACGGAGCCATGATACCTGAAGTGACGGACCAGATCGTGGAACTGATTGGCTGTAAACCTGAAGACATTTTACTGGCAAGTGGCAAAAGCGGCATCGGCATTGAAGAGATATTGACGGCCATCATCGATCGCATCCCTGCTCCCAAGGGAGATCCCGAAGCGCCGTTGCAGGCATTGATATTCGACAGCGTATATAATTCTTTCCGGGGCATCATTGTTTATTACCGGGTGTTCAACGGCACTTTAAAAAAGAACGACAAGATCAAGTTCAGTAATACCGGCCTGGAATACGGGGCCGATGAAGTGGGTATCTTAAAACTGGGCATGGAGGCAAAGAATGAAGTAAGGGCAGGAGACGTGGGTTATATCATCACCGGCATCAAAAATGCCAAGGAAGTGAAAGTGGGTGATACCATTACCACCACGGTTAATCCCTGTAAAGAATCCATCAAAGGTTTTGAAGACGTGAAACCGATGGTATTCGCCGGCATCTTCCCGGTAGAGACCGATGCCTTTGAAGAACTGCGTGACTGCATGGATAAATTGCAACTGAACGATGCTTCTCTTACGTTTGAATTAGAAACCTCACAGGCATTGGGTTTTGGTTTCCGCTGCGGATTCCTGGGGATGCTGCACATGGAGATCATACAGGAACGGCTGGAAAGGGAATTCAATCAAACGGTGATCACCACAGTGCCCAACGTAAGTTTTGTGGCCACCACCAACAAGGGCGAAGTGATACGGATCAACAACCCCACCGAAATGCCCGACCCGACCCGGATCGATCATATTGACGAGCCGTTCATCAAGGCACAGATCATCACCAAGCCGGAATACATTGGCAATATCATGACGCTTTGTATCACCAAACGGGGTATCCTCACCCATCAGCATTATTTAACACCAACCAGGGTTGAGCTGAGTTTTGAAATGCCCCTGACCGAGATCGTTTTTGATTTTTACGATAAACTGAAAAGCATGACCCGTGGTTATGCTTCCTTCGATTACCATCCGCTGGAATACCGTCCCAGCGATATTGTGAAGATGGACATTCTTTTGAACGGCGACCGGGTGGATGCCCTGAGTGCATTGATACACCGCGACCGGGCCCATGAGTTTGGGCGCAAGCTTTGCGAAAAACTGAAAGAACTGTTGCCCAGGCAACAGTTCCAGATAGCCATACAGGCTGCTATTGGAGCCAAAGTTGTTGCCAGGGAGAACATCAGCGCTATGCGCAAAGATGTTACTGCCAAGTGTTACGGAGGTGATATCAGCCGTAAGCGTAAATTGTTGGAAAAGCAGAAGGAAGGTAAGAAGCGGATGAAGCAGATCGGAAATGTGGAAGTGCCGCAGGAGGCGTTTCTGGCTGTATTAAAGCTCAATGATTGAGTGAAAGCAGCAAATGTTTAATATACAACGCTCAATGCTCAGGCCGGCACCATCAGCTCTTTTCTAAGCATACGGCATTTAGTTTAAAGCCTGCTCTATTTGAATATCAGCATTGAAAATTGATTATTTGTCTTCAGGCTTCCGCTAAGCGACGTAACTTTGAATTCAAAAACAACAACCATGAGCAACTTCGCTTTAAACCCCGATATGAACATTGAAGTAATGGCCCGTTTCATTGCCAAAGGAACAGATACCCCGTTGATAGGTGCCGATTACGAAATGCGGTTGTTTGAAAAAGACCTGATGGAAGATGATTACCTCGGCCGTAGTGTATTGAATGAAGAAGGCACGGCAAAGATTTCCTTTAAACACGGCGATTACCAGGATTTTTTAAACCCCGAAATAAATCCCGACCTGTACTTTGCTTTATACCGTGGCGATGCACTCGTGTTTCAAAGCAAGGTAATGAGAGACCTTGACTTGGAAAGCCTGGAAAAATTCAAGATGGGTGAAGGGGAAGTGGTTGATTTGGGAACCTTCCTGGTATAAGATCAGTTATTCTTCATCGCCTTTTCCCTTTGGCTTTGCCGGTGTGGTTGCCGGCTTCTTCTCTGTTTCGCCTTCTATACTTTTTAATTTATTCTCATCCAGGATGCCTTCTGTATTGCGGATGGGAGTGGGAACGGGGGCTTCTCCCTCTGGTGTAACATAGTTGAATACTTTTTCCACGTGCACCCATTTGCCGTTCTTCCACCTGAACCCTTCGTAGTCGCCGTCGCCCACCAGGGTCCATTTCTTTTTTGGTTCATTTGATTCGGATACCAGGTGTTCTACAATGATCATATCAAGGTCTTTGTCGTACATCAGCCTGGGCCCTGCATCTTTTTTGTATTCCATTATGTAACGGCTCTGCGCTGTTTTAAAAACCGTGTCTTCTTCGTAGCTGAAATACCGTCCGCCAAAAGTGGGTTCGTCATTCAGGAAATTAAGTACTTCAATCACTTTGCGGCTGCTGCGGATATTATTCTCATCGTAACCCAATAAGGTATAGTAATTCTGGTTGGAGCTTCTTTTCTGGATGATGCGGTAATAAATAGCGCCGATCCAGCCATTATGGTTACCGATCGTATCTGCAATATTGCCGGTTACATCAGACTTATCGATCAGTCCGTATAATTTCAGGGAGCCATCATGGGTTTTCATTTGTATGGCGCCGTGCTGGCGGATGATATTCTCATTGATCACCAGTTGCCAGGTGAAGATGCGGAACAGGCTGTCGGGTGAGTAAAGACGTGAAATGGTTTCCAGTGAATCGAAAGGGTAGTGGAAGGAATGGGGGGTTTTTAATGCCCTTACCAATATCCGGGTGAAATTGCTGTCGGCATAAAAACGGTCATCTGCATTAATGCCCTGTATGATCTTTCTTGCGTATGTTTTTAAAGAATCTTCTTTTTGCTCCAGCACTTTAAGATTGGCTTTGCTGTTTCCTTGCGCTAAGGAGTATTGACAGATAATGGATACCAGGAATAAACCCAATAGTTTCTTCATGCCTTAAAAGTAATTATTCCTGAAACATATTGGCGGTAAAATTATTGCCTGTGTAAAAAATTTAACTAAAGCTTAGAACAAGGCCACGAATAACACTAATGAGGGAGATCATCATTGCAGCGATTCTGCAAAAGACAGTAAGGAATCATAAACGGCATCGATGCGTTCATCATGGAGGTCAACTTCCGGTCGGGTGGTAGGAAGAAAGATGGTCTTAATGCCCATGTTCCGGCCAAACTGCATATCGCTGAGGGTATTGCCGATCATGATGGCTTTGGAAAGATCAATGCCCGGGAGGTCGGATACAGCCTGTAAACCCATGCCGGGATTTGGCTTACGGTTCGGACTGCTTTCATCCAGGTCGGGACAAAAATACACGGCATCAATCCGTCCGCCTTTTTTTTCTATTTCGGTCTTCATATTCTTATGTATCAGTTCCACGTCTTCTGTTCTGGTAATGCCTTTGCCAATGCCCCGCTGGTTGGTAACCACAATTATATATTTGAATTTCTTTGAAAAAACAGCAATAGCATCTTTCACGCCTTCGTAAAAATAAAATTCATCCCAGGTATGGATATAGTCTTTGTGTTTCTCGTAATTGATCACCCCATCCCGGTCGAGGAAGAGGGTCCAGGTTTTGTCTATGTTGGTTAAGTCGATCATTTAATTAATTTGAAGATGGGTTGATTTGAAGATTTGAAGATTTCCTGAGGTTGAAGAGTCTTATCATTTTCAAATCTTCAAATTTTCAAATTGTTTCAATTTAATTCCTTCTGCGCTCTTTCATAATCCTCCGGTATACCTATGTCGATAAAATATTCATCCTGCACCAGGCCGGCCATTTTTCTTTTGGTATAGAACTGCTCCAGGTAATCTTTTTCAAAAGAGAATTTTTTCGGAAGATCTTCCTGCAGAAATCTTTCTTTATTCAAGGCATAAATGCCCCCGTTGATGAACCCCTCTTTGTAATGACTTTTTTCTTTGAAGCTGGTAATGAAATGATCGTTGTTGAGCTCCACTACGCCATAGCGGTCAAAGTCCAGCATAGGTTTTAAGGAAAGCGTACAATCGGCCTTGCTTGTTTCGTGGAAATCAGCAAGCAGCCCGAGATCAATATTGAAGAACGTATCGCCGTTTAGTATCAAAACATTTTTGCCGGTTGCTTTACTGCAGGCCAGTTTAACAGCGCCGCCTGTTCCCAATGGCTCTTTTTCAATTGTACACTGAATATTGAGCGTTGGGTATTGATCATTTAACCATGCTTCAATCAACTCATGTTTATATCCAAGCGAGAAGATGAACTGATTGATTCCCTGCCTTAGTAGTTGTTCAATCACAAAATGAAGAAATGGTTTGCCGGCAACAGGAGCCATGCATTTTGGAATATCTGAAACCACAGACCGTAACCTTGTTCCCAATCCTCCTGCCAGTATGATCGCTTCGCCCCCCAGCCCCCTGTACTTCGGCTCCGCTCTGGATGAAGGGGAGTTTTGAAGTTCAATATTTTTAGAAGTATTCAATTATAATAGCCGTTGTTGTTGCAATGAGAGTTTAAATTACCAGACACCAGGTTCCCCCTTCAGGGGGCGGAGGGGGCAGCAAAGTATTCTGCTTCTACCAGTTGACAGATGATGTGCCCGAGCATGATATGGCTTTCCTGTATCCGTGGTGTATCGGTGGAAGGGACATTGATCAGGTGATCGGAAAGCGATTTCATCGTTCCGCCGGTTGCCCCGGTGAAGGCGATGGTGATCATCCCTTTTTGTTTAGCCACTTCAAAGGCATTGTAAATATTCCTGCTGTTGCCGGAAGTGCTCAGGCCGATCAATATATCTCCTTTGTTGCCGATGCCTTTAATAAGCCTTGAATAAATAACATCATAGCTGTAGTCATTGGCAACGGCCGTAAGGTAAGAAGTGTTGCAGTGTAATGCTTCTGCCGGCAATGCATCCCGGTCGGTATAAAACCGCCCGCTGAATTCGGCTGCCAGGTGCTGGGCATCGGCAGCACTGCCGCCATTACCGCAGAACAAAACCTTGTTGCCGTTCTTAAATGCATGTACGATCACAGCAATACATTCTTTTACGGTGGTAAGCAGTTCTTCATTTTGTAAAACATCCTGTTTTACCTTGATGGAAGCCTGCACTATATTTTTTATCGGGTCCATAGTTTTACGTTAAACAGCCCAGGTGGTTAACCCATGCCTGGTGAATGAATAATCCCTGACCTGCCCCCCAAAATTATTCAATGTTTTTATAACGGCATGGCGGGTATTGCCGGGACAGTAAAAGATCATGAACCCGCCGCCGCCTGCACCGCTTATCTTTCCGCCGGTGGCGCCGGCCTGTTTGGCGGCTGCATATACTTTTTCAATAGTATCGTTGCTGATATTGGCCGCCATATTCCTTTTCTGTTCAAAACCATAATTAAGTATAACGCCGATCTCATCCAGTTTTCCCTGCAGCAGGGCTTCCTTCATCATCCTGGCCTGGTCTTTCAGGTGGTGCATGGCTTCAATGCTTTTCTCATTTTTCTCATTCACATTCTTTACCTGCTCTTTAATGATGGTGGCGCTTTCTCTTGACGTAGCGGTAAAATACAATACCAGGTTATTTTCCAGTTCATGCAAATATTCAGGCTTAATCCGCAACGGATTTACGATCACTTTATCGCCGGCATTAAATTCCATGAAATTCACTCCGCCAAAAGTGGCTGCATACTGATCCTGTTTGCCGCCTGCCAGTTTCAGGTCGTTGCGTTCAATATCATATGCATATTTTGCAATGCCGTATTCATCCATTTTTATTTTGTGCATTTCTAAAAATGCTCCCAGCACGGCTACCACCAGGGTGGATGAAGTGCCCAGCCCGGAACCTGCCGGTGCATCCACAAAAGTAGAAAGCCGGAAACCACTCAGCGGTATCGTATGATCTTTCTGAACCCGGTTGTAAACGCCTTTCAGCAGGTCGAGTGTTCCGTTGATGGGTAATTGTTCTGCCAGGTCAAATACCTGTTCTTCATCCCGGTCAAATGCATGGATGATGATCCTGTTCTCAGCTAATGGTTCAATAGAAGCGTAGGCCGAAAGAGAAATGCTGGTATTTAAGATGGCTCCGCCAAACTGGTCGCTGTAAGGACTCACATCGGTGCCGCCGCCGGCAAGGCCTATTCTTAAAGGAGCTTTACTTCGGTAGATCATGCATAGTGATTAATGGGGCAATTTACTGAATAAGTTGAAAGGTTGAAGGGTTGAAAAGTTTAAACATTCAAAATACTTTCCACCATCTTTGTCCAGCTTAATTTTTTCTTTTCTTCCAGCAGGCCGGGCATAAAATAATTTTCTCCCTTCTCAAAATACTCAATGATCTTTTCGGCCAGCGATTCGGCAGTTGGCTCAGCCACCAACCCTGCTTTACCATCCGGCACCATCGAAGGAAGTCCGCCTACATTGGTAACGATCATCGGTACTTCAAAATGATAGGCAAGTGGCGTAACGCCGCTTTGGGTGGCATTGCGGTAAGGTTGAACAACCACATCCGCTGCACACATAAAATACTTTACTTCTTCATTACGGATGAACCGTGTATGTAACAATAAGGAGTCTTTAATATTCAATTGCGCTATTTGTTCGTCGTAAGGTTTCCGGTCTTCGTAAAATTCGCCTGCAATGAGTAGTTTGAGGTTTGAGGTTTCCTTTTGACCCTGCCCGGGATCAGGTTTGCGGTTTGCCACTAACTTCATTGCATTCAATAAAATGTCAAGTCCCTTGTAAGTCCTGATAAAGCCGAAGAACAGCAGCAACTTTTGCCCATTGTCTATTTCCAATTTCTTTTTTGCTTCGTCTTTTGAAATCTTTTCTCCGAAATTATCATACAACGGATGAGGAACAAGCTTTGCCGGTTTTGTTGCAGTGAATGAACGCAGGTCGCTCATCACTTTTTCACTCATGGTGATGAATGCATCCACCGGTTTAATAAAATAACGGGTGAATGGTTTATCGCCCATTCGTTTCTCATGCGGTATGATATTATCGGCAATGCAAATTATGCGGCTGTGCTTGTTTTTTTTGATGATGCGCAGGATGGTTCCCAGGCAGGGCCCCATCAACGGGATCCAGTAACGGACCACAATGATATCCGGGTTCAGTTTTTTTATTTCCCTGCCAACGCTGATCCAGTTGAACGGATTAACAGAGTTGATCCGGGTTCTTATATCAAGGTTTGCAGGAGCCGGTTCATCGGTGAACTGTGTTTTGCCGGGAAATAAAAAGCCGGGGTATTGTAAAGAGAAAGAATAGATACTTACGCTGTGTCCTTCATCCTGGAATTGTTTGGCCAGGCGTTCGTTGAATGTTGTCATACCGCCGCCACGTAAAGGATGTGCCGGGCCGATGATAATGATTTTTTTATATAGAAACGCTGATGACACTGATTTTGGCGGATGTTAACGGATATTTTTATGTTGGTTTGTAAATATCTTCCTTTTCATTGTTGGCTTTTCTCCAAAAAATAAGATCAGTCCGACTTCATATTCGGTCGCTTTTAAATAATTAACTAATTGAAGTTCGTGTTCCAGAATAATGCCTCCGTCGCCGGCTTTCAATTCGAGAATAACTTTATCTTCCACCAGGATGTCTGCAAAATATGTTCCTACCTGGGTTTGCTGATAATAAACTTTTATCGGTGATTGTTGTGAGCAATGAAGACTATTATTCTGTAATTCTATTATCAATGCATTTTCATAAACTTTTTCAAGAAAGCCATATCCCAATTCATTATAAACTTTATAAAAGCATTTTAAAATAGTATCTGTTAGTTCCTGGTATAAAAGCATACTAATCCGTTTTCAATCAGTACTGATCCGTGTCATCCGTGTTTCTATTCTACAGGCCGGTTTTCTTTTCTATCAAATAATTATTTCTTTCCGGAGAATTGCGGGAGATGAGTTCCCCGATAAACCCGGCAAGGAATAATTGCGAACCGATGATCATGGCCAGGATAGCAAAGAAGAACAGGGGGCGCTGTGTAAGTCCGGTTTGATCGAAAAAGAATTTTGAAACCGTGAGGTAAATAAAGATACTTAACCCGAACAGGAAACATAAAGTGCCCCACAACCCGAAGAAGTGCATGGGCCTTTTGCCGAACTTGCCTACAAAGAAAATGGTCATCAGGTCGAGGAAACCATTGATGAAACGGCTCCAGCCGAACTTGGTAACGCCGTATTTTCTTGCCCGGTGCTCCACCACTTTTTCGCCGATATTGCGGAACCCCGACCATTTGGCAAGTACCGGTACATAGCGGTGCATTTCGCCGTACACTTCAATGCTCTTCACCACTTTTTTATTGTACGATTTCAGGCCGCAGTTGAAGTCGTGAAGTTTTATTTTACTCATCCCCCTTGCGGCGGCATTGAATAATTTGGATGGGATATTTTTTGTGAGGGTATTATCGTACCGTTTCTTTTTCCAGCCGCTCACCAGGTCGTAACCGCCTTCCACGATCATTTTGCGCAGTTCGGGAATTTCATCCGGACTGTCCTGCATATCGGCATCCATGGTGATCACCACATCCCCCTGCGCTGCTTTGAATCCTTCGTTCAGGGCGGCGCTTTTGCCATAGTTGCGCTGGAATTTTATTCCCTTGATGTTTGCATTGCCGCTGCGCAACTGCTCTATCACATTCCAGGATCCGTCGTTGCTGCCGTCGTCGATCATGATCACTTCATAGGAAAAATTATTTTCCGTCATCACCCGTTCTATCCAGGCCGATAATTCGGGCAACGATTCTTCTTCGTTATAAAGCGGTATTACTATTGAAAGGTCCATGCTGTTTGTTTATTGTTTTCTTTGACTTAAAAAACCGGCTCCCACGGCCGTTACCAATGCGCCTAATATCAGGTATTTGAACAGGGTTATGCCCAGCATCATGGGCATGAATATTTTTCGCAACTGGGCCGCATTGCCTTCAATCTCTGCGGGTGTATGATTTCCTTCCGCCAGTAATAATTTATTGTTGGCTGCAATGCCCGATTCCCTGTACGAAGTATCAAAGCTAAAAAAGATAAAGATAAACACTACCATTAATAAGGTAACCACCACAAATGTTCTGAAGCCTGCTGAAAAGTAATCTTTAAATGTCTTGGTTTCTGTTTCGGCCTGCATGAAGGATACCAGGCTCCATAATATTCCTGCCAGGTACACTGTATATACAGCGTATTGCTCCGTACCGTTGAGCGGCCATTTGAGGCCATAAAAAAAGAATAAACTCAGCCCGATCATTACCATGCCGGTGAGCAATCCTTTTTTAGTTGCGTTTAATTTTTGCAGCATAGTCTCAGTTCAATTGTACCTGGCCTTTATTGATGATGCCGATCACTTTTCCTTTCAGTTTTTTGCCGGTGAAGGGAGAGTTCCCTGACTTAGATCGTATCATTTCCTCGTTAAAAACAAATTCGGTGACCGGGTTAAACAACGTGATACAGGCCATTTCTCCTTCTTTGATCTCCGGAACAGGCAGGCTGAATAATTTCCTTGCATTCACTGTTTGCATCTGTACAAAATCCGCTGCCGCCATTCCTGCGGTGATCACTGCAGCGAAGAGAGTCTCCAGGCTTATCATGCCGGGTTTGGCGTATTCAAATTCGCAGGTCTTGGCATCCCAATGCTGCGGAAGATGATGAGAGGCTATGCAGTCGATATGCCCATCCAGCAATGCTTTTCGCATGGCCATCATCTCTGTTTTATTACGCAGTGGCGGGTTGAGTTTTAAATTGGTATCGTATTGCTGCAGGTCTTCGTCGCAGAAAAAAACCTGGTAAGGTGTGATAGAACAACTCACATTTATTCCACCTTCCTTTGCCCGTTTTATATACTCCATGCTTTTGGGCGATGATACCCCGGTGAAATGAAGTTTACTGTCGGCATACCGGGTTAATTTAATATCCCTTGCCACCATCAGTTCTTCGGCCATGGCTGGTTTGCCGGGTAACCCCATTTGGGTGGAGATCAGCCCTTCATTCATCAAACCATTTGCCCCGATGCTGGTATCATCGGGCACCTGTATTACGGTGCCGTCAACCGTTTTTACATACTGTAATGCTTTCAGTAACAGGCCGGCATTCTGAACCGGGTGTATGCCGTCGCTGAAGGCAAGGGCCCCGGTTTGCTGCATATCGTACATCTCGGCCAGTTCTTTTCCTTCTGTTTTTTTGGTAATGGCAGCTATCGGATGAATATTTACCGCTGCCTGTTTTGCTTTCTGAATGATGTAGTCGATCTGCGATTTGCTGTCGGCCACCGGGTTGGTATTGGGCAGCAGCATCACATCGGTAAAACCTCCGGCTGCAGCGGCTTTGGCTCCTGATTCAATATTCTCTTTGTACTCAAATCCCGGGTCGCCAAAATCGGCAAAAAGGTCCATCCAGCCAATGCTTACACAGAGCCCCTTTTGTTCAATGACCTGGCCGGCTTTTTCGCTGATGCTGTCTGCGATCTTTGCGATCCTGCCATCGTCAATTAAAATGTCTTTGATTTGTCCGTTGAAAGGAGAAGAGGGAGAAATTACCTGCGCTTGCTTGATTAATACCTTCATTTTTCAGGAGATTGGGCAAATATCCTAAAAAAAACTCAGGTTACGAAACCCGGCGGAAAATAACCGGGATGGGCTCAAAACAAAAACAGGAGCTGGAAAGCCCCTGTTTCAATCTAAATACACTGTTATTATGCTGTTACCTGTTTACTACTGTTACGCCTGCTGTTTTCCGTGTGAAGACCAGTTCGGTGTCTTCTTCTGATGAAATAGCGATATCGCCGCTTGATACAAGGCTGGCCTTACTTCCTTCCCTGATATATACATTGATCTTTTTCGACTGCAGTGTATTACCGGAGAATACCAATGATTCTTTTTTAAGAGATACCTTTTCCAGGTTTTTCACATGAACTTCCACGGTGATCTTTGATTTGTAATTGATGTCTCTTTTGGAACTTATCTGCAATTCATTGCCCTGCACTTTCAGTTTAATGTCGTTGAACAGTTTTGATTCGCCCACCAAATAAACGGTTCCGGCTTTGGCGTCGTCAATCAGCACCACATCAATTTCAGCATCCACATCAATTTTTGTGAAGGCAGGCATTTCTTTTTTCTGAACAGCAGTTCTTTCTGCCGTTTGTGCAAATACTCCTGTTGTGGCAAAAAGGAGCAATGCGGCTAGTGTTGTTTTTACTTTCATGGCTTTTGTTTTTTATGGTTATAAATATAATGTGGTAGTTATGCCAGCATGGCGCCTTCGGTCAGCGATTCGGTAACCGTGCGGTAGCGGTTGTATGGCAATTCTTCTTCGGCCAGCTGCATCATGCCGTTGAACACTTCATCCGGTGCTGTGTTCTTTATTTGTTTCAGCCAGTGGGCGATCTCGTTGTTGCTGAGCCCACGCATCATCCATATATTAAAGGCATTCAGTTGCTCAAACGGTATCTTAGAGATGATCTGGATGGTGATGGCGTGCAATTCGTCATCGGTAAAATGTTTCCACAGCAGTTGGTTCAACTGGTTTTCTTCCTTGGCCATGTGCTGCAGGTTGAATGCAACAAATTCGGTATAAGCCACCCGTAAGGCACTGCCCAGTTCTTCCTTCTCTTCATCGCTGCCGGCAGCATATAACATATGGATGAGGGCAGTGAGGCGGTTGCTCAGTTCATGGTCTTTCACATGTTCTTCGGCAAACAGGCTGGCCGCAGAGGGTTCCAGCGATTCGATGGCGTTTAAGATATTATTGTCTTCGGAGTGAGCATGTTTGTCGAACAGTTCCACTACTTCGCTGATGCGTATAGCAATGTTGCCGGCTTCGTCAGCATTGCTGAAATCGGTTTGCTGTAACTGGATGGCTGTTTCATACAGCATGGCTCTTAATCCTTTATGTACCTGGTAAAAAATGTTGTAACGTTTCATCGTTTTTTTTTATTGGTTATTGATAGAACAAAATTGCAAACAACCGAACGGTGAATCAATGTAAGGCTGAATGAAATGTGCAACCCATGGTATGAATTGAGTGATCCGGTCAGGCCAGGGCTCCTGTTATATTTTTCTTAACAGTGACAATACCGGTTGACCGGTACCCGGCCGCCTTCATTGCCCTTTCTGCCTGCAACAGGTGGCGTTGAATATGGGCTGTATAGAATAACAACACATCACCTAATTTCAGTTTGATGAACGGAGCAATGGAAATGGGAACTTTTATTTTATTCAGATCTCTTTTTTGTGAAAGGATGATCAGTTGTTCCAGCTTTTCCAATTGACTGATGAATTCGCTGAGCACCTGTGCCGAATTCAGTTGTTCGGCCGGGCGATGGTTCCCGGGCGATCTCATCTTCTTCTTAGGCTTACCATCCAGGCCGGGGAGCATGAGTTTGTAAAAATAATTTCCCAGCAGGCCGCTTTTAAAGTACGTGTAATAAAGCTGTCTCTCTTCTTTGCCAATGGCTTTTTCCATAGCAGGAAGATAAAAACGGCCATAGCTGTTTAAATGTTCCAGGCATTGGGCAGCACTCCATTTGCCCGGGCCCGGTTGTGCGGTGAAGAATTCGGCAGGCAGTTGCTGCCATTCGCTGATTACTTTTGTTAGCTGGGATTCTGTTTGTGCATACAAACCATCCAATAGTGTTTTTGATAAGTACTTCATGATAATTAATTTTTGTGGATACAAAATTGTTCCATGTTCAAAAATTAATTGTTGGTAAATACCAAGATTTTGGAGATCGCTGTTTGAGCCACATAGTTGTGTTCTACGTACCTGTGTGGTTTGTTTTTTAAAGCCTTATTTTTCCCAGGAGCTTGCTGAAGTTGGTGGCATCAATGCCCAGGTAATTGGCGATGTACTTGTGGGGGATGAGGTTGAGTATATGCGGACTCCGTTTCATCAGCGTACGGAATTTTTCTTCTGCCGTAAAACACTGCACTTCTATCATTCTTTCCAATACACCGGCAAATGCATAATTGGTGGAAATGCGGATCAGGTGTTCAATGGAATGATGCGCCTTCATCAGTTCATCCATTTGCTGAAAGGTTGTTTTCAAAAAAGAACAGGGCGTTAATGTTTCTACAAAGAACCGGGAAGGGGTTTGCGTAAGAAAACTATCGGCCACGCCACCAAAGGATGGGGCATAGGTAAATACAATCGTTGCTTCCCGGTCCTGCTCATCATAATAATATACCCGCTGTATGCCTTCGGTGATGAAATAAAGGTTGCGTTCGGTTTCGCCGGCCCGGGTAAGCACGGTTTTCCGGGGGGCAGCATCTTCCTGCCAGGCAGAAAGGAATTTATCCAGTTCCTTGTCGCCTGGATTATAAATAGCCTCCACAAATTTCCGTAACTGGTCGGCCTGTGTCATAAATAAAGATTGCTGTAAAAATAGCCCTATAATTTATAAAGAAGCCCGCAGGGTGAGGTAAAAAGGTATTTCAATATGTTCGGTGGATTGCTCCAGGATCAGCTGCGCTGCTTTTTCTCCCATCATCTGGAAATCGGTGCTGATGGTGGTGATGCCGTTGAGGATGATCTTCTTCAGCGGGGTTTCATTGTAAGAGATCACCCCCACGTGTTTTCCTACTTTCATTTTTGTGGTGAGTATTTTCTCAATAAGATAAACCAGGTCGTTTTCCATCAGGTTGATATACACTTCGCCTTCTTTGATAGGCTCCTTCTCCAGTTTGTGTATCACTTTATAGTTAAAGGCATACTCCTGGCAAAAACGGTAAAATCCTTCCAGTATCTCTTTGGGATGATAGGTGTATTCGGGAAAAATGATCTTTAGTGTGTGGTACTTGCTCAGTGCTGTATTGGCCTGCACCAGGGCATTATAAATATCTTTTCCAAAATTCTCATACACGGCCGCATAATCTCCGGTAACACCGGGCACGATCTTGTCGAGCAATATCAGTTTGCCTTTGGGAATGGTATTGATGATCTCCGAAACATTTTCAGCCGCATCCATAAAATGGGGGATGATCACATAATGCGTATAATCCTGGTTTTGCCGGGTGATGAGTTTTTTAAAGAAAAGAAAATCGTTGTTGTAAATATAAAAGTCAATGGCCGCCAGGTCGCCGAGTGATGCCACAAAGGCATCGTAAATGATCTTTTTATGCGGACTCAGTTTGTTGAACAGCAGAAATATCTTCAACTTCTGGTTCAGTTCCACACTCTTTACAAAATATCCCTTGCCGGGAACCGAACCGAGGATGCCGTTTTTCTTCAGGTGTTTATAACCCTTTTCGGCTGTATCCCGGGATATCTCAAATTCAAAACTCAGTTCATTGATGGAGGGCAGCACATCGTTCTCTTTTAATACGCCGGTGGAAATGGCCTTGATGATACAGTTGGCCAGTTGCAGGTACTTGGGTGTAGCCGAAAAATAATCGATCAGGAGGTAATTGAAAATAGTGCCGTGTTTCATGCCGCAATCATTGAGATATACGCCAAACTTACAGCAATTTTAAAAAACCGGCTGTATATATACGTATACTGTTTCTACAACCATGACAGTACATGATAGGCGGTAGTACGGATACTTTTATCTTTATGCCTCTATTGCTTCATATGAAAAAAGGATCAAAATGGGTGTCATACTTGGCGTTATCTTTCATTTTATAGGCGGGTTTGCTTCGGGTAGTTTTTACATGCCTTACAAAAAGGTGAAGCAATGGAGTTGGGAAAGCCTGTGGATCACGGGCGGATTATTTTCCTGGCTCATCGTACCACCCCTGGCTGCTTATCTTACCATTCCCGGTTTTATGGACATTATCCGTGGCGCTTCATCACAGGTGATCGGCACAACTTTTTTAATGGGCCTGTTATGGGGAATTGGCGGGTTAACGTACGGCCTGGGTGTAAGGTATCTCGGCGTTTCACTCGGCAGTTCCATCATCCTGGGTCTTTGTTCTGTTTTTGGCGCCCTGGTTCCTTCGGTATATTATTATATCAATCCCAAAGAAGGAAAGGATACCATCGCTGATCTTTTTGGTACTGCCTGGGGCCAGTTTGTGCTGGTGGGTTTACTGCTTTGCATTGTTGGCATCATCATCAGCGGTAAAGCAGGTGGTATGAAAGACAAAGAACTGGGCGGCGCAAAAGTTGATGCATCGGGCAGTGAATATAAAATAACACTGGGTTTGATACTGGCGGTTATATCGGGTGTGTTAAGCGCCTGTTTCAGTTTTGGTATTGAAGCCGGAACTACCATGGGCGAAGCGGCCAATGATGCCTGGAAAGCAGCCAATCCCGGGCAGGGAGAATTCCTCTTCAGGAACAACGTGATATTTGTTGTGATTCTCTGGGGCGGCCTGGCCACCAACTTTATATGGTGTATGATCCTGAATGCACGAAACAGATCATTCGGGGATTATACAAATACAAAGACCCCTTTACTGAAAAA
>ERZ795061.2802-NODE-2802-length-15692-cov-7.081282_pt1 | contig 15692 bp, 19 predicted proteins | sample MGYA00375145_ERZ795061 | MGnify/ENA primary metagenome ERZ795061 (study PRJEB30190, sample SAMN05720144) | anaerobic digester metagenome | isolation source: active sludge of municipal wastewater-treating anaerobic digesters | place: USA | collected 2014-12-22 ... | reverse complement strand
TCGGAAATCTTCTTCGCGAAATCCGGATTGCGGATGATCGGCTGGCCCTGGTCGAGCTCCACCGAAGCAATCTCGCGCAGGCGCTCGATGCCCTTTTTCGAGCGCGCAACGCCGGCAATTCCCGTCCGCTCGTGCGCCAGCAGATACTTGGCGTACGTCCAGCCTTCGTTTTCCTTGCCTACCAGGTTCGCCACCGGAACCTTCACGTCCGTGAACCACGTCTCGTTGACCTCGTGGCCGCCATCCATCGTGATGATCGGGCGCACTTCAACGCCCGGCGTCTTCATGTCGACGAGAATGAAGCTGATGCCTTCCTGCGGTTTCTTCGCCGTCGTGTCCGTGCGGCACAGCACGAAGATCCAGTCGGCGAAATGGCCCAGCGTCGTCCACGTCTTCTGGCCATTGATGATGTAGTGGTCGCCCACCCGCTCGGCCTTCGTCTTCAGCGAGGCAAGGTCCGATCCAGCGCCCGGCTCGGAATAGCCCTGACACCAGAAGTCGGTCCCATCGATGATGCGCGGGAGGTAGTAGTTCTTCTGTTCCTCGCTCGCGAACGCCATCAGCACGGGCGCCAGCATCGCCATGCCGAAGGGCGGAATCGGCAACGTCTCGGCCCGCGCGCATTCTTCCTGGAAGATGTAGCGCTGAGTCGCGGTCCAGCCCGTGCCGCCGTACTGCTTCGGCCAGGCCGGGGCGCCCCAACCGCGCTTGTGCAGAGTCTTCTGCCAGAGGAGAAAGTCCTCCTTGGAATACTCATCGCGCGAGTACTTGCCGCGCAGCTCGGGCGGATAGTCATTCTCGAGGAAGTTGCGGACCTCTTCGCGGAAGGCGATCTCTTCAGGCGTGAACTGGACGTCCATGGGCGGCTCCGCGAGTCGATGGTTTCCGTTACGTAATGCCGTTTTCTGCGCTTTACGTTATACGCCATGCTCTGGTTTACGTCAGGTACGTCAAGGCTTTTCGGCCCTTGGACGCTAGGTCGCATTGCCGCTAGGGAAGCCTGCCCCTCGCCCGGAAAGACCTGTATAAACAAGCCATGCACCAACCCATAAAGACCCCCTGCATCAAGGTCTGCGTCGTCGACGGCCAGACCAACAACTGCCTCGGCTGCGGTCGCACGCTAGGCGAAATAGCCAGATGGGCGAGGTTTTCCGATGCCGAACGCGACGAAGTGCTGGCCCTGCTTCCTGCCCGGATCGACGCCCTGAGAGCCGCCGGCAAGCTGGGCTGAGCACAATTCGGAACCTGCCTGCGCGAGCCTTGTTCTTTGCTGAACGGATTTCTGGTACGAGGGTGCCATAACGCACTCAGCAAGGACCCAGGCTGCGGCGATGAAGGCGATCATACCCGGTCTCGCACTGTTCGGCGCCGCCGCGCTCGGGCTCGTCGCGCTGCGCGAAACCATGGTCAGCGAAACGGAAGCCAAACCCGCTGTCGTCGAGATCTCCGAAGAAGACGCCGCCGTCCCCGTGATCAGCTCCAGCCAGATCCGCACAGCCTCCCTGCGCAAGGAAGGCGACGGCCACTACTGGGCGACCGCACGGGTCAACGGCGTCACCGTCAAGTTCCTCGTCGACACCGGCGCCAGCCTCGTTTCGCTCAACCAGCGCGACGCCCGCCGCATCGGCCTCGACCTCGACAACCTCCAGCGCAACGTCAACGTCAGCACCGCCTCCGGCCGCACCAAAGGCTCAGGCGCCATCATCGATGAAATCTCTATCGACGGCGTCGAACTGGAAGACGTGACTGCCGTCGTGATCGATGACGGCCTCGAATACTCGCTGCTGGGCATGAGCTTCCTCAACCGCCTCGACAGCTGGGCCGTCACGCCGAACGCGATCATCATCCACGAGTGATCGTCCTGCGCTGACGCCAGGACTGCCCCTCCCGCACCTCGTGCTTCGACATGCTCAGCATGAGGCGCTCAGGAAACAACACAGCCTAAACGAGAGACGCCTCATCCTGAGCTTGTCGAAGGACGAGGTGTCGGGATCACGATCGGCTTAACGCCGCCATCTCAACCCGCCCCGTCACAGCCGCCAGCGCCTCATCATAAACGCTGAGCGCGCCAACACCGCGCGCGCCCGGCGCCTTCTCCGACAGCACGCGCCGCCACAGCCGCGCCCCCGGCCTTCCATGAAACAGCCCCAGCATGTGCCGCGTGATGGAATGCAACCCCGCGCCCTGCGCGAGCCGCTTTTCGATCCACGGCCGGAACGCGTAAGCCGCATCCTCCGCGCTCGCATACGTCTGCCCAGCGCCAAACAGCTTCGCGTCGACCTGGAGCAGAAGCGCCGGATCATGATACGCCGCCCGCCCCAGCATCACGCCATCAACGCGCGCCAGCTCACGTTCACACGTCGCCATGTCCGCAATCCCGCCATTGAGGATGATCTCCAGCTGAGGCCACATCCGCTTCAGCTCGGCGACGATCTCATAATCCAGCGGCGGTATCTCCCGGTTCTCCTTCGGCGACAATCCCTTCAGCAGCGCCTTCCGCGCATGCACGATGAACGTCGTCGTTCCCGCCTTCGCCAACGTCTCGACAAACGCAAACAGCCGATCGCGTGGCTCATCATCATCCACGCCCAGCCGATGTTTCACCGTCACCGGCGCATCCACCACCGCGCGCATCGCGCCCAGGCACTCAGCCACCAAGTCCGCCTCACGCATCAGGCACGCGCCAAACGCCCCCGACTGCACCCGCTCCGACGGACACCCCACATTGAGATTGATCTCGCAGTAGCCATAGTCCGCGCCAATCCGTGCCGCGCGCGCTAGCTTGTCCGGCTCCGACCCGCCCAGCTGCAACGCCACCGGCTGTTCGATCTCGTCGAACCCCAGCAGCCGCTCGCGATCGCCATGGATCACCGCGTCCGCCGTCACCATCTCGGTATACAGCAACGCATGACGCGACAGATGCCGATGGAACCCCCGGCAGTTCCGGTCGGTCCAGTCCATCATCGGGGCAACGGAAAACCTGCGCATGGGGCTTAAGACGCGAACCCGACAACCATGGCAAGACCTTTGTCCTACGCCGCCCACCGCCCGATATCGCGCTCCCGCCCGATCAGCGAGAGGCCGTACGCAATCGACACCAGCTGGTCGCCGGTCTCGATCTTGCCCGCCCCGAACCGGTCCTCGAACCGCGCCCGTACCGCCGGCACGAAAGACGACCCGCCTGTAAGGAACACCCGATCCACCTCTCCCTCCGCCAGCCCCGCCTCCCGCAGCACGCGATCAACGCAGCCATCGATCTCCTGCAGCTCCGGTGCAATCCACGCATCAAACTCCGCGCGCGCAATCGTCCGCTCGATATCCACGCCCGCGACATGCAGCGACAGCACGCCCTCATCCGCCTGCGAAAGCTGCATCTTCGCCGCCGACACCGCGCGATACATCGCATACCCCGCATCCGCATCAAGGAACGCCAGGAACGCCCGCAACCGCTCCGGATCGAGACTGGACCGCGCCAGCTCCTGCAGCTCGCGATAATCCCGCGAGTGCCGCATCACTGACAGCTCATTCCACCGGCTGAACTTCTTGAAGTACGAGTTGGGAATCGGCAGCGCCTTACCCCAGCTCATGAACTCCGAGCCCTTGCCGAACGCGTGCGCCACCACCGCATCGATGATGCGATAGTCGAACGCATCCCCCGCCACGCCCACGCCCGCATGCGCCAGTGGCTTGTACTCAAGCCCCGCAGGCCCCTTCGCAAACCTCACAACAGAAAAGTCGCTCGTGCCGCCACCGAAGTCCGCCACCAGAATGGTCGCATCCGCATTCAGCCGCTGCGCAAAGAAGTAAGCCGCCGCCACCGGCTCATAGACATGGTGGATCTCCTCGAACCCCACCGCCCGCAACGCCGTCTCATAGCGCGTCCGCGCCAGCGCCTCGTCCGGCTCGGCGCCCGCAAAGCTCACCGGCCGTCCGATCACGATGCGCTTGGGAAACGCCATCCCCGCATGCTGGCGCACCTGCCGCAAGAACGTCGCCAGCAGGTCCTCGAACTTCATGCGCCGATTATAGATCAGCGTGTCCGTGAAATGCGCGCTCGCCGCAAACGTCTTGAACGACTGGATGAAGCGGCACTCCCCCGCCATCTCCACAAACCGCTCGATCGCCCACGGCCCCGCATCGACCGCCGGCCCGCGCCCCGCCCCATCATCCGCCTCGGAGAAGCACAACACAGACCGGAACGCGTCAAACGCCTCGCCGCCATGCGCAAAATGCACGGCCTCGACCTGCCCCTCGCCATTCACCATCGTGGCGACGGTGTTCGTCGTTCCAAAATCGACGCCAATCGAAAGGGACATGACCGAAGCTCCGCGCGCACCAACAAACGCGCCACCCCGCAGACAGGGTCCAGCGGGGGCCGCTTGGTCGTGCCCGACAGCCCCAAAGTCAAGCGCACGAAACGGCGGAGGGCCAGCAACTGAGCACAAGCGCCCCAGCTGTCATTGCCGGCTAAGCTTACTTACCGCGCCTAAGCGCAGCGAAGGCGACATGGCATCCCGCGGAAGGCGCAGTTTATGCTCCCCCACCTCGCCCTTGCCTCCAGTCCGTGTCCATCGCAAAACCGCGCCCGAAGGACATCCGCACATGGCCCAGACCATCTACAAGATCCTCACAGCCGCCCAGCTCGCCGAAGTCGAAGCCGGAGGCCTGATGCAGGCCCCCGTCGATATCGCGGACGGTTATGTCCACTTCTCGACCTCGCGCCAGGTGCAGGAGACCCTCTCGAAATGGTTTCGCGGCCAGAAGGGCTGCGTCCTCGTCGCGGTGAACGGCGAAGACTTCGGCCCCGACCTCAAATGGGAAGTCTCACGCGGCGGCGACTACTTCCCGCACGTCTACACGGAGGTGCGCGAGTACCACATCGGCGCCATCTGGCCGCTGGATGAGTTCGATGCAGACGGCGCGCCCCTGGCCCCCGATGACGTCACACGCAATCCCGAACCCAGCTCCAAGCCGGTACGCACATCGTGAGCCTGTTCGACATCGCCACCCGCGCCGTCCGCATGCTCCCGGCCGAAAGCGCGCACCTCTTCACCATTGACGCACTGAAGACTGGCCTCGGCCGTCCAAAACCACAGCTCGATGATCCGCGTCTCGCCGTCACCCTGCGCCGCTCGGGCCTCAAACTCCCCAACCCCATCGGCCTCGCCGCCGGCTTCGACAAGAACGCCGAGGTCTGCGAGCCGATGCTCGCCTTCGGCTTCGGCTTCGTCGAATGCGGCACGGTCACGCCGCGCCCGCAGCCCGGCAATCCGCGCCCGCGCCTGTTCCGCCTCAGCGAGGATCAGGCCGTCATCAACCGCATGGGCTTCAACAATCTCGGCCTCGGCCTCTTCGTGCGCCGCCTCTCCGCGATGGACCGCCGCGCGGGCATCGTGGGAGCGAACATCGGCGCCAACAAGGATTCGGAAGATCGCATCGCGGACTATGTGGCTGGCGTCAAAGCCGTGTGGCCCTACTCGGCCTACATCACGATCAATATCTCCTCGCCCAACACACCGGGCCTGCGCGGCCTCCAGGATCGCAGTGCGCTCGAAGAACTCCTGGGCCGCATCGGCGTCGCAGCGCGCGAAATGGATGAAGCGGTCAAGAACCGCCCGCTCTTCCTGAAAGTCGCGCCCGATCTAGACGACAAGGCCATCGCCGACATCAGCGAAGTCGCCCTCGCGCAGGACTGGCTCTCCGGCCTCATCGTCTCGAACACCACGATCGCCCGCCCCGACACGCTCGCCTCGAAACATAAAGGCGAAACCGGCGGCCTCTCCGGCGCGCCGCTGATGGAAAAGTCAACCCGGATCCTCGCCGACTTCCACAGCATCGTGCGAGATCGCCTCGACCTCATCGGCGCCGGCGGGATCGCCTCGGCCGATGATGTGATCGCCAAACTCCGCGCGGGCGCCCAGGCCGTCCAGCTCTACTCCGCCTTGGTCTTCCACGGCCCCATGCTGGTCCAGCGCATCAAGGCTGACCTAGTAGCCCGCATGGACGCAACAGGCGCAACAAACATCGCGGAGCTAGTCCGCCTGTAGGCACGGAAAACTAATTTCCGTCTTGATGTAACCAACCCCGCCCCTCCTGCGGATTGATGGATACGCGGCCGATGCGCCGCCCTCGCGCCCCACTCCCGGCCGCGCGAAGCCATCGAGGAGTTCCCCATGTCTGTTGCCCGTTCCGCAATCTCCGCCGCCCTGCTCGGCGCTTTCGCCGCCGCCGGCGCCTTCGCCGCCAGCGCCCAGACGCCGATGGCCCCCAAGAAGCCGCCGACAGCCGCGCAGGAAGCAGGTATGGAAAAGTGCTACGGCGTCGCCAAGGCCCACCAGAACGACTGCAAGGCAGGCGCTGGCACTTCGTGCGCCGGCTCCTCCACCGTCGACTATCAGGCCAACGCCTGGTCGCTCGTGAAGGCTGGCACCTGCACCACGATCAAGACGCCGAACGGCATGGGCTCGCTCACCCCGAAGGCCATGTAGTCATGACGAACCAGCCCGCCGCCGGACTCGGACTGAAGCCTCAGCACTATGCCGATGCGCTCAGCGACCCGGCGGCGGGTCTCTGGTTCGAAGTTCACCCCGAGAACTATTTCTGCGCGGGCGGTCCGCGCCACGATCATCTCACTGCAATCCGTGAACGCCACCCGCTGTCCCTCCACGGCGTCGGCCTCTCGCTTGCTGGTGATGAGCGGCCGGACCGTCCGCATCTTCTCGCCCTGCGCGACCTCATTGATCGCTACGAGCCCTTCGTCGTCTCCGAGCATCTGGCATGGTCGCGCCGCGGCAGGACGTGGCGCCCGGATCTTCTTCCATTTCCCCGCACCAAAGCCGCCCTCATGCGCATCGCCAGTCACATCGACGAAACGCAAGCCGCTCTCGGCCGCCGCATCCTCATCGAGAACCCGTCGCTCTATCTCGCGCTAAACGGCCACGACTATCCCGAGACAGAATTCCTGATTGAACTCGGCGCCCGCACCGGCTGCGGCCTCCTGCTCGATGTGAACAATGTCGTCGTCAGCGCCAACAATCTCGGCTTCAGCGCCGAAGACTATCTCGACGCCATCCCCGCCCATCTCATCGGCGAGATCCACCTTGCCGGCCACGGCCCCGATCCCCATCTCGGCGCTGCCCTGCTGGTCGACACGCACGGCGCACCGGTCTCGGACGATGTGTGGACCCTTTACCAGCGCCTCCTCCACCGCATTGGCGCTCGCCCCACTCTGATCGAACGAGACGACAACATCCCCGCCTACGCCGAGCTTCAGCAGGAACGCGAACACGCCGGCAGCATCCTCTCCGCCTCAACTCGCAAGCCGGAAGCCGCGCATGCCGCATGATGATCGCGCCTTCTTCGACGCCTTCGACACCGCGCTAGCGGGCGACGCCTCCGCGCTCTCACCCTGGCTGGCGGCTAACTCCCCGCCCGGCCTGTCCGTCTATCGCAACACCATCGCAAGCGGCGCGATCGACGCGCTGGTCGCAACCTACGCCACTGTCACCATGATGACTGGCGAAGACTGGTTCCGCGCCGCCGCCCGCGAATACGCTCGCGCTCATCCCCCGCGTGAGCCCGCGCTGCTGGCCTATGGCGACACCTTCCCGGCATGGCTCGCGACTTTCCCTCCAGCCGCCGACGCGCCCTATCTCGCTGGCATCGCGCTCCTCGACTGGCAGTGGTGGCAGTCCTGGTCCGCCGCGGACGCGGAATTGCTCGACGGCGTCGCGCTCTCTGATCTGACCCCGGAGCTGCTCTCCGAACTAACACTCGCTCTTCACCCCAGCGTCCGCTTCGCCACGTTCGACGCCGGCATCCCCTCGCTCTGGCTCGCGCACCAGGCGCCCACGCGGGGCGGAGACCACATCGTCAGCGTCGAACCCGAACACATGCTGTTCGTGCGCACAGGCTCACAGGTTGAATCGCGGACAATCGTGAGCGCCCCGTTCGCCTTCATCGCCGCCCTGTCCGAAGGCGCATCCCTGCTCGAAGCCGGCGAAGCCGCGCTCGCTGCCGACCCGACCTGCGCGCTCGACCAGATCATCGTAACAGGCCTCGCCCTCGGCCTGTTCACCCGCCTTTCGCCCATCAACCGGAATTCACGCCATGACCACTGACGCCATGACAACCGACACGATCACTCCACCCGCTCGCTCCAATCCCCTGATCACTCTCCTGCGCGCACCAGATAAGCTCGTGCCGACATGGCTCATCGCGCTGCTCTGCCGCCTGGGCGTCGCCGGCGTGTTCTTCCTGTCAGCCCGCACCAAGGTCGACGGAGTCATCACGCTGCGGGAAGAGACTTTCACGCTTTTCCAGTACGAGTACAACGTCCCCCTTCTGCCGCCCAATATCGCCGCCTATCTCGCGACCTACGCCGAACACGGCCTGTCGATCGCCCTGGCGCTTGGCCTGCTCACGCGCTTCTCGGCGCTCGGGCTCCTGTTCATGACGTTGGTTATCCAGCTCTTCGTCTATCCCGACGCCTGGCCGACGCACCTCGTCTGGGCCGGCCCGCTGGTCTACCTGCTCGGTCGCGGCGGCGGCGCGCTGTCCATCGACCGCCTGCTGCGGATTCCATGAGCGCTGCGTGGGCATATGACTTTCGCCTTGCGCCGATGTTCGTTGGGCTGTCGCCACTTCCCCGTGGCGGCAGCCCCATGACCCAGCTAGGGTTCTTGCTCAGCAGCGGCCCCGGGAATCGGCGCCGGCTGAACCGGGGAATGGCGGTGGAGGCTTTCGACGGCCCCCTCAAGGCGTTGATGCTGAAGGGCCTTGGCGGCGACGCCGCGGCCCATGCCGAACTTCTGTCCCGCATGGCGACCCTCCTGCGTCGCTACTTCGCCCGCAAGCTCGGCCCCTCCGACCAGGACGTCGAGGATCTGGTGCAGGAAACTCTGCTGGCCATTCATCTCAAGCGCGAGACGTGGGACGCCGCTCAACCCTTCACCGCCTGGGCCTATGCCATCGCGCGCTATCGCCTGATCGACATCTATCGCCGCCGCCGCGTCCGTCGCAGCGAGCCAATCGAATCCGCCGAAGCGCTCTTCGCCGAAGACACCGCCGACGGCTCGGCCGCCACCGACGTCGAGCGCCTGCTATCCGAACTGCCCGAGCGCCAGCGCGCCGTCCTGAAGGCCGTGAAGCTCGACGAACTTTCCACGGCCGAAGCCGCAGCCCGAACCGGCATGTCGGAAAGCGCCGTAAAGGTCAGCGTTCACCGCTCGCTGAAGGCCCTGATGAGGAGGGTGCGCGATGAAGACTGATGACCTGATCGCGATGATGGCAAGCGACGCAAAGCCCGCCGCCCGCTTCTCCATTCCCCGCCGCCTCGCTCTCGTCGGCGGCGCCACCGCCCTCGTCGCGCTCGCCATCCTCGTCCCGTGGCTCGGCCTGCGCGACATGGGCGCAGCTGTGGGCGACACCTCCTACTGGATGAAGACGGTCTACACGGCCGCTCTGGCCCTTGGCGGATTCCTCCTCGCCGAAAGACTGGCGCGACCGGGCGTGAAGTCGCGGCGCGGCGCTTTCGTCGCAATCGCAGGCATCGCCGTGCTGGGCGCGATCGCCATCGCCCAACTCGCCTCACTCCCATCGGCCGAGATCTCCGCCGCACTGCTGGGCTCGACATGGGACAAATGCCCCTGGCGCATCGGCCTTCTCGCCATTCCCGGCCTGATCGCCGTGCTGCTGGTCATGCGAAAGTTCGCGCCCACGCGCCCGGCGCTCGCCGGCGCCGGCGCTGGCCTGTTCGTCGGCGGCGTGGCCGCGACGGTCTATGGCCTGCATTGCGGAGAAACCTCCGCCGCCTTCACGCTGATCTGGTACACGGCCGGCATGGCCATCAGCACGGCTGCGGGCGCACTCGCCGGATGGCGCATTCTCAGATGGTAGCCGGGACAGGACTGGCGCGGATGCATCGCGCGTTTTCCCTGTCCGCCCGCGGCCGACTTGGGATCAGGCAACGGGCGTCCGTCTGGGCTGCGCGTCCTGGTGAGGCGGTCGGCGCGGTCGCGCCGTCCAGCCTCCGCTTTGCCCGTCCGGATCGTGAGGTGGGCCCACGAGACAAGAGGAAACGGATCGTCGTGTCGTAAAGTAATCGAGGCCGGGCTTGTCGGATGGCCCGGCCTCGCCTGCGCTGCTGAGAATCGGGGGGATCAGCCGGCAGCGCGGGATTGGAAAGCCTGGGCGACGGCGGGGGATTCGAACTTGGCGATCGAGTCCTTCATCGTCGCATCGATGCATGTCTCGACGAAGCGGCGCTCGTCGACTGACATCTTGCGGTTGCCGCCGCAGTAGCGGCGAACGTCCTGCTCGAGCCGGACAAGAAGGGCCTCGGCCTGCGGGACCGTGGCCAGTTCGTTCGGCGAGTAGGTGAAGTGAAATTCGAAGGGGTCGTTCCTGTCGTGTTGGGCAAATGCCGGCCCCGATGCGAAGCCGACAGTGAACGCGCCGGCGATGACGGCGCATGCGATCAGGTTGGTGGAGGTATCGGTTTTCATTGTTATTCTCCAAGTGGACACGGCTGTTGCTCTCTCGTCCCTCTCGACGTGGCGCCTGACCGCCAGCATCGAAAGTCGATGATGTTTTATCGAATACCAATATGTCCCGTCAAGGGAGTAATTGGGGCATCTTCGGGGCGCGAAGCCCTGCCAGGCCCCGAAAACAAAGCAAAACGCCCGAGGCAGGGCCCCGGGCGTTCGCGTTTTCGTCAGGTTGGAGCGCTTACTTGGCCGCAACCAGCAGGCCGGCGGTCGATTCGCCGCCAGCGTAGAGCCCCGTCGGGTCCAGCTTCGCCACATCGGCGCGCGTGTCCTTCAGGCAAGCGAGATAGCCGTAATAAGCCACCCCCACGATCGGGCCTGCAGACTCGCGGCAGACCTGCTTCACCGCCTTGTCGAGGCTGGCGACATAGGTCGCTGCATCCTCGGCCGAGACCGGGGCCTTGGGCGTCGCCACCGAGACGGGATCTGCGTGCGCCACCGACGCCATCGACAGGACGGCGGCGAAAATCATTATGCGTTTCATAGCTTTATTTCTCCGGGTTGTCGTTTGAACGTGCCTACTCAACCGACCCTGGAGCGTTTCCCTCTGCACGATTCGAATGTTGTTGTGCAGTTGCGAACAAACTATGCTGCAGCGCACTCGTGTCAATTGCCCCGGCGTAAACTTTGCGTAACCGCATGACCTTCGCCGCGTCCCGGGGCAGCATCGCCCAATGAACAATCGGACCATGCAAGCCGTCGTCTGCGAGGCCCTGGCGGCAGACTTCTCAAAAGTCGCCCTGCGCGAAGTTCCCGTGCCAGAGCCCGGCCCCGGCGAAGTCCGCGTCCGCGTCGAAGCGGCCAGCCTCAACTTTCCCGACCTTCTGATGCTGAAGGGCGAGTACCAGTTCAAACCTGACCCGCCCTTCACGGTGGGCATGGACCTCGCCGGCGTGGTCGATGCACTCGGGCCCGGCGTGAGTGACCTCCGCATCGGCCAGCGCGTGGCCGGCGGCGCCAAGACCGGCGCCTTTGCCGAGTTCGCGATCTGCCCGGCGAGCAACCTCCACGCCGTGCCAGACGCGATGCCCGCGCCAATGGCCGCTGCCTATCCCGCCGCCTACACGACAGCCTGCGTCTCGTTGATCGAACGCGGCCAGTTGAAAGCCCGTGAGACGCTACTCGTCCACGGCGCATCCGGCGGCGTCGGCATGGCGGCGATGGATGTTGGCCGCCTGCTCGGCGCACGCGTGATCGCAACGACGGCATCGGCGGAGAAGGCCAGCGCCCTACGCCTCGCGGGCGCGGACGAAGTGATCGTTCTGGGGCCAAAGCCCGGCGATGCATTCCGCGAAGAGGTGAAGCGGCTCACCCAGGATCGCGGCGCCGATGTGATCTACGATCCAGTCGGCGGCGACGTGTTCGATGAATCTACGCGCTGTATCGCCTTCAACGGCCGCCTGCTCGTGATCGGATTCGCTGGCGGACGCATCGCCAGCGTCAACACCAACATCCCCCTGATCAAGGGCTTTTCGGTCATCGGCGTTCGCGCCGGCGAATACGGCCGCCGTCTTCCCGAACGCGGCCGCATCGTCCGCGACCTCATCTGGCAATGGGCCGCCGAGGGCAAGACACGCCCCACAGTGTTTGCCGAGCTGCCGCTGGCTAGATGGCGCGAAGCGTTCGAGTTGATGCGAGACAGAAGGCTAGTTGGAAAGGTCGTACTGAGGCCGTGACCTCCAAGGACCGTCTACTTCACCCAACCGGCCAGCACGCTGTCAGCCGCAGCATCCAGTTCCGCATCTGTCCACTTCCGGCCCTTGATCTCGGCCTTCAGCAGATAGGCCACCGGCGCCATGAACAGGCTGCCGAGAAGATCCGGCGGCAGGTTCTTGAAGTCCCCGGACGCGATGCCCGCCTTGCGCAAGTCGTTCACCATGCGACCGACCGCACGGCCGGCCTCGCCGCCCTCACGCTCGGCCAGCGCAGATTCGGCAAAGCGCTGGCCAAAGGCAAACGCATCCTTGTTGGCGCGATAGGCAAGGTAGATCGCCTTCCACGTCCGCTTCAGCCGCTCCGGCGGCGGCATCGATGTATCGAGGTCAGCCCCCGCATCAAGGAAGACTTCCTGCTTCATCTGCCGATATGCCGCGATCAGCAGGTTATCCTTGCTCTCGAAGTGACGATAGAGCGTGCCCTCGGCCACGCCCGCCTCGGCGGCGATGGCGGCCGTGGTGGCCGCAGCCATGCCATCGCGCGAGACGATGCGGGCCGCGGCCTGCATCAGTTTCGAGCGCGTCGCGGCGCCGGGGGCTGTAACCGTGTTCATCCCTGCAAAGCGCCTGCAACGGGCGGGCCTGTCAAGATTTCATGCGGCCATGCGGCATTGGCTGCAGCGCCTTTCGCGTTCACCTTCCCGCCATGAGCGAGGCGCGATTCCTTGGAATCGACTTTTCAGGCGCTGCCGCCCCATGGCGGCCAGCCTGCTCGCGCCCGACCGTATGGGTCGCCTCTGTCGACGGACCAAGGCTGACCGAGCTCTTGCCCGTGCAACTTCTGCCGGGTTCCGGGGAGCCGTTCGAGCGCCTGGTCGCCCTGCTCGCCGAAGGCCGCTATCGCGCTGCCGGGATCGACGCGCCCTTCGCCCTGCCAGAACGCCACATGCCACCGGGCGGTCATGCCGCCCTGCTGGCCGACCTCGCCGCGATGCCGCCTGCGGATGACCGGCCGTTCCCGCGCGGTGCGGCGCTCATGGAATACGCTCGTCGCCGCGCCGCTCTGGCCTCGCCAAAGCCTGCGCGCGAAACGGAACGCATGCACGGCGCCACACGCTCGACCTTGTGGAACGGCGCGCGCCCCGGGGCTCCCTTCGCCGCCGCGTGCCTTGCCCTGCTCGCGCGCGCCGGGCGGCCGGTGTGGCCATGGAAAGACGCGCAGGGAATGCTGGTAGAAGTCTTTCCGGCCGCGCAACTCCGCGCCTGGGGATTGCCCTCGACGAACTACGCCTCTCCGGAGGATCGCAAGGTGCGCGCGCAGATCGTCGCCTATCTCGAGGAAACGCGGCGACTTTTCATCGCCCCCGCAGAACGCAAACAGATGCTGGCCTCAGCCGACGCGCTTGATGCAGTGATCGCTGCCTTCGGCGCCCGCGCCGCCGCAAACCGTACGCTCCTCCACGCAAAGCCCGACAATTGGCGCATCGAGGGCGCGATCGCGGTGCATGCATGAGCCTTCGAACCAGACTGGAAGTCCACACATGACTGCTTGCATTCGACCACTCGCCCCGGCCGACCGGTCGCAATGGCTTGGGCTGTGGAGCGGCTATCTCGAATTCTACGAGGCAAGCCTCTCTCAGGAGATCACCGACCTCACATGGACGCGCATCCTCGATCCGGAAGCGCCGATCCAAGGCTTGTGCGCCGATGACGGATCGGGAGAACTCCTCGGCATCGTCCACTATCTCTTCCATCCGGTGACGTGGGCAGCGGGGCCGCGCTGCTATCTCGAAGACCTTTTCACCGCGCAGGCGGCGCGCGGCCGTGGCGTCGGCCGGTCACTGATAGAGGCAGTCTACACTGCAGCCGACGCGCGCGGCGCAGACCAGGTCTACTGGCTCACGCAGGAATTCAACGCCACCGCGCGGCGCCTCTACGATCAGGTGGCGAACGCCACGCCGTTCATTAAATACAAGCGCTAGCCGCGCCGGGCGCGAGCGCAGCCAGATCGTAATTACAACTTGCGGTTGCAATTGGCACGCAGCAGGACAATACTGACAGCGTCTAATGATCGGGACGGCGGGACGGCAGAACGGGCCACGCCGCCAGGTTGGGAACGCTGCCATGATCCACGTCGTCACGCTGACGAACCAGCATCTCTATGCCCGGCAGCTCGACCAGATGTTTCGCATGCGCCACACCTTCTACATCGAAGGCCATGGCTGGTCGGGGCTGACCTCGCGCGATGGAAAAGAGACCGACGAGTTCGACGACGAGCACGCTGTCTATCTCATGAGCCTCGATCCATTAGGCGCCGTCGCCGCTTCGGTGAGGCTCAACCCAACGGTGGGGCCAACACTGCTCAAAAAGTTCGCCACCTGGTCTGATGAGACGCTGCCGGAGCTCGACAGCGTGTGGGACATCTCGCGATGGATCGCAGCGCCCCATCATCGTCGCGCCAGCAATCCGCGCTGGCCATCCAATCACCAGCGCGAGCTGATGATCGGCATTCTCGAATTCTGCCTGTCGCGCGGCCTCACTCATCTCACCATGCTCGCCGAGAGCCGACTGGCCGAGCGCATCGCCGCCTATGGCTGGCCGCTGCGCTATCTCGGCGCGCCGCGCGAGTATGAGGGCGGCAAGGGCGTCGCGGTCGCGGCCGAGATCACGGTCGGCCAGCACGTCCTCGCCCTCACGCGGGCGAAGACGGGAATTGTCGGCAACGTGCTGTTCGAGATCGATCCTGATCTTGCGGCCAATGGATCAGCAGCCCCACCGATCCAGGCATCGAACGAGTTACGGGATCTGGTTGCAGACATCGGATTCGATCGCCTGCGCCGATTGACGCGAGCGCTGTCCGAAGGAATTGCCGGCGCCGAAGACAGGGCGGGCGCCATCGAACTCCTCGGCGCAATGAACCGATTGGTGGAAGCCGCCGGTCTGTCGCTTGAGGGCGAGCCCAGCAGCCCAACTGCCGGCGCCTCGTTGCAGCCTGCGGGCAACGCGCGCCCTGCCGTCGTCAGCTGAACAACGATGCCGGGTCGACAGAAAATCCGCGGCCACAAAAGGAAACAGCCCGGTCTTTCGACCGGGCTGCCCCATTAGTAGTTCAGACTGACCGGTATTAGCGGCCGATCGTGATCTGCACTTCCGCGCGGCGGTTGAGCGGCTCGCGGGTGCCGTCCGGACGCGGCTCAGCCGGTTCGGATTCGCCCTTGGCGGCGGTCGTGATGGCAGCTTCCGAGATACCGGCGGCAACCATCGCAGCCTTCACGCTATCAGCGCGGCGCGTCGACAGGCGGTCGTTATAGGCCGAACCACCCGACGAGTCGGTGTGACCTTCAACCGTCGTGACCGTGACCTTGCATCCGCCGGTGCGCGCACGCGCCACAGCTGCATTGATCGTGTCCACGTTGACCGAGGTGAGGTCCGAACGATCCCACTCGAAGTACACCACGAACGGAGCCGGCTGAGCCGAGCACGTCTGAGC
>ERZ795061.2794-NODE-2794-length-15723-cov-6.631925_pt1 | contig 15723 bp, 14 predicted proteins | sample MGYA00375145_ERZ795061 | MGnify/ENA primary metagenome ERZ795061 (study PRJEB30190, sample SAMN05720144) | anaerobic digester metagenome | isolation source: active sludge of municipal wastewater-treating anaerobic digesters | place: USA | collected 2014-12-22 ... | reverse complement strand
ACCGCCGGAGTGCGCGCGCGTCCCACGGTCGAGTGGGTCGCGCGGCACACCGCTCCCACCGACGTCGTCTCGACCGAGGACGACCTTATCATCTACCTATACAGCGGTCGCAAGGCCGTCCCCACGTCGACCTTCACCGCGGTCCAACGTGTCCGCACGCTCACCGACGCCGAAGACGTGGCAGCCGTCGAGGAGATCTTCGACGCCTTCCAGCCGAACTGGTTCATCGTCAGCAGCACCACCGGCGTCCGTACGGCCAAACAGTTCGCGTCCCGCACCCCGCCCGTGCTGCGCCAGGCGGGGGAGACGCCCCACGTGATGATCTACCAACGCCTCGCCCGATGACGCTTCCTCGCCATCCCACCCCATCGTTCACCGGTACGATCGAGGGGAGCACCCCCTACATGCGCGGTCGCACGCCGATCGCCCGTGAAGACGTCGTGCTCTCGGTGCTCATCCCGGTCTACAACGAACGCAGTACCATCCGGCTCATTCTCGACCAGGTGCACGCCGTCCCGGTCAAGAAGGAGATCATCTGCGTGAACGACTGCTCCACCGACGGGACTCGGGAGATCCTCGACGGGCTGTACGCCGAGGGGCTCATCGACAAGCTCATCCACCAGCCGGTCAACCGCGGGAAGGGGGCGGCGATTCGCACGGCCATGCAGGCCAGCACGGGGAACATCGTCATCGTGCAGGATGCCGACCTCGAGTATGACCCGGCCGACTGGCCGCTCCTGCTCGATCCGATCATCGATGGGAAGGCCGACGCCTGCTTCGGGTCGCGCTTCCTCGGCGGCTCGCACCGCGTCCTCTACTTCTGGCACTCGGTGGGGAACTCGCTCCTCACCACCGTCAGCAACATGTTCACGAACCTCAACCTCACCGACATGGAGACGTGCTACAAGGCGGTGCGGGGCGAGGTGGCGCGGAAGCTCGTGCTCACGGCCGACCGGTTCGGCTTCGAGCCGGAGATCACCGCTCGCCTTGCGCAGGCCAAGGCGCGAATCTATGAAGTGCCGATCACGTACGCCGGGCGCACCTACGCCGAGGGAAAGAAGATCAGCTGGAAGGACGGGGTGGCGGCGTTCTGGCACATTGTGCGGTTCAACGTGTTCTAGCGCGTGATGCAGCGCACGGTTGGCGCGACGGGCCTAGGTTGCGCCCCCCGTGCGTGTTACGAACGTCGTCCCCGCCGCGTCTAGCGGGTGTCTTGCCGGACGGTCGCTACGTCGGGATCGAAGGGCAGGGCGGCAGTGGATGCAGGGCGCCGCGCGACGATGTTGGACGTGTGGCAGACTGCAAGACAGCGTGCAAAACACTGAAGCGCTCGCGGTCTGCACGCAGTCCAAGGAATCCTCCAACTCGTTGTCGATACGCAACTTCGACAGAGTATCCGCTTCTGGTCCGCCGCTTGCCTTACCTGAGACTCGAGAACGGCCCGCTCCTCTAGCACGATCCACCACCCCTGTCGGACAACCCCGGAGACCAAACCAATGCTGAACAAGACTCGCAAGGGCTTCACGCTGATCGAACTCCTGATCGTCGTCGTCATCATCGGCATCCTGGCCGCGATCGCGATCCCGAAGTTCGCCAACACGAAGGAGAAGGCGTACCTCGCGTCGATGAAGTCTGACCTCCGCAACATGGCCACCACGCAGGAGTCGTACTTCGCTGACAACCAGGTGTACGTTGCCGGTAGCGCCGCGAACACGACGGGCGGCACCAGCTCGCTCTACGGGTTCGTTCCGTCGGCTGGCGTGACGGTGACCGCGTCCGCCTCGGGCGGCACGGGCTGGAGCGCGACGTCGGCCCACACGGCCACGGCCCGCACCTGCGCCATCTTCGTCGGTGTCGCGGCGGTCTCGCCGGCGACGGTCGAAGCCGAGCCGAAGTGCAACTAAGCTAAGGCTTCGCAGCCACCTCCTCCCGGCTGCGAACATCGAGGGCGGCGCTCCCCGGCGCCGCCCTCGATGTTTTTGTACTCCCCGGCGTCGCACGATCGCACCGGGCCCACCGCTCGAGGGCCAGCGCCGCGCGATTCCGGTACGACCTGCACGATTTCGGTCCTGCACCTCGCGCGAGGCATGCCTAACGTCTGGCATGCCTCGTTTGCGTTCCTCCCCTGACCGACGCCCGCGTTCCGCCGCGCGCCGCGCTCCGTGCCGTCGCGGCTTCTCGCTGGTCGAGGTCGTCGTGGCCGTCGTCCTCCTCAGCATCGCCGCACTCGGCGTCGCCTCCTCGGCCACCTTTGTTGCGCGGCTCGCGGCCACCGCGCGTGCCCTCGCCCTCGCGACACGCAGTACCGCCCACGTGGTCGACTCGCTTCGCGCGGTCCCCTGCGCCACGCTCGGCGCCGGCGCCGCCAGCACCGCGGCGGGGACGGTGCGATGGTCGGTCGCGGCACCGCTGGGCGTACGGCAACTGCGTGCCGTGCTCACCCCCACCTCACCCCGTGTCGCCCGCCCCGTCGTCGAGGAGGCCCTCGTCCCATGCGACTAGGCGCCAGATCACGCGGTCGGCAGAGGCAAGGGCCACCCACGAGGGGAGTGCCGACCGGCTTTGCGCTCGTCGAGCTGCTGGCGGCGCTCGCCATCACCGCCCTCCTCGGAGCGGCAGTCGTTCGCCTGCTCGACCGGGCGCAGCGATTTGCCGGCGGCGTTGCCACCCTCGCCGACCAGCGCGCGCAACTCGCGGTTGCCGGCTTTGCGCTGGAGGGGGCGCTGCAGAGCGTTGCGGCTGGCGATGGCGACCTGCTCGGGGGGAGCGACTCGTCGGTCGTCTACCTGGGAAACGTGGGGAGCGCGATCGCCTGTGCCCTCGGCGCGGGGACGCTCGACGTCGCCGACCAACGCCTGAGCGCTGGGGCGACCATCACCTGGTGGAACACCGCACCGCAGCCAGGCGATTCGCTCGCGATCCTCGACGAGGGGCACTCGCTCGCCGCCGCCGACGATCGCTGGCATCACACGATGATCGCCGCCGTCTCGGGGCGCACCGACGCCTGCCTGTACACCCCGTATCTCGACTCCCTCGCCGACGCCGGGTCGGTAGGGTGGCGACTCACGACGTCGACCCCACTCCCGGCCACCGTCGTCGCGGGTGCCATCGTGCGCGTCAGTCGCCCGGAGCGCTTCGCCCTCTACCGCTCGTCAGGCGAGTGGATGCTGGGGTGGACCGAATGGAATCAGGGCGCCTCGGCGTGGAACGTGATCCAACCCGTCGCCGGTCCGCTGCTTCCGTATGCCGCCGGCGGTGCGACGAGCGGCTTCGGCGTCGCCTGGTTCGATTCGCTGGGGGCCGCGCTCTCGCCCCCGCCGGGGATCGCTCCTCGTCTCGTGGCGTTCACCCTGGGCGCCACCACACGCCGCGCCGTGCGCATGGACGGACTGGCGCGCGGGGCTCGGCGCGATTCGCTCACCGGCCGCGTCGCACTGCGGAACTCCCCATGACCGTCGCCGCCACCCGACGACGTCGCGCCGAGCGCGCGCGGCGAGGGATCGCGCTCCTGACCGCACTCGTCGCCATCCTGCTGGTGGCGCTGCTGTCCATCGGGGCCATGCACCTCGCGCTCGGTGACTTCCGTCGGACCCGCGACGAGGGGACCATGCGCCGAGCGGCCAACGTGGCGGATGCCGGCGCGTACGATGTGCTCCGGCGGTGGGCGACATCGCCTCACGAGGCGACTCCGGTCGGCCAGACGTTGCCCCCCGACTCGCTGCAGCTGACGGGAGCGAGCGCGGTGGCGCGTACCACCCGCGCCTCGCGCACGACCTGGTGGACCGTCAGCACCGGGAGCGCTGGCGACTCGACCGAGCGCACCCTCTCGCGACGCACCGTGCAGATGGCGTATCGGCTTGCGCTCCCTGACGTGGTGGCCAATGCGGCGCTCGTGGTTCGGGACAGCGTCACGCTCGCCGGGGGGGCGCGTGTGGTGGGGAGCGACACGGCGCTTGCCGCGTGGGGGGCACTCTGCCCCTCGCTCACGCAGGCGGCGGGGCTCGCCATGGCCGACACGACCCGCCTCTGCGACGGCACCTGCGGCTCCGGGAGCGTCGGGGGGCGGGTCCACGGGTTTCCCCCTCTGTTGGTCGATGCCTCCGCGGCGCTCGCCCCCCGCTATCGGGTGTTTGGGGGTGAGACGTGGGCGTCGCTCACGGCGCACGCCAGCGTCGTGCTCCCCCCGGGGAGCGTCGTGACCCCGTCGCCGACTATTGCCGCGGGGGGCTGCGATCGCACGCGGATCGACAACTGGGGCGATCCTGGTGGAGTAGGGGCGTGCGGCACCTACGCGCCGCTCATCTGGGCCACCGGTGACGTGGTGCTGCGCGGCGGCGTGGGGCAGGGGGTGCTCCTCGTCGAGGGCGACCTCACGGTGAGCCACGGCGCGCGCTTCGCGGGGGTCGTGATCGTGCGCGACGACGTGCAGTCGCAGGGGATCGGCGGGACCGTGCTGGGCGCCGTGCTGGCCGGCGACGCCAACGTTGCACCTGGCGACCACACCCGGCTGGACGGCGCGACGCTCGTGCAGCGCTCGCGCTGCGCCGTCGACCTGGCCCTGGAGTGGTCGGCGCGTCTCGTCCCGGTGCGCCAGCGCGCGTGGGCGCCGTTTCGCTAGCCGGTCGATGCGTGCCAACGCATCGAGGGCGCAGCGGGTCTCCCCTCTGCGCCCGGTTTGGATCCCGGATCGGGACGGCGAGTCACCTCGCGTCGGTGATTTGACGCACGTGGCGGGAAAAACGCAACAGCAAGCGCATTCTGCTGTTACCCCGCGCCATGGGCGGTCGTGTGAATGGCAGAATCGACCGATGCTTCGGTCATAGTGTCTGCAGGTCGGTCTCGCGCATGCCGCGCGACGCCCCTTAGCTCCTCCTCCGCACCCTTCCAAATCGATATGGCGCTCTTCGGTCGCAAGAAGACGACGATCGGCCTCGACGTCGGCTCGGGGCTCATCAAAGTCGCGGTCATCGACCACGGCCGCGGCGAGCCCGAACTCACGAAGGTCGTGATCACGCCGCTGCTCGCTGACGCCATCGTCGAAGGCGAGATCATGGATCCGGGCATCGTCACCGATGCCATCCGCAGCGCCATCGAGCAGGCGGGGCTCAAGACCAAGGACGTCGTCACCGCCGTCGGCGGACGCGACGTCATCATCAAGAAGATCCAGATCGAGCGCGTGAAGGAGCAGCAGGCCCGCGAACTCATGCGATGGGAGGCGGAGCAGCACGTCCCCTTCGACATGGAGTCGGTCGAGCTGGACTTCCAGATCCTCGATCCGGATGGCGACGGCATGGAGATGAGCGTCCTGCTCGTCGCGGCCAAGCGCGACCTCATCGAGACGAAGATGCGCCTCCTCACCGACGCGGGGCTTCACACCGCGATCGTCGACGTCGACGCCTTCGCCCTGCATAACGCCTTCGAGATCAACCACCCGGATGCGATGAGCGGTGTGGTCGGGCTGATCAACATCGGCCACGAAGTCACCAACATCAACATCCTCGACGAAGGGGTGCCGATCCTGACCCGTGACCTCACGGTCGGGACGCGTCGCTTCCGCGAGGACCTGCAGCGGGAGCGCGGACTGGGCGCCGACGAGGCCGAGTCGCTCCTGCAGGGCTACGATCGGTCGACGCACCTGGATGCGGTGATCGAGAACCGCGGCGAGGAAATCGCCGTCGGGGTCGAGCGCGCCGCGGCCTTCCTCGCGTCGTCGTCGCGATCGGGCGGGCAGATGCGCGCCGTGTACCTCTGCGGCGGCGGGGCCCGCGTCCCGGGGCTCGCCGACGCGTTAGGCAGGCGCTTGCGCCTCCCGGTCGAGCAGGCCAACCCGCTGGCGAACATCCGCATCCGCGAAGGCGCGCTCGACAACCTCGTCACCGACGAAGTCGCCCCGCTCCTCATGCTTCCCATTGGCCTGGCGCTCCGCAAGGCTGCCTGAGCGATCCCGAGCAGATCTCCCACGATGATCGAAATCAATCTTCTCCCAGGCGCCGACAAGCATAAGGGGCGCGGATCGGGGTTCTCGCTGAAGGCCGCCGCGGCTGGTGTCTCGGCGCGCATTCGCGATCCCTATCTCCTGTCCGCCGTCGCGAGCGTCCTCATTGCGGCTGCCGGCATCGGCGGCATGCACCTCTCGCAGGCCTCCACGCTGTCGACCCTCGAGGAGCGCGAGCAGGGTGCGGTGCGCGATTCCGCCCGCTTCGCCGTCGTCCTCAAGGAACGTCGCAAGGCCGAAGCCAAGCGTGACTCGGTGGTCCGCCAGCTCGAGATTATCCGGTCGATCGACAACGACCGCTTCGTCTGGCCGCACATCCTCGACGAGGTCTCGCGCGCCCTCCCGCCGTACACCTGGCTCAAGTCCATCGCCCAGACGGCCGCCGTCGCGCCGCCCGCGGCCGCGGCACCGAAGGACGCCAAGGATGGAAAGCCGGCCGCCGAAGGGGCCGCCAACACGAAGCAGGACCCGCAGCCCAGCACGGAGCCGCTGCGCTTCCGCGTCATCGGCAACACGGTCGACATCCAGGCGCTCACGCGCTTCATGAAGGTCCTCGAGACGTCGCCGTTCGTGCAGAACGTGCAGCTGGCGCGCTCGGAGCTGGTCATGGTCGACGGCAAGGAAGTGACCGAGTTCCAGCTCGACGCCGAATACGAGCGCCCCGAGAAGGGCACGCTCACCACCGCCCCCGTTTCCCTCTCGGTCAGGTAGCCATGGCCTTTCCTCCCAAGTCCCAACGTGAGCAGGCCATGCTCCTCGTGAGCATCGTGGCCCTCGCCCTCGTCGGTCTCTACTGGACCTACGTCTACTCGCCGAAGGGCACCGAGATCGTCACCATGACGGAGCGCGTCGACACGCTCGAGTCGCGCAACCAGCGGGCGCGCGCCGAGCTCAAGACGGGCAACGTCGAGGCGCTCAAGGCCGAGGCGGCGCGTCATGCGCGCGACCTCGAGGTGATGCGGCAGCTCGTCCCCACGGGGAACGAGGTGCCCGCCCTGCTCGAGCAGGTCTCCACGGCCGCGCGTCGCGTCGGGCTCGACCTGGCGACGGTGCAGCCGGAGCCGGTCATCGAGGGCGACCAGTTCGACACCTATCGCTACAAGATCACCGTCACGGGTGGCTATCACAACGTGGCCGAGTTCCTCACGAACGTCGGGTCGCTCACCCGGATCATCGCGCCGGTCAACCTGGCGCTGACGCCGGCGACCAGCAGCGTCTCCGGCGCGCGGTCGCGCCCGATGGGCGGCTCGGCGCTCGACACCAAGTTCGAGATCCAGACCTACGTGGCCAAGACGTCGGCGAGTGCCAAGGGAGGCAAGTCATGAAGCGCGTCGCATTCGCGATGGGATTGCTGCTGGCGGTCGCCCCCGGGGCGTCCGGCCAGTCGGTCCCCAACATCATGAAGCCGAAGCAGGCGGCCGCTCGCGCGGTCGCGGCGACCAACCGGGCGGTGGAGGCCAACTCCACCCTGCCGGCCGAGTCGGCCGACACCGGCGCCAAGCGCAAGGCCGACGCCCCGTCCCCGACGGGACGGGCGACCTCCACCGACAGTGCCGGCGGATCGGCGGCCGTCTCCGAGGCGCCGTCGGCCAAGGGGGCCGCCGGGGCCGCGTTCGAGCGCGAGACCTTCGCCTACGACCGCAGCGGCCGCCGCGACCCGTTCGTCTCGCTCATGACCACGAGCGAACTCCGCCCCCTCGTCTCGGACCTGCGCCTCGTCGGCGTGACCTACGATGAGTCGGGCCGCAATTCCGTCGCCGTCCTGCGCGACATCGGGACCAAGGACCAGTACCGCGTGCGTGTGGGCCAGTCGTTAGGCCGGATGCGGGTGTCGTCCATCACCCCGCGCACCATCGTGTTCACGATCGAAGAGTTCGGGTACAGCCGGCAGGAAACGCTGGCCCTCGGGGATTCCAACAAAGAGAGGAAGCAATGAGGCGAGTTTGGACGCTGGCCGCACTGCCGGCCGTCGCGCTGTTCGTCGGCGCGTCGCCCGCAGGCGCTGCGCACATCGATACGCCGGTCGCCCGCGCGACCGACGCCGCCAGCGCGGTCACGGCGCTCTCGCTCGTGCCGGGCCAGGGGCAGGCGGAAGTGGTGATCGCGATCTCCGGACCCGTGGCGGTTCAGGACTTCACGGTCCCCACCCCCCATCGCATCGTCCTCGACCTCACGGGCGCCCGTCTCGGCGCCCAGGGGACGACGTACGATCGCGTGGCCCGCGGCGGGATCACGAACATCCGGACCTCGCAGTATCGCACCGACGTGGTGCGCATCGTCCTCGACATCGACGGCCCGCGCGCCTACAGCGTGACCCGCGGTGACGGCGTCATTCGCGTCGCCATCAAGGGTGACGCGTCGTTCGCCGCCTGGCACTCGTCAGGCGCGATGCTCGCCGAAGCGATCGCCGCCCCGGCCGCCCCGGCGCCACGCGCCCAGGCCGTGACGACGGAAGTGTCGGCCGGCGCGCTCCCCGAGCCCGTCGCTCCCGACAGCAACACGTCGTCGGTCGAGGCCGCGGTCGCCCGCGCCTCCGCCCAGGCGCGCCCCGAGGCCCCGGCCCCGGAAGCCCGCCAGCCGCAACCCGACGCTGAGCCGGCCCAGCCGGCCCTACCCAAGGCCACGCAGCAGCCGCGCCAGTCGCAGCAGCCGCGCATCACGGTCACCTGGTCCGACGCCGACATCCGCGACGTGCTCGCCGGCTTCGCCACCTTCTCCGGCCGCACGCTCGTCGTCGGCAAGGAAGTGACCGGGACCGTCACCGCCGAGATCAAGGACCAGCCGTGGGACGTCGCCCTCAAGGCGATCCTCGAGGCCCAGGGACTCGCCGCGAGCGAGGAAACCTCGGGCATCATCACGGTCGACAGCTACAAGAATATCCTCGAGAAGCAGTCGAGCGAGCCGGTCACCACGCAGATGGTGAACATCAACTACGTCTCGGCCAGCTCCCTCGTGCAGACGGTGCAGGGGCTCCTCTACAAGGAATGCCCGATCGGCGCGTCGTCCGGCGGCGCCGCGGCCAACGGCCCGGGCAGCAACAATGGCTGCATCATCCGCGGCACCGTCGCGGCCGATAGCGGCACCAACTCGCTCATCGTCACCGAAGTCACCTCGCGCCTGCCGGACCTCCTGCAGTACGTGAAGGGGCTCGACGTCCGCACCCCGCAGGTCGCCCTCAAGGCCAAGATCATCTCGGTCTCGCGCACGCAGATCGAGCAGCTCGGCCTGTCGTACGACCTGGGCTCGAGCGGGACGTTCTTCAATACGCTCATGCCGCGCATTCCCGAGGGGCAGACCTCCCCGGGGACCTTCGACTCCCGCGTGGAGCTGGGCGGCGACGCGCTCGCCGGCGTCTCCAACGCCAGCCGCAAGTACAAGCAGGGCTCGGCGCTCAACCTCATCTTCTCCACCGCGTTAGGCAAGTACTCGCTGACGTCGTTCCTCGACGCCCTCCGCGAGACGCAGCTCTCCGACATCCAGGCCGAGCCGAGCATCGTCACGCTCGACAACCGCCAGGCCCGCATGTTCGTCGGCCAGGAAACCCCGGTCCGCGTCATCGACGCCGGGTCGCAGGGGCAGATCGGCGCCCCGGTGCGTGCCAACGTCCAGTTCCGCGAGACCGGCATTATCCTCACGGTCACGCCGCACATCACGAACAACCGCCAGATCCGCATGACGATGGAGGCCGAGCAGTCGGACCTCAGCATCGTCGGCGGCGACCTGGGCTTCATCATCAACAAGCGCAACGCCAAGACGCAGCTCCTCGTGAACAACGGCGAGACGGCGGTCATCGGCGGCCTCACGCAGACGCAGGTCACGAAGAACAAGTCCGGCATCCCGATCCTCTCGGACCTCCCGCTGATCGGGCGCCTCTTCTCGCAGTCCGACTCGCGCGAGGAGAAGAAGGACCTGCTCATCCTCATCACGCCGCACATCATCGACGAGGGCGACGCCGTGCGCCCGCCCGATGGGAGCAGCAAGTAATCCACTCCGGAGCCTAACCCGATGAAGACCAACATTCGTCGCGTCGCCCCGGCGCTGCTTGCGGCCGCACTCGCCGCAGGCTGCGGCAGCACCGAGATCGCGTCGACGACATCCGACAAGATCCTCCCGGAGCTGAGCGTGGCCATCGAGGGGATCGTGGGGAGCGGCGGAATCGATTCCGTCTCACTCCGCGTCCCCCTGCAGGTCGCGATCGACGCCAAGGACAATGCCGCCCTGCAGTGGGTCGTGACCCGCGTCTTCGCGGACACCACCCTCGTGGGCCGTGATTCGAGCGCCTTCGCGGTCGCCTCGAACACCTTTGCCAAGACCCTCAAGCTGGCGATCGCCGGGGTTCGCCCAGGCCAGCGCATCACCGTGCGCACCGTCGTCTCCGACGGCGCGGGGAACTCCGCGGCCGACGAGGCCACGGCCGTCGCCTTCGATCCCAATGTGCCGCGCATCGCCTTCGTGCAGCCGCAGCCCAACGTGATCGTCGGCGGGACCTACAACTTCGAAGTCGCCGTCCTCGACACCACCGGCATCACCAAGGTGGGGTACCGTGCGCTCGCCCCCGGCTTCGCCAAGGGCGACTCCACGCTCTTCGCGGTGCCGTACCCCAAGGGCGACACCGTCACGTACTCATTCGAACTGCCGGCCAGCCTGCCGTCGGGGACGACGATCACGATCACGCCGTTCGCCGAGAATCGCGACGCGCTGCGCGGTGGTGGTGAGCCGTTCCAGGTCCGCATTGCGGCTGCCGGCCCCGACCTGCTCCCGCCGGTCGTCTACCAGAACATCCCGGCGCGCCTCGAGACCCCCGACTCCGTCGACCTGTCGGCGCGGGATTCGGACGGCCTCGTGCGCATCGTCGGCTTCCTTGCCAAGGACGCCACCGGTCGCGTGATCTATCGCGCTGCCGACACGCTCGCCACGCCGGCCCAGCAGGTGAGCCGTCGCCGCGCGTGGGGGGCCCCCATCGCCCTCCGTGGCCAGGCGCTCTTCATCACCGCCTACGCCACCGACGTCGCCGGCCGCACCGGCTACGCCGTGCCGAACGGCGCCACCGTCCCGGTCAACAGCGACACGCTGGCCCGCCGCGACGCGACCGTCTACGCCTACGGCCTCACCTACGCCTTGCCGGAAGGGAGCCTGGGCGCCGACATCACCGTCGATACGGCGCGCACCCGCGTCTTCGTCTCCAACCTGAACAAGAACCAGGTCGAGGCGTGGTCCTACTCCAGCACGCTGCAGCAGCTGCCGGCCATCGCCGTCGGTGCCCAGCCGTGGGGGATGTTCATCGACAACTCGGGATCGATCCTCCTCGTCGCCAACTCGGCCGGGACGAACATCTCCAAGGTGTCGCTGGTCAACCGCCAGGAGACCGGGCGCGTGAAGACCTCCAACGAGTACGTGTACGACGTGACGTACTCCAAGGACGAGACCTCGGGCGGCTTCAAGTTCAAGGTGCCCCCGCCCATCGACTACTCCGACCGCCCGCAGTTCATCGGGCAGGCGGCGTCGGGCGCGCTGTACTACAGCACGCGTCCCACCACGACCGCCACCCCGGGCACGCTCCGCCGCATCGACAACTTCCTCGATGCGCGCGCCGAGCCGCGCCAGATCTGGCAGTACGGCGGCTTCCTCAAGAACCACTACGTCATCATCAACGCCGACTTCGTCGACGTGATCGAGGGACAGAGTGGCGTGGCGGACAAGATCGTCATCTGCGAACACACGCCAGGGCAGTCGCCCGACACGGCCGTGTGCGTGAACTCGACGACCGTCGAGGCTGCGGTCGCGGCACTCCGATCCGACCCCATCAACGGCAACGTCGAGGCGATCAAGGACCTCAACGTGGCGTCGCTCGCCCTCCCCGACACGAACTTCGTGGCGGTGGGCGGTGACCGTCGCCGCGTGGCCTTCGGCGAGGGGGCTACCCCGAACCGCTCCGGCCGCGTCCTCCTGGTCTACGATCCGAGCGGGACCCCGGCCAATGCGACGGTCTACTCCGCGCCGATCGAGGTCGCCGACTTGACGAACAACGCCTCGGACAAGGTCTTCGGACTCGACATCAACCAGAACAGCTCCAACATCGGCGTGCATGGCGAGGAGACCTTCTTTGCCGACTCGTCGCTGCGACTGCAGGGCAAGTTCGCCACCTTCAACAGTGGCGCCGGGATCGCCTTCCACCCGCGCAACATCAACGAAAACACCGCGGACTCGACCGCCCGCGTGGCCTTCGTCGCCTCGGGAGACAAGTCGATCCAGATCGTCGACTCGTACAGCTATCGCCTGCGCGGACGCATCCCGATCCGCGAGAACCTCTACGGCCCGCTCCGCGCCACGATTCCGACGCCGGCCGAGCGTTCCGCCGACCCGACACTCGTGGTGAAGCTCTTCGGCTTGACCAAAGAGGGGATCGTGGTCATAGATGTTCGGTCAGGAGATATCGACAACGTGCCACGATGACGATGCTGCCGGCGGCGCCCTAGCCGCCCCAGTGTCGCACCGCGAGCCCGGCCTCCCAGCCGGGCTCGCGTCGTTTCCAGGACGGTCCATGCTTCGTTTCACCACCGCGGGCGAGTCACACGGCCCGGCACTCGTGTCCATCCTCGAAGGGCTGCCGGCGGGGATCCCGCTCACGGCCGAGCAGGTCAACGCCGACCTCGCGCGCCGGCAGCAGGGCTACGGGCGCGGGCGCCGCATGCAGATCGAGAAGGACGAGATCGAGTTCCTTTCGGGGGTGCGCGCGGGCGAAACGCTCGGCGGCCCGGTCGCCATGCTCATCCGCAACCGCGACTGGAAGAACTGGGTCGAGATCATGGATCCAGCCGTGCGCGCCGACGACGCCGAAGGGCCGCGCAAGCGCGTGGTGACCCGTCCGCGCCCCGGGCACGCCGACCTGGCCGGTCTCCTCAAGTACGACCGCGACGATGCGCGCGACATCCTCGAGCGCGCCTCGGCGCGCGAAACCACGGCGCGCGTGGCCGCCGGAGCCATCTGTCGCCAGCTGCTGTGCGCCTTTGGGGTGCGCGTCGGCTCGCACCTCGTGCACCTGGGCGGGATCGATGCCGTCATCCCCGACCGCCTCCCGCACGAGCTCAACGTTGTGAGCGATGCTTCGCCGCTGCGCACGCTCGACGCCGACGCCGAGGCGCGCATGATCGCGCTGGTCGACGACGCGAAGAAGCAGGGCAACACGTTAGGCGGGATCTGCGAGGTCGTCGTGACCGGGCTCCCCGTGGGGCTCGGCTCGCACGTCTCGTGGGATCGCAAGCTCGACGGGCGCATCGCCGCCGCGGTCATGTCGATCCCCGCGGTGAAGGGGGTGGAGATCGGGCTCGGCTTCGAGGCGGCGCGCCGTACCGGGGCGCAGGTGCACGACGAGATGGATGCCGCCGCCGGGCGCACGCGCGCCGGCAACGTGCAGCGCCGGAGCAACCGCGCCGGCGGGCTCGAAGGCGGGATCACGACCGGCGAACCGCTGGTCGTGCGCGTGGCGATGAAACCGATCGCAACGCTCATGCGCCCGTTAGGCACGGTCGACATCCCCACCGGCGAGGCGGCCGCTGCGGTCGCCGAGCGATCGGACGTGACCGCGGTCCCGGCCATGGGGGTGATCGCCGAGGCGATGATCGCCTTCGTCCTCGCACAGGCCTGGCTGGAGAAGTTCGGCGGCGACTCGCTCGGCGAGACGCGACGCAACGTGGAGGGGTATCTCGCGCAGGTGGCGCAGCGCGTGGGGAGCGGGCGCCTCGCCGAAGCGGCGGCGCCGGACGAGCGGTCGGCCGAGGGGAGTGCCGCCGGGCGTGAGTGACGGTCGTACGGCGCACCTGATCCTGGTCGGGCTCCCCGGGGCCGGCAAGTCGACGCTCGGCCCCCTCGTGGCCGCGCGGCTCGGCCTTCCGTTCGTCGACCTCGACCGGGAGATCGAGCGGGCGAGCGGAACGGCGATCGCCGAGATGTTCGCCCGCGACGGCGAGCCGATATTCCGGAAGTGGGAGCGCGAGGTGACCGCGCGCCTCGCCTCGGCACCGCCGAGTGTCGTGTCGCCCGGGGGCGGGTGGATCATGCAACCCGGGGTCGCGGCGCTCCTCCGCCCGCCGGGACGCATCCTCCACCTGCGGGTCTCGCCGGCCACCGCGATCGAACGGATGGGGAACGAAGTGGCGCTCCGACCCCTACTTAGGGGGAGCGATCCACTCGCGACATTGACCGCTCTGGAGCGGGAACGACGACCGTCGTATGATGCGGCGGACGCCGTGCTCGACACCGAAGCTCTTTCATTACAAGAACTTGTCTCTCAGGCCGCTGCGCTTGCTTCGTCTTGGGGCGTGGGGGTAGGTTAGGCCATGGACGATCGTTTGGCACACCTCCTGTCGCAGCTCCGCGAGCGATTTCCGGCGGACGCGGATGTGTCGGAGGTCGAGGAATTCCTGACGTCGGAAGGGTACAATCGGCGTGAAATCGGTGAGATTGTCTCGGCGTGGGTGTCCGAGATTTCGCCGGTCGCCGAGTCCCGGCCGGCGTCCGCTGCCACGACGGTGCCGTTTCGGGTGCTCGGGCCGCACGAACGCGGGCGATTCACGACCGAGGCCTGGGGCCACCTCCTCTCGCTGACCAACGCGGGGATGGTGAGCGCCGCCGAGCTGGAAGGCGTGATCGACCGCGCCATGTCACAGGTCGATGGGCGCATCGCCCTCGATGATCTTCGCACGCTCATGGAGTCGGGCGGGCTCGATGATATCGGCCCACCCCCCGACCACGTGACCATACATTGAGCCATGCCAGTCAAGAAGAAGCCAGCTGACGAACTGGAAGAGCCGACGACGCGCCGGGTAGCCGGTCGCGGCGCCGTGGCGCGTCCAGCGGCCAAGAAGAAGACGGCCAAGCGTTCGGCGGCGAAGAAGACCACGACGGCCGCCAAGAAGGGGGCCAAGCGTGCCGTGCCGGTGGAGCCCGAGGTTGAGGAGCCGATTGCTGCGGGGACCGCGGCGCTCGTCATCGTCGAGTCTCCGGCCAAGGCCAAGACCATCGGGAAGTATCTGGGGCGCGGCTATCGCGTGAAGGCGACGGTCGGCCACGTGCGCGACCTCCCGGAGAAGAAGCTCGGCATCGACGTCGACAAGGGCTTCGAGCCCGAGTACGTCACGATCGCCGGGAAGGAAAAGACGCTCGCCGATCTCAAGGCTGCGGCCAGGGAATCGACCGCCGTCTTCATCGCCACCGACCCTGATCGCGAGGGGGAGGCGATCGGCTGGCACGTCGCCGAACAGATTCGCCGGAAGGGCGGGGCACCGATCCGTCGCATCCTCTTCCACGAGATCACAAAGGAAGCGGTGCGCGCGGCGATGGACCGTCCGCGCGACATCGACATGAAGCTCGTCGACGCGCAGCAGGCGCGCCGCGTGCTCGATCGCCTGGTGGGCTACAAGGCGTCGCCGCTGCTCTGGAAGACGGTCAAGAAGGGGCTGTCGGCGGGGCGCGTGCAGACCGTCGCGCTGCGACTCATCGTCGAGCGCGAACGCGAGATCCGCGCGTTCCGGGCGCAGGAGTACTGGTCGGTGGCGGCGGAACTCGCCAAGGGCGGACAGCGCTTCACCGCCAAGCTCCATTCCATCGACGAGAAGAAGGTGGAGATCCCCAACGGCGCGATGGCGACGGGGATCGTCGACGACGTCACGAAGGCGGCGGCGGCGCTCGCCGCGTCGCTCAAGGCGGCGGCGCGTGGTACGTTAGGCGTC
>ERZ795061.2787-NODE-2787-length-15735-cov-7.378890_pt1 | contig 15735 bp, 12 predicted proteins | sample MGYA00375145_ERZ795061 | MGnify/ENA primary metagenome ERZ795061 (study PRJEB30190, sample SAMN05720144) | anaerobic digester metagenome | isolation source: active sludge of municipal wastewater-treating anaerobic digesters | place: USA | collected 2014-12-22 ... | reverse complement strand
TGCTTGATGGTCTGCTCGGCGATGAACTTGCCCATGCCGTCGTTGATGCGCCGGCCGGCGAGGATCACCTGCGGGTGGTAGCCGAGCATCTCGGCCTTGTGCGTCAGGTAGTACGGGTCGACGCCGATGCAGTGTCCGCCCACCAGGCCCGGCTTGAACTTCAGGAAGTTCCACTTCGTGCCGGCGGCCTCGAGCACCTCGGTTGTGTCCAGGCCGATGCGGTTGAAGATGATCGCCAGCTCGTTCATTAGCGCGATGTTCAGGTCGCGCTGCGTGTTCTCGATCACCTTCGCCGCCTCGGCGGCCTTGATCGAGCTGGCACGGTGCACGCCGGGCACGATGATCTTCTCGTACAGCGCGGCGACGCGGTCCAGCGTCTGCGGCACATCGCCGGAGACGATCTTCAGGATGCGCGTCAGCGTGTGCTCGCGGTCGCCCGGGTTGATGCGCTCGGGGCTGTAGCCGACCCAGAAGTCCTGCTTCCACTTCAGGCCCGATTCGCGCTCGAGCACCGGGATGCAGACTTCCTCGGTGGCGCCGGGGTAGACGGTCGATTCGTAGACCACGATCGCGCCGCGCTTCATGTGCCGACCGACGCTCGTCGAGGCGCCGACCAGCGGGCGGAAGTCGGGGATGTGGGCCTCGTCGACCGGCGTGGGCACGGCGACGATGACGATGTCGGCCTCGGCCAGGCGCGACGGATCGGCGGTGTACTCCGCGTGCGTGGCGGCGGCGAGCTGCGCGTCATCGAGTTCGCGCGAGGGGTCGTGCCCGTCCAGGCAGGCCCGGACCTTGTGCTCGGCGATGTCGAAGGCGATGGTCCGCATCTGCTTGCCGAACTCGACGACCAGCGGCAACCCGACGTACCCCAACCCCACGACAGCAACGACCGACAAATTAGACTCCCACGCAGACCAAAGGCGGAATTCTAGCTTTGCCCTGTGACACCCCCGGTGCCCCGGCAGCCCAGGAGGCGGGGCGCCGGCGGCCCGCCATCGAGAATCCAGCATGCAGCACACGGCGCCACGCCCCTCCCGAACCGCCTCCGGCACCCCGACCTACGACCTCGACGCCCCGGCGCCCGCCGACGCGGGCGTGTTCGTCGCGCTGTCGGTGGGCCTGAAGATGACGGGCAACCTGGCGCGCCTGCTCGACCACCCGATCGTCTACCACCCGCGGCGCCTGCCTGCCGACACCCGGGCCATCCTGGGCTGGGGCCTGAAGGGCAAGTCGATGGAGGCGCTGCGGCTGGCGCAACGCGAAGGCCTGCCCTACCTGGCGCTGGAAGACGGCTTCCTGCGCTCGCTCGACCTGGGCAACGCCAGCGCGCCGCTGTCGATCGTGCTCGACAACGTCGGCGTCTACTACGACGCCCACCGCGCCTCGCGGCTCGAGTCGCTGATCGCCGCGCCGCACGCGCCCGCCGCGCTGGCCCGCGCCCGCGCGCTGGCCCAGGGCTGGCGCCGCCACCGGGTGTCGAAGTACAACCACGCCCGCGAACTGCCGCCGCCGCTGCCCGGCCCGTTCGTGCTGGTGGTCGACCAGACCGCGGGCGACGCGTCGATCGCCCACGGCCTGGCCAGCGCGCAGAGCTTCGAGCGCATGCTCGAGGCGGCGCTCGACGAGCACCCCGCCCTGCCGGTCGTGCTGAAGGTCCACCCCGACGTGATCGACGGCCGCAAGCGCGCGCACTTCGCCCCGCTCACGCCGGGCCAGGCCTCGCGGGTCACGCTGCTGGCGACCAACTCGCACCCGCCGTCGCTGTTCGAGGCGGCCCAGGCGGTCTACGTCGTCACCTCGCAGATGGGCTTCGAGGCGCTGATGTGGGGCAAGCCGGTGCGCAGCTTCGGCATGCCCTTCTATGCCGGCTGGGGCCTCACCCGCGACGAGCTCGCCGCGCCCGATCGCCGCCGCACCGCGCACGCCGTGTCGCTCGAGGACCTGGTCCACGCCGCGCTCGTCGAGTACCCGCGCTACGTCGACCCCGAAACCCTGGAGCGCTGCGAGCCCGAGCGCCTGCTCGAATGGATGGGCTTGCAGCGCACGATGCGCGAGCGCTTCCCGCCGCGGGTGCAGGCGGTGGGCTTCTCCGACTGGAAGCAGCCGGTCGCGAAGCGCTTCTTCGCCGGCAGCACGCTGGACTTCCTGCCGCTGCCCACCGCGCTGGCCGACGGCCAGGCGCGCGCGGTCTGGGGCCGACCCGCGCCCGGCCACCCGGTGCTGGCCGGCGCCGAGGGCCGCGTGCTGCGCGTCGAGGACGGCTTCCTGCGCTCCGTCGGCCTGGGCGCGCACTGGGTCGAGCCGCTGTCGTGGGTCATCGACCGGCGCGGCATGTACTACGACGCCAGCGCGCCGTCGGACCTCGAACACCTGCTCGAGTCGACCGATTTCGACGCCGCCACGCTCGAGCGCGCCCGGGCGCTGCGCGAGGCCATCGTCGCCGCCGGCATCACCAAGTACAACGTCGGCGCCGGGCGCTGGCAGCGGCCGGCCGACGCGCGCCACGTGGTGCTGGTGCCCGGGCAGGTCGAGGACGACGCGTCGATCGCCTGGGGCGCGCCGGGCGTGCGCAGCAACCTCGGGCTGCTGAAGGCGGCGCGCGAACGCCGGCCGGACTCGTGGATCGTCTACAAGCCGCACCCCGACGTGCTGGCGAAGAAGCGCCAGGGCGGCGCCGGCCTCGAAGACGCGCGGGCCCACTGCGACGAGATCGTCACCGACGTGCCGATCCACGCCCTGTTCGCGCAGGTCGACGAGCTGCAGGTGCTGACCTCGCTGGCCGGCTTCGAGGCGCTGCTGCGCGGCCGGCCGGTGGTCTGCCACGGCAGCCCGTTCTACGCCGGCTGGGGGCTGACCGAGGACGTGCACGCGCACCCGCGGCGCCGCCGCCGGCTGTCGCTGGACGCGCTGGTGGCCGGCGCGCTGATCGCCTACCCGAGCTACGTGAGTCGCACAAGCGGCCACTACACGACGCCGGAGCGCGCCCTGTTCGAGCTCGCCCACTGGGACGCGACGCGCCCGCCGCGCGAACCCTTCGGCGTGCGCGCGCTGCGCCGCCTCAAGCGCTGGCGCGACCGGCTCCGCCGACGACCTTGAGCGCCGGCAGGCGGGCCGCCTGCGGCGCGGCGAGCTGGATCGACGCCGCGCGGTAGTGCTGCAGCACGATGTCGGAGGTGGCGTCGATGTCGTCGGACGTGAACGCCCAGGCGTCGCCCGGCGCCTGGTACCAGCGCAGCACCGCGGCGCGCAGCGCCTCGCCGGCCTCGGGGTCGCCGCGGCGTGCGAAGGTCTCGCGCAGGCGCGCGCCGAAGTCCTCGGGCGTCGCCAGCACCAGCGGCGGCGCGTCGGCGTAGAAGCTCGGCGCGAAGCAGACCACGCGCAGGCCGCGCACCAGCGACTCGAAGCCGGCGCTGGAATTGATGCACACCACGACCGGGTCGGCCGGGTCGAAGCGCGCCAGGTTGCCCGCGACCATGCGCGCCCCTTCGGGCACGCGGTAGTGCGCGCCGTCCATCGGGTGGCGCTTGAAGAACACGACGGCCTCGGGGGCCACCTCGCGCACGCGGTCGACGACGAAGCGCATGAAGGCCTGGTTGTCGGCGAAAGGCGAGTGCAGCACGAGCTGCGAGTCGCTGGGCAGCTGCAGCGGCACGACCACCAGCCGGCGGCCCTCCAGGCCCCTCAGCTCCCCCGGGTCGGCGCGGCGGTGGTGGTGCTCGGCCCACCACTGCGCCACCGCCAGGCGCGCGTAGCGGCCGATCGCGTAACGCTTGTGCTGCATGCGGCCGCGGTCCGGTTCGAGCAGGCAGGCGACCGCATTGCGCAGCACGAACCGGGCGAAGCGCGTGCGCAGCCAGGGCTCGATCGCGCGGCGCTTCAGCGGCGCGTTGGCTGCCATGCCGGCGATGCGCGTCTGGCCCTGGGCACGCTTCAGGCTGAAGCGAGCGTTCAGGCCCTGGGTGCTCAGGCTCGAGGTCGACAGCCGGAAGGCGCCGCGCTCGAAGTAGACGCAGACGATGCCCAGCTCGGCGGCCGCCAGCCGCGCCGCGACCGAGAACGGCCGTGCGTCGGAGAAGATCAGGCAGACGTCGATGGCGTCGTCGACGAAGCGCTCCATGAACCAGGCCACCGCGTGCGAGAACACGGCCACCGAGCGCGCGTCGCTGATCGGCGCCCAGGTCGCGTGCTCGAACTCCGGCGGCAGCTGCCGCAGGCGCGAGGTCTGCCCGGGCTGCCAGACGATCGCGCGGTCGTCGCCGGTGTACTGGCGGTAGGCCGGCGACGACAGCAGCGCCACCGCCGAGCCGCCGGTGCGGGCGGCCAGGGTGCCGGCGAGTTCGTGAAAGTAACGGCTGTAGGCCGGGTCGAGGTAGGCGACGTTCATCGGAGCGGGGTCGAAGCCTCTGGCTGGGCTTTCGGGGACGGGCCGGCAGCGGCCGCGTCAGGCGCGGCTCGCTCGGGCTCGCGGAGCGAAGGTCGGTATTCGACCACTGTTTCGGCCAGGAAATGTTGCACCTGCGCATCAGTGGCGGTTTTTCGCCCGGTCGCCCAGGCCAGCATCGCCGGCACGCGCTCGGCGTGCGAGGCGATGCGCGCCAGGTGGATGCGCGGCACCGGCGTGGCCAGCGTCGCGTCGCCGTCGGCGAGCAGTTCCTCGTAGAGCTTCTCGCCCGGCCGCAGGCCGCTGTAGACGATGGCGATCTCGCCGTCGGCGTGGCCGGCGAGCCGGATCATGTCGCGCGCCAGGTCGACGATGCGCACCGGGTCGCCCATGTCGAGCACCAGCACCTGGCCGCTGTCGCCGATCGCCGCGGCCTGCAGCACCAGCCGGGCGGCCTCGGACACCGTCATGAAGTAGCGGATGATGTCCGGGTGCGTGACCGTCACCGGCCCGCCGCGGGCGATCTGCTCCTTGAACTTCGGGATCACGCTGCCGCTGGAGCCGAGCACGTTGCCGAAGCGCACCGCCATGAAGCGCGTGGCCGGGTGCTCCACGGCGAGCGCGCTGACGATCATCTCGGCCGCACGCTTGGTCGCCCCCATCACGTTGGTCGGGTTGACCGCCTTGTCGGTGCTGATCAGCACGAAGCGCTCGGCGCCGGCCTCGGCCGCGGCGCGCGCCGCCTGCCAGGTGCCGACCATGTTGTTCGCCAGCGCCGCCCAGGCGTTGTCCTGCTCCATCAGCGGCACGTGCTTGTAGGCCGCGGCGTGGAAGACCGTGTGCGGCCGCCAGCGGGCGAAGACCTCGCGCAGGCGGTCGGCGTCCTTGACGTCGCCGATCAGACGCACCAGCGGCAGCTGCGGAAACGCCTCGGCAAGCTGCTGCTCGATCGTGTACAGGTTGAACTCGCCCTGCTCCAGCAGCACCAGCCGCGCGGGCTGGAAGCGCGCCACCTGCCGGCACAGCTCGCTGCCGATGCTGCCGCCGGCGCCGGTGATCAGCACCGTCTTGCCGGCCAGCACCTCGGCGACGCCGGCCTCGTCGAGCTGCACCGGCGCGCGGCCGAGCAGGTCCTCGGGCTCGATCTCGCGCACACGCTGCGCCTGCGCGCCGGTGCGCAGCTCGTCCTCGCTGGGCACGGTCAGCACCGGCAGGCCGGTGCGGGCGGCCAGCGCGAGCACCTCGCGGCGGCGCGCCGGCGGCGCCTCGGGCATGGCCAGGATCAGGTGCGTGGCCGCGCCGCGCACGTTGGCGTCGTCCACCGCCGCCAGCGGGCCGAGCACCGGCACGCCGGCGATGCGCGCGCCCTTGAGCGCCGGGTCGTCGTCGAGCAGTCCGAGCACGATCCAGCCCTGGCGGTGGATGCCCGCGAGCAGCCGCCGCGCGGCGTCGCCGGCGCCGAGCACCAGGGCGCGCCGGACCTCGGCGTCGCCGCCGGTGATGCGCGCCCGGCCGTGCTCGTAGAGCATGCGATAGACGATGCGCACCACGCACACGCCCATCAGCGTGACCACCGGGTGCAGCGCCAGCACCGCGCGCGGCACGCCGGTGTAGCCCAGCGCCTGCACCGCCACGCCGGCCACCAGCCCGGCGCCGGCGCAGCCCAGCGTCAGCCGCTGGACCTCGCCGAAGCCGGAGAAGCGCCACATGCTCTGCGGCACGCGTGCGGCCACGAAGGCGCCGAGGTAGGCCACGATCACGCCGGCCAGCACCGCGCCGTCGTAGCCCGGCCGCGCGCTCTGCCAGCGCTCGAAGCCGAGGCGGAAGAGGTAGGTCAGGTTCCAGGCGAGCGCGACGACGCACGCGTCGACCAGCAGCGACAGCGCCTCGCGGTGCGGCCGCAGCCGCGCCAGGAAGCGGTCGAGGCGGTGCCAGGGCGTCAGGTCGGCCGGGTCGTGCGGGAGCATCCGGTCACCGCGAGAACAGCAGGCCGAGCGTGCGGCCGATCAGGCGCAGGTCGCTCCACAGCGTGGCCCGCTCGGCATAGGCCGCGGCCTCGCGCAGCTTGGCCGGCAGCAGCACCTCGACGTACTCGCGTTCGGGATCCGCGGACCGGCCCAGCAGCAGGCTCTCGTCGGCGAACTTCAGCGACACCGGGTCGGTGATGCCCGGACGCACCGACAGCACCTTGTCGCGCAGCGCCGCCGGGTACAGCGCCACGTAGCGCGGCACCTCGGGGCGCGGGCCGACCAGGCTCATGTCGCCGCGCAGCACGTCGATCAGCTGCGGCAGCTCGTCGAGCTTGCTGCGGCGCAGCCAGGCGCCGGCGCGGGTGATGCGCGGGTCGGCGCCGACGGTGATCTGCGGCCCGTTCGCCGCCGCATCGGCCACCATGGTGCGGAACTTGTGGATGCGGAAGGGGCGGCCGAAGCGGCCCACGCGCTCCTGGCGGAAGAACACCGGCCCGGGCGAATCGAGCCGCACCCAGGCGGCGATGGCGAGCATCAGCGGCGCGAACAGCACCAGGCCCAGCGTGGCCAGCAGCAGGTCGAAGGCCCGCTTGGCCATCGTCATGCACCGGCCCCGAGCAGGCGGCGCACGGTGGCGGTGACGCGCTCGACCTCGGCCGGCCCCATGCGCGTGTACAGCGGCAGGCTCAGCATCTGCTCGTAGGCGTGCTGGCTGTGCGGGAACATCGCCGGCGCCAGCGCGTAGCGCTCGCGCCAGTAGGGGTGCAGGTGCAGCGGGATGTAGTGCACGCTGCAGCCGATGCCGGCCTCGAAGAGCTGCTCGATGAAGCGGTCGCGCGAGACCGGCGCGCCCTCGGCCAGGCGCACGACGTACAGGTGCCAGGCGTGCAGGTCGCCGGCCGCCGGGCGAGGCGGCACGATCAGCGGCAGACCGGCGAAGGCCGCGTCGAACTGCGCCGCGATCTCGCTGCGGCGCTGCTGGAAGCCGCGCGCGCGCTGCAGCTGGTGCAGGCCCAGCGCCGCGGCGATGTCGGTCAGGTTGTACTTGTAGCCGGGGGCGACGATCTCGTAGTACCAGCTCGGCACGGTCGCGGTGAAGCGGTCGAAGGCGTCGCGGCTCATGCCGTGCAGGCGCATCACCTTGGCGCGCGCGGCCAGCGCGGCGTCGCGCGTGACGAGCATGCCGCCCTCGCCGGTGGTGATGGTCTTGTTGGCGTAGAAGCTGAACACGGTGGCGTCGGAGCCCAGCGTGCCGACCAGGCGGCCGCCGACCGTGGTGGGCAGCGCGTGCGCCGCGTCCTCGACGACCTTGAGGCCGTGCTTCGCGGCCAGCGCCAGGATCGCGGGCATGTCGGCCGCGAGCCCGGCGTAGTGCACCGGCACGATGGCCCGGGTGCGCGGGCCGATCGCCGCCTCGACCGCGGCCGGGTCGATGCACAGCGTGGCCGGGTCGATGTCGACCAGCTTCACGTCGGCGCCCAGGTAGCGCACGACCTCGGCGGTGGCGGTGAAGGTGTGGGTGGTCGTGATCACCTCGTCGCCCGGGCCGATGCCCAGGGCCTCGAGCGCCAGGTGCAGCCCCGCGGTGGCCGAGTTGACGGCGATGCAGTGCAGCGCCGGGTCGCCCAGGAAGGCGGCGAAGTCGGCCTCGAAGCGCTTGCACTTCGGCCCGGTCGTGACCCAGCCGGAGCGCAGCGTGTCGACGACCTCGGCGATCTCCTCCTCGCCGATCTCGGGCAACGCAAAGGGCAGGAAGGGCTGGCTCATGGGCGACTCAGGGCTTGGCGATCCAGGCGAGCACGTGGGTGCGCAGCCAGGGAACGGTGTTGAACAGAGTGTAGAGCGCCGGGTGCCACGGGGCGACGGCACGCGCCAACGGCGGCGCGAGCGTGACGCGCCGGGCGCGCACCCGGCCCTGCGGGAACAGCGCGCGCACTCGCGCCAGCGGCACGCCGCGCACGTCGGCGTTGCGCGGGTTGTCGACCACGAAGTCGTACCAGAGCACCGCGCCGCCCGGGCGCAGCCAGCGCCACATCGCCCCGGCCAGGCGCTGCTGGAAGGCATCGTCGAGCAGCGACGAGAACACGGTCGAGACGAAGACGATGTCGTAGCCGGCCGCGGGCAGGTCGAGCGCGAGCGCGTCGCCGGCGTGCACCGCCAGCGCCTCGGGCAGCAGGTGGCGCGCCTGCGCCGCCCGCCCGGGCAGCAGCTCGACGCCGACCAGGTGCTCCGGGAGGAAGCCCAGCCGCAGCAGCTCGAGCAGGTTGCCGCCGCTGCCGCAGCCGACCTCGAGCACGCGCAGCGCCGCGAAGTCGCTGCAGCCGGCCTGCGCGAACAGGTCCAGCATCGCGCGCTGGCGCTCCTGCACGCCGAGCAGCACCTCGGGCCGCGCGAAGCTGTAGCGGTCGGCGCCGCCACGCCGCGCATAGCGTTCGGCCACGGCGCGGGCCTCGTCGTCCGCGCTCACGACACCGCCTCGATGAAGCGCCGCGCCAGCACCGGGTAGGCGTGGTGCGCGAGCACGAAGGCCCGGCCGCGCTCGCCCATCGCGCGCCGCTCGGCCGCGGGCACCGCGGCCAGGCGGCGCAGGCCGTCGGCCACGGCGGGGGCCGATTCGGGCGCGACCGTCAGGCCGCAGCCGGCCTCGGCCACCGCGTCGTTGCCGGCCTCCACCGAGTGCAGCACCGGCACGCCGGCCATCATGTAGTCCATCAGCTTGTTCGGCGCGATGCCGAAGCGGTACAGCGGCTGTCGCAGCCAGCCGATGTAGGCGATGTCGGCCAGCGCCAGCAGCGACGGGATCTGCGCCTTGGGCACCGGGTCGAACAGCCGCAGGTTCGCGATGCCCTCGTCGGCGGCGCGCCGCAGCAGCCGCGCCTTCTCGTGGCCGTCGCCGACGAGCACGAAGGCGTAGGGCTCGTCCTGCACGAGCCGGGCGGCGTCGAGCAGCACGTCGAGCGCGTTGGGCGTGCCGTGCGAGCCGGCGTAGACGACCACCGTGCGCCCGGCGGCGCGCTGCGCGGCGACGTGCGCGGCGATCGTCGCGTCCAGCGGCGCGGGCGCGGCCGCCCAGTCCTCGGGCACGATGCCGTTGGGCACGATGTGCAGCTTCTTCAGGTCGAGCCCGTGCGCCGCGAGGTGGTCGGCGACCTTGGGCAGCATCGAGACGACGACGTCGGCGTCGCGGCAGGCGTCGTCCTCGGCCTTCTGGCACAGGCGGATGAACGGGTGCCTGGGCGACAGGCCCGACAGCTCGATCGGCGAGGCCGGCCACAGGTCGTGCACCTCGTGCACGAGCTTCGCGCCGGCGCGGCGTGCGATGCGCCGCGCGACCCAGATGTCCATCGGGTAGGTGCTGGAGGCGATCACCACTTCGGGCCGGAAGGCGCGCGCCAGCGCCGGCGCCTCGCGCCACAGCCGCGCGAGGAAGGCCGCGATGTTGCGCACCCGGCCGACGCCGTTGCCGACGTAGCGCGGCGCCGGCAGCCAGCGGTAGGCGATGCCGTCGATCGTCTCGTCGCGCGGCCGGGCCACGTCCTCGGGCTGCACCGCGCGCACGTGCGAGTAGGCCGCGGCGACGATCTGCACGGTGTGCCCGGCGCGCACCCACTCGCGCGCCAGGTAGTACGGCCGGTACTCCATGCCGTGGCGCGGCGAGCCGGCGTAGTGGTTGATCAGCAGCAGCCTCATGCGCGCCCCCGCCCGGCGAGCAGTTCGCGGTAGAGCGCCGCCATGCGGTCCATCTGCGCGTCGCTGGAGCCCTCGGCCTCGATGCGCGCCCGGTTGCGCGCGCCCAGGCGCCGGCGCTGCGCCGGGTCGGCGCGCAGCGCGTCGAGCGCCGCGGCGATGGCCGCGGGGTCGCCGCCGTCGACGACCCGGCCGCCGTCGGCATCGATCCACTGGCGGTTGGCCGGCAGGTCCGACACGACGACCGGCAGTCCGCAGGCCATGGACTCGAGCAGCGACACCGAGGTCGCGTCGCTCACCGGCACCGACACCGACACGTCGCAGTCGCGCAGGGCCGCGGCGAGCGCGTCGGGCGGCAGCCGCCCGTGCCAGCGCACCGACGCGCCCAGGCCCAGTTCGCCGGCCAGCGCGCGCAGCGCCGCCTCGTCGCGGCCGCCGCCGAACAGGTGCAGCGTCGCCGGCCCGCCGGCCCGCAGCGTCGCGAAGGCGCGCAGCAGAACGTCGATGCGGTAGTTGGGCTCCCAGGCACGCAGGCTCGCGACCTGGAAGCCCTCGCGCGCCACGCCTGCTTGTGCGGGCACGAAACGCGCGGTGTCGGCCCCCCAGAAGACCTCGGCGAGCCGGCCGCGCGGCCGGTAGGTCGCGATCTCGGCGAGCACGTCGCGCGAGTCGGCGGTGATCAGCGCGGCGCGCCGCAGCACCTGGCCGGTGAGCCAGCGGGCCATCGCGCTCTCGCGCGGCGTGACGAGGATGTCCGAGCCCCAGGCGCTGAGCACCAGCGGCCGGCGCCCGCCGAGCGCGCCGAGCAGGCCGTAGGAGGTGACGTAGTGCGCGTGCACCAGGTCGGGCGCGATCGCCGCGATCGCCCGGCGCGCCGCCGGCACGCGGGCGAACCAGTCGAGCCGCCGCGCCACCGGCGCCAGCGCCGTGACCGGCAGCGTGCCGACGGCGGCGTCGGCGGCGGTCACCACGTGCACGTCGAAACCGCGCGCGGCCATCGCCAGCGCCCAGCGCTGCAGGTGGATGCTCGGGGCGTCGCCGAGCAGCGCGAGGCGGGGTGCCGTCACCCGAGCACCCCGACGCCGAGCAGGTTCGTGCGCAGCAGGCGCAGCGCGTCCAGCCAGGGCAGCACGCCCGCGCCGGCCAGGCGCTGCGCGCGCGCGGCGATGCCGATGTCGGACGTGAGCGTCGCGAAGCGCCAGCGCAGGTCCGGAAAGAGCTGCCCGACCTCGGCGCGCGGCACGGCGCGGAAGTGCGGGTCGGTCGAGCGGGTGCGGAACGCGTCGTACCAGAGCACGAAGCCGCCGGGGCGCAGCACGCGCCGCATCTCGGCGGCGGCCACGCGGCGCGTGGCCGCATCGACGATCGAGCTGAAGACGACGTTCTGCACCACCGCGTCGAAGGCCGCGTCGGCGAACGGCAGCCGCGTGGCGCTGGCCTGCGCGAGCAGCACGCCGCCGTGCGTGCGGGCCTCGGCCAGGCGCGCGTGCATCAGGTCGATGCCGACGAGCGATCCGGCCGGCGCGCCCCAGCGCAGCAGGTTCGCGAACTCGGTGCCTCGGCCGCAGCCGACGTCCAGCACGCGCCGGCCCTCGAAGCCCAGGCCCTCGGCGGCGAGCAGTTGCAGCACGCGCCGCTCGCGCTCCTGCGCGGCGTGCAGCACCGCCGGGTTGCGCAGCGACCAGAAGCCGGCCAGCGACGCATCGGCGTCACGCTCGCGGTAGCGGCGGTCGATGCGCTCGAGCTCATCCACGGGGGCGGCTCCGGCAGCGGTCGAGGAACTGCGCCATCTCGCCGGCGAGCGCGCGGCGCTCGAAGCGGCCGACGTCGTCGCGGCCGCCGGGTTCGGGCGCCTGGCCGCGGCCCGCGACCAGCGCGCCCAGCGCCTGCGCGATGCGCTCGGGTCGGGTCTCGTCGGCCACGCAACCGCCGGCATGGCGGCGCACCAGCGCCGCGGCGTCGCCCTGCTCGTCGCCGAGCATCAGCACCGGCCGGCCGCAGCGCAGGTACTCGAAGACCTTGCCCGGCAGGATGCCGGCCACCGCGGCACGGCGCGCCGCATCGCGCCCGCCGCCGACGACCAGCAGCAGCGCGTCGGCCTCGGCCATCTGCTGCAGCGCCTCGTGGTGCGGCAGGTAGGCGATGCGCTCGACGACGCCCGGCCAGCGCGCCTCGAAGGCGGCGAAGGCGGCGTCGAAGCGCGAGCCCATGTTGCCCACCAGCCGCAGCTTCAGCGCCGGTGCGCCGGGCGGCGCGGCCGCGAGGTGCCGCGCGACGCCCTCGAGCAGCGCGCCGGGGTCGCGCGGGCCGTAGAAGGTGCCGGTGTGCACGAGCCGGAATACGCCGTCGCGCGCCCGCGGCCGGGTGTCGATGCCGGCGAAGTCGGCCTCGTCGTAGCCGTTCGGGATGAAGGCCACCGGGCAGCCCGGCCCCAGGCGCGCGGCGAACATCGCCCGCCAGGTCGGCGTCACCGCGACGACGCCGGCGGCCCGCGCCAGCCAGGCGTCCTCGGTGCGGCGGTCGATTCCGTGCCGCCAGGCCGGCGCGGTGTAGCCCGGATTGTCGACCCACAGGTCGCGGTAGTCGGCCACCCAGGGCAGGCCGCTCTCGGCGGCCAGGCGCGCGGCCAGCCCGTGGGTGGACATCGGCGGCGCGGTCGACAGGATCGCGTCGAAGCGCTGCTCGGCGACGAGGCGGCGGCCGACGGCGAGCGCGCGCCGCGCCCAGCCGTGTTTGTCGTCCGGGAACTGCAGCGCCGCGTAGGCGGCCAGCAGACGGTCGCGCGTGCGGTGGCCCGCGGGCGGGGGCGCCGCCGCCGCGGCCGCCGGGGCCGTGGCGGCCGGGGCCGGCCGCGCGCGCGCCGCGCGCCAGGCGGCGGCGCGCGACAGCAGGCTGCGGTGCTCGACGCAGTGGACGGCCAGGCCCGGCGGCAGTTCGGCCAGCAGCGTGGCGTCGGCGACGTAGCCGGGGTCGTGGCCTGCGAGCACCACCGGCGTGACGCCGAACTCGGGCAGGTACTTCGCCATCTTCAGCGCGCGCTGCACGCCAGCGCCGCCCATCGGCGGGAAATAGTAGGCGACCAGCAGCAGCTTCATCGTCACGCGCCGCGCACCAGCACCCAGTAGTCGCAGTAGGGCAGCGCGTCGAACCGCTCGGTGGCCAGGCCCCGGGCGGCGAGCACGGCCTCGACGTCGGCGCGGCGCACGCGTCCGTCGCCGATCTCCCAGTAGTGGTGCGGGTCGATCCAGATGCGGCGGCGCACGAAGCGGTTGTAGGCCTCCGACAGGCTGGTCAGGCCGACCGGGAAGCGCCACTTCCACAAGGTCTGCCGCGGCGTGACGACGAGCATGTGGCCCTTGCGGTGCGGCAGCGTCAGGAACAGGCGCCCGCCCGGCCGCAGGCAGGCCACGAGGTGGCCCAGGCATCGTGCCAGGTCCTCGAAGGGCAGGTGCTCGAGCACCTCGGTGCAGACCACGGCGTCGAAGCGCGCCTGCAGCGCCGGCTGCGGCTCGCGCAGGTCGGCGAGCACGTCGGGCTTCAGGCGCGGGTTGATGTCCATCACCGTGTACGAGTCGACCAGCGGGCCGACGCAGCGGCGCACCACGCCGTCGCCGGTGCCGACCTCGAGCACGTCGCCGCGCACGCGCGCGCACAGGTCCTTGACCACGTGGAAGTGGCGCGTCCAGGTGTAGAAGTCGACGTTCGCGAGGTAGTCGCGCGGGGTCAGCTCGTACTGGCGGTCGAAGGCGGAGTCGGTCATGGGCGGTCAGCGGCGCAGGAGCCCGCGCAGGGACGAGTCGCGCCGCGTTCCCTCGAGCACGGCATAGAGCGCGAGCCCGGCGGCGGCACCGGCGAGCGCACGGCCCGCGGTCAGCGGCGCCAGCGCATTCAGCAGCGCCAGCGGCGCGGCTGCGACGGCCGCGCGCGCCGCGATGCTAACCGCGCGGGCGGTGTCGAAGCGCCAGTCGACCACGCGGCGCACGCGCCGGGCGGCCCATGCCGCCAGCAGCGTGTTCGACAGCGCCACCGCGGCGGCCGCGCCGGCCAGGCCCAGCGGCGGCGCGAGCATCAGGTTCAGGCCGAGGTTCACGACCGCGGCGCCCAGCGTCAGGCCGAGCACCTCGCGGCTGCGGCCGTCGAGCAGCAGTGCGTACAGCACGATCTGGTAGACGCCGAAGGCGCACACCGACACGCCGAGCAGCCCGAACACCGCCGCCGGCGGCCGGTAGTCGGCGGTGGACAGCAGCGGCAGCAGCCCGGTGCCCGCCGCGCCGATCAGCGCCGCCACCGGCAGGCACAGCGCGAGGAAGACCTCGACCGAGCGCCCCAGCAGCGGCGCGACCGCGTCGCGCCGGCCGTCCTGCCAGCAGCGCGCCAGCGTCGGGAACAGCGTGTAGCCCAGCACCGTGTAGAACGCCGACGGAATCGACGCGAGCGACATCGACGCCGAGTACACCGCGACCGCGTCCAGCCCGAGCAGGTGCACGAGCACGAAGCGGTCGACGAAGGCGCTGGCCGACGTGAACAGCGCCAGCGCGACCAGCGGCGCCGAGAACGCCAGCACGGTGCGCAGCGGCGGACCGCCGGCCGTGGCGGTCGCGCCCGGCCGCGGCAGCAGCAGCGCGGTGGCGGCGACCAGCGCCGCGGCCAGCGCGGCCTGCACGCGCACGTAGTCGCCGAACCAGTCGGCCATCGGCGCGGCGTCGTGGACGAGCCAGAGCACCGCGGCGTAGCGCAGCACGCTGCGCACGATCATCGCGCCGGCGATCGTGCCGATGCGCCCGGCGCAGCGCAGCCCGGCGAGCGCGAACTCGCTGGCGGCGTCGGCGCAGAGCAGGCCGAGCATCATCGGCACCATCGCCGCGTGGGCGGCGTCGCCGTAGACGGCGCCCGAGACCGCCGGCGCGGCCGGCCACAGCACGCCCGCGGCCAGCGCCAGCAGCGCCAGCGGCACGACGGCCAGGCGCGCCAGCGCGCGGCGGCGGTCGACGCCGTCGCCCGAATAGAAGTTCACGATCGCCGTCGGCAGGCCGAACAGCACCACCGGCACGAGCACGCCGGCCGCCACCGCGGTCTGCGTCCACAGGCCGAAGTCGGTCGGGCTGACCGCTCGTGTCAGCACCGGCAGCAGGATGAAGCCGATCAGCCGGTCGACCAGCGTGGCGGCACCGTACAGCGCGGTGTCCAGGCGCAGCGAGCGCGCCATTCAGCGCCGGGCGGTCGCGTCGAGCAGCGCGTGCACCACGCGGTCCTGCTGCGCCTCGTCGAGGTCGGCACTCATCGGCAGGCTCATCACCCGGGCCGCGGCCCGCTCGCTCTCGGGGCAGCAGTCCGGGCAGCACAGCGCCGCATAGGCCGGCTGGTGGTGCAGCGGCTTCGGGTAGTGCACCGCCGTCGGGATGCCCTGGGCCTGCAGGGCGGCCTGCACGGCCGCGCGCCCGTCGACGAACACCGTGTACTGGCCCCAGACGCAGTCGCGGTCGGGCCGCACCGCGATCAGCCCGACGCCGCTGCCGGCGAGCCGCGCGTGGTAGCGCGCGCCGATCTGATGGCGGCGTTGCAGTTCCCAGTCGAAGCGCTCGAGCTTGGCCAGCACCACCGCGCACTGCAGCGTGTCCATGCGGCCGCCGACACCCACGCGCGTGTGGGTGTAGCGCGCGCTCTGGCCGTGCACGCGGATCTCGCGGCAGGCCTGCG
>ERZ795061.2783-NODE-2783-length-15749-cov-5.813814_pt1 | contig 15749 bp, 9 predicted proteins | sample MGYA00375145_ERZ795061 | MGnify/ENA primary metagenome ERZ795061 (study PRJEB30190, sample SAMN05720144) | anaerobic digester metagenome | isolation source: active sludge of municipal wastewater-treating anaerobic digesters | place: USA | collected 2014-12-22 ... | reverse complement strand
ACAAACTTCAAACCCATCCTGAGCGTAGCCGAAGGGCAAACTTCAAACCTCAAACCTCAAACATCCCCCTCGACGCCACTTCCATCTACTTCACCTTCCAGGCCATGCAGGAAGTGATGCGGCCGGGTGAAGAAGGCTTGTGGCAGTTGTTCTCCTCTTCGCAAAAGATCGCCTGGAAAACAGGAACCAGTTTTGGTTTTCGTGATGGATGGGCCATTGGGGTTACGCCCAAAAATGTGGTGGCGGTATGGGTGGGTAATACCGATGGTGAAGGAAGACCGGGACTGATCGGTGTACAAACCGCAGCTCCCATACTCTTTGATATCTTTCGTTTATTACCAAACGGCAAATGGTTTGAAAAACCGGTATACAATTATTCTTTTGTGCCGGTATGCCGGCAAAGCGGTTACCGGGCGAATATTGATTGTCCGGAAGTGGATACTTTATTTATGCCGCCCAATGGAACCAAAGTACTTCAATGCCCCTATCATAAAATAATTCACCTGGATGCCACCGGAAGTTATCGTGTTACCGAAGAATGCGAATCGCCGATGAACATGCAGCACAAAAGCTGGTTCATCCTCACTCCTGCCATGGAATTTTATTACAAGCAGCGCAATATTGATTATAAACCGCTCCCTGCTTTCAAGCCCGGTTGTGCGTTTGCTGAAACAGGAAAATTAATGGAGATCATTTATCCGCAACCCGATGCAAAGATCTACGTACCGCTGGAAATTAATGGCGAAAGAGGAAAGACCGTTTTTACCGCTGCACACCGGAGAGCCGGTGCTAAAATATTCTGGAGTATGGATGATGAATTCATCGGCAGCACTCAAAACTTTCACCAGGTAGGATTGAATCCTTCTCCCGGCAAACACATCATTACCCTGGTGGATGAAAATGGCGTGAGTGTAAGCAGGCAGTTTGAGATACTGGAAAAAAATAATTGACCTACCGTTCCAGGAATAATTTATGTAAAGTTTTTATGGCCTGCATCATGGTAAAAAAATTATCATGAAGATCTTAATACCAAAACTATTAATGGTACTGTGTTGGATTATACCTATAAAAAACAGTAAAGCCCAGGCATCACAAAAGATCATTGACAGCAAAATAGAGAAAGCCATTGTTTTTTTAAATGGCGCTCAAATAAACCGTTCAGGCAAAACTGTTGTAAACCCCGGCACTTCCGAAATTATCTTTAAAGGTATCTCCCCCTATATCAACAAACAAAGCATACAGGTAAAGGCTGAAGGAAATTTTACCGTGCTTTCAGTTGTACATAAGCTGAATTATCTACAGGAACAAGCCAAACAAAATGATATGCTGAAAGTGGAAGAACAGAAAGAAGCATTACAGGATAAAATTAACATGGGCAATGACCTGCTAGGTATTTACAGGAATGAAGAGAATCTTTTGTCGAAGAATCAGGCAATTGTGGCACAGAACACGGGATTAAGAACAGCTGACTTAAAAGAGGCAGCAGATTTTCACCGCCTGCGCTTAACAGAACTTAAGCAGAAAGAAACCGAAGTAAGTAAAAGCCTGAAAAAACTGAATGCAGAAATGGCCAAATTAAACAAACAACAGGATGAATTAAATAAACAGGCCAGCACAGCTACCAGTGAAGTGGTGATCACAGTGGAGAGTAAAGAAACAGCAAATGCTGATCTTACACTAAGCTATTTTGTTGATAAGGCCGGGTGGTATCCCACATATGACATCCGGGTTACCGATATTCTGCACCCGATCACGATGCTGTACAAAGCGAATGTTTATCAATCATCGGGTGAAGACTGGAAAGAAGTAAAACTTACTTTATCTACCGCCGATCCCAAACAAAATGGCGAAAAGCCGAATTTGCCAACCTGGTTTCTTCATTATTTTATGCCAAAATATTACGGCATCAGCAGCGCTACCGGCAATAGCTATAATCCAAATGTAAGAGAGGTGAGCGGCAGAATAACCGACCAGGACGGTAATCCTGTTTCATTTGCTACTGTTAAGATAAAAGGAACACCCACCGGGGTTTCTGCAGATGCAAATGGTAATTTCAGAATCGTAGTTCCCTATAACGCCTCTACTATTGTAGTTTCCGGGGCCAGTTTTTCAAGCAGGGAATTATTCATCTCATCTAATGTAATGAATATTGCAATGCAGGGCGGCGGTACTGATCTTAAAGAAGTAGTGGTAACAAGTGCCTTTGGGATACAACGTTCAGTACGTGGGGAAGAAAACGAATTCTCAAAGAACAGAAAAGAAGCAAGTATCCCTTTGACTGTTTCTGAAAGGGAAAACTCGACCAGTTTTTCGTTTGACATAGAAACTCCCTATACCATTTTAAACGATGGCAAGGTCGCAACAGTGCAAATGAAAGAAATGGAAGTTGCTGCATTGTATGAATACTATTGTGTACCAAAACTGGAACAGGATGTATTTCTTACTGCAAAGATCACAGACTGGGGCGACCTGAATTTACTGGAAGGCGAAAGCAATTTATTCTTCGAAGGCACCTTCCTGGGTAAAGCATTGATCAATCCCAAAGCAGCTGGCGATACCTTAAATATCTCTTTGGGAAGGGATAAAAATATTTCCGTAAAAAGAACAAGGGTGAAAGAATTCAGTAAAAAACAATTCTTGGGCAGCAATAAGATCGATTACAGAAACTTTGAGATCAATATCAGGAATAATAAAAAGCAAACTGTCAACCTGGTGATAGAGGACCAGTTTCCTGTTAGTACCATGAAAGAAGTGGAAGTAGACAGGATAGAAAATAAAGAAGCCGACCTGGATAGTGAAACCGGAAAAATGAAATGGACAATTCAATTGGAGCCGGCTAAAGAAAAGATAGTGGGTTTCAGATACTCTGTTAAATATCCTAAAGGCAGTAACCTAGTTTTAGAATAAATCCGGCCACACTGTATAGTATATAAAAGCCGGGAAGGGATTATAAAAAATCTCCTTACTTTTAAAGACTAAAACTTTTTGTATGCCTATACGTATGGAAGACGATCCACAGGATCAACAGGACTTTGATGAAAGTAAAACCTCGGGGGGTGGCGGTGGCGGAAGAGGTGGAGGTGGCGGCGGACTGATGGCCTTGCTGCCTTTACTGCTCAGCCTGTTCAAAGGCGGTGGCGGCGGCAAAAAAATATTGCTGCTGCTGGTGGCAGGTGCTGCTGCTTATTTCTTCTTCTTCAGGAATGGCGCTGGCGGCGGAGGTGGCGGTGGCGTAACCGATGTGGTAAAGAACCTGTTTTCGCAAAGCGGGTATAATTTCAATGCCGATACATTTAAAAAAGCCAGCGTGTATGAAGGGCTGGCCGATGACAATACCAAGAACCCTTTACCCGAAAGCATTTCGCTGCTGCGCTTTGCACCCGATCGCAGGAACCAGGGCCAGCAGGGATCCTGCGTGGCATGGAGCAGCGCTTATGCTGCCCGTACAATTGTAGAAGCAGCTTCTACCGGGCAAAGCGGAAATAATACGGCATACAGTCCGGCCTTTGTTTATAACCAGATCGGGTTGGAAGGATGCCAGGGCGCTTATATTCAGAACGCCATGGAATTTATGACCAATAAAGGCGTGGTGGCTTTTAATGATTTTCCTTACACCGACCAGGACTGCAGCCGGCAGCCGAATAATGCAATGATGAATGAGGCATCTCAGAACCGCATGCATGGATTTACCCGGCTCACAGATGGTGAAAGTGCTACCGGCATCAGCATAAGAGCCATAAAAGAACACCTGGCAAAAGACGCCCCCGTGGTGATAGGTATGATGGTTGGCGGAAGTTTTATGCAACCCATGATGGGAAAAGAACTGTGGACGCCAACCGATGAAGACCGCAGCCAGATGGGATTTGGCTGTCATGCTATGTGTGTGATCGGTTATGACGACAGAAGGGTTGCGAAGTATGCAAACGGCGAATCGTATACCGGCGCTTTCCAGATCATGAACAGCTGGGGGCCCGAATGGGGTAATAATGGTGTGGCCTGGGTTGGCTATGCCGACTTCAAAGAATTTGTACGGGAAGCATACGGCATCGATCCTATGCCCAAGCGTGGCGCTGCAGTAAATGCAGCGTTGGAATGTGCCATTGGTTTGGTGAAGAATGACGACAAGCAATACATACCGCTTCGTTTAAAGTCGGGTAATGTTTTTGAAACCGTGAATACTGTTGCGCCCGGCACTAAATTTAAAATGGAGATAAAGAATTCGGTGGAGTGTTATACATATATATTCGGACAGGAAACCGATGGAAGCAGTTACACCCTGTTCCCTTATCCCAGTAAAGAAGATGCAACCAAAACTTCGTTCTCGCCTTATTGCGGCATCACCGGCTATCGTTTGTTTCCAAGAGGAAAGAGTTTGGTTCCGGATAACGTGGGTAATAAAGATGTGTTTGCGATCGTGGTAACAAAGCAGGCGCTCGACTGGTATGCCGTGAATAATGCCATCAGCAAAAGCTCCGGTAACAGCTATGCCGGTAAAGTGGCTGCTGCCCTTAACCAGCAAGGTATTGGCAATGTTCGTTTTGCTACCGGAAACGGGGGTACCATTAATTTCAGGGAAGATGGTGCACAAAATGCCGTGATCTGCCTGGTGGAAGTGAACAAATAAATATTACCAGGATGAAAGGTCGGGTTGAGTTTGTCGAAACCGGTTTAATACCACAAGCCGCCTTCGACAAGCTCAGGCTGACACTCTTCAATCCTGGTAATGCCAAATATTTTACATGAAGAACATTTTTATCGCAATACTTTGCCTTACCTCTGTACTCAGCTATGCACAAACAGCCGAAGCCAAATTGTATCATCCCGAAGCCGATGCAGCAAAAGATATAGCTGCTGCGTTAAAACAGGCAAAGGCAGAACATAAATATGTATTGTTGCTCGGTGGCGGTAACTGGTGCAGCTGGTGCATTACCTTCGAAAAGTTCTGCAAAGAAGATGCAAAGATCGATTCGGTGATCAGGTCGGCATTTATTCCGTATCACTTAAACTACAGCAAAGAGAACGAGAATAAAAAGGTATTTGCTAAATATGGTTATGCCCAGCGTTTTGGTTTCCCGGTGTTCATCATCTTAAATGAAAAAGGCGAACGCATTCATACGCAGAACAGCGAATACCTGGAAGACGGCAAAAAAAGTTATGACCGGGGAAGGGTGCAGGCGTTTTTTGAAATGTGGAGCCCGCATGCATTAAACCCGAAAATGTACGGAGACGATCAATAAATCTGTCAATGGTCATTAAGTCATTGGTCATTCAAAGATTTTTTAACTGCAAGCCCCCTGCTCAATGACAACTGACCTAATGACTTAATGACCTAATGACAAATAACTTAATGAGTAATGTCCAACGCAGCACAATTCCTTCAACTCATCAACAGTCCCGTTAAATTCCGGCTGTTCCTTCTTTCCAAACTGCCTGCTGCTTTTATCAGCGGCGTACGGGTTCGGTCGGCCGATGAAAACAAATGCGTGGTTACGGTTCCGTACAAATGGTTAAGTCAAAACCCGTTTAAGAGTATTTACTTTGCCTGCCTGAGCATGGCGGCCGAAATGAGTACGGGGGTGCTGGCCATGGCACATATATATAAACGCAACCCTTCGGTAAGCATGCTGGTGCTGAAAGTGGAAGGAAGTTTTATGAAGAAAGCCGTTGGCCGAACCACCTTTACCTGCGAAGAAGGGCAACTCATCAGGCAAACCATTGAAGATGCCATCATCAGCAATGAAGGGAAAATGGTCACTGCCCGGTCTTATGGCAGGAATAAGGAAGGCGAAGTAGTGGCAGAATTTTCCATTACCTGGAGTTTTAAAGCTAAATCTAATATAACCTGACGTAACGTCTATTTCACTAAATTGCATTCCCAAGTTCATCAGAGTTAATACTTTTCAAGAGCGTACCGGTAGCTATTGGTACCCGTGAAGATGATCTGTTATTATTAACGATGAACCATTAACCAGATAACTATGTCAAAAGACTCACGCAAACAACAGGCCCTCGAGTACCATTCAAAAGGAAGGCCTGGCAAGATAGAAGTAATACCCACCAAAGAAGCCAAAACACAAAGAGACCTTTCGCTTGCCTATTCGCCCGGTGTGGCCGAGCCTTGTTTAGAGATCGCCGCCAATCCCGAAGACGTTTATAAATACACGGCCAAAGGAAACCTGGTTGGCGTTATCAGCAACGGCACTGCCGTACTTGGCCTGGGCAATATCGGCCCCGAGGCCGGCAAACCGGTAATGGAAGGAAAAGGCGTATTGTTTAAAATATTCGCCGACATTGATGTGTTTGATATCGAGATCAATGAGACCGACCCGGAAAAATTTGTGCAGATCGTACAGGCACTGGAACCAACATTCGGCGGTATCAATTTAGAAGACATAAAATCACCCGAGTGTTTTTATATAGAACAGGAACTGAAGAAGCGTTGCAAGATCCCCATCATGCACGACGATCAGCACGGCACGGCCATCATCAGTGCTGCCGGTTTATTGAATGCACTGGAGATACAGAAAAAGAAAATTGATAAAGTACGTTTTGTAGTGAACGGCGCCGGTGCCGCAGCAATGGCCTGCATCCAGTTGTACGAATCCCTTGGCGCCAAACACAGCAACTTCATGGTGTTCGACCGCAAAGGAATTTTATACAAAGGCCGGCCCGATGTGGAAGAACTGAAAGAGAAATTCTGCGTGGATGCCAAATACAAGGACTATGACCTGGCCAGAGCATTTAAAGATGCAGACGTTTTTATTGGTTTAAGCGCCGGTAATACGGTTACACCAGAAATGGTGAAAGCCATGGCAAAGAACCCGATCGTATTTGCGATGGCCAATCCCGATCCGGAGATCGGTTATGAAACCGCTGTTGAAGTACGTAAAGACATCATCATGGCCACGGGCCGCAGCGATTTTCCCAACCAGGTGAACAATGTGCTGGGCTTCCCGTACATTTTCCGCGGTGCGTTGGATGTAAGGGCTACCGCTATCAATGAAGCCATGAAGCTGGCCGCTGTTAAAGCATTAGCCGAACTCACCAAAGCGCCGGTGCCGGATATTGTGAATCTTGCTTACAATGAAAAGACGATCACCTTCGGACCTAGTTATATCATTCCCAAACCGCTCGACCCAAGATTGTTATCTACCGTGGCCCCTGCCGTGGCTAAAGCAGCCATGGAAAGCGGCGTGGCAAAATATCCCATCGTTGATTGGGATAAATACGTACAGGAACTGAACAGCCGGCTTGGACTGGATAACCAGTTGAGCCGTGTGATAGGTACCAAGGCAAGAAAAGATCCCAAGCGGGTGGTGTTTGCCGATGCAGAGAATATCAAAATCTTAAAAGTGGCACAGCTGGCATTGGAAGAAGGCGTTGCCTACCCGATCCTGCTGGGCAAAGAAGAAAAGATATTGAAGATCGCTGAAGAGAACGGAATTGATTTAGAAGGAATGCCCATCATCAATCCAAAAGATGATAAGCATGAAGACCTGCGGAAAAAATTCGGCGACCTGTTCTTTGATAAACGGCATCGCAAAGGGGTGAACCGGTATGAAGCTTCTAAAGTGATGAAGGACCGCAACCATTTTGGCTGCATGCTGCTGGAACACGGCGAAGCAGATTGTATGATCAGCGGGCTGAGCAGGAATTATCCCGATACCATCCGTCCTGCCCTGCAGGTGATCGGCACCGAACCGGGTGTTAAGAAGATCGCCGGTATGTATATCATGTTCACCAAGCGGGGGCCTTTGTTCCTCGCCGATACAACCGTGAACTTTAATCCAACAGCGGAAGAGCTGGCAGAAATAACCTTACTGGTAGCCAAAGAAGTAAAGCAGTTCAATATCAAGCCACGCATTGCCATGCTTTCTTATTCCAACTTTGGCAGCAGCAATTCGCCCGAGTCAAATCTTGTTCGCCAGGCAAGGGAGCTGGTAAAAGCCAAAGACCCTTCGCTCACCTGTGATGGTGAAGTACAGGGCATACTTGCCTTCAATAAAGAAATTTTAAAAGAGAATTACCCGTTCACCGAATTACTGAACGGCGAAGTGAACATCCTCATCTTCCCCAACCTGGCAGCCGGTAATATCGCTTACAACCTGTTACAGGAAGTAGGCGGCACCGATTCCATTGGCCCCATCCTGCTGGGTTTGAACAAACCGGTGCATGTATTGCAATTGGGCAGTTCTATCCGTTCCATCTTCAATATGGTGCTGATAGCCGTGGTGGATGCACAAACAAAATGCAAGAACAATACCCAGGAAGCGGTGAAGAAAAGCAAATGGTGGAAGCGGCGTAAATCGGTAACACACGATACCTGACCTGTTTCCCTTTAGTTTACTATTTCCCATTGGAGTCTTTTGATCAGTGTCGTCTTAAAAAATAGTAAATAGTAAATGGTAACCAGTATAAATAGTAAATTGTATCCGTAAATCCCATCCAAGCATGCATTTCTTCAATCATTTTGGGCGATACCTGCTGATGCTGAAAGGCATGTTTACCAGGCCGGAGAACTGGCGCATGTACTGGAAAGAACTGATGCACCAGTGCGTGGAGATCGGCATCGGTTCGCTGGGCATCGTGGTCATCATTTCTGTTTTTATGGGTGCGGTTAGCGCTGTTCAAACTTCTTACCAGCTGGTTAGTCCGCTTATTCCCTTAACCACCATTGCACAAATTGTACGGGATACCGTGATACTGGAATTTGCCCCCACCGTGGTTTGTATTGTACTGGCCGGCGTGGTAGGCAGTAAGATCGCCAGCGAACTGGGCAACATGCGGGTGAGCGAACAGATAGATGCACTGGAAATAATGGGCATCAATACCAAATCCTACCTCATCATGCCCAAGATACTTGCCTGCCTTATCACCATTCCCCTGCTGGTTGTTTTATCCATGGGACTTGGTATTATTGGCGGCCGCCTGGCAGGTACCGCAACCGGCATTCTTTCAACCGACACCTACGATGCCGGCCTGTTGCTGAACTTTGTGCCCTACAATGTTTTCTTTGCATTGGTAAAAGCATATACCTTCTCCTTTATCATCAGTACCATTCCTTCGTATTATGGCTATTATGTAAAAGGTGGTGCATTGGAAATAGGAAGAAGCAGTACAAAAAGCGTGGTGGTGAGCTGTGTGATGATATTGTTTGCGGATTATATACTGGCAGCGTTATTATTGGATAAGTAAAAGTGCCCCCTCCGCCCACTAAAGTGGGAACCGGGGTTCACGAATTAATAATGACTTTCAACAAATAAAAAATTCTAAAAATAATCGGAGACTAAAAGCCCTTTAGGGGTTTGGGTGCAATATGATCGAATTCAAAAACATAAAAAAATCCTTTGGCGATAAAGTGGTGCTTGACGACGTAAGTCATGTGATGGAAACCGGCAAGGCCAATCTCATCATCGGGCAAAGCGGCAGCGGCAAAACGGTATTACAGAAATGCCTGGTGGGTTTATTTGAACCCGATGAAGGAGAGATCATTTACGACGGCGTGAGTTTTACCGATATGAATGTGGATCAGCGGAAAGAACTGCGCCAGCAGATCGGCATGCTGTTCCAGGGTTCGGCCTTGTTCGACAGCATGACCGTAGAGCAGAACATCATGTTCCCGCTGGACATGTTCACCTCACAGAATTTTTCCGATAAACTGAAAAGGGTTAATGAAGTGCTGGCCAGGGTTAACCTGGAAGGCGTGAATAAAAAATACCCGGCCGAGCTGAGCGGCGGCATGAAAAAAAGAGTGGGCATTGCCCGGGCCATTGTGCTGAACCCGAAATTTCTTTTCTGCGACGAACCCAATTCCGGTCTTGATCCGCAAACCTCCATGGTGATCGACCGGCTGGTACTCGACATTACCCGGGAGTTCAACATGACCACAGTGATCAACACCCACGACATGAACAGTGTAATGGAAATGGGCGAGAACATCATCTACCTCTACGATGGCAAGAAGGAATGGAACGGAAATAAAAAAGACATCATCTTCTCTAAAAACGAACGCCTCAACAAATTCATCTTTGCTTCCGAGTTTTTACAGGACGCCAAAGACATGCGTATGCTGGAAGCCAAAGGCAAGATCAGCAATGACCGGGATATGGATGAGATGCTGAAGTGATTTTAAGAGCTCAAAATATCCCTTTCTACAATACCGCATCTCCCCTATCTTTGCCGGAATACTGCCGGCAGGCAGCTCTTCATTTTTAATTCTTAATTTTTAATTCTTAATTAAACCATGTCTGTTTTAGTTAACAAAGATTCCAAAATAATCGTACAGGGCTTTACCGGTACGGAAGGTACATTTCATGCCACGCAGATGATCGAATACGGCACCAGGGTAGTGGGAGGCGTTACACCGGGAAAAGGCGGCAGCGCTCACCTGGACAAGCCTGTTTTCAACACGGTGGCCGATGCGGTTAAAGCAACCGGCGCCGATGTGAGCATCATATTTGTACCGCCGGCTTTTGCAGCCGACGCTATCATGGAAGCAGCTGATGCCGGCATTGCTCTGGTGGTTTGTATCACCGAGGGCATTCCGGTTCAGGATATGGTAAAAGTGAAAAATTACCTGAGAAATAAAAAGACAAGACTGATCGGACCCAACTGCCCGGGTGTTATCACGGCCGAAGAATGCAAAGTGGGTATCATGCCCGGCTTTATTTTCAAAAAAGGAAGAGTGGGTATTGTTTCCAAATCAGGTACACTTACTTATGAAGCGGCCGACCAGGTTGCCAAAGCCGGACTGGGTATTTCAACAGCCATTGGCATTGGTGGTGATCCCATCATTGGTACCACCACCAAAGAAGCGGTTGAACTATTTATGAATGATACAGAAACAGACGCCATTGTAATGATCGGCGAAATTGGTGGCGGTATGGAAGCCGAAGCTGCCAACTATATAAAATCAACCGGTAATAAAAAGCCGGTGGTTGGTTTTATTGCCGGACAAACAGCGCCTCCCGGGCGCCGCATGGGCCATGCAGGAGCCATTGTGGGTGGCGCCGATGATACTGCTGCAGCAAAAATGAAGATCATGGCAGAATGCGGGATTCATGTAGTGGCAAGTCCGGCTGACATTGGTAAAACAATGGCTTCGGTGATGAAAAAATGATTCGCTATCAAAATATTTCTATCCCGGGTTTCCCCGGGATTTTTTATGCAAATTGTCAGATCAAATACAGGAATTCTAATTTAAAGAATAATTCTACTCAATATGGTAACTAAGAAGAGTAGAAGTGCGTGCAATAAAATTTCCAGAGGGGTCCCATTTTGATATAGATCTGAGTACACCTATTCCTGGCTTAATATATACATATTGCCAGCTTTGCCTATTCCATACCTTAACAAATAATGAACAGTCTGTAAAAGTACCAGCAGGAACAACAACCGGCGAGTGCAGTTTAAGGTCAGTACATTCAAACATACCTGCATCACTCCACCGCGGGCGGCTATATACAGAGTCGGTAACAAGAATCCGGCCCCATATCACAGTTTGTTTGTAACCAAATGCTCCCTCGGATAAAGTATAAAGCGTTGAATCAGTAGAATACATCCGGTCATAATATCCTTTATAATCAGTAGTGTAGTTGGAAAACTCGGGAACCCACCATATAATGGAGTCATATGTTTGGAGAGTTTTTGTAAACCTTAGGGTATCAATAACTGAATATTGGAACTGACCAGTTTGATAATCAAACATAGAATCGAGAAACACCCAATAATTATTTTTGCCTAAAGGTAAATACCCACAATGGCTTTGCTGATATTGAACTTCTGGCATAGGATTAGCCCCTAAGTTGTAAAATGTTTTAGGAACTTTTGTCGGGGTCGGATGAGTACATCCTTCCGCCTTATTACTCGTATAATCTTTTTTGCACCCGAAAATGACAACAAGAATAACCAGTCCTATAAAGAAGCTGTTTCTCATTAGATAAATATAAGATTTTTTTCGAACTCAAACGAAACGTAAAGTGCTTCCTTCGTTACCGAATTTTGTAACTGTAAGTATTTACAAGCCCCTTCAAAACCATCTTCCAGACGATGTGGATAAACGTAAGAGAATAAGGAATGAGATAAAAAAGAACCGGGGCTTTCGCCCCGGCCCCTAAAGTATAGCCATAAAACAACATTTAGTGTGCATAAGAATATGCTCTAAGACTGTTCACTCCTATATAACCAATACACATGCCACCGGGTTCATTTCTGCCGCAAAGGAAATGTTAAAGAAAATTACCTGCACCAATTGTGCAAATCATATATGATACACATCTCAATGCAGTGCTTTATATTTAAGCGCTGGTGAAACAACTCACCTGCATATTGTACCTTGTACCTAAAATACATCCCATGTTCACAAAGAAGATCTTACTGGTTATTTTTTTGTTAACCGTCATCTCAGCAGTCACTATGTCACAATCAAAAAATGAATACGCCGCCAACTGGAAGAAAGTGGAAGAGTTGGAGAAAAAAGGCCTTACCAAATCGGCCCTGCAGGAAGTATTGAAAATATACAGCCTGTCGATCAAAGACAACAGCGATGCCCAGCAGATAAAATGCTGTATGTACCAGGTAAAATACCGCAACATGCTGGATGAAGACAGCCCGGAGAATAATATCTTTTTTGTGGATACCCTTATCGCTAAAGCCAAAGCCCCTGCAAAAAACATATTGCAAAGCATGCAGGCCGAAATGTTCTGGCAGTACCTCCAGAACAACCGCTGGAAGTTTTACGACCGCAGCAAACTTGCCGAAGAAAAAAGCAAGGACATAAGTACCTGGAGCATCGACAAACTGTATGCAACCATTTCAAAACTATACAAAGCATCTTTACAGAATGACCCTGTTCTAAAGACCACCAAACTCGATGGTCTTGATGCCATCATCATCAAGGGAGAGAATACACGACAGCTTCGCCCCACCCTGTTCGACTTCCTGGCTCACCGGGCCCTGGAATTTTTTATGAACGACGAAGAGGGCGTTACCAAACCGGCTTTCCAGTTTAAAATAGCCGATGCGGAAGCTTTTGCAAAAGCCGATGATTTTATAAAAGCCTCCTTCAAAACAAAAGATACCGCATCACTCCAGCATAAAGCCCTGCTGCTGTTGCAGGACATATTGAAATTCCACATTGCCGATGCAAAGCCGGAAGCGCTGATAGATGCCGACCTGGCACGCCTGAATTTCGTAAATAGCAATGGCGTTATGGAAGGCAAGGAAAAATTATATGAAGAAGCCCTTAAAAACATTGAACAGAAATATCCCGACAACCCCTCGGCAGCACAGGCCATATATTTACGTGGCCAGATCTATTTAGAGCGTGGCCGGGCTTACGAGCCGCTTGGCAAAACAGAGAACCAGTACGAAATAAAAAGGGCGAAGGAATTATTTGAGTCTGTTTATGCCCGCTTTCCAAAATCAGAAGGCGGCATCAATGCTAAGAACAGCATCATGGAGATCGAACAACCCTCGCTGAGCCTGGAAACAGAGAAAGTGAACGTGCCCATGCAGGCATTCCGCAGCCTGGTAAATTACAAGAATATTAAAACGATCTACCTGCGGGTGATAAAAACAAACCGGGAAGAAATAAAAAAACTCGACCGGAGGGATTATGAAAAATTATGGAAGGCATACACCGAAATGAAGCCGGAAAAAAGCTGGAGCATCAACTTACCCGACCTGCAGGATTACCAGCAACACAGCGCCGAAATAAAAATAGATGGACTGTCCAACGGCACGTACATCATCCTGGCCAGCATTGATGATAAATTTTTGCTTACCAAAAATATCATCGCCCGCCAGCTTACCTATATAAGCAATATCAGCTACATACATACCAATTACAACGATTACTATGTACTGAACCGGGATAGCGGCCAACCGCTTGCCAAAGCGCAGGTACAGTTATGGGAGCAGCGGTACAATCAAAAGAACAGTGAATACGAAGAGATAAAAGCAGAAAAGTATACAACCGACGAAACGGGATTTTTCAAACTAAAAGAAACAAAAGAATACCGGAATTTCTTTTTACAGATCAATCATGCCGGCGACGAGTTGTACATGACAGACGAGAATGGGTATTACAGCAGCTACAACAGCTACATTCCGCAAATAAAACCACAAACATTCTTATTTACCGACCGCAGCATTTACCGCCCTGGCCAAACCGTTTATTTTAAAGGCATCGTGGTAAAAAAAGATACCAATGCTGTAAAGACGGCCGTGGTTCCAAACTTTAAAACAAAGGTTTTACTGAAGGATGCAAACAGCCAGAAGTCGGCGGAGCTTACCGTAACCAGCAACGAATTCGGCAGTTATCATGGCTCGTTCCGCCTGCCGGAAGGAGTAATGAATGGTTCTTTTAGCCTGTCGGATTCAGTAACCAATGCCTATCATAGTTTTAGTGTAGAAGAATACAAGCGCCCGAAATTTTCCGCCGAGATACAAAAACCAAAGGGCACGTACCGCATAAACGACAGCATTAAAGTTACCGGCACCGCAAAAGCCTATGCAGGCAATAATATTGATGGCGCCAAAGTAAGTTACCGGGTTGTTCGCCAGGTACGTTACCCCACCTGGTGGGGATGGAGTTACAAAAGAGGTATCTGGGGCCGAAATGAAGAAGTGGAGATCGCCAACGGCATAACAACCACCGATGCAAAAGGCGAATTCAAAATAAATTTCAAAGCCATTCCCGATGCATCGGTTGACAAAAAAGACCAGCCCACTTTTTATTATGAAGTAAGCGCCGACGTGACCGACATCAACGGCGAAACCAGAAGCGGCAATACATCAGTAGCAGTTGCTTACCAGTCCTTACAACTCAATATTAATATGCCGGATAACATACCCGGCGATACCTTGCATGCCTTGAATATCCGCAGCAGCAACCTGAATGATATTTTTGAAAAAGCAAACATCCAGGTAACATTCACCCGGGTAAAATCTCCGGCCAAGATCTTCCGGGAGCGTTATTGGGATATGCCCGACCAGTTTGTAATGAGTAAGAACGAATACGAAACTTACTTTCCTTATGATGTTTACAAAGATGAAGACAAGATACAGAACTGGCCATTGGCAGAGAAGTTGGTTGACCGTTCAGATTCAACTGCGGAGAACGGCAATTGGGAATTGGGAGTGAAAGGCTGGGCAGCCGGCTGGTATAAAATTGTAGCTACTACAAAAGACAAGTATGGCGAGGATGTAAAAGTGGAGAAGTACATCAGGCTAACCGGTCAACGAACAACGGTCAACGATCAACCTCTCTCCTTTGACGCAACAAAACAAACCGCCGAACCCGGCGAAAGCATTACCTACAGCATCCGCTCAGGTTTCAGCAATGTGTGGGCCATACAGGTTATGCAGCGGATGAGTAATTCCGGCAAACCGGCCACACAGAATATTTCTTCTGTGATCCCCATTGAATCTACCATTTCAATAGCTGAAAGCGACCGCGGCGGTATTGGCATCAGCTACGCCTTTGTAAAACACAACCGGGTTTATTCAGGTGCTGAAAATTTTGATATTCCCTGGAGCAACAAAGACCTTACCATCAGTTACGAGACCTTTAGGGATAAATTATTACCCGGCAGCCAGGAAAAATGGAAACTAAAGATCACCGGCAATAAAGGAGAAAAAATAGCCGCCGAAATGCTGGCTGGCATGTACGATGCAAGTTTGGACCAGTTTAAGCCGCATAGCTGGGATAAACTAAATATCTGGCCCGGTTTGTATAATACAGCCCG
>ERZ795061.2780-NODE-2780-length-15756-cov-6.059996_pt1 | contig 15756 bp, 17 predicted proteins | sample MGYA00375145_ERZ795061 | MGnify/ENA primary metagenome ERZ795061 (study PRJEB30190, sample SAMN05720144) | anaerobic digester metagenome | isolation source: active sludge of municipal wastewater-treating anaerobic digesters | place: USA | collected 2014-12-22 ... | reverse complement strand
GAAATAGCCGATCACCAGAGGCAGTACCAGCAACAGCACCAAACTTCCTGTCATGAGGATCTTGCGCATTTTTTGCTCCTATGCTATACTAAAGGTGATTCCAGACTCGCTCTGAGCCAGTTGAGCAAGCGTGGGCTTGCAGGTGGAGCGTCGGAGTTGCGAATCGAGTTGCAAAAAGAGCCCTAACCCGGCTCTTTTTCTTTGCCTGAAACAAAAAGGGGGAGACGTGGCATTAAGCCACATCTCCCCCTTTGCTATTCCGGCGGCGAAACTCCGGTTGCCTTTCCCGCTGCTATGCAGCCCCCACCCTTTACCTTTACTGGCGGTTGAGTCTCCAATTCTGACTTGTATTATACCACAAAATTAAACCCCTCTTGACAACTAGGTATACATTTGGTATAATTCTGCTTGAAAGCACATAAGGGGGAGTCCTCGCCGCCCCTAAGAGGGCGAGGGAGGTAGTACATAAGCGTCGGAGTTTCGCCGCCGGCGCGACCCATTAGGGTATAAAGGGGGAGCTGTGGTAAATGCCACAGCTCCCCCTTCTTTGTTTTCTGGTAGCAAGCAATGTCACGCGCGGTATCATCCGCGCCTTTTCCCGGCTTGCCGGGCCTGGTCAATAACAACGTCGTAGTCGTACCGTATCCAGTCCTTTACTCACTAACCAGGAGAGGCGCCCGTGTTCGATATTCGCGTGGCTATAGTCATCTTGCTGCATGTAGTCGCACTGGCCGTGTTGCCCAGCGGCTTCCGTTGGATTTTGGCAACGGCTTTCCCGCTGGCGGCGCTCCTCAATTATCTCAAGCCTGACGACCGACCCTCTACTACGCCCTATGTGTTGGGCCTCGTGGGTGTCACCTCAGCTTTAGGCATTCTCTACCGCATCGTGTATGTGTTCTCCGCCGATAGCCCCGGTCCCGAAGGCGCTACGCTCTATGGCCTGGCGCTCTGGGCTTTGGGCCTCGCCGGCGCCACCTACTCCGGTTACCTGGTCTACGTAATCCGGTTTATCTTCTTCGAGCGCACCGGCGTCATTTTTGCACCCAGGGAGCGAGCACAAGATGCCTTCGCCAAGATCAAACGTCAACACTAGCTTCTCCCTGATCCTCAGCGACAACAAGGAGTTCCTCCGCGCCTACGTCGTACAGCTGGCGCCGCAGAGCTTCGTCGCCTGGTCGCCGTATTTCTTCCGCATCCTGCGCCGCCAGGCGCGCCAGTTGCGGTCGCACCTGGATTTAGCCGACGACGTGATCTCCACGCTCTATGACCCGCGGGGACAGATGAACATTTCTGCCATCTATTCCCTGGCCAACATCACCGACTGGGGCTTGTTCCAGCTCTACGGTGGGCGAGCCATCATGCCCACGGCAGAGGCGGCTATCCTGGCCGCCGAACGGGGCAGCGCCCGGCTAATCACCGCCCTCAAGGGGCGCTACCGGCAATCGGTCATCGAGCCGCTGCGCACTGAAGAAGCCACCGCCTATTACCGGCATCTTCTGAGCTGTTCGTTCACGGCCGCGATGCTCGGACAGGCCGTGCGCCGCGCCGCGCCCGCCATGACCTCCACGGATGGCGTGGGGCAACTGGTGGCCGCCGATGCCCAGGAGCAGATTGAAACCGTCGTCGCCGGCATGGAAGATGCCCCGTTCGCCACCCAGACGATCCTGGATCCCTTCTCGGCGCTGGAGATTCACACCACGCTGCAGCGCACGGCTACCGAGCTGTCGCGCTTCGCCTCGATGGTCAAGGGCAGTGAGGGAGTGAATATCAGCATCTCCCCCGGCGTTCTGCTGACCCCACTATCGGGTGTGGTGCAGCAAGATAGCCGCAGCACCGGTATCAGCCACGTTGACCGGCGCTCCGCCCTGGAAGAGCAGGCCCGCAAGCTCTCCGCCAGCCGCAGCCAGGGGGTCACGGATTGGGAACGCCAGCAGCAGACCCGCGAGACGTTCCAGGGACATACCGACACCAACTATGCCGCCGGCGCGCACATTGCGGAGAACATCAGTGAGCGCGAGGATGCCCGCGTCGCGCTCGAACGCGACTATGCCGAACGCTACACCATGCAACGCAGCTACAATGGCGTCGAAGCAGGCGTTATGCGGGACACGACCACCCGCGCCTCGCAACAAGATGGCACGCGGGATAGCCAAACCCAGGAACAAGGCACGCTAAACGCCCACGATAGCATTAGTGAGGCTACGTCAGGTTACCGCTCCGGGTCAGGTAGCCGCAACGACAACATGAACTACACCTACGGGGAGAGCGGCACTTTTGGCAGCTCGCGCGCCTATGGCGGCAGCTACCAGGAAGTCACCACGGACCAGTTTAGCGGCGGCGGCAATCAGCAATCGGCGTCAGTGTTCAGCGGTCAGACGGTAGGGCAGGGCGGGCAGCAAGTCCAGGAGGACTTTTCCCGCAGCGGCGACCAAACCACGCACGAGCAAAGCTTTCAGGATACCCAACGCGCCAACGAAACTATCCAAAGCCAGCAAGGCGTCAACCTTTTCGGCTTCCTGGGCGCCGGGCAATCCCAAGAGGCGCAGCACGTTGGTGAGATTGTGCAATCGCGGGCTGACCAGCATACGGATGCCTCCGGCAATGCCGCCACCAACCGCGACGTAGCCACCCAGGATCAACAACAGGGTGGGCGCACGATGCTCGAAGGCGAAACCCACCAGGGCTACGAGGGCAACGTACATACCCGCGATTGGAGTGGTTCAGAGTACAGCGGCGGCTCCGAATGGCGCTCTGGAGGCGGCTCGCGGAACACCAGCACCGCCTACAGCTACGGCGAGTCCTACGGCGACCAGCACCATACAGACCGTGATTCGGCGCGCGCCTGGGATAGCGACGTCGCCCAACAAATGGGCTGGCAGCAAGCCGTCACCGAACGCGCCCAGGGCGAGCAGAGCTTCATCAAGAGCTATGGCGGCGCATACAGCGAGGCCGGGACCAGAGAGGGGCATTTAAGCCAGCAAGATCATATCATCTCAGAACGCGACATTGCCCGCACAACCGACCGGCAGGAAACCGGTTGGCGCAGTGAGGATGTCAGCGGCAACATGGCGCGCCAGCAGGCTGAGACCGGCGATATGACCATGCGCCAGGCAGTGGTCGGCACGGCCGAAGGCTATGCTAATAGCCAGGTAGCCTTACAGAGCGGCGAGACCGGCTCCTTCGCCGGTTCCAGCGTGGCTACCACGCGGGGTTACATGGGGCCGGGCGGCTCCGGCATGTTCCTGGGCTTGAGTATTTCCCGGCAAACTCTGGACGCACAACGCGAGATTCTGGCTAACCTGCTGCTGCAGCAACGCGATAGACTGCTGGCAGGGCTGGACACCGGCTTCTTCCTCAGTCAGACCGTGCTCATGGCTCCCAATGCCCAGACCCTGGAGCGCCTGATCGGAGCCGCAATAGCCGCCTGGCGCGAAGAACAAGTAGTCGTGCCACTAACCGCATTGCGCGGCGATGAGGGGCTGTGGACCAGCTCCCTGGCCTTTAGCATTGACCCACGCCGCGAAGAGGGGCCGTTTGACACCTTTGCCTTTGCGCAAGGGTTGACCAGCAACGAGATCGCCCCGCTAGTGCATCCGGTGCGCATCGAAGGCAAGGGCGGCGTCAGCACGACGCTGCGCGCCTGGCCGGACGTCCTGGGCCTGGGACGCAGCACCGGTGAACTGGAATGGGGCTTGCAGATCTCCCCCTCGACTTCGGAAACGACTGACCTGGTGTACCGCGTGGGCCGCGGACGGTTGATGCACCTGCTGGTAGTCGGGTCGTCGGGATCGGGCAAGTCCAACTCGGCGCTATGGATTGCCGCCCAGGTCATCAACCGTATCCGCGAAGATGACCAGGGGCGACCGCTGCCCGTGCCGCAATCAGGTCCCATGCGGGTCATAGTACCCGATGGCCGACCGGCAATGGGCATCACCGTCTTTGACCCCACCGGCGAGTGGCGCCGCATGGCGCAGTTTGTGCTCAATGATGAATTTCGCTTCTATTCACTGACCGACCCGGATTTCCACAATCTGGGCTTCAATCCCGTGGCGATTCCCAGTGACTTCATCGAACCCAAAGACTGGATTGCGGTATTCTCCAAACGGTGGGCGCTGGCTTATGCGACGGGCGCCACCGGCGTGAGCCTTATGCGGCGCGCCCTGCGCGAGCTCTACGAAGCTCACGATGTCTTCGATCACCCGGAGAACTCCCAACAACTCACGCTGGGCGATCTTTACACCGTCGCCCAGGGCGTGTTTGAGGAAATGCAACGCAACCGGCAGATTGACAACATCTCACCGGGGATCCTCAAGCGCATCCTCGACAAAATGGAGGAGTTCCAACCCGGCGGCCTGCACTTTGAGACCTTTGGGCAACCCGGTAGCGCCAATGTCGAGCAATGGTTGTGGCCCTACGGCGTCACCATCCTGGAGGGCGACTTTGGCGATGATGAAATGCTCAAGTCCTTCATCATGGGGCTCTTGGGTATGGCGACCTACCGCCACGCTGCCAGCAAATACAAAGACCAAATCAAGCAGCAAGGCACACTGGCGGTACGCCGGCATTTGTTAGTTTTTGAAGAGGCGCATGTGGTCATGGCCAGCGGCGATAAGACCGAGGCTGAGTCCGCTGTCGAAAAGACGGCCGGCCTCTGGGATGACCTGGCCGACCGGGGCCGCAAGTTCGGACTCTATCTCATGGTGCTGGCGCAACATTGGGAGGGCCTGCCAGAAGGCATCCTGGGTTCGGCCAAATTGGTGGTAGCGCAGGGCGTCAATACCTTGAAGGATGCCGAAGCCGCCGTTGCCGCTTTGGGCATCCGGCCCGGACGCTCGGCGATTGATGACGTGACCCAGGTGCTCGACCGGCTGTTGGATATGCCGGTAGGTGTGGGGATTTGCAAGCTCAAGCGCCTGCCTAAACAGCAGGAGGACGAGCAAAAGCCGGTGGCCGTGCTGTTCCCCGATATTTCGATGGTGGAGCCCCCCACGGACGGGCAGCTGGACTATCTGCTGACCCATGCGGTGCGACTGGCGCAACAGCAGCGCGCCAGCTGGCAACTGGTTAAAGGGGCTTTCTTACCCCAACCAGCAACCTTAGTGAAGTGAGTTGAGCATGACGAAGAGCTACAAGAACACATTCCTGGTAGTCATTGGCGTTTTGATGCTGCTATTGGCTTTGGCCGCGGGCTGTACTTCCCTGGTGGATCCGCTACCTGCGGGTACGGGCATTTCACCCCTGCAGGTGGTAACGCCCACACCGGCGCACGCCCAGTTGCAGATCTTGGGGATCACCACCGTGCCCAGTATCACCGCCGGGATTTTCAACGTCGTGCCGCTGGGTGAAACCTTTGTGTTGGTCACGGCCACGGTGCAGAATACCGGCAGTGGACCGCTACAACCGGCGCTGGCGGAAGTGCAGCTGCTCGACGCCGCAGACCAGGCGTTCCCGCGCTCCAAAGAGGCCGAGTTTGTGCTGCGCCAGGCAAGCGCCGCAAACACCATGCCCGACCAACCTTTGCCGCCAGGGTCGCGGGTGGAAGTCGTCGTCGTTTTCGATGTCACCAACTACACCAGCCCGGTGCGCTTACAGTTGCGCTTCGCGGAAGGGGCCCTGACTTCGATACCGACGGAGGTGCAGTGATGGTGGGGACACAGCCGACACACATCATGTTGGTAGCAGCGGACGAGGCCGAAGCCGACGCGCTGTATGCGCCCTTCCTGGCACAGCGACCGCCGCAACTGCGCGTCGTAGGTGCGGCGGGCCTGGCAGAAGCCGCCACCGGCATCACGGCTTTTGCGCCGCACCTGGTATGCGCCCCGGAGGCGTTACGCGGGCAACTGCCGGCGCTCAGTGTCCCCGTCGTCTTTATCCCGCAGGGCGCCGATCCGGTCGCTACGGTGCTGGCGCAGGTGCAGGCTACGCCTGTACCTGGTCCCCAAAACCCAACGCCGGTGAGTGTGGCTCCGCGACCAGCGGCTCAGCCTGTTGGCGACGCGCCGGCGCGGGTGCCGTTCCTGTTGCCGCGAGTGTCCATTACGGTGCGTGTCGGATTCTGGGGACAGCGCGGCGGCGTGGGGACGACCAAAGCCGCGATTACCGCAGCCCGCTTACTGGCGCGCCAGGGGCGGCGGGTGGCGCTCTTTGACGCTGCTGAACGCGGAGATGTCCAACTGTATTTCCGATTGTCCCCCATCCAGGAACCGGCAATCACCAGCGAGGGCATTCACCTGCTCTGGGGCATGCCGACAGAGAAACAAGTCCAGGAATTTGAGGGGGTAGTCGTAGACGGCGGACGCCGCGCCCGCCCCTTCAATGCTACCTGGCACTGTGTGACTGAGCCGTTGAACCCCTTGGCCGTGGCGCGCCTGCTGCGTTTACCGGACCAACTCGCTGCCGAACTGGAAAACCCGGAGGCTCACGCATGCTAGTCCTGATCATCGGTACTGTAGGCGGCGTGGGCACAACCACCCTGGCCACGACCCTGTTACGCCAGGGTGTGCCGGCCATTGGGCTTGACCTGGCAGATGGCATGTTGGCAGCGCGGACTGAGCGGCGCGTTTTCCCATTGGAGCAGGCAGTTTTCTCCCGCGAGAATCCGCTGGTTCAGATTAACCGCATCATGGCGCGCCAACCGGTGCTGGTGTGGACGCCGGGCTGCGCGACTGACCCAGGGCGCGTCTGGAATTTCGTGCGCGATCTGGCAGAGCGCATCCCCATTATCGCCGACGGGGGGCTTGAGCCACCGGCCGGAGTATGGGATCTGGCGAGTCATGCTTTTGCAGTTAGCCGCAAAGATGATCCTGTCGCTGCCTGGCATGAACAGCGGTTGCGCCAGGCGCATCCCGGGTTGCATGTAGTTACCGGAGCTCTGCAGGCGGCAGGTGACGCTATTGCGGCACAGGCGTTTGCCGAGCAATTCGCCCAACGTTCGACCCAGGGTAAAACCCGGATACTCAAATGGTTGAGGAGTTAGTGAGATGCTTTTGCGTGTGGTCCAACAACGTCTGTGCCGGTGGGGTATGCACCAGTGGCAGAGCCTGCCCAAGCAGCCCGCCGTGCAAATCTGTCGCGTCTGTAACGCCATCAAAGTCCCCGTCGCCACGACGGCCACCGTGATCAGTCTGGAAGAATCCGTAGATAGCAGCAAGGAGTTAAACCATGAAGCGTAGTGTACAGTTAGTGTTAGGTATTTTGTTGGCCGTGTTGGCCTTCGCCGGCGTGATGGTGTTCAATACGATCACCCGTCCGCCGACCTTCGACGTTGCGGTAGTCGTGGTCAATGTATCGCCGTTCACCCCCCTGACCGCTGAAATGGTGCAGATTGACAGCCAGGTAGTCTCCGACGCCGTGCTGGCTAAGTACGTGCTGGCCGACGAATGGCAGGCTATGCTGACCAGCGGCGAGGTCGTCGCCGTCGAAACGCTCTATCCAGGGCAACCGCTCATGCGCGAGCTCATCGCCACCGGCGAAAATGCCGGCAAGGTGCGCCGCCTCTCCGTGGCGCTCACCGACCCTAACCAGGTCATTCTCAGCGTCCCCGTGGACGAAACCCTGATCCCGCAGATTTACCCGGGCGATGCCGTGGCCTTATTCTATTCCGCTGGACAACTCCAGGCGCAGCGCATCAGTACCGATGTCGTGCATCTGCCGGATCCACTTACCGCTCTGCCCCCCACCCCCGAACCCCAGGTCATCGGCGCGGACGCTTACACTGAAACCGTGACGTTGGAATTACCACTGTCGAAGTGGATTGCCAACGGGATTGTGTACCGTTTGAATCGCGAGCAACGCGAGAATCCCAACTACGGCGCTCCCGGTATGGAGGGTGAACCCCGCTATGTCGAAGGAGCCGTGAAGAGCCTCGATGTCGTCGTGCATCGGGAGACTTCCGAATGGGTGGCGTTTGCCCTGGCGCACGGCAAGGTGCAGGTAGCAGTGCTGCCCGCGGTAGCTATCCCGGCGCTCCAGACCGGCACCTTGCCCCCTAGCACCGGCGTAACGTGGAGCGATCTGGAGGAGCAATTCTTTGCCGACCGCCCGGAGTTGTTGGAACAAACACAGCGACCTGGCGTGATTCAACAGCCGCAAACCCCCGCCGTGGAGGAGCCCGCCCCATGACCAAGCTCAGCGTCGTGATCGCTCACACGTCCTGGAGCGATATGCAGCTTATCACGCAGGTGCTGGAAAAGGCTGACATCGCCATCCTGGCAGTCGTCAGCGATTGCGTGTCGCTGGCGGACCAGGCGCGGTCGCTGCAGGCCGACGCCATCTTGTTTAGCCCAACCTTGCCGGGTGTGACGCCGGGCCTCATCCAAGAGCTGTATATGGACGAGAACAAGGGCATTGCGGCGATAGGCTTGTTGCCGGCAGGCTCCACAACCTACGCGCAGGAGTACCAGCGCCACGGCATGAAAGGCTTTGTAACCACCCCGCTGGACGTGGTGCAAGTACAACGCCTGCCGGATCTGGTGCGCGGCGCGGTGGAGATGACCAACTCTGAACGCCAGTCGCGCTCCTTTGTGCCGGTGACCCACCAAGAGGTGCTGGAGTTACTCGATCAGGGCGGGTGGCAGCAGCAGACCATTGCCGTGTTCTCGCCCAAAGGTGGCGTGGGTAAGTCCACGATTTCCGCGAATCTATCCGTGGCTTTGGGCGTGCTCGCGCAACGTAAGACTCTCTTGATTGACGCGGATATGAGCCGCGCCAATGTCCATGTCTTGCTCGGCTTGCAAATCGAAGATCAGCCCTTGTGCAGCATCTTCTCGCTCTATGAGCGCGTCATCGCGGACGGCCGCGACGGGCGCTATCAGGTGCGCGCCGGCGTATTGAGCAAGCACCTGCGGCAGTATCGCAATAACCTGGCGGTGCTGCCCGGCATCCCCAAGATGCAGATGGCCGGTCAGGCGGAGTTTGCCGACGTCGAACGCACGGAAGCCATCTTTGCCGACCTGCTGCGCGAGGCCCGCGGCTTCCACGAGTTTCGGATCATTGACGTGGGGCCGGACTTCAATATGAGCCTGCACTGGGGGGCGCTGCAAAACGCGGACACCGTGCTGTTGGTCGTGACCCCGGAACGGACCGCGCTGCAGGACGTGGCCAACATCCTGCCGGCGTTGAAGAAAACGTTTGGCACCCTCGAACGCTTCAAGGTGGTCATCAACGGCTATGACGAGCGGTTCGGCATCAGCCTCAAGGACATGGCGCACTTCCTGGAAGGTGTGCCGATTATCGCCACGCTGCCCTGGGACCCCGACCGGGCGCGCCAGGCTATCAACACCAACCAGCCTATCGTGCTGGAACGCCCCCTCAGTGAGTTGGGCGCTGGAATCTTGAAATTAGGGGCGCAATTCTATCCGCCGTTACGCTCACTCCTGGAAAAGCGCCCGGTGAAACGCCAGGGCCTCTTCGGGCGGGTTAAAGAGACTTTCACGGGGGTGAACTAATGCCGTTCGCTGACACTGGAAACCCACGCAAAGCACAGATTTCCGCCGCTGCCGCAGCGATGATGGATGCGCATGATGAGACCGCCGCCCGCGCCACGGATAACGAGCGGCTTACCCTGCTGCTGCAAGAAGCCCGCTCACGCATTATCGGGCAGTTGACGCCGGCGCAGATTGAGAATCCCAGTTTGTCCGACACCAAGACGGCCGAGGGAATCATTCGCCCCCTGGTGGAGCAGGCGCTGCGCCGGGCGCGGGAGAACGGCGAAGTTGTGCGCACCGAACCCGCCACGCTCATCAGCGAAATCATGGACCGTATCTTCGGCTATGGTGTGCTCACCCCCTATCTGGACAACGACCAGGTGGAGGAGATCATCTGCAACGGGCCGCAAGACATCTGGATCATTCACGCTCAGCAGGGCAAGGTGCGTACCGAGGCGCGGTTCTCCGACGCCAGCGAGCTGCTCAACACCGTGGTGCGCATGGCGCGGGGCCGGGAGCTCTCCCGGTCCAGTCCCAAGATTGATGCGCGGATGCGCGACGGCTCACGGCTCCATGCGGTCATTGAACCACTGGTCGTCAATGTGCCTATCGCCGTCACCATTCGCCGCCACCGGCTGGTAGCGCGCACGCTGGCGGACCTGGAACGCCTGGGCACCATCACCCCCGAAGTCCGCGAGTTCCTGGAAATGCTCGTGCAGGGACGCATTAACCTGGTTATCGCCGGGGGCACGGCCAGCGGCAAGACCAACTTCCTGAACGCCCTGGCCAATGCTGCCCAGGAGAATGATCGTTTCGTCGTCGTCGAAGACACGCCGGAAATCCAGATTGCCAAGCCCGACGTGGTGCAGCTCACCACCCGCGACCAGGCGGAAGCGGCGCGCTCCTTCTCGATTGCGGACCTGGTGATCGAAGCCCTGCGGATGCGCCCCGACCGGATCATCACTGGCGAGGCCCGCGGCCCGGAAGTGGTGGACGTGCTCAGCGCCGCCAACACCGGCCACGATGGGCAGATGCTCACCCTGCACGCCAACTCGACCCGCGATGTCATTCAGCGTTTCGAGACCATGTACCTGATGCGGGGCATCGAAGTGCCGACCACGGCCATTCGCCGGCAAATCGCCGACGCCTTCCAGGTGGTGATCTTCCTCAAGCGCGTGCTGATCGGCAACGCCCCACGCCGCTTCGTGACGGAAATTGCCGAGATCTCCCCCTCGCGGCACATGGAGGGCGACCAGGTGGTCGTACAAAACATCTTCGAGGACTCTGGTCACGGCCTGCACTTCACGGGCTATTTCCCCAAGCACCTGGCGGAGCTCTTGCAGGAACGGGGCGTCCCCCTGTCGCTGGCCCATTTGCGGAGGAGTAAATGAACACCTCAACCTGGATTCTGTTTGCCGTTATTGCGTCCGCCGGCGTCTTTCTGGCCTTCGCCGCCCTGGTCTTTCCACCCCGGGTGCGCCTGGAACAGCGCGGCGGCAGCCCGCTGGCGCGGTTACAGCAACGCCTCGACGCGGCGGAATTATCAATCTCGGCGCGGGAATTTCTCGTGTCCGTGCTCATGATTGGAGCTGTGGCGCTCGTCGTGGGTACGGTCTTGCGCACCCCCGTGTTCGGCATTGCCGGCATGGTCATGGGACCGCTGCTGTTCTGGCAGTCCCTGGAGAGCAAGCGCGACAAATTCCGCGAGAGTTACGCTGAGAGCCTGGCAGAAGTGGTTTCCCTACTGCGGGAAGGCTTTGCCGCCACCGGCGCGATGCGCGATGCGTTTCACAACGCCGTGGACAATGGCCCCGACCCGGCAGCCGCCGATTTCCGCGAGGTCTGGACAAAGCATGAATTGGGCGAGCCGCTGGAGGACGCCTTTGGTCCACTACTTGAACGCCGGCGCGATGGCTATCTGAACATGGTAGCCGAGGCGCTGACGCTCAAGAGCTCCCACGGCGGCAGCGCCAGTGAAGTGCTCACGGCGCTGGAAACCATGATCCGCGAGCAAACCAATCTGCGCAAGGAGATTGCCGCCAAGCAAGCCCAGGCGCGTTTGGAGTCCACTATTGTGAGCCTGGCGCCCTTGGGGTTCTTCCTGCTGTTCAAGCTCCTGCCTTGGATGCGCGCCTATGAAGGCGGCTTCTACAACACGGCTCTGGGACAGGGTGTGCTGTTGGTGGTGATCGTGTTCTCGGTCATCGCCTATGTGGTCTCACGACGCCTGGCGACGCGGGGCCTCACGCTGGAAGTCAAGGAAGTGACCACCGTGGTCATGGAGGTGTAAGCACATGGGAATGACCCTGATTTTAGGCTTAATGGCTGGCGGCGGCGTGTTCATGTTCGTGGACGCGCTGCGCCCTCGTCCTCCGCGCATTCGCTTGGAAGCGCCCGATGAACGCCCCTTCCTGACCGGGCTCATGGAAACGCTGTTTGTGCCAGCAGGGATGCGGGTCGCCCGCATCGGGCGGCATGATTGGGCGGGGCAACGCCATGACCTGGCGGAACAACTGGCCCGCGCCGGCTATCCCCCACCCTTCACCACGCCCGAAAACGTGCTGGGCTACCAGGTTTTTACCGCGGCGCTCTTTGCCGGAATGGTGGCAATCTTCGGCTTTGTGCTGACCCTGCTCGTGGGCAGTGGCGTGACCGGCATTGTCATTCCCCTGGCCTTCGTCGCGGCGCTCATGGGTTGGGGCATGCCCCGGCAGACGCTACGCAATGCCGAAAACCAGCGCAAAGAACAACTGACTCTGGACGCGGCCTCGGCGCTCGACCGGCTGGCGATCTACCTTTCTAGCGGCTATGCCTTACCCGTAGCCGTGCGCGACCTGGCGCAACGCCCCGGCGGAGCCTGGATTGGAGAGTTCCGGCAGATCGCGGCGCAGTATGCCGTCACCGGCGATTTCCCTGCTGCGCTGGAAAGCACCGGGCAACGCAACGGGCGGTTGCTGGAGATCACGCGCGTTACCGACCGGATGCGCGCCGCGTATGAAATGGGCGGCGGCGGATTGGCGAAGTCCCTGCGGGGGATGTCGGAGGAAGCGCGTGTGCGCATCCGCTTGCTGATCACCGAGCGGGGTCACAAGAACGCCGTGCTCATGGTAGTACCGGCCTTGTTTGCGCTCATCGGCATTACGCTGGTGCTAATTGCGCCCGGAGCCGTGCAAATGCTCTGGGTGTTAGGGGGGTGACCCGGAGGGAGGCGACAACGGAACAATATCGAGAACTACGCAGCCATACATCATAGCCAGATAGTATCAGTAGAATCAATAGTTTCTTTCAAGGAGGATTGTAATGCTACACCGTGAGAATCGCAGAGGGCAGGGATACACCGAGTATGTGGTCATTCTGGCCGCCGTGCTGGCCATTGCCGGCATCGTGGTGGCGACCATCAACCTGGTGGGTAACGTCTATCAGCGGCAGCAAGGGCGCATCAACGCCCTGCCGTAAGGTTCAACTGACTCAGGAAGGAGGTCATTATGCTACACCGTGAGAATCGTAGAGGACAGGGATACACCGAGTATGTGGTCATCTTGGCCGCAGTGCTGGCGATTGCCGGCATTGTGGTAGCGACCATCAACCTGGTGGGCAACGTCTACCGGCGTCAGCAAGGACGCATCAACGCTTTACCGTAGAGCTCCACCATGTTAAAGCGCCGGCGCGGACAAGGTTATCTGGAGTTCGTCATCGTGCTGCCTGGGATGCTGCTGCTCACGCTGCTCGTCTGGGAGTTCGCCTATTTCTGGTGGGCGCGTGAAGTCACCGCCACCGCTACCTTCGAGGCGGCGCGCCAGGTGGCAGTCGGTCAAACACCGACCCAGGGTTACCAGGCGTATCGGGAAATCATGGCTACTGGACTGGGGCAGATGGCAGAGCAGCATCAAGGGCAGTTTTCGTTGGCCGTGCGCCCGTCTTACCGTTCGGTGCAGGCGCGGGCTGACGTGCCGTACCAGTGGCCTACCGGCTTGGGGGCGCTCATGGGGGGAGGGTTGCAGTTGGAGCTCAAGTCGTCCGCCTTCTTCCGTCTGGAACAGTTCTATCCGGGACCCCCGGATAAATTCGAGTAACCGGGGGAAGTACGATGAAACTGCGTCGCATCTTCTATGGTATCGCCATTTTAACACTGGTGGGAGTGGGAGCCTGGGCCCGCCAACCACGGGTACAGGCGTTGGAGGCTGGTCTATGTCTCCCACTCCCGCCACAGCCGGCCACACTGACGCATCACGCCTATTTCCCCGTGATCTTCCGGGGCGATGAGGCCGTGCCGGTCACGGGTTGCACCGTCAGGGAATATGAGCCGAACGATCTACACACTGAGGCGCAAGCTTTAGGCTACTGCGTGCGCGGCGACGCCAGTGACGCACTAGATATGGACTGGTATCGCCTGGAAGCGTGCCAGGGGCCGGTCGATGTGCGCGTGCGCCTGGCAGGGGCTGGAGATGTTGATCTCTATGTTTATGGCGATCCCCCAGGCTATCCGTTGGGCGCGTCAGAGTCCACCGGCGGCAATGAGACGGTGTATCTGACCCACTTGAACACCGGGGCTTACTATGTCGTGGTGCAGCCAGGTATTGTGGGGGCTGGCGCCTATACCGTAACCGTGGAGGCCGCATGGTCACCCTAAGCCGCCAACTCTGCCGGACCCGCCGCCGTGTGCGCGGGCAGGCGTATGTGGAGTTCTTGTTAGTGCTGCCGCTGCTGCTATTGCTCGTCGCCGGTGTCATCGGGTTTGGGCAGTCGTTCTATGCCAAGCTCGCCACGCAGGCTGCCGCATGGTCGGCTACCCGCCACGCTGTAGCGACGCTTAACCCAGAACGCGGCATCGGTCAGGCGTATCTGGCGACCCGCCACACCCTGAGCGGCTTTGGGCTTAACCCCAATACGGCCCAGGTGCAGGTCTACGCCGGCGCATGGGGACGCGCTACGGATGTGCAGGTGCAGGTTTGCTATCCCGTACCCCGCCCCCCAGTGCCCTTCGGGGAGCTGTTGCTGGACACCCGGGTCTGCTCGCGGCAGATCATGCCCACGTATCGGTGGAAATCGAGGTGGTGATGCTCAAACAGCGTTTACGCGGACAGGTTTTGCTGTGGACCGTGATCTTGCTGCCCGTGTTCTTGGTCTTGACCGGGCTGGTGTTCGACGGCGGGCTGCTCTGGCAACAGTACACCCGCGCCCGTTGGGCTGCCTCCGCTGCCGCCGTTGCCGCGGCCTCGGAGATTGATCCAGCGGTGTTCGCCAACTCCGGGCAGCTGGTGCTGCGCCCTGGCGCGCTGAATGTCGCGTCCACGTATGCAACGCGCAATGACCCGGATTTGCGGATCACGAGCGTGTATATCGTGGACTCCCGTTATGTCGGCGTGCAGGGCTGGACACAGGCTGAGACGGTGTTTCTAGGCTTGTTCGGCATCCAAGGTTTTCGCCTCAACGTCCGCGCCGTCGAACGACCTGCCTGGGGTATCTCGGCTGAGGGGCAGTAAAGGAGGGAGATTTAACACATGAAACTTAATGCTGCGGGAGTTTTAGCCGCCACGGTCTTGGGCGTGCTCGTCGTGGGGGGACTCATTTGGGGCGTGCAAGCCATTTGGGGCGGAGACCGGCTGCGCCCGCTGGAAGCCGCGACGGAACCGGCTACAGCAGTCGCCACGGAGGAACGCACGGAAACGCCAGCGCCGGACGACTATGACGCCGCGTGGGAGACGTTCCTGGAGGTCATTCACCGCTGTGACGCCATGCCGGATCTGGGCGATGACTTGAGCTTGTATCCGCCACTGGCGGAGTTCAAGGCGCTGCCCGATGGGATCGAGCAGCTCACGACGGATACCAGCTGGCAAGCGTGGTGTGAACAACATCGGATAGCCAAACGCCTGGCAGACTTCGGACCGCAAAATCTGGAGTGTGAGGGCCTGATCTGTGTGGCTGCGGTATCCGTACATGCTCAAGGTGGGCTGGCTAATTACCAGGGAGAATTGTTTGTCTCGCGTCCACCAAAATATCAGGATTACGGCCCGTTCCGGCTGATACGGGGCACTGTCGAATTGCAGGAGGAACAATGGGTAGTCACCAAAATGGAAGTCGAAGTCTTGCCGTCACTACCAGAAGCATCTACCGCGCCCTAGCTCTCACTGGGGTGATTGTCCTGGGATTGTTAGTTGGTGGACTACTTCTGCCACCTGCCGCGGTAGAAAATGGGATTGGTGCGCAAATGGCATGTGCTCAAGATAGTTGTTGCGCCTGCCCGCCGTCTCCGTGCGTCGGTGCGGGAGGGTGTGTGGTGGCCTGTAACACTACGCCTCCGGGAGATGAGCCACCCGGGCCCACGCCGCCG
>ERZ795061.2751-NODE-2751-length-15833-cov-9.045190_pt1 | contig 15833 bp, 7 predicted proteins | sample MGYA00375145_ERZ795061 | MGnify/ENA primary metagenome ERZ795061 (study PRJEB30190, sample SAMN05720144) | anaerobic digester metagenome | isolation source: active sludge of municipal wastewater-treating anaerobic digesters | place: USA | collected 2014-12-22 ... | reverse complement strand
TCTTGTTCCTGATCGCGGGAGGAATGGCTTACGAACAGCCGTGTCATGAGATGGCTTCGTTCATGCTGATTCAGCGGATAGACCCGTTCATACGTCGCGTCGCCAAGAGACGCGAGATAGTTCTGCATGACCTGGACGGTGGCAGTCGGATTCTCCTGCCAGCCAGTGGCCCAGGCTCGCCATTGTGCCCCATCCCAGGGAATGACACGGCCGATCTGACATGCTCCGGCCATGACCCCTGTTAACGGTGCTGCGCAGACCACATCCAGCGTGCGTTCCGGATAGGCCTCCCGCAACGCCTCGATGGCGGGCAGTGTTTGAACCAGATCACCCAATCGGGCCATCTGAATCACCAGATCGCGGTGCTTCGGTGAGGGCTCATGCGGCATGGTGTGGCACCGGATGGCGCTCGGGATCGGCCAGTTGTTTCGCCAACTCGTCCATGCCCTCGAATGTCGGAACCATGGCGCGCAACCAGTCATACTCCCGCTGTGCATCTGCTCGACGTCCTGCTCTCAACAGTACTCCGGCAAGGGCAAATCGCATAGCAATATTGCCCGGATTGCGGGCGACAAAGGAGGAGAGCCGTGACGCAAGGGTGTCCCAACGTTGGAGCATCGTGCCGCATTTCAGCATCAAGTGCATGCCTTCTTCATCATCAGGGTAATCGGCGCAGAGTCCGGTAACATGTGACCAGGCGGCCTCCGCCAGGTTGTCTCCCATCGCCGCCATGACAAGGCCGAGCGTGGCCTTCCGCGGATTCGCTCCTGATTGTTTTGCCCGTTCAAATGCCTGTTGCGCATCGCGATAGCCGTTGAGCTGCATGGCGAGAATCCCGCGCAAGAGCCATCCTTCTCCGTGAGAGGGGTCAGCCTGGAGCAGCGCAGTCAGATGACCATCCGCCTCCTTGATCGCGCCGGTCTCCAAGGCCTGCTTCGCCAAAGCCAAGCGGGCCTGAGGATCGTTCTTCAATGAAAGCACCCGCTTCCACAACGGAAGGGCCAGTTCCGGATGGCCGATGCTCTCGCTCAATGAGGCGCCCCAGCGAAGAATCCATGCATCGCCTGGCCATTGATCGAATCGTTTCAGCAACGCGACCATCTTCTCCTGATCTTTGAGTGCCGTGGCCCGCTGCAGGTCGGCGACGAGTGCCCGTTCGGCTTGAACGGCTGGATTGTTCATCAGATACAGCGTGTACCCGAGAATGCCGTCTTTGAGGTGGGTATGGACCGAGTAGCCATCGTCAAAGTGCAGCCGATCTTCATCCGTAATCCACCACGCATGGCCCCAGCGCTCCCGGAAGCGGTTGGTGTTCTCGTCCTCATGTGTTTTTCGCCCGGGGGTGCGGCTTTCGAGATGAATGACCGTACTGTTGGGTTGGTAGACGATCTTCCAGTTCTTTTCGCCGATTTTAAGACAGAGATCCACATCTTCGAAGCCGTTCTTGTACCCTTCGTCGAACCCTCCCACCTGTGCAAACACCTGCCGGCGGATGAGCATGCAGGCGGCCGTCACACATTGCAGTTCGCGGCGGCGAGAGACCATGGGCGCATCAGCCGGCACTCCCGGATACATGTGGTAGGGCATCAGAAATTCCCGCGAGAACGCCACGCCCGCGTGTTGAATCGTGCCGTCTTCGTACAGCAGTTTGCTTCCCACCACCGCCACGTCGGAATGCGCCTTCACCTCATCGACAAGGGCGCTGAGCCACCCGGGTTGTGGAATGGTGTCATTGTTCAGGAACACTAGGTATTCACCCTTGGACGCCTGAGCGCCCTGATTGCAGGCCTTGGCGAACCCGAGATTCTCTTCATTGGTGATGACGGTGACATCCCCGCCCAGGCCGGCGAGAAACGCCGGAGTGCCGTCCGTCGAGTGGTTGTCCACCACGATGACTTCATAGGTGACTCCTTGCGTCACCTCCGCCAGAGCCGTCAAACACTGCGTGGTGAGCGCCTGGTTGTTCCAGACCGGAATGATAATGGAACAATCGAAGGTCTTGGCCTTGGCATCGGATCGCATGCCGTCCAATTTCTTTTGCTGCGCCTCCAGCACGCCGGCAATCCGCTCCGCATACGGCCGGTATTTTCTATAGATGATGTCGGTCGTTCGCCGGTACGTGTCGCTGGTGCTGCTGGTCATCGATGAGCCATCGCGACGCCAGGTGAAGGCCGCCGTGGTGTGCTTGATGTGGAGAAACGGATAGATCGTCGCCATCCGGATCCAGAGATCCCAATCTTCATGCGCGAACAGCGATTCGTCGAACACGCCGACCTGTTCGAGACAGGCTTTCTCATGCATGACGCACAGCACCGGGAAGTAGTTGCACAACAGGAGATCGATGCAGTTGAAGTCGCGCGAATAGGGAATATCCCGTCCGGTTACCACGTATTGATCGCCCTGTCGCACTTCATGGATACGCCAGGCATCCGTATAGGCGACTTTGTGCTCGCCGTTCTGCAGGGCCGTGACCAGCGTGTGCAGATGGTCCGGGAGATAGGTGTCATCGTCGTCGAGGTACGCGATGTACCTGCCTTTGGCCGCCCGGAGTCCCGTATTCCGAGCCGCTGCCAGACCGCGATTGTGATCGTGTCGGATTGTGGTGATACGACCGTCCCGGTTGAGCGGGGTGATCACGTCGCTCACATCGATGGTGCCGTCGTTGACGACGATGATCTCAAAATCCTGATAGGTCTGGGCCAGGATGCTGGAGAGGGCCACCTGTAGCCGATCAGGCCGATTATAGGTGGGCACAATGACGGAGACCATCGGCGGGCGTGTGAACGAGGGCACGGGAGAGGTGCCCCGGCGTTGGCAGGCCCAGATTTGATAGATGGGCACCAGCTTCAGTTTGGTGAAATCAGCCGGGGTCGGTGCGGGAACATATCGCAGCGAGGGAATTTCGCAGTGCACCCGTTCCAGGCCGAGTTCGCAGAAACCCTGGCTCGTGAAAATATCGCGCAGTTGCGCTTCCGTGACCCAATCCTCGACCGGCTGACAGGGCGGTGCGATGGCTTTCCACTGCTCCCACATTTCTCCGCGGGGCGTCGTCAGAATGACATAACCATCCGGCTTCAGGAGCCCGGCCAATTCGGCGACAAACCCTTCTTTCCGGCCATGTGGAATATGTTCGATGACTTCCGAACAGAGGATGACATCGTACGGAGCAAAATCCGGTCGACTGAGCACGCTCTGCGCCGTGCCGGCTTCGAATCGCAGATGCGGAAATAACCGTCGCGCATGCTCGATCACCCCGGCTACCGGCTCGATGCCTTCGCATTTGCCATAGGCCGTCGCTAAATTCGTCAGCCAGCCGCGCCCGCACCCGACATCCAGCATGCGGAGCTGCCGTTGAGGGTCCGTCTGACGCACGCGACGCAGCAGATATTCCAGAAACGCCGCGATTTTGCTCCACCGGGCCGCCTCGTCATGATTGGGTCCTGGGGATGACCAGGCCCGGCTCTTGACGAACATGTCGATGTAAAATTGATCCTGTTGTTTCTGTTCTTGAGGTGTCGGCGCGGAACTCGATATGGCGCCTGGGTTTGCAGAGCCCCGCGGTCCTTGGTTCAACCCGTCCATCACGACCCCTTTCGTTTCGACCTCATGCCTGAAAGCCGGTGACGCATCGACAGTGCCTTGTTGCGCCAGTAAATGACGGAACTGTTCGCGAAGCGCGTCTCGCCGTTGGGCAATGGAGAGCGGAGTGGTAAAGGAATGGGAGACCGGTCTTCCTTCGATCACATCCTCCCACGCCGTCAGGACGGCCGCCCAGTCATGGGACTGCGCCCAATGCTCACGGCCCAGTCGTCCAAGCTCCGCGCGGAACTCCGGGTGGCTCCGCAGCAACCGAACCGCGGCGGCGAATTGCGATAGGGGCAGCACCAGTCCTCCCGCATGCTCAGCCGCGGTCCCGCACTCCGGCGTCGCGAGCCAGGGGCGCCCGAGACTCATCGCCTCGAGCAGACACAACGGCGAGACTTCCGCATGCGAGGCCAACACGACGAGGTCGGCTGCTGCCAGCGCCGAAGCGACATCGGTGGGGTCCAGCCCCGCAAGCAGCCTGACATCCGGTCGGGCCGCAAGGCGGGCCTTCACGGCCTCGACATACTCGGTCTCATGTGTGTCATTGCCGATCAACACGAGTTGGATACCGGCCGGCAGGTTATCCAGCGCATCGAGCAATCCCGGATGATTCTTGACCTTGTAGAGATTGGCGAGATGCACGATCAGGAACGTCTCGGGGGCAATCCCGTAGCGCTGCCTGAAATCTGCTTTGGGCGTCAGTGCCGGGGTGCCGTTGGGGATCACACAGGTTGGAATCTGACGTTCCCGAAAGAACTGTTCGTCGTAGCCATTGCCGCCGAACGTCACGACTGTGTTCACGCGTTGTCCCAGTTGAGACAACATGGTGCGCCCCTGCTCGCTCCCCTGCAATGAGTCGTCGATCTCTTTATTGATCGTGGGCTGGAGAATGAATCGCACGGGCCGCTCTTTGGGAATCGAAAGTGGAGCATAAAACATCAGATGCAGCGGTGCGCCCAGGAGAATACAGCAGCCGTAGCGCCCCGACTCGATCAAGCGTTTCACTTCCAGCATGGAATACGGGCTGGTGGTTTCAAAGTCGGCCGGGAACGTGAGATTGATGATGGGAATGCCCTGATGCGACGTCGCCGTGCGCTCGGTGAGCGTATAGGTCGCCACCTCGACGGCATGTCCGCGTGACTGCAAGCCGAGGGCGAGGCTTTCCGCCACCTTTTCGACACCGCCCACGGAGGGCCAGAAATACGGCGTGACAATGAGAATGGGCGCCCCATGACGACGCTGAGCTTGTGGTGCCGGGGACGCGGCATCCAGTACCTCCGGCTCGAGTGCCTTCCTGATCGTCGTCTCCCCCGCCCAACGCACCTCCTCGGGTGCCAACGGGTGATTGGCTACGGGCGTTCCGCTTCGCTTGGGATCGTAGGGTTGGCTTGCGGGAGGCGTGTGCTGGAAGAGGCGGGCGAAGATGTCCAGTTCGTTCAATCCGTACGCTCGCGCATCCTTTTCGCGGTCGGCCGATCGAGGCCCTTCGATGATTCCATGCGCGGCCCCGAGCAGCGCAAAGAGCGCCAGCAGGTCCCCTGTCGCTCGAAACTGATCGGCTTTGCGACGAATGTCCGAGGTCAGGGTATTCCACTGCCGGATGTCTTTCTCGTACATCGTCTTATAGCGGCGATAGATGGTTTCCGGTGTATACAGAGTCCCATGCCGGCCCATGACCTCCGGATGCAGCACCCACCGGACACCCCGTTGGGCCATTTGATCGAGCAGATCCATCTCACTCGCTTTGACATTCTGGAAGGCGAAGGGCTTCATGGCCGCCGTGCGATAGACCTTGATGCCCTGGATCCGGCAGGCGCGATCCTCATCGTAGAGATGAAAACAGATCATGCCGACGTCGGCCGGAGCCCGGCGCATTAGAGCGGTCATCCGCGACGCGGCATCGGGGTTGAGGATCATGTCCTCGTCGACCTGGATAAAGAACTCGGTTCGACAGTCTGCGATCATGCGTTGTGCCGCCGCACTGAAGGGGGCCACATTGCGGATGATCTCGACGTGAAAGGGCCCACCCTGCTGCGCATCCACGGACTCCTTGCAAGCGGGATAGGCAGGGTCGCCGACTGTGAGGATAAAGATCGTCGTATCGACGTGGCTGGCGACTTCTGTATGGCGCGGTTCAATGGCTGGAACGGCTTGGCCGGAAACGCTCATGCGCCCTGACATTGTCCGGACAGAAGACAGCGCGTAGGCGGAACCAGTCTCTCGCTCACCGTACACAGGCTTGGTTCCCGACTGAATCCAGGCGAGTGTCTCCGCAAGTCGTCGTTCGCTGGTGTGATAGGTCTGCAGTTTGCGCTGTGCCTTACCGGCCAGTCTCGCCGCGAGTGCGTCATCGGCTAACAGGCGCTCCAAAACCTCCGCCAGTGATTCAGGGCGGCTTGGCGAAAAATAGAGGATCTCCTCCCCGTCCACAAACAACCCGTTGTTCATGGGGTGCCCGGGCACGGCATAGGACACGACCGGGCGCCCGGCGGCGATGCCTTCAAAGACCCGCCCGCCGAAAAATCTCGCCAGACTCGGCAGATTGACGATGGCTGCCCATTGCGGCAGTTGAGTCATCCATTCCCGGAATTCGCCCTCGCGCACCTCGTGCCACATCTTCGTATAGTGACTCAACTCGTCGGCAGACATTCCCGCAGGCGTAGCCAACCGTTGAACGGCTGACTGCTGCAGCCGATCGAACAGTTGTTGAAACAATGTTGGAGCTGATGAGCGGGCGAAGGTGAGAACAGATTTCAGCGCGGGGTGATGAATCCACTGTTCACGTGGACCGTAGGGAACGCCGTGGAAGACACCTGCCCGGTGAACGGCCGGGCTCGACGCGGTGCTGATGAAGCGTTCCGGCACCATCGGCGGCCACCAGAGGGCAGGAACACTCGTTCGCGCAGCGGTGCGTTCCACATCGCATTCATCCGGGACAAGCACATGGGTCAACGCACGAACCTGTTGTTCGACGAATCCCTGGCGCGCTCGAAGATGAGGCGCCCAGGCGTAGTCGGCTTCGCTGTACTGCAAGGATTCCATGATGATGCCGACCCGGACCGGCGCCAACTCGCTCAACCAATTCAGAATCGCATCATCAAGGGGCGCATGCACCAGCCACACCCACACTTGATCGAACCGTTGGCCGTTGATCATCCGCTTCATGTGCGCCAGCCAGGTAGCACTCGAATACGGCGGGTCGGCAATGAGGGGAAGCGTGACGCAGTCCACGCCGCTCGCTCGTAATCCTTCGGCGACCCCAAAACAAGCCGGGTAGGTCCACGCACGAGCTTGTTTCCAGGTTGGAAACTCCAGCTGTAACAGCAGCACTTTCATGGGTCGGCGCGATGTCATGAGGCCTTTCTGTTCAGGCGGTTAGCCATTGGGGTTTGTGGGATGGCCAAAATGACCGGCCGGCGCCGCGCCCGCTCGTGAGGCGGAGGCGATCGTCAACAGGGGCGCCGGGCTGCTTGAATCAGTCGGACCGACTCCAACCGGCTGCGGGGTCATGGCCGAGTCCTGGATGCGACCAAAGGCCCCATCTCCCAGGCTGATGAGTTGCTCCTGCGATGCGTGTCCCGGGCTGGCGAAGAGTTTTTTCGACAGGAGGCGTGCCACACGGACCAGCATGAGGGAGCCGCCGATGACGCCGTGTTTTTGCAGCATGGGAATCCAGCGCCAGGGCGCAGAATAGATGCTGACGAATCCTTCATTCTGAAGGTCGATCAGGTCATGCGGCGTCAGCTCCCCCACCGTCGTCACCGCCGATCCATAGCGCCGGTATTCGGAAAAATCCTGGGTCATCAGCTTGACGCCCTTTTCGCCGTTTACCGCCAGTTTGTGGAACTCGGTTCCCGGATAGGGCACCGCGATGGCAAAATTGGCCTGTTTGACTTCTCTGGCTTGCCGCAGGAATTTCAGCGTGGCCCGCACCGTGTCGCGGGTCTCCCCCGGTAGTCCGATCATCACAGAATTCAATGCCTCGACCCCGTACTGGTTACAGATGCCGTTCGCTTTTACGTAATGCTCCAGCGGGACCTGCTTTTTCATCGTGCGCCGTATTTCTGGATCGACGGTTTCGAGACCGAATGACAGACGGATAAGACCGCTCTTGACCAACCGGGCAATCACCTCCTCTTCGACGAGATTGGCCCTGGTGCTGCCTTCGAATGTAATCTGCAACCCTTCCTGATCAATCAAGTCACAGATCTCCAGAATGTGGTCTTTCCAGAGTGTCATCACATCATCGACGATGTAGAAGTGCCGGGTGCCGAAGATCTCCACAACCTGCTTCATTTCATTGACGACCGATCGCGGAGAGCGCACCCGCATCTCCGTGGTCTTCAGCGCCTCAGAGGCGCAGAAAATACATTTCCACGGGCAACCGCGCATGGTTTGAATCGAGGTGAACGGCAGACGTCCGCGTAGCGTCCCCAGCTTGTACCGGGACATCGGCAGCCGATGCCGCGCCGGGATCGGCAATGCGTCGAGGTCCGTGATGTCCGCCGGCTGTCCCGTCGAGACGACTTCTCCGTTTCGTCGATAAATAAGGCCGCGCACCGTCGACAGGTCCTTGCGTTGTTCACAGGCATTCAGGAATTGCGGCCAAGACTCTTCCGCTTCCCCGATAAAGGCATAGTCGAAGCAGCCGAGCAGCGCCTGCTCCTTCATGATCGTGATATGAGGGCCGCCCACGGCGATGGGGACCTCCGGGGCCAGACGTTTGATGCCTTCCGCCACCGTTTTGCTCAGATGGAAAAACGGGCTTGTCGCGGTAAAGCCGATCAGGTCTGGCTTCATCGCCACCGCGCGCTGGATCATTTCCTCCAACGGCACCTGCTCGGATTCGCCGTCAAGAATGGTGACATTATGTCCGTGACGTTCGGCGATGGCGGCCAGGAGCGCGAGGTTCAACGGGGGCCAGGTCGAATTGCGGCGGGCAAAATGGCCGAACAGTCCGTACGCACCGGTCCATGTGGGATACAGCAACAAGACGTTCATACATCACCTCATGTGAAACTACGGCTGTGACTGGTCCGTTCGCCGCACCACGTCGGGATACTCAGGACTCATCCAACCCTCGGCCGGTTCAATGACCATGTTGGCGCGGAATTCTTCGCGAGGCAGATAGGGATACATATCTTCGATGGGCGTCTTCCAGCCGAAGATCCTCGGCTCGTAGGTGTGGAACTCGTGCATGTCCACATCGCAGACGACCGGCCCGTCGAACCGCAGCACCTCGTCGATCTTGGCATCCATTTCGGCATGGTTTGTGATGGCGACCGTCTTGATGCCGTAGGCCTGGACGATTTTGAGAAAGTCCGGCGGGTTGTATCCCTTCGGTCCGCAGGCTTCGGCGCGTCCCTGGAAATTGGTTTCCTGATAGGCCTTGGTAATGCCGTAGATGTGGTTGTTCAGGATGAACGTTTTGACCTTCACGCCATAGTTCACGAACGTCTGCAATTCTTGCGGGTTCATGTTGAAGCCGCCGTCGCCGATGGTGCAGACGACTTGTCTCGAGGGGGCGGCAAACCAGGCGCCCATGGCACCCGCGAAGGAGAACCCCATGGGCGAATTCCCGTTGTTCGTGAGATTGCGCTGACCGTACTTGGTCTCGAAGGCATGATTGCTGACGACGATATTGCCGCCGCAGTCGCCGACTAAAATATCCGTTGCGCCCATTTTTTCAGACAAGCGCCGCATGAACGCATAGGGGTGCACGCGCTCGCGTTGCGCGAAGAATTCAGGGCGTACGGGATCGTACCGCCGTTTCCATTCCATCACCCGCCCCGTCCAGGCCGAAAAGTCCGGCAAAGGCTTGCTGCGTCGATCGAGTGCAATCAACAGGCGTTGTGTAAACGCTTTTGCATCGCACAGAATATTAACGTCGAACGGGACCTGCTGAAATTTTCGCTGCACCATGGCCGGATCAATTTCCACCAGATACTTCTTGGCCTGCCGGGCGAAACTCTGAACATTGCCGCCGGTGATGCGTCCGGAGATGCGGCTCCCGATAGACAACAGCAGATCACTGTTCTGAATGCCGAAATTGCGGCCGGCGCCACCATACGTTCCCACCCGCCCGCCGTAGTTCTCATAGTCGGAGCTGATCACGTCCAGCGCGTTCCAGGTCGGAAAACAAGGCACATTCAACCGGCGTCCCAAGGCTCGTACATCGTCCTGAGCATCAGCCAGTCGTACGCCCCCTCCGACGAGAACCACCGGGCGTTCCGCCTGTTGAAGGTCATTGATGAGCCTGGCGATCTGCTGGTCCACAACCGTGAGGTCGAAACTCATCGCCGCGGGCGGTTCAAATCCCGTCAGCTGTTTCGCATCGACCAGGGCTTTTTGCACATTGAGAGGAATATCCAACAGCACCGGTCCGGGCCGCCCCTCCTGGCACATCCATAACGCTTTTTCGAGTTCGAAGCGTACGTCTTCAGGGTTCACAATCATCTTGGCGTATTTGGTCACCGGCGCGGCCATCGCCACAATGTCGGTTTCTTGAAACCCGATTTGCCGGATCGACGGATCGGGACGGAGGAACCGCGAATTGATCTGGCCGGTGAGGAAGACACAGGGGATCGAGTCGTAGAAGCAGTTGCCCATTGAGGTGAGCAGATTCATGCCGCCTGGACCGCTGGTGGCAATGGCGACTCCGGGAATGCCTTTGACCTTGGCGTAGGCTTCGGCCGCAAACCCGCCGGCCTGTTCATGCATGACCGCGACATACTGTGTGGCGGTGGTCCGAGTGAAGGCATCGATCAAATCGCCGTTGGCCGCGCCGTACACGACAAACATTTTGTCGATGCCACGTTCGGCCAACGTATTGATGATGAAGTCTGCCACCTTGATCATGGATGCTCCTTTCCCTGCGCTCATCTACGCCGCCTGATTGGACGCCTGATCATGATGACGGCGGCGCACCTGATGCCGGCACATCTCCGCTACGTGCGCGACGACGCGCGGGCCGAACGTTCGTTCCAACATGGCCAGATAACCGGGGTGGTTGAAGTACTCCTGGAACGCGCGGTCGCGGAAATCCAGGACCCGGGTGGCGGCCAGGGTGTCGGTCGGCAGCGGCAGGCATTCGTAGGCATGTTGTGAATACCCGATCCATCCTGGGCCACCCTGATCGTCCGGTAATGTCCATCGCTTCTCTTTTGCCAGGCTATACAACGCCGAGCCGGGATAGGCCATGGCACAGTAAAAGTTCGCCCATTCCGTATTGAGCGTCAGCGCCAGGTCGAGCGTGGCGCGCATACTCTCCAGGGTGTCGTCCGGAAGGCCGAAGATGTAGTTCGCCGCGACATGGATGCCATGAGCGCGGATGCGATCTACGGTGGCGACGATCTCGCGTTCACCGAAGCGGCCCTTCTCGACTCCGTCACGGACATGCTGACTCCCGGACTCGATGCCGAGCCCCAGCCAGGTAAACCCGGCACGCGCCAGCTTCTCCAGCACTTCATCCTGCACCGTATCGACCCGGGCGTAGGCCCAGATGTTCAGGTGATACCCCCGTTCGATAATCCGGTCGCAAATGCCGATCACATGGCGACGGTTCAAGACGAACATCTCATCCGGGATTTTGATATTCGAGACACCGTATTCACTCACCAGGCGGTCGATCTGGCCGATGACATTGTCGGGGCTCCAGGCGCGCAACATCGGGGTGGTGAACGGCGCGTTAATGCAGCAGAACGAACAGGTAAAGGGGCATCCCAGGCTGGTCTGGAGCGAGGCGTAGGGAGATCTCGACTCCGGGTTTCCGAAACAGTGCCAATTGTGGGCGCGATAGCGGCTCATATCGAGCAGATCCCAGGCTTGCCCCGGCAGGTCGTGGTCAAGATTCGTGAGGAGCGGCGCGGGTGCATTCCCGACGGGATTCCCTTCCTCCATGTGCCACAATCCCGGGACATCGCGAAGGGAATGTTGCGGCGCCCGTAACGCCACGATGAGACCGCGAATAGTCGCCGGCCCCTCCCCTTGACAGACATACGTATAGGGCTCTTCTAACAACGTACGCTTCGGCAAGGCTGAAGGATGAGTCCCCATCACCAGTGTGGGAATGTCGGCAAGGGTATTGAGAATCTCGCAGACCTTCCGGCCTGCGGGCATGCACTGGGTGGAGGCGGATGGTTGCTGCCCGTAAATGACGAAGACCGCCAACCTGGGGGCGATGGCTGCGATCTGCTCGGCGGTCTGCTGATGCGTAAGTCCCTGAGCCTCCGCGTCCAGGATTGCCACGGAACAACTGTGTTGCCGAAGATAGGAAGCGATCAATCCCGACCACACCGGGGGTTCGATGGCGGCGTAGTCGCGGCTCAATTCCTGATAGACCTGGACCCGGCTGGGTGGCGTCACCAGCAAGACGTCAAGCGGCTTGGACACGGCAACCTCCCAGTTTCTGCGCAAAAGCGATGGTGCGCGACACGCCCTCCAGCACGTCTTCTTCATGCCCGCACAGGGCCAGTCGGATATGAGATGCGAAGGTGTCCCCGAAGCAGCGTCCCGGCGTCACCGCCGTGTGCTGTTCTTCCAGCAGACGTCGGCAGAACGTCATATCGTCGAGGCCGGTGCCCGTGATATCGACAAAGAGATAAAAGCCCGCTTCCGGATGCTGGCCGTGCAAGAGTCCACCCTGGGTGAGACGGTCGTGACAGGTGGTGATGAGACGCTGATTCCGAGCGCGCACCGCGTCCGCATACGTGTCAAGCACCGACAGGCCCGCGACGCAGCCGATCTGGGTAAAGCCGGGCAGGCACGAGTACAGCGTGGAATTGGACAACGCGAGTTTGGCAATGACCGCGTCATGCGCGAGGGCATAGCCGGTGCGAAACCCCGGAACGGACAACACCTTGGAAAACGACGACATGGCGACCACATGTCCGGCCTGCGGCGCTGCCAGGGTCACGTGCGAACCATCGAAGGCCAGATCGGCATAGGTTTCATCGCTGAGGAGCCAGATGCCTTCCTTTCCGCAGCGTGCCGCCAGCTCCTGAAGGATCGCCGGCTCATACACCGCCCCGGTCGGATTATTCGCACTGTTGACGATGATCGCCTTGGGTTTTGCCGCCACCGCCGACTCAATGGCGACCCGTGACAGATGAAACCCGTCGCGCGCCGGCAGTGGGATGGGGATGATCTGAAGCCCGAGGTGGGTCGCTGCCGCCCAATAGGACGGAAACGCCGGCGTGAAGAGCACGACCCGCTCCCCCGGATTGCAGGTGATATCCAGAAACTGGTGAATGAGCAGATTCGCGGGGCTGATGACGACCTGGGAGGCGACAATGGGTTGTCCGGTGAATGAGGCGTAGCGCCGGGCCACCGCCGCGCGTAATTCGTGTATGCCGGCCATCGGGGCGTATCCGACTTGCCTGGACTGCAGTTCCCCTATCGCCGCGTCGAGAATCTCAGACGGAGGGGGCATGCGCGGGTTGCCGAGTTCAAGGTGATAGATCCGATGTCCCTGGCGTTCCAGCACTTGCGCTCGATCCAACACCCGAAACATTTCCTGGCCGATCAATCGTTCGCCTCGTACGGAGAAGGCCGGTCTGCTGAGAGTCTGCGGCATCGGCACCCTCTGCTGGGTCATCGTGACATCGATCCTTCTGTCTGATGGAGGAGCGAGGCCGGGAAATAGGCCGATGTGTCCTTCCAGGTGTCACGGAAATGTGCCAGGCGTTCCGGCGTCCCGATATCATGCAACGGACTGGCGGTGACGAAACCATAAAATTGCTGGGTGACGAGACGTGGCAAGAGGTCTCGCTCCAGCGACCAGACCGGCCTGTCCGGAAAGAGCGTCGTGACCGCACGATCAAACAAGTACACTCCTGCATTGTGATAACTGGATGTCCGTTTTCGTGGCTTCTCGACCATCGACAACACGCGGTCGCCCTCGCCTAACGCCACCGCACCGGTGTCCTCCCGTGTGTCATCGTGAGTGACGGCAACCGTCGCGCTAGCCCGTTTGCGCGTATGGAACCGTAACAACCGTTCCGGATCGATCTCGCAGAATGAATCACCGTTCAGAACAAGGAACGGGTTGCTCCGCACAAACGGCATGGCATGCGCCAGCGCCCCGCCGGTGCCCAGCGGGACCGGGTCACGCACAAACACCGTCTCATAGGCGCCGCGATGGCGGAGAAACCAATCCTCAATCATTTCGCCGAAATGTCCCGTGCTGAAAATAAACCGGCGCGCGCCATGGCGCAGGAAATGTTCGACCAGCAACGACACGAACGGACGGCCGTGAATCTCCGCCATCGGTTTCGGGCGGTCCGCCACGACGGATTGCAGCCTGGTGCCGAATCCCCCGCAGAGAATGATCACATCACAGTCGGCAAACGGAGCCATCAAGCGGCCTTTCCAATCAGGGTGGCCTTCAGCCGAGCGGCGGTCTGCGCAGAACTCTGCGCCCACACGTCATCCAGCATCAGCTGATCTTCCTGATAAAACACGATTTGGGTACCCAGCCCCTCAAACTTGAACGGCACCTGGAGTAACCCCGGAAGCGCAAGGCGAATCCGCTCATGATCTTCCGGCCGTGCGAAGAGCAGCATGAAGCCGCCTCCGCCGGCACCCAGGAGTTTTCCTCCGAGCGCACCAGCCTCCCGGGCTGCCCCGTAGATCGCATCGATAGCCGGCGTGGTGATCCGCGAGGTCAAGCGCCGCTTGAGCATCCAGGCCTCGTGCAGCATGGTGCCGAAATCGGCTAAATCCCGCTCACCGGTCAGAATCGATACTCCCTCATCGACCATCTGCAGCATCGTGGACAGTTCGCCCTGACGTTGTTTGGTGCGGTCGATCTGCTCGCGCGCGACCTCCGATGCAATGCGGGAAAATCCGGTGAAGTACAGTTGGAGGTGGCTTTGAAACGCCGCTAGTCGTTCCGGTCTCATGATGACCGGCGCATGGCCGATGTCGCCATTCTGGAAGAACGTCGCTTTGCACAGGCCGCCATGTGCCGCGAGCACTTGGTCCTGGCATCCCACGGCTTCGCCGAGCACATCCTGTTCGACATGGATGGCGGCTTGGGCCAACTGCGCTTTGCTGGGCATGATGTGTTGCAACGCGTAGAGCGTATGGAGCAAGCCGACAGTGAAGGAGGAACTGGATCCCAACCCGGTTCGTGCCGGCAAGTCGCCGTCGTGATGAATTTCCAGCCCGTCGTCGATATTGAGGTACTTGAGCACGCCGCGAACGGCGGGATGCTCGATCTCCTGATTGTTGTTCACCAGTTCGATGCGCGAATAGGCAATGCGTGTCCGATGCTCGAAGAACGGCGGCAATTGCCGGCAGCTGATGTAGCAATATTTATCGATGGTCGTCGCCAGGACCGCTCCGCCATGTTCCCGGAACCAGACGGGGTAATCGGTACCGCCACCGAAAAACGAGATACGAAACGGCGTTCGGCTGATGATCATCCTCGCCCTCCCTGCCGGTTCGCGATCGACTCAGACATTGGCATATTGACCGGCTTTAACGACCGTGTAGCATTTGATCAACTCGCGAATCCCCCGCTCCAACGACCATTCCGGCTTGAATCCGGTCTCGAGCAGACGTTGATTCGAAACGATGTAGTCGCGTTTGTCCGGATCCTCGCCGATCGGGGCTTCGAAGGACACGAACTGCGGCAGCACGCGCTGGATTTCACGGCAGAGTTCGAGCTTCGACAGATTGGCGTCGTCCAACCCGACGTTGTACGGCCGGTCCTTCATGTCGTCGAAATGGTCGATGGCGTGTAGAAAAGTACGTACGACATCACGAATATGGATGTAGTTCCGTTTGCAGTGACCTTCAAACACCACGACGGCCCGATCATGCACTGCGCGCCAGACGAAATCGTTCACCAGGAGATCCATGCGCATCCGCGGCGAGACGCCGAACACGGTGGCCAGACGTAAGGTAATGGCATTACCTCGGTCCAAGACGACTCGCTCGGCCTTCACCTTGGTTTCCCCATACAGACTGATGGGGCGAAGCGGCGAGTCTTCGGTGCACGGCACACCGGGTTGGCCGATGCCATACCCGCTGTTGGTGACGGGAAAAATGATCTGCTGGCGAGGAGACGAGAGTTTGCAGAGGAGTTGGACGGCTTCAAAGTTCACCGTATAGGCACCGACCCGGTCTCTGTCGCAGAGGGGCGCTCCGACCAACGCGGCCAGCGGGATGATGATATCCGCCTTGCGCAATAAATCAGTCAGGAGCCGTTCATCCCGGCAGTCCCCTCGTACCACCTGAAATTT
>ERZ795061.2737-NODE-2737-length-15867-cov-5.417657_pt1 | contig 15867 bp, 10 predicted proteins | sample MGYA00375145_ERZ795061 | MGnify/ENA primary metagenome ERZ795061 (study PRJEB30190, sample SAMN05720144) | anaerobic digester metagenome | isolation source: active sludge of municipal wastewater-treating anaerobic digesters | place: USA | collected 2014-12-22 ... | reverse complement strand
TACTCGGCCGGGGGCTCTAACCCCCCCCTTTTGCGGCTGCAAATATACCACCTCTTTTCTAATCATGCAAACTTTTTAATTTTTTTATCAAAAAAATAATGAATTTTTTCAAAGCATTGATTTGCAATTAGATATAAGTAAGGATATAATAAATATCCTTTTAGCAACCCGATGCCTATTCTCTGGATGGTTAAAATAACATATTTCTAATCACTTGTTTTAATTATAGTTACACTGGAAAGAATAATAATGAATATATTTATATTCAGGTTATATTCAGGCAAAATTTACTTTGGCCATTCAGGGCGTAGGCTATAAGAATAAAAGGGGAACTAATATTGATATGGAGTCAATTTAAAGGTGGGTAAGATAAATAAGTTGTAGTATGCGTAAACAGGTATATCCACTGCAAACGGATATATTGATAAGCTGAAAACCGCTAAACCATAGGGATAATAAACTTAAACAGTTAGGCCTGCTTAACGGGTAAAAAAAGCTGCCTGCATAAAAGCTGGCAGCTTCCAAAATTTCAAAAAGTATAAGTTAACGCTTACTTTAAAGGAACATTTTTAAGAACTTCAACTAGAAATTCCCAGAACTTTCCAACTGTAGCGATATTCACCTTTTCGTCGGGTGAATGGGGGTGGCGAATTGTTGGTCCAAACGATATCATGTCCAGGTTAGGATAAACCCCACCTAGCAAGCCGCATTCCAGACCAGCATGGATTGCCTTTACCTCAGGAGTGGTTCCGAATTTATTCTTATAAACTTGCTGCATTACAGTAAGGATTGGGGAATTTGGATTAGGTTTCCACCCGGGGTAGCCGCCTTCGAATAAAATAGCTGCATCGGCTAACTCAAAGATTGCAGCCATTTTATCAGCTAATGCCTCCTTTGCCGAGTCAACAGAGCTACGCATTAAGCATTGTCCAACAATCTGGTTTCCTTCGGTATAAACTCTAGCCAGGTTGTTCGAAGTTTCAACAAGTCCGGGAACAGCATCGCTCATGCGAACCACACCATTAGGGCAGCTGAAAAATGCGCGAATAGCCCGTGATTGGGAGTTTTCATCAACTAAGAATTTGGGTAAAGAATCGGTTTTACAGGTAAATGAGAGGTTGGGCTCCGTTAGGGAAAATTCGTTTTTGTAGATTTGTTCGTACTCGCGAACCAACTTTTCAAAATTGGTTGCATTCTTACTTGGAACTGTAACAACAGCAAATGATTCACGAGGTATAGCGTTTCTAAGGCTTCCACCATCAATAGTGCCAATGCGAACGCCTAGTGTTTTGCAGGCACGGTAAAGGAATCGGAATAGTAGCTTTATGGAATTACCCCTACCAAGGTTGATTTCAAGCCCTGAATGGCCACCCTTAAGTCCAAGAACGGCAAGCTTGTAGGCAACCATATCGGAAGGTACAGGCTGAGGAGTAAAGCTAAACCGGATATTTGCATCAAGACCACCGGCACAACCAACGTAGAGTTCTCCCTCATCTTCTGAATCTAAATTCAAAAGAATATCACCCTTAAGAAGTCCGGGTTTAATGCCAAAGGCACCGGTCATGCCAGTTTCCTCATCAATAGTGAAAAGAGCCTCAACAGGGCCATGAGCTATGTCTTTTGCTTCAAGCACCGCCATTGCTGCAGCAACACCAATGCCATTATCGGCGCCAAGAGTTGTACCGTTTGCGGTAACCCATTCTCCATCAACATAAGCCTCAATTGGGTCTTTCTCAAAATCGTGCTTTTTATCGCTGTTCTTCTGGGGAACCATATCGAGGTGCCCTTGCAAAATCACAGTCTTCCGATTCTCCATACCCGGAGTGGCAGGCTTGCGTATGATAACATTTCCAACCTCATCGGTGATTGTTTCGAGTCCGAGGTTTCTCCCGAAATTAATCATAAAATCCACAGCAGCCTTTTCCTTTTTGGATGGGCGGGGGATTTGTGTCAAGCTGTAAAAGTGCTTCCATAGCCTTTGAGGCTCGAGTTTAAAAATATCCTTATTCATAGCAATATACGTTAGGTAAACATGTTTTTTGAATTTTTAAAGATAGCAAGAATTTTAATATCCCGAAAATACCATTATGCTCCAGGTGCAAATGAATTGGGAAAAAATCGGAAATAAAGCCAAACGGAAGAATGCATTTTTTTGTTTAGCCTTATGATTTGAGGTAGGCAAAAAAATTTAATCAGGGGAATTTTTAGGTTTCTGGTTACAAGGTACTTTACCCCTTAACTTTTGTGCATCGTTAAAAAAACGGGAGGAACACCTATATTTTGGGCTTTTGATGTGCCGATTTTACGAAAAATTAGCCTTAGGGCAAATTCCATAGTCATCAATTTACTTACCTTTGTGTGGTAAACATTTGAAATGTATGAGAAGATTTGCATTACTGTTAGCCCAGCTAACATTAACAGCTGGAGTTACCATAGCACAGGAGAGTAGCAAGGTTAAGTGGTACACACTTGAAGAAGCCTTAAAGCTGAACACCAGCGAGCCGCGTAAAATATTTATCGATGTTTACACTGACTGGTGCGGCTGGTGTAAGAAAATGGACAGCAATACCTTTAACAACCCGCTGATTGCAAGCTACCTAACCAAGGATTTTTATGCCGTTAAGTTCAATGCTGAGGGAAAGAATGAAATTACCTACAAGGGGCAAGTATATAAAAACCAAGGAGAGGGGCAACGGTCAACCCACGATTTTGCTATCGCCCTACTGCAGGGCAAGCTTGCCTACCCTTCAATTGCTTTTATGGATGGGAATGGAAACTTAATAACCTTCCTTTCGGGATACCTTACCCCATCGCAAATTGAGCCTATTATGGTTTACATCATGTCGGATGCCTACAAGACCCAACCATGGGAACAGTTTGCCTCAAAGTTTGTAAGCAAGCTAACGAGCGGTGAATAAGTTTAGCTTACCTGGATTAATAAAACTCTGCAGGAATTTTAACCAAAGGTCCTAGCTGGTAAATAGGTATGCGGCGGGAAGCAATTTCCGACTTACCGTCGGAAATTTTTACGGTTGAGACAACCGGAATACGGTAAAAAATTTGTGCCAGCTTTTGCTTTTCGGCAAGACGACCGATGGTTGCCAAAAGAGGTTCGGAGGAATCGGGAACCGGTTCGGGTTCAACCTCAACAAGCATGGGACTACCCGACAAGTCATTTTGGGCAAGCAGCCCTTTTGTAGGGGAAAATCGAAAGGCGATAGCCTTTTCATTATTTTCTCCTGAGGGGGTAAAAAGATAGGTTTTGGAAATCGTATCAACAGCTGTTTTACCTAAGAACAACGAAAGGTATTCGTTTTCGAGCCTATAAATTTCATCGAGAATTACATGAACAGCATTGCCCTCCAAGGGCTGATCAACATCAGTAGTAAGGAACTCCAGCCTTCGCTTGCGTAGGTTGAAAATGAGGTCGGCTGCCTCGCCAGCCTTTTCATCAGCATTCTTCTCAACAATCATGCTTTTTTGAATAGGAACCCTTACAAAGCTACTATCGCGCTGCACTTTGGTGTATAAAATATTTTTCTCCTCCCCAATAAAGGGTTCAACCGATAGGTCGGAGAAAGGTATAGCCTGATTTTCTATTCTCCTTAAATCTTTACTCATCATGGACACAATAACAGCCCTATTTTCGGGAATTACCAAGCCAGCCTCAGTCATCTGAACCAGAGCATCAGGCACATGACCATCGGTGAATACGGCAAAAAGCATGGATGGATCGGACTCACTTATACCTTTAATAGTGATATCGGTAATGGTCCACTGCTCGCTTTTTAGAGTTGGCACATCGGAAATTCCTAAGTATTTCCAGGCATACGCAGCATAGGGACCAGGATAGAACACGCTACGACAGGCATCAACCTTAATCAAAATAACAGTTCGGGGTAAGGTGTATATGAAGCTGTAATCCTTTACTGGTGGAGCAGACCTAACAGGCGAAACGGTTGCCATTTTGTTGCTGCACGAGAGCATAGTCAGGCCTAAGAAAAGACCAACCATCATTGATGAAAAGCGCATGATCATAGTTTGGCTAAATTTACAGATTCGAGATTTCAATTTCAAGTAGTGCATTTGAAATGTAGCTAATCATATCAGTTGCAACAAGGGCATTCTCACCTAGGTCGCTGGCAGCGATATCGCCGGCCAAACCATGTACAAAGGTAGCAAGTAGCGCCGCATCGGCTATAGAAAAACCTTGGGCTAAAAAACCTACAACGATACCCGAGAGAACATCACCACTTCCGCCTGTAGCCATGCCCGGATTTCCGGTAGAATTAAAAAAGACACGCCCATCGGGCAAAACTACCTGGGAGTAAGCACCTTTTAGAATAATTACCTGCTGATAGCGCTGAGCAACCTCCCTGGCACGCTCCAAACGTTTCCAGCCACAAGTGGAAACGCCAAACAGCCTGTCGAACTCACCAGGATGCGGTGTAATGATGGTGCCAGCAGAGATTGCCCCGAGTAGCTTCGGGTTAGCTGCAACCAGGTTCAGGGCATCGGCATCAAGAATAAGTGGAACGTTGATCTCTGCTAGGATTTTACCGAGAGCATCGGCAGTTTCGGGGTGTTGCCCTAGTCCTGGGCCAATACAAACCGCATTATACCTTTGAAAATCATCAACTGCTGATAAGTGATGCTCATTGCTATCGCATACCACCATAATGTTTGGGGCAAGTGTCTGTGCAATTTCGTATCCACAGGCGGGGACATGAAGCGTAACCAGTCCGGCACCTGCCCTGGCAGCCGACATAGCAGCCATAACGGCAGCACCTATCATTCCATGACTTCCGGCAACCACAAGGCAATGCCCAAATATACCCTTATGTGCAAAACGTTCCCGGGGTTTGACCATTCCCCTGATGGTCTCCATATTTGTATAGTGCCAGGAGGTTGATGCGCCAGCTATGGCTTCGGGATGCAATCCGATGGGAAGAACATGCCATCTGCCCACGAAAGAAGAGTTCTCGGCAAAAAAAAAGGAAAGTTTTGGAAACTGAAGGGTAAGGCAATCAGCTGCCCTTACAACGGGATTAGAATTGGGGAACGGATTCTCCTCACCAAACAGACCAGATGGAATGTCAACGGCAACAACTCTTGATCCGGAGGTGTTGATATGACTAACAAGTTGGGCTGCCAATCCTTCAATCGGTTTGCTTAAACCAGAACCAAAAATTGCGTCAACAACAACGTGATTCTCACCAATATGAGGGAAACCGGAGTTGGAAAAAATTTCAACCGGTAAAAAATTGATCGCTTTCAGCCTCTCCAGATTGAGCTGAAAATCGGAAGAGTGTGCAGAAGCTGTTAGGTAATAAACTTCGACGCTGTAGCCCGAAGTGTAAAGTAACCTGGCTAGGGCTAACCCGTCGCCGCCATTGTTGCCTGGGCCACAAAACACTACAATTGGTTGCAGGGTTGACAGATTCTGTGCAAACCAGCTGTAAAGTGCATTTGCAGCACGCTCCATCAATTCATATGAGGATATTGGCTCATGCTTAATGGTGTAGGCATCGAGTTCGCGAATCTGTTTTGTTGTAAACAACTTCATGCTGAAAGCTACCCTGGTTGACTTTTTTTGGCTCAATGGGGTACTACAAAAGTAGAAAATGTGGCGATTTTTTCTTAACAAAAGCTCTTAAATGACAAAAATCAAAAAGTAAGCCGATTCAAAATCTATATATTTGCCGCAACAAAAACTACGAGGGAAAATTTAATTTTGCTGGTGCACCAGCGAATAAAATGATTACAACTTTCTATGGCCCGAAGTTGTTAACCCGTAACCCACAAACGAATTATGGATTTTTGTAGAAAAGCCGGTAAGTGATGAGCAAGATAGAGATAAAATTCACTAACCTCGACAAGGTAGCTTAAGTATTTTTTCTCACAATTCAACATGTAACCAAAAACGTGGCAAATGAAACGAAACATTATCCAGAGGGGAATAACCATGGTGTTGCTCACCGCGGGCAGCATTAGTGCATTTGGACAGGTAGAAGACCCGGTTCAGTGGAGCATCTCGTCAAAAAAAATTGATGCCAAAAAATACGAACTTATTATAACAGCCACGATAGAGCAAGGCTGGCATTTGTACTCAACAAAGCTGCCCGAGGGCGGGCCTCTGCCCACCAGCTTTAACTTTGCCGACAGCAAGGACTACAAGCTGGTTGAAGGGGTAAAAGAGCTAACCAAACCCAAAACGGAGCATGACGACATTTTCAACCTTGACCTTTCGTTCTTCGAGGGGGAGGCGCAGTTTGGTCAAATAGTTGACCTTGCAGGTGATGAGGCAAGCATTAACCTTACGGTCGAATATCAGGCTTGCTACGCCGACAAGTGCATATACCTTGAAAAGGATTTAAGCCACAAGCTAGGAAAGAATGGTTCTGTAGTACTTGCCGGTGAAGAGGTTCAACCCGAAAAGACAACAACTGCAACCCTTGCACCAACAAATGATGAAAGTGCAAAAAAATCAAGCAGCTCCCTATGGGTATTTTTCTTTGTATCGTTTGCTGCAGGCCTAGCCGGATTGCTAACACCCTGCGTGTTCCCGATGATACCCATGACTGTTTCCTTCTTTATGGGAAAGCAGGGCAACAGAATGAATGCTATACTAAACGCCATAGTTTTCGGCGTGTCCATCATTGTGATATACACCTCGTTGGGTTTACTGGTATCGCTGTTCAACCTGGGACCCGACTTCACCACCACGCTCACCACTCACTGGATTACCAACCTGGTATTCTTTCTACTTTTCATTGCATTTGCGGCATCCTTCTTCGGGCTATTTGAAATTGTTCTACCCGGAAGCGTAGCCAACAAAACCGATAGTAAGGCCGATAAGGGTGGATTTGCGGGCTCGTTTTTCATGGCACTCACTACGGTTATAGTCAGCCTGTCATGTGTTGGCCCAATTGTAGGAGCGCTTCTTGTTGAGGCAGCCTCTGGGCTAGGTGCTAAACCTATTGTTGGAATGTTTGGATTTTCGTTGGCCTTCTCAATTCCCTTTACACTATTCGCCATTTTCCCATCGTGGTTAAATTCGCTACCCCGCTCGGGTGGATGGATGAACTCCGTGAAGGTGGTGTTGGGTTTCATTGTGCTGGCTTTTTCCTTAAAGTTTCTACTCACCATCGACCAATCGTACAACCTTAACTTTTTAAGTCGTGACATATACCTGGCAATATGGATAGCCATATTCACCCTGCTTGGACTTTACCTACTAGGAAAAATAAAATTCAAGTTCGATTCCGACCTTCAACATGTTGGCGTGTTAAGGTTATTTTTGGCTATTGCCAGCTTTACCTTTGTAGTTTACCTTATCCCGGGCATGTTTGGTGCACCTCTAAAAGCAATTTCCGGTCTTATACCTCCACAAAGCAGCCAGAAATTCTCTCTTAACCAGAATAGCCAGGCTGTGATGCCCACTGTAAACGACAACACCAACTTGTCGCTTTGCGATCAACCAAAGTATGCAGATATTTTTAAGCTTCCCTACAACTTAAAGGGGTATTTCGATTACAATCAGGCGCTGGAGTGCGCCAGGAAGTTGGGCAAGCCAATTTTTGTTGATTTTGTTGGCCACACCTGTGCTAACTGTAAGGATATGGAAGCCAGGGTGTGGAGCGACCCTCGGGTGCTGGAGCGCTTAAACAGCAGCTACATTATTGTTGCCCTCTATGTTGATGATAGAACCGAACTTCCCGAAAGTGAATGGGTTACCTCAACCCGTGATGGCAAGGTGAAAAAAACCATTGGAAAAAAGAATTCCGATTTTCAGGCAACACGGTTCAACGTTAACGGACAGCCATACTACGTATTGCTGGGAACCAACGAGCAGATGCTTACCGAACCTATGGGATACAATACTAACGTTGATGAATTTGTTGCATTCCTAGACAAAGGGGTAGAGGAATTTAAAAAATCTACAACCGTAAAATAGCACTAGCCTTATTGCCAAAACAGAGATCTAAAAACCCGATATAAATTCTGCATTTCGCATCCGCACCAAACAGGAAGCCAAGTGGTGTGTATTTAGAAACAAAAAATGCAGGCTGTGCAAGCATTAAGTTATTAAACTGCATAAAGCGAACAATACTAGAAGTGCAGCAATACAAATACTATTGCTTGAAATAGAATTAGAGGATTATGACCGTTTAACACTCCTGCCATTATTCTTCATTAGGTAAGCTGCAAGGGCTGCAGCAAGGGTAAGTACTGCCATGAATGCAGACAGCCTACCGATGTAGTCGCCTTCTCTTACATACCATGTTTGCTTACTATTTGCGTTGATTGTTCCTGAAATAGTGCCACGCTCCCACCATCCCAGCGTACGGACTAAATCACCCCGTTGGTTGATAATGGCAGAAATCCCTGTGTTGGCCGAACGGGCAACTGAACGGCGCGTCTCGATAGCTCTAATCCTGGAAAAAGAAAGGTGCTGCTTGTACCCTGGGGTATCACCCCACCAACCATCGTTGGTGATAACGAACAGGAGGTTTGCTCCATTTTTTACGTAGCCCGACACGAACTCGCCAAAATCGGACTCGTAGCAGATAATGGGGCCAACACCAAAACGCCTGTCGGGCGACCATAAAACACCCCTGTCGGGTTGAGTACCCAAGCTGCCAGATATTCCACCCAGGTCAATAGCAAGCTTCTCCAGAAACTTGAGCTGCTTGGGGTAAGGCATCATCTCCACGCCCACAACCAGCTTCGATTTGTGGTAAATGGGGAGTTGAAAAGCAGTATCGACCTGAATGGCTGAATTGTAGCGATCGTAAAAATAGCCCTCCCTGTATGGTAATTCACGTGCAGTTGGAGGCAGGTTTTCAGAAGAGCTGAATAGTTTAAGCGTTATTGCCCCTGTAACCCATTTTACGTTTGGAAGGCTATCGACAAATTGCTTTATTCGAAGAATGCTGGAGTTAACATGTAGCTCATGCTCCCAAATCCTATCATCAATGGCCGTTTCGGGACACACCACGTAATCGGTAGTGCTGTCAGCAGCCTGTTTTGCCAGGCTGAACATAATATCGAGTTGCTGCTCGTTGGTTAAGCCGCTAAACTTTTCGTTGTAGGGATCGATGCTGGGCTGAACAATAACCACCCGGACAGGGTTCTGAACCTCATGATACCTGTTATACATCGAAATGGATATCCACAGTGGAAGAATAACGGTTAGTAATGCTGCTATAGAAAACCATCCAGCACGACGAATTTGCTTCCCCCTTAGGGCATGAACCAATCCCAGTATAAGAAAATTGATTACCAGAATCCAAAGCGAGCCCCCCATCATACCTGTAAACTCATACCACTGAATTACCTTTGGATGGTTTCCAAGGCTATTTCCCAACGATAGCCAGGGCCAGGCAACTTCAGAGTCATGAAAAAAACGCTCGTAGGCTATCCAAAGTGTTATAAAGCCAAATATTCCGGCAACTTTGCCAGCATACTTACGGACAAAATGGTAGCCGGCAAAGACAAGGGTCATAAGCATGGTGGTAATTAGCACCGCAAGAATGGCACCCAACATGGTAGCTTTGTAAATCCACCATGTAGACAATGCATTCCATGTAAAAAAGGCGATAAATGCATAAAGCATCAACTTCCAGAAACCTGCACCTTTTTCATTTAGCTTGTCGTAAGCCAGCAGCAGGGGGACAAAACCAAAAAAAATCGAGTAGCTAGGGAGACCTTCATACCACGGCAGGGCTAGCAAAATCCCACTAAAAAACACCCTGCAAAAATTCGGGTTATAGAATTTTCTCATTGATACAAATAAAAATTTTAGTTCGGTGTAAAGATAAGATTATTTGTATATCCTGTCTTCACTAGTGAAAATGACCATTTAATAATTAAAGCCTCAAAAGAGCCCAATGAATTTTTGGTCAATGAATAAAGTCATAATTTTGGTTAATCAGCTTTAGCCTCAAGCCTAACCTAGACTATATTTATTATATTTGCCAACTTGTATGTAGTTGTAATATTGAAGGGACATCTAATGATTTTTAGCCTGCTTCTAAAAGGAATCATAATGGGGCTTGCCGCTTCAATTCCGCTCGGACCTGTTGGTGTGGTATGCGTTCAGCGTACAATTAACAAAGGAAGGATAAGCGGATTTTTCTCGGGTTTAGGTGCTGCAACCACGGATACTATATTTGCAGCAATTGGCGGGTTCAGCTTGACCTTTATTATTGGATTTATTGAAGCCAAGCAGCAAATCATTGAACTTGCGGGGGGGATTATTATTATCCTACTCGGGTTAAGAACATTCTACACTAATCCGGTTACCCAGCTTAAGCGACACAAAAAGAAGCCCAACACCCTTGTTGAGGATTTTATCTCCATGTTCTTGCTTACCGGAGCCAACCCATTTACCATTTTTCTTTTTATTGCCCTGTTTGCTGCCCTGGGAATAGTTACAAAGAATCAAAACCTTCTTTTTACGGCTACCGCACTGGTTGGCGTTTTTTTAGGGGCAAGCTTGTGGTGGTTTACCCTTAGCAGCCTGGTAAACCTTTTCCGCCATAAGTTCCGGCTCAAGCAGCTCTGGTGGATGAACAAGATAACCGGTTCAATTATTTTCATTCTTGGCATAATTGCTATCGTTGGAGTGGTTAATAAGGCATGGTTTGGACAACTTCCCTGATGCTGCCTTTCCCTGGCCATCCAAATCTTTCATCCGTTAATACAATCTTTTATTACCAGATGCACGGGGATTTTGTGAAGCCAATCAGGCAATCACCAATAGTGCGTTTTGTTTTCAACGGCATGGATTGTAAAGCGCAAACCATCGGGTTTGTATATTATAGGCGTTACCTACCTTTACCTGAGTATTCCAAGTCATTAAAGATTAGGCCTCATTATGTTGAATAAGCAGCTTTACATTTTTCTATTAGGGTTGTTCTGCGGCAGCACCGCGAGGGAAGCATAAAAGATACAGGTAAAATTCTGCTCGTGCCGATTATTGCTTTTACATTTTTTAAACTACCTTTGGTAGCAATCTTTACTCAATTTTCTTAAAGCAATGAAAATAGCTGAAAAAATCTTAACCTTTTTCACGTTAAAAATTGAAAGGAAAACTGCAAGGGATTCAGCCGATAGACTGGTTCAACTAAGCATTGTAACCATACCCTTCCTACTCTATCTTGTTGTCTTTTGCACATTGCTGCTTTTTAGACATCAAGTGGCATCGGGGATAATTGCAGGCGTTGCTGCAATAAGCATATTACTCATCATCGTTTTGGCTTATAGCAAGAAGCGGGTTAACTCATTCGGATTAGTTGCGTTAGCTATTTCAGGTATAGCCCTACTGGCCATTTTGATTGTCGGTAAACTCGATGCTGCATTAATGATTGGGGTAGCCATGTTCCCCATGCTGGCCTTATCAACAACTACCCCCAACAGAGCACATATTATTTCCTTTATTTTCTGGATTCTATACTCGTGCATTCTCATTACCGGCCCTAAATTTATTGGTGAAAGTGTCAGTTCAACGGGCTACTACCGTTTACTTTCCATCATATTTTACCCGCTGCTGCAGCTAGTTGCCTCGCTGCTTTACCTTTTCAAGGCAAAGAGGCTACAGGAACTCGAAAAGCAGCTGATTGAGCAGAAGAACCAGAATAAGCTGCGCGAGGATTATTTGGCCAAGCTTTCCCACCAGCTTCGCACACCCCTGAACAACATCATGGTCATATCCAACATGCTGTCAAACACCATCACCGAGGACAAGTACAGGGATCTGATTGACACCATTCAGGCATCCACTAACAGCTTGGCAGGTGTAGTAAACGGCATGGTGGAGAAATCGAGCACGGGAATAGAGCCTGAAACAGATTTTGCCATTCCCTTTAACCTATCTGACACTATCAACAACACTATTCGCCTATTTGCCACGCAATCGCAGACGGTTAACTTCAACATTAAAATTGATGAAAGTATTCCCAAAACACTAAAGGGCGACCCCGTTAAGCTGAAACAAATTTTTCTCAACATTATTGAGAATGTAATCAAGAATAAGGAGGGAAGCAAGGTTAACATCGAGATTATTGCCAGCCGGATGGGCAATGCCAAAAACTCCCTCGAGCTATTTTTTGAGGTAAAAAGCAACGTGCCCCTACTCATCCACCAAAATGAGGGGTATTCGCAAACTGTAATTGCCGATTCAACCTCCTCTTCATTAAACAACCAATTTTTCATTGACCTGCTAAACCTGACCATAACGAACAATCTGGTACAGAGCAACGGCGGAAAACTCAACATCAAGCTGACCTCTAACGATGCTGTAGTTAGCTTTACCTACTTTTTGAACAGCCTACCTGAAATTAAAAAAGTAGCTGAACCCGAAGTTCTTAAAACTACCCAAAGACAGCATGACGAAATTTCTACCCTTACTGCCCAACCCTCGGCGGAGGCTAAGGGCGACGGTAAACTTAGTAATGCAAACGTACTGCTGGTAGAGGATAACCTGATTAACCAGAAAATAGTGATTCTAAGCCTGAAAAAGCTGGTAAAGAATATTGATGTGGCCGCCAACGGAAAAGAGGCGTTGGACAAATTTGGCACCAGTCAATACGACATTATTCTAATGGACGTTCAGATGCCCATTATGAATGGCTATGTTGCCACTCGCAAAATTAGGGAGATCGAGGCTAGCACCAACAGCCATACGCCCATCATTGCAATAACAGCCAACGCCCTTTTAGGCGACAGGGAGGAAAGCCTAGCGGCAGGTATGGACGATTACATAAGCAAGCCATTCCAGATAGAGGTGCTTATTCAGAAAATGAAGAAATTTCTGGAGTAGCGGGTAACTGTTTAGTTATCAAACACCCTGCTATTGAAGATTGAGTACCCAAAGGTTAGGTTGAAGAAAATATCGTCTCCATTGCTGTTGGCAGTTGGATAGTAGCCTAGTGTTAAGGCAATTGGGCCTACAGGTGTCCGATAAACCAACGAAGCCGATCCAATTAACCATCGCTTAGCAAAATAATCGCTATAATTTGCAACTCCCACATCATCCTGCTTTAGGGTTCTAAATGGCTGGTAAAGGTAAGCGCCAACCCTAAAATGTACGTTTTTCCAGAACTCAAAAATTGGAGCTACACCTACAGCAGCATACTGAGTACTGCGGTAATTTTCTATAAAAATGAGGTTTGAGTGTGGGGTGGGCGAAAACTGGTTGGAAGTAAGGATGGATGCAAAGTAGTTGCTAAAAAGCCCTTGGGTTGAGTAGTAGGACTCAAATAACAGCTCCAGCCAGAATCGCCTTCTCCAAATACGATGGTAGCTTTCATTGTAAAGATAAAATGTTGCAAAGGAGTGGTTTTTTCTTACTCCGGTCATCTGGGGGGCGGTTGTTCCGGGGTAGTGCTCCTCTCTACCTGAAAATCCCGATATTACTAGTTGCTGATGCCTACCCCGTGTGGCATACTGTTTAGAATCCAGGGTGTACTTATCGAAACAAAGCGAACCCTTAATAAATTTAAACGTGGTTTGGTCAGGAACATCAAAAGAGTAGTAATCCATAGCTTGGTAGTAGTGGTCAACCTTTTCTCCTCCCGATACAGATAGCGTTGTAGTGGTTGCGCTGGTATTGCTAACTTTCAGCGATACAGTTGCAAATGTTTCATCCTGCAGAACATAGGGCGGTTTAACATCCTCAAAAAACGGAATTGGATTGCTGCTATGATAATCATACCTGCTGGCAATAGTGCAGGCAACCAACGATACTGGTATTTTGGTAGGGAATGTCTTGATGTAGTCGAGGCGAATACTGCTGAGCAGCTTTCCAAAGTAAATATTTCCATAGATTGTGTTGGAGGTTCGCGATAGCCATTTATAGCTTGCAGAAGCAAACCCCTCGTTGCCCACATCCGAAGAAAGGCTAAGACCCAGGCCCAAATCAACAGACCTATTTAGGGTAGGATTTAAAGCTACATCAAAAAGTCCCGAAGTGTAGTCGAATTCGAACTCGGGTATCAACCGCTTAAAGGTTCTATCGGATACCAAGCGGTAGTAATCCTTTTTAAACTTATCAAAGGTAACAATTGAGTACTCGTTAAAAATTACCTTGTGCAGGTAGGTTTTCTGCCTGTCCGAAAGGTTTCCAACCCGGATGTTGTCAATAAATAGCGGGGGAAGATTCTGACGAAAGTTTTTCCTTCTCATGGCCAACTCCTCCGGGGTAACATTTCTTGTAATTTGTTCCCTCAACTTGGGAATAACCTTAAGTGTTTCGTTGTACCCTGCAGAAACAATTTCATCAACCTTATCGAAATCAAGTAGCTCAATATTCTCCAACCGGGTATCAATAACTATTCCCAACGAATCGGGAATGCTATAATCGGTAATGCCAACAATCATAGCCTCGACTTGAAGCAAGGGGTCTTCATCGCTGGGCAGCTTGCTGTTAGAGGCCACCTTACTCCCCACAATAATGTTGGGATGAAACTCCTGCAGCGCTTCCTTCCATAAAAAATTGTTGTATATTCCCCCATCAAACAGTAGTAGGGAATCAATATAAACTGGCGTGAAGTAAAGCGGGAATGTCATGGATGTCCGGATTGCTTTACCAAGGTTACCCTCTCTAAAGTAAACCTGCTTCTTGTTTACCACATCGGAGGCGTTGCACCTAAAAGGAACAAAAAGTTTGTCAAAATTTCCTCTGGAAATCGCCGTTCCCTGAGCAAACATTTCCTCAAAGGCAATATCCAGCCCTACCGGCGGTACTATGCTGGAGGTAAGCTTAGTTTTTAACCCGCCTCTGTCAAAGGTAAACCCCACGCTCAGGTTCTCGGCATCGGTAGTTGACAAATCGTTGATGTTAAACTTATAGCTTTCATCAATGAGGCCATTGCTCCAGTTGTAAAAATCTCTAGACTTAAAAATATTAACCATTTCATCGGGTGAATAGCCCATTGCGTATAGGCCACCAACAATCGCCCCTATTGATGTTCCCGAAACATTATCAATAGGAATCCCGTTTTCCTCCAGCGCTTTAATTACACCAATGTGGGCACATCCTTTGGCTCCTCCCCCGCTAAGCACAAGGCTAACTGTTTGGCCAAAATTCTGAATGGGAGTTAAAATCGAGAACAGCAACAGGATTGCTAATCGTTTCATCCTTACCAATTTTTTAGATTTCTGACTTCTATACCCTTTAGGCATCGGGTTTAAATATATGGAACATCCATTTTTGGCTTCGTCGAACCCGCAAGTAACGCCCGGTTGTTCATACGTGTTTGTGCTAGCCGTCCTACATGGGTGCTTCATAACTAGAAACAAATTAGAATCGTTTAGATGGCATTAAAAGGGTTAGATGATCAACATGCCGCCTCAGGCAAGTAGCTAGCAGCTTAACCCTACATGCTACTTTGCCTTAGTAGGAGTACGAATGCCAATAACCAGGATGTCGTCAACCTGTTCCTGACCGCCCATCCATTCCGTGATACTTTCCTCAAGTATTTTCTGCTGAGTTTCAAGGGGTAGCCTATAAATGTTGAGCAGCAGGCGGCGGAAGCGACGAAACTTAAATTTTTTCCCCTCGGGCCCACCAAACTGGTCAACGTAACCATCGGTAAAAAGGTATATCATATCGTCGGGCATTAAAGGTATGTATGAGCTGCTAAACATGTAGCGCCCTGCATCATCAGCCATACCAACAGAAAATCTGTCGCCCTTAACCTCGATAATATTACCATCACGGATAATGTACAAATCGCTAAACGCCCCTGTAAACTGCATTATGTCATACTGCTTATCAAAGGTGCAAAAGGTAACATCCATCCCATCTTTAACCTTAAGTCCACTTTCGTTAGGGTAGCTAACCGACGAAAAGGTTTCATG
>ERZ795061.2716-NODE-2716-length-15930-cov-6.045984_pt1 | contig 15930 bp, 13 predicted proteins | sample MGYA00375145_ERZ795061 | MGnify/ENA primary metagenome ERZ795061 (study PRJEB30190, sample SAMN05720144) | anaerobic digester metagenome | isolation source: active sludge of municipal wastewater-treating anaerobic digesters | place: USA | collected 2014-12-22 ... | reverse complement strand
TCGATGATGGCGGTGGCGAAGCGCGGCTCGGCGAAGATCATCACGCCGGCCGCCGACTGCAGCAGGTGCGCGCAGGTGCGCGAGCCGACGACGAGGAAGAAGGCGTCCTGCATCTTGCGATGCAGCCAGACGATGCCGGTGAGTCCGCAGAAGACCTCGCGCTGGCCGCGCTCCTTCAGCACGGGCGGCAGCGACGCGGCGCTGTCGGCCAGCGCGTGGATGGGGATGCAGGCGTTCATGCGGGCAGCGCACCGCCGCTGCGGCGGGCGTCGTCGAGCCGGGCGGCGCGCAGTTTCAGCACGAACTGCGTCGCGTTGACCGCGTAGCTGGCGTAGGCCGCCAGCGCCAGCAGCATCTGTCCGCGCGCACCGAGCGCACCGGTGGCCAGCGCCGCCAGGTAGGCCGTGTGCAGCGCCAGCACGAGCATGCTGAACACGTCTTCCCAGAAGAAGGCCGGGGCGAACAGGTAGCGGCCGAACACCGCCTTCTCCCACAGGCAGCCGGTGACCATGATCGTGTAGAGCAGCAGCGTCTTGACGACGACCGAGACCGTGGCCGCCGTCCAGCCCTCGCCGGTGGACAGGAAGCGCAGCACCAGCACCAGGCTGATCGCGAAGGCGACGAACTGCAAGGGTGCGAGCACGCCCTGAACCAGCGTCCAGCCGCTCGCGTCGCGACGCTGGCGCTGCTGCGGGGTGTACAGCGGCGGCCGGCGTGGCGCGGGGTGGGAGGCGGGATTCATGGAGCTGCGTCGGGATCGGATGGCACCGAGACTAGGACGATCGCCATCGAGTGTCAATCCAGAAAGACGTAAATGCTGGTTGACACTTTTGAAGCATGCGCCGATCATCCCCAGCCACGGGGCGGTCGTGGGACGAGGCCGCCCCACCACGGCCTCCCGGCCGGCCCACCAAGGAGGGTGACATGCCGATCTGTGCCACCGCGTTGACGCGCCGCAGCATGAACAACCGCCCTCTGCGCGAGGCCTCGGACGGTTTGACGGGTGCCGGCGCGGGGTGTACAACGCGCACCGTCAACCGGCTTCCGACGGTGAGGGACGCCGGGGGTTGGTTGAGGTTTCCGACTGCATCCCGAGCCTTGGACGAGCCGGCTCCCCGCTCGTCCGACATGCCCTCGTGCAGACGTCCAGCTGTATCCAAGACGATCGATGCGCAGGAGGGTTCGATGCAAGGAGGTTCGCCACCGGGAGCGGCGCACACCGCGTGCGACGTCGAGCCTGACGACGATGCGTCGGGTCCGTGGTCGCGCACGATGGATCGGGAAGACCGGGTGCTGCACCTGGCCAAGGCCATCGAGCTCGACGTCATTCCGCGGCTCGTCGCCGCGCACCGCCCGCGCAGCCGCGAGGCCGCGAGCAACGACGCCGGCCCTCACGAGATCGACCGCGACGAGGTCGCCACCTTCACCCGCCACGTGATCGCCGGCGACGACGTCGCCATCTGGGCCTGCGTCGAGCGCCTGCGGGCCAGCGGGTTCCACATCGAGGCGTTCTACGGGCAACTGCTCGGCGGCACCGCCCGCCGCCTGGGCGAACTGTGGGAAGACGACGAGTGCGACTTCGCCACCGTCACGATCGGGCTGGGCCGCCTGCAGCGCCTGCTGCGCGAACTGAGCCCGGCCTTCGGCGCCGAGGTCGGCCACCCGGCGAACGGGCGCCGCGTGCTGCTGGTGCGCGCGCCGAACGAGCAGCACAGCTTCGGCCTGTCGATGGTCGCGGAGTTCTTCCGGCTCGAGGGCTGGGAGGTCGCCGGCGCCGGCGCCGGCGCGCCCGACGACCCGGCCGCGGCGGTGCGCCGCGAGTGGTTCGACGTCGTCGGCTTCTCGGCCGGCAGCGAGGCGCGCGTCGAATGGCTCGCACCGTGCATCGAAGCCGTGCGCCGCAAGTCGCGCAACCGCCAGCTCGCGGTGCTCGTGGGCGGCCCGGCCTTCCTGATCCGGCCGACGCTGGTCGCCGAGGTCGGCGCCGACGCCACGGCCGTCGACGGGCACGACGCGCCGCGTCTGGCGGAAGGCCTGATCTCCGGCCGTGTAACATCAGTCTGACACGACTTCCAGCGCCCCGCGCTGACAGCGATGACGCACTGCGTCCGCCTTGCCCGCCCGAACGGGTCCGCATGGACATGAAACGCGCCCCCCACCCCCGCGCCGCCCTCGGCGACTTCGACTCCGACTCGGCCTGGCGGCTGGCGACGGCCGCGGGCGACATGACCCTGGTGCTCGACGACGCCGGCGTGATCCAGGACGTGGTGCTGGGCAATGCCGAACTGAGCCGCGAACAGGTCGACGCCTGGGTCGGCAAGGCCTGGGCCGACACCGTGACCGTGGAAAGCCGCGCCAAGGTCGAGGCGCTGCTCGACGACGCCAGTGCCGATGCGCCGCGCTGGCGCCAGGTGAACCACCCGTCCGGCGCCGGCAGCGGCAGCGACTGGCCAGTGCTGTACGCCACGGTGCGCGTCGGCGCCGCCGGCAAGGGCCGCAAGCCGGCACGCATGCTGGCCATCGGCCGCGACCTGCGCTCGGTCGAGGCCCTTCAACTCCGCCTCGTGGAGGCCCAGCAGGCGATGGAGCGCGACTACTGGCGCTTCCGCCAGGCCGAGACGCGCTACCGCCACCTGTTCCAGCATTCGTCGGACGCCTTGCTGATCGTCGACGCGGCCTCGCTCAAGGTGCTCGAGGCCAACCCGGGCGCGACGGCGCTGTTCGGCAATGGCGGTCCGGCGCGCAAGCTCGTCGGCGGCTCGCTCGCCGCCTTGTTCGAAGCGCGCAGCGCGCGCGGCCTGCAGGCGGCGCTGGCGGCCGTGCGCGGCGCGCACAAGGCCGACCCGGTGCGCGCCGAACTGGCCGAAGGCGGCGGGCGCGTCGCCGTGACCCTGTCGTCGTTCCGCCAGGACGACGCCTCGCTGCTGCTGGTGAGGCTGGCGCGCGTGCGCGCCGAGGTGCCGGCCGCCGCCGCGGCCACGGCACAAGGCTCGATGTTCGCCGACTTCGTGCAGAACGCGCCCGATGCGCTCGTGTTCACCGACGGAGAGGGCCGCATCCTGTCGGCCAACGCCGCCTTCGTCACGCTGGCCCAGCTCGGCGCCGAGGAGCAGGCCCGAGGCGAACTGCTCGACCGCTGGCTCGGCCGCACCGGCGTCGAGCTCGGGGTGCTGATCCAGAACCTGCGCCAGCGCGGCGCGGTGCGCCTGTTCTCGACGCTGATGCGCGGCGAGGATGGCGGCACGACCGAGGTCGAGGTCTCTGCCTCGGCCACGACCCAGGGCGAGCAGGCCGTGCTCGCGTTCGCCGTGCGCGACATCGGCCGGCGCCTCAGTGCCGAGGTGCGCACGCCGGGCGAACTGCCGCGCACCGCGACCGAGTTGACCGAACTCGTCGGCCGCGTGCCGCTCAAGGACATCGTCGGCGAGACCACCGACCTGATCGAGCAGCTGTGCATCGAGACCGCGCTGCAGATGACCAGCGACAACCGCGCCTCGGCCGCGCAGATGCTCGGCCTGTCACGGCAGAGCCTGTACGTGAAGCTGCGTCGCTACGGCCTGGCCGAGTTCGGCAACGACGCCGACACCTGAGAAGGCGTGAAAGAACCCGAGGTGCCCCCCCGGGCCGGCCGCCACCGCGCGGCAGTGACAATCCGATGAGACGGTTTGACATGTAAATCTCGATTGACACTCGCGGTCGTCGGGAACAGAATCGTCCGCATGGCCCTGCCTGCACCGTCGGCGATCGCCGAGTTGTTCAAGCCCATCACTTGGTTTCCGCCGATGTGGGCGTTCGCCTGCGGCGCGCTGGCCTCCGGCGTCGCGCTCGAAGGGCGCTGGCCCCTGCTGCTGCTGGGCGTGCTGCTGGCCGGCCCGCTGGTGTGCGCCACCAGCCAGGCCGTGAACGACTGGTTCGACCGCGAGGTCGATGCCATCAACGAACCTCAGCGACCGATCCCCTCGGGGCGCATCCCGGGCCGCTGGGGCCTGTACCTCGCGGTGCTCTGGACGATCGTCTCGGCGGCCGTGGCCACCACGCTCGGGCCCTGGGGCTTCGCCGCGGCGGTGGCCGGGCTGCTGCTGGCCTGGGCCTACAGCGCCCCTCCCCTGCGCCTGAAGCGCAATGGCTGGTGGGGCAATGCCGCGTGCGGCCTGTGCTACGAGGGCCTGGCCTGGGTCACCGGCGCGGCCGTCATGGCCGGCGGCGCGCTGCCCGAAAGCCGCTCGCTGGTGCTGGCCGGCCTGTACAGCCTCGGCGCGCACGGCATCATGACCCTGAACGACTTCAAGTCGGTGGAGGGCGACCGCCGCATGGGCATCGGCTCGCTGCCGGTGCGGCTCGGCGTCGAGCCCGCGGCCTTCGCCGCGTGCTGGACGATGGCCCTGCCGCAGTTCGCGGTCGTGCTGCTGCTGATCGCTTCGCAGCAGCGTGCCCATGCCGTCGCCGTGGCCGCGCTGCTGGCGGCGCAGGTGCTGATGATGCAGCGCTTCCTCGCGAAGCCGAGCGAGCGCGCCACCTGGTACAGCGGCCTGGGCGTCGTGCTGTACGTCGCGGGCATGATGGTCAGCGCCTTCGCGCTGCGCGCCGACCCGGCTGCGGTGCTGGCCGCCACGCCATGAGCCGGAAGGGCGTCCGGTGAGTGCGCCGCTGGGCTGGTTCGGCATCGTCCGGCTCGGCCTGGTGCAGGCTGCGCTGGGCGCGATCGTCGTCCTGACCACCTCGACGCTGAACCGCGTGATGGTCGTCGAGCTGGCGCTGCCGGCGCTGGTGCCGGGGGCGTTGGTCGCCCTGCACTACCTGGTGCAGTTCACGCGGCCGCACATGGGCTTCGGTTCCGATGTCGGCGGCCGCCGCACGCCCTGGATCGTCGCCGGCATGGCCGTGCTGGCCCTCGGCGGGAGCCTGGCCGCAGCCGGCACGGCGCTGGCGTCGTCGCGGCCGACCGCCGGCCTGGCGCTGGCCACCGTCGCCTTCGTGCTGGTGGGCCTGGGCGTCAGCGCCAGCGGCACCGCCCAGCTGGTGCTGCTGGCCAAGCGTGTGGCCCCCGAGCGCCGCGCCGCGGCGGCCACGATCGTCTGGATGATGATGATCGTCGGTTTCGCCGTCACCGCCGGCCTGGCCGGGCGCTGGCTCGACCCGTACACGCCCGAGCGCCTGGTCGCCGTGAGCGTCAGCGTCTGCGCGCTGGCGCTGGCCCTGGCGATGCTGGCGCTGCGCGGCGTCGAAGGGTCCGCCGACACGGCCCCCGTCGCGGCACCCGGCGGCCCCCGTCCGCCCTTCCGGACCGCACTCGCCCAGGTCTGGTCGGAGCCGGCCGCTCGGCGCTTCACGGTCTTCATCGCCGTGTCGATGCTGGCCTACAGCGCGCAGGACCTGATCCTCGAGCCCTTTGCCGGCGCCGTCTTCGGCTTCAGCCCGGGCGAGTCGACCTCGCTGGCCGGCGTGCAGCACGGTGGCGCGTTCGCCGGCATGGTGCTGGGGGCGCTGGCCGGACGGCGCGGCTTCGGCAGCCTGCGGGCCTGGACCGTCGGCGGCTGCCTGGCCTCGGCGCTGGCGCTGCTGGGCCTGGTCGCGGCGGGCCTGGTCGGGGCCGGCTGGCCGCTGCGCGCGACGGTGTTCGCGATGGGCGTGGCCAACGGCGCCTTCTCGATCGCCGCGATCGGCTCGATGATGCGCCTGGCCGGCGAAGGCCGCGCCGCGCGCGAAGGCGTGCGCATGGGTCTGTGGGGCGCGGCGCAGGCCCTGGCCTTCGGCTTCGGCGGTTTCGCCGGCGCGCTGGCCAGCGACATCGCGCGGCGCCTGATCCCCTCGACCGGCAGCGCCTACGCGCTCGTCTTCGCGTTCGAAGCCGGTCTGTTCGTCGTGTCGGCCGTGCTGGCCGCGCGCATTGCCGGCCCGGTGGGCGCGGCCCCGCAACCCGAACCCTGGAGCCAGCCATGGCCTCGCTCGACACCTACGATGCCGTCGTGATCGGCGGCGGCCCGGCGGGCGCCACGGCGGCCGACGACCTGGCCCGTGCCGGCCACCGCGTGCTGCTGCTCGACCGCGCCGGGCGCATCAAGCCCTGCGGCGGGGCGATCCCGCCGCGCGCGATGCGCGACTTCGACATCCCCGACTCGATGCTGGTGGCGCGCATCAACTGCGCGCGCATGGTGTCGCCGACCGACCAGCGCGTCGACATTCCGATCGAGGGCGGCTTCGTCGGCATGGTCGACCGCGGCCCCTTCGACGAGTGGCTGCGCAACCGCGCCGCGGCGCACGGGGCGCAGCGCCGCACCGGCCGCTTCGAGCGCCTGACGCGCAGCGACGACGGCCTCACCGAGGTGCACTTCACCGAATCGGCCGACGGCGACGAGCAGGCCCCGGGACGCGCCGCGAGCGTGCGCACGCGCTTCGTGGTCGGCGCCGACGGCGCGCGCTCGTCGGTGGCGCGCCAGTCGATCCGCGGCGCCGGCATGACGCGCCACGTCTTCGCCTACCACGAGATCCTGCGCGCGCCGCAGCAGCCGCTGGGCGACTACGCGGCCACGCGCTGCGACGTGGTCTACCGCGGCACGCTGTCGCCCGACTTCTACGGCTGGGTCTTCCCGCACGGCGACACGCTCAGCGTGGGCACCGGCAGCGCCGACAAGGGCTTCTCGCTGCGCGGGGCGGTCGCCGAACTGCGCGCGGCCAGCGGGCTCAGCGGCCTGCAGACACTGCGCCGCGAGGGCGCGCCGATCCCGCTGAAGCCGCTGCGCTGCTGGGACAACGGCCGCGACGTGGTGCTTGCCGGCGACGCGGCCGGCGTGGTGGCCCCGGCCTCCGGCGAGGGCATCTACTACGCGATGCTCGGCGGGCGCCTGGCCGCCGAGGCCGTGCGCGAGTGCCTGGCCACCGGCGACGCACGCCGTCTGGCGACCGCGCGCAAGCGCTTCATGAAGGCGCACGGCCGCGTCTTCTGGGTGCTGGGGATCATGCAGGACTTCTGGTACGGCAGCGACCGCCGCCGCGAGCGCTTCGTGAGCATCTGCCGCGACCGCGACGTGCAGCAGCTGACCTTCGACGCCTACATGAACAAGGAGCTGGTGCGCGCCAAGCCGATGGCGCACGTGCGCATCTTCTTCAAGGACATGGCGCACCTGCTCGGCCTGGCCCGGGTGTGAGCTGGACGGTGATCGACGGGCTGCCACCGACGCTGCTGGTCGACGCCGTGCTCGGCTGGATGGTCGTGGAAGGCGCCTGGCTGGCCTGGCGCCACCGGCGCCATGGCAACGCCCTCGCGCCGCGCGAGTTCCTGCCGGCGCTCGCGGCGGGAGGGTTCCTGCTGCTCGGCCTGCGCGGCGCGCTCGCCGGTGCCGCCTGGCCCTGGCTGGCCGCGTGCCTGTGTGCCGGCGGCCTGGCCCACGGACTTGATCTCTGGCAAAGGCGGCGCCCGCGCTGAACGCCTCGGCGGCCTAAAATGGCCGTTTGACTCTGGAGAACCGGCCCGATGGTGCGTCACCCTGCAGGGGCCGCGGTGTGAACCGCGACCCCGGTGAATCGCGAGACCTGAGCGGCCTGTCGCCGTGGGCCGACGAACTCGCGAAGACGTTCGTCTCGCTCGCCAGCGACATCGCGCTGGTGATGGACGAGTCCGGCGTGATCACGAACATCGCCCAGGCGGGCGGCGATCCCGTGGCGCCCGGCGCGTCGGCCTGGATCGGTCGGTCCTGGGCCGACACCGTCAGCGGCGACACGCGCCGCAAGATCGAGCTGATGCTGCAGGAGGTCAAGAACACCGGCCTGGGCCGCCGGCGCGAGGTCAACCACCCGGGCTCGGGCGGCGGCGTGCCGGTGGCCTACACCGCCATCCGTCTCGGTCGGGGCGGGCCGGTGCTGGCGGTCGGGCGTGACCTGCGCGCGATCGCGGCGATCCAGCAACGCTTGCTGGACTCCCAGCAGGATCTCGAACGCGGCTACTGGCAATTGCGCCAGGCCGAGTCGCGCGACCGGCGCCTGCAGCAGGTGGCGACCGACGCCGTCTTCGTCGTCGACGCCGCCACGCTGACCCTCGTTGCGGCGAACGCGAACGGCACCCGGCTGTTCGGCATCGAGACGGCCGCGCCGGCCGGCGGACCGGTCATCGACCACTTCGACGCCCATTCGCGGGTGGCGGTCGAGGAGTTGCTGTGCACCGCGCGCAGCAGCGGGCGCCCCGTCGAGATCCGGGCCCGGCTGGCCGGGCGGCACACCGGCACGCATGTCTCGGCCACGCCCTTCCGCAGCGGCGACACCCAGCGCCTGCTGATGCGCGTGCGCCGTGCCGAGGCCGTCACACCGTCCGGTCGGGCCGACAGTCACGACCCGGCGGGGGCCACGACGCTGATCACCGACTCCAGCGCCCGCATCCTGTCGTGCACGCCGGCCTTCGTGCGGCTCGCCGGACTGCGCGACGAGACCGAGGCGCGCGGACGCAACCTGGGCGACTGGCTGGAGGGCGGCGTCGACGCCTGGCTCGCCGAGGTGCGCCTCGCCGGGCTGGCCGAGCGCCCCGATCTGACCTTGTCGGCCGGGCCGCGCACCGGGGCGCACCTGGCACTCGGCGCGGCGCTGCTGACCGAGGGCGACCAGGAGTGCATCGGCGTGCAACTCCGCGTCGACGAGACCGACGCCGCGGCGTCGGGGCGGCCGATGGCCGAGGTCCTGGCCGGGCTCGATGGCCGGCTCGGCCACGCCACGCTGGCCGAGCTGCTGCGCGACGTCACGGCCCGCGTCGAGCAGCACCTCGTCGGCCAGGCGCTGGCGCGCAGCCACGGAGACCCGACCGCGGCGGCGCGCCTGCTGGGCGTCAGCGACGCCGCGCTGGAAGGCCTGCGACAGCGTTCGGGCCCGACCGCCGGTACGGGTGAGGATGCATGACCGGCGGGCCGGCGTTCGGTCAGGCCGACCTGACCAACTGCGAGCGCGAGCTCATCCACCTGGCCGGACAGATCCAACCGCACGGTGCCTTGCTGACGCTCGACGGCCCGGCTGCGCGCATCGTGCAGGCCAGTGCCAACGCCGCGGCGCTGCTGGGCGTGGCGCCCGAGCGCCTGCTCGATCGGCCGCTGGCGCAGCTCGGTGGCGACCTGGCCGCCCGCGTGGCGGCGCTGGCGCCCCAGTTGACGGCCGACGACCCGCAGCCGCTGCGTTGCCAGTGCGGCGACGGACGCCGCTTCGACGGCCTGCTGCACCGGGCGCCGGGGGGGCTGCTCGTGCTCGAACTCGAGCCGGCGGACGGCCTGCCGGCCGGCGTCGCCGTGGTGGACCTCGAGACCGCCGAGCTCACCGACCACCTCGGCCGCGCCGTCCAGCGCTTCAGCGGGTCGGCAACGATCGGCACGCTGGCCGATGCCGTGGTGCGCAGCCTGCGCGACCTGACCGGCTACGACCGCGTGATGGTCTACAAGTTCGACCCCGACGGGCACGGCAAGATCATCGCCGAGGCCCGCGACCCTCGGCTCGACACCCTGCTGGGCCACCACTACCCGGCCACCGACATCCCTCAGCGGGCGCGCGAGCTCTACCTGCGCAACCGCGTGCGCGTGCTCGTCGACGTGAACGCCGAGGCCGCTGCGCTGCTGCCGCGCGTCGTGCCCGGCCACGGCAGCGAGCTCGACATGTCGATGTGCCACCTGCGCAGCATGTCGCCCTTGCACCTGCAGTACCTGCGCAACATGGGCGTGACTGCGACGCTGGTGGTATCGCTCGTGCGCGAGGGGCAGCTCTGGGGGCTGATCGCCTGCCACCACTACAGCCCGCGCAACCTGCGCTACCCGCTGCGCGCCGCCACCGACCTGCTCGCGGAGGTGATCTCCACGCGCGTCGCGGCGATCGAGAACTACGCCCATGCGCAGGTGGCGATCCAGGTGCGCCGGCTCGAACAGCGGCTGATCGAGGCCACCTCGACCGAAGGCGACTGGCGCCTGGCGCTGTTCCGCAACCCGCGCACGCTGCTGCAGCCGCTCGAGGCCACCGGCGCCGCGCTGTTCTACGAGGGCGAGGTGCTCAGCACCGGCGAGGCCCCGTCTACGCCGCAGCTGCGCGCACTGATGCAGTGGATCGACGGCCAGGTTCCCGCCGACGGGCTGTTCAGCTGCTCGTCGGTCGGCATGGCGCATCCGGAACTCGCCGCCCTGACGCCCACCGCCAGCGGCGTGGTCGCCGTGAAGCTGTCGGCCGATCGACCCGATTACCTGATGTGGTTCCGCACCGAGCAGCTGCTGTCGGTCACCTGGGCCGGCGACCCGGCCAAGTCCGTGGTCGGCACCGACCCGAGCGAGCTGTCGCCGCGCCGCTCGTTCGCCGCCTGGTCCGAGATCGTGCGCGGCACGGCCACGCCCTGGACGGGCGGCGAGCTCGCCCTGGCCCGCGCCATCGGGCTGGCGCTGGTGGACATCATCGTGCAGGTCAACGCGGTGCGGCTGCTGATCGCCGAGCACCAGCTGGCCCAGGTGCGCGCCACCGTTGCCGGCTCCAAGGAAGCCGTTGCGGTGATCGCCCACGGCCCGCGCCTGCTCTTCGCCAACGAGGCCCTGCTCGGCCTGGCACGCCTGCCGCGCGAACGGCTCACCGACATCGATGCGCTGGCCAGCCGACTGAGGCCGTCCGAGAACGCGCGCCGCCTGTTCGCGGGCCTGCTCAGCGACGGCCAGTCCTGGCGCGGCGAGATGGCGCTGGGACTGGGCAGCGGCGGGGAGCTGCCCGTCGGCGTGCGCGCCGAGGTCGTGCCGGCGCGCGACGGATCGATCCTCGGCGTGATCCTGATGTTCGAGGACCTCACCGAGACGCGCCGCGCCGCGCAGGCCCGCGCGCACCTCGAGGCCTCGCTCACGGCGGCGGGCCCGGGCCGGCCCGAAGCGCGCGGCGGCGCGCCGCGCGAGGCCGACGCGCTCTTCGGCGCGATCCTGGCCAACGCGAGCCTGGCGGCGATGGACATTGCCGATGGCCATGCGGTGCCCTCGGTCGCCCCGCTGCTCGAGGAGCTCGAGGCGTCCACGCGCCGGGCGGCGGCGCTCTATGCCCGCATCTGCGCCGCCGCGGACGGCCCCTGACGGGCCGGGCGTTTCAAGCGCTGCGCTGGAGTTCGTCGAACAGGTGGCCGTGGCGGACGAAGGCCTGGACCGCCTCGTCGACGATCCCGGCTTCGCAACCCGTGTCGCAGCGCAGACCGGCCAGGCCCTCGCGGAACGCGCGCCCGAGCGCCACCTGGGCCGGCAGGTCGCCGAAGTCGTAGAAGCGCGTGCCCTCGCCGCCGCGCAGGCCCAGCGCGCGCGCCACGACGCGGCGCAGCACCTGGCCACCGCTGAGGTCGCCGAGGTAGCGCACGTAGGCATGGGCCAGCAGCCGCTCGGGCCGCGTGTCGCCCAGCCGGTGCAGGTGCGTCGCATAGTCGGACGCCGACGCGCAGGGGCCGATCTCGTCGCGCCACGCCGGCCCGTGCAGGGCCGCCAGGTCGGCCGCGAGCGCCGGCGCGCGGGCCAGGCCCGGCAGCCGGGCCACGGTCAGCAGGTCATGGGGCCCCTGGTGCGACAGCACCGTCTCCAGGGCCTCGTACAGGGCATGCAGGCTGCGCAGCAGGCGACAGTAGGCCGCCGGGCCCACCTGGCCCTGCACCAGTTCGCGCATGAATGCCGACGACTCGACCTGCCGGTGCAGCGGCCAGGTCGCGGTGCGCAGTTGTTCGGCCAGGTCCATGGCGTGGGGGCGAGAGCGGGCGGCGAGCGAATCGGGGCGTGCGTCATGCGCATCGCGGCGTTTCGGCCCATCATGCCCGAGTTCCGCCCCCGGGGCGGCGGTACCGGGCGCACCACGGCCGCTGTCGAGGATTTCCGGATCTGACCCGTTTCCGGTGCGTTGTTCGTGCTTTCCCGACTGCCGGCCGGCGCGAAGATGCTAGGGTGATCGAGGGGCCGATGCACCCTGCCCGAAGGAACCGTTGCCGATGTCCGAGACGCTGCCGCCGCTGGATTGGGACCTGCCCCTGGGCGATCCCAAGGCGTCTGCGCGCAGCGCGCGCCCGGGGCGCCAGCTGTCCCACGAGCCCTTCAGCTGGCCGACGCCGCCCTACGCCAACTACCCGGGTGCGATGCCGCAGACCGACCCGGTGGCCTGCGAGATCGTCGGCCTCAACGACCAGCGCACCACGGGGCGCCTGACCTTCTTCGTCCCGGAGGAGTCGGTGATCCACGTGCAGCTGCCCAAGGCCCGCACGACGGTGCCGCTGCGCTTCGACCTGTTCCGCGCGCTGCGGGTGACGACGCCGCTGTCGCCGCGCCCGGCGTCGCGCGGCAGCCGGCACGACGAACTGCTCGGCCTGAAGGAGCCCGCCGACTACCTCGTCGTCTTCATCGACGGCCGCGAGCTACAGGGCCGGACGATCGGCCACGTCGAGACCGACTTCGGCCTGTTCCTGTTCCCGCCGGTGGGCGACGACGGCAGCGTCGAGCGCCTGTTCGTGCCGGGCACCGCCTACCGGCACTTCGAGACCGGGCCGCGCATCGGCGAGTTGCTGATCGAGCAGAACAGCGTCACCGCCGACCTGCTCGAGGAGGCCATCGACACGCAGCAGACCCTGCGCCAGCAGAAGCTCGGCGACATCCTGGTCCTGCGCCAGGTCGTCACGCACGAGCAGCTGCTCGAGGCGATCGAGCGCCAGAGCAAGATGCCGATGGTGCGCATCGGCGAGGCGCTGACCTCGCTGGGCATGATCAGCGCGCAGCAACTGCGCGACGCCCTCGAGCAGCAGCAGGCCGACCGCAGCGTGCCGCTGGGCGAGCTGCTGGTGCGCATGGGTGCCGTGTCGCCCGCCGACCTGCAGCTGGCGCTGGCGCGCAAGATGGGCTACCCGCTGGTCGACCTCGAGGCCTTCCCGCCCGAGACCGATGCCTTGCGGCGGCTGAACTTCACCGTGGCGGTGCGGCTGCGTGCGATGCCGCTGCTGGTGCGCGACGGACGACTGGTCGTCGCACTCGACGACCCGGCACGCCTCGGCGCGACCGTCGACGAGCTCGAGTTCGCCACGCAGATGAAGATCATCCCGGTGCTGGCCAAGTGTCCATCGATCGAGACGGTGCTCTACGACGCCTACGAGAAGATCGGCGCGACCGAGGCCGTGCGGGTGCGCCTGGACATGCCCGAGATGTCGCTCGAGTTCGACGAGCAGAACACCGACAAGCTCGTCGAGCGCCTCGAGCGCGAGGGCCAGCAGCAGCTCGTCAATGCCGACGACGAGGCGCCGATCGAGCAGAGCGACAACTCGCTCGTCCGCCTGATCAACAACATGATCATCGAGGCGCACCGCGAAGGCGCCTCCGACATCCACGTCGAGAGCTACCCCGGGCGCGAGAAGATCCGCATCCGCTTCCGCAAGGACGGCGTGCTGCGCACCTACCTCGAGCTGCCGCCGAACTACCGCAACGCGCTGATCGCCCGCATCAAGATCATGTGCGACCTCGACATCAGCGAGCGCCGCAAGCCGCAGGACGGCAAGATCAACTTCGCGAAGTTCTCGATCCAGCACAAGATCGAGCTGCGCGTGGCCACCATCCCGACCAACAACGGCCTGGAAGACGTGGTGATGCGCATCCTCGCCTCGGCCAAGCCGATCCCGCTGGACCGGCTCGGGCTGTCGGAGGCGAACCTCGGGCGGCTCAAGCACGCGGTCGAGCGGCCCTACGGCCTGGTGCTGTGCGTCGGCCCCACGGGCTCGGGCAAGACGACCACGCTGCACTCGGCGCTCAGCCACATCAACGTGCCCGAGCGCAAGATCTGGACCGCCGAGGACCCGGTGGAAATCACCCAGCCGGGCCTGCGCCAGGTGCAGGTCAACCCGAAGATCGACTGGACCTTCGCGAAGGCGCTGCGCGCCTTCCTGCGCGCCGACCCGGACGTCATCATGGTCGGCGAGATCCGCGACGCCGAAACCGCGCACATGGCGGTCGAGGCCTCGCTCACGGGCCACCTGGTGCTCTCGACCCTGCACACCAACAGCGCGCCCGAGACCGTGACGCGGCTGCTGGACATGGGCATGGACCCGTTCAATTTCGCCGACTCGCTGCTGGCGGTGCTCGCGCAGCGGCTGGTGCGCAGGCTGTGCGGCCATTGCCGCGTCAGCCAGCCCGCCACCCCCGAACAGATCGACGAGCTGCTGGCCGACCACCTGCATGCCAGCGGCGACGACGTGCGCTCTGCGGCCGCCGACGCGGTGCTCGCGCGATGGACGCAGCGCCATGCCCAGGACGGCCGCTTGCAGTTCCACCGCAGCCCCGGCTGCGAGAAGTGCGGCGGCACCGGCTACAAGGGCCGCGCCGGCGTGCACGAGCTGATGGTGACCTCGCGCGAACTGCGTCGCCTGGTGCAGACCGGCGCGCGGGCCGAGGACCTCCAGCGCCAGGCCCTGAGCGAAGGCATGCAGACGCTGCGCCAGGACGGCATCGAGAAGGTGCTCGCCGGCCTGACCACCATCGACGAGGTCCGCGCGACCAGCAACCTCTAGCGCGCGGCGCCGGCCTCATCCGCCGCCGCGCTGGGTGTACAGGTCGAAGTGCCGCATGAAGGCGAGGCGCGCCGCATCGTCGACGCCGTCGAACACGAAGCCCACCCACAGGCGCGGCAGGCGCATCAGGGCGATCTGCCGCGCAGGCAGTTCGCGCCAGCGCAGTTCGAGGTGCCCGGCGTCGATCTCGACGCGGGCGCAGCCCGGCCCGAGCAGCTGCGCTCGTCGGTGGGTGGCACCGGGCAGCCAGTGCAGGAACTCGACTTCGGTGCACCCCATGTCGCGTTCGAAGCGCGCCGGGTAGTCGGCTTGCATGGCCAGGGACGCTCTGCCCGCCCAGACGCGTCCGGCCGGCCGGGCTCAGCCGCCGGCGATCGGCGGCCAGATCGCGAGCACGTCGCCATCGCCGAGCACCCGCGTCAGGCGCTCGGCGGGCGGCACGTACACGCCGTTGATCAGCACGAGGTGCACCAGCGACGGCGGCAGGCCGTAGGGTTCGATGACCTCGGCGATCGTGGTTCCTTCGGCGATCTCCATGGGCACGCGGTTGTTGTAGCGCGCTTCGGCCGGCAGGTACTGGGTGAGGCTCGCGTACAGCTTGAAGATGATCTTCATGGGGCGTCGGACGGTTACGGCATCACCGGGCGGCGCAGCATAACCGCTGTCGTCGTACCTGTCAGCGCGCCGCCACGAGGGCACGCTGGCTTTGGGCCTGTGCCGTCGCGAGGTAGGCGTCCATCAGCCGCGTCGGGTCGGCGAGCAGCCGGTCCTTCCATTCGCCCAGCGGCACACGCCCCTCGACCAGGCCGCGCATCACGCCGACATGCTCGGTCCAGCCGATGCTGTTGCAGCCGACCATGACGTCGCCCTCGAACTGCAGGCTCAGGTGGCGGCCCGCGGCCCGATCGGTCAGCTCCACGTGCTCGCCGCCGGCCACGCCCTGCCACTCGCCGAAGCTCGTCGAGATCAGGCCGAGCGTGTCGAGCACGTTGATCTGCGTGACGCCGCGCAGCTCGGCGCACTGGCCGACCATGTTCAGCGCGGCCGCGCGCGCCTGGTCGGCGGCATTCGGCTGGATCGCGCTGACGATGGTCTTCTGGTAGACCTTGTCGAAGGCCTCGGCGCAGTCGCCGGCGGCGTAGATGCCCGGCACCGAGGTCTGCAGGTGTTCGTCGGTCAGCACGCCCTGCAGGCAGGTGACGCCGCTGCCGGCCAGGAAACCGATGTTCGGCTTGACGCCGGTGGCGCTGATGACGAGGTCGGCGTCGAGCACCGCGCCGGTGGACAGGCGCACGCGCAGGCCCGTGCCGGCCGGCTCGATGGCCTCGACGCGCGCGCCGGTGAATACCTGCACGCCCTTCTTCTCGCACCAGTCGCGGATCATGCCGCCGGCGGTCGGGCCCATCATGCGCGGCACCATGCGGTCGCCCATC
>ERZ795061.2714-NODE-2714-length-15932-cov-21.376331_pt1 | contig 15932 bp, 14 predicted proteins | sample MGYA00375145_ERZ795061 | MGnify/ENA primary metagenome ERZ795061 (study PRJEB30190, sample SAMN05720144) | anaerobic digester metagenome | isolation source: active sludge of municipal wastewater-treating anaerobic digesters | place: USA | collected 2014-12-22 ... | reverse complement strand
CTTCTTGGGTGCTTTATTCTTGGTGACAACAACTATTTCGTTGCCCATTTCGTCAGTTACGGTCTGCATAGTGCCTCCACGTCAGTCAGATTCCAGATTACATGCCCGTCTGCATAACTCCACAGGCTGATAGAGGTAGCGGTAACGTCGATATAACCATTGGTTTGCCCATTGCCTCTCATGCCGCTGCGGGTGCGGACAACCTCGCCCAACTCGGCCAGTCTTTTAATTATATCACCGATGTAGACGGGTGTCGATTTACGGATTTGCACACCCAACTTCTCGCACCACTCGGCAATCAGTGGAGTTACGCCAATCAAAGGTTCCTTCTCTGGCATATTTTCAGGGGCAATGGGAATCAGATTCACGACCAGTCGCTCATCTGACTGAGCCAGTATCTCGTTCTTCCCGCCACAGAGCCAGAACATGCGCCGGTCAGCCTTGCAAACCTTGATGGTTCCAAGGTTTTCGACCAGTGGCGCGGTGATTGTTTTGATGATTCTGTTGGCAGTTTCATGGGTGCAGAGTATGGGTTCTTCGAGGCGATAAATCAGATGGATTCCCTGACCCGAGCAGCTGGTTCTCACCATAGACGCACCGGGATAATCGAGAGCGGTTAGGTCTGTGGCCGGGTTATCCTCTGCGTCGATGTCCAGGCCAACCCATGCGATCTCACACCGCTGACCGGTGGTCGGAGCGAAGATATTGGCGTATGCCAGTTGGGTGCAGCCCTTCAGGGGCGCACTTTCCATTGCCCGAACAATCTTCTCATGCTGCGGAGCCTTGGCCCCAGGGAGCCAGAGCCATGCCCGCTTGTCCTTGCCTGCGAACCCTAACTGCGGGCGCAGCGTCGCCCGGTCAAACAACCAGTCAATCAGTTCATTGTAATTCATTTTACCTCCCAGGTATCAACCTGATTTTCTCAATTTCGGCCTGAGCCTTCCGAATGATCTGCTGCTGATAACCTATCAGTGCAGCCCGGTCGGCCTCCAGAATAAATCTCTGTTCCCATTCCGCTTTCCCCTTGTGCCAGACCAGAAAGAATCCGAAAGCCTCGGGAACTCTACATCTCTCGCAGTCATGGCCGTTCTTACAGGGTTTGTCGGTGTGGGCACAGGTCATTTTAACCTCCAACTGAATCATACACGATTAAATAAAAAGTTGCAATAAAAAAATAAAAAAGTGTTGACAAAAAATAAAAGGTCGGTTAATATAAGTTCGTAAGCTCATTGAAAATAAAATCGGTTGAAAAATTATACACCCATAGGATATATGGGAGAAAGGAAGTTTTATGGAATCGGAAGAATTTTTCAAAGACTCGAACAAAATACAGTCCATACTTCGCAGCCCGTATGCTGCAAAAGACTGGAAGGAACTCAAAGAAAAAATCCAGCAGTTCATGAAAGCCACGAAACGCACCTGGAGCGGTGCGATCTTTATACTACTTGAAAGGGGAATTAGCGAATATGAGCGCAATGGAAGCAATCTTGAATGACATTAAGAAACTGACTACTGAGAAACCACAGACCTGGTATTGCTGCCAGGGGTGTGGGCACATCTATCAGGCGGGCGAAGTGCCCACCACCTGCCCGAGCTGCCAGACCACAGCTTACCAGTGGCCGGGCGATTCCAGCGAGGAAGCCCAGAACCGGGCGAATAGAGCGAAGGGGGTAACGACCAATGTCCAGCCTGCTACCGTATCTGCTCCGGCTGTGGCAGAACCACCCGCAGCAACAACTGAACCGCCTGCCACCCGCAAACCCAGGGCAGTTAAGAAAACTGAAGAAAAACCGCCCGAGCTGCCAAAGGCTCAGACCCAGGCAACCAGTGAGCAATCATCTGATACGCTGGATTATACAGCAATTCGAGAAGCTGCTGTCGCCGCCTTCATAGCCAAGCACAATCTCAATGAGCTTCAGCCCTTGGCAGTCGGCCATGCCACCGTTCAGACCGTGGGCTTCACCCTCTGGTCGAACAAGCGGCCTATATATCGGTTCCATGAATCGGTTGAGTCTGGCAAGGAATTCATGGAAGCATATAATGAAGCGCGGGCCGAACAGCCTGCACTGGCAATCGACGTAGCCCGCTGCTCTGACTGCGACAATCCCGAACTCGAAACCTGTTTATTCAGAGGCGATCTGGTTGTTGGCCTGAACTCAGGTCACGGGACCAAACAGGTTCGGCGTGGCGATCGAATTAAAGTCGGCGCACTGAAAACATCTACCGGAAAGATCAGGTTTGTAATGATATGAACCCACACAAATTCAAAGAACTCCTGCATCTCGCCAAACACCCAAAACAGCGCAGCCCTTTGCGCCAGATTAAAAAGGCTTTCCCCCGCAGTATGCGGCGCTACGTGAAAAATTATTAAGGAGAAAAAGTAAATGAGTAAAGTACAGAAGAATGAAGAAACCGCCCTGACAACCGCTGCCGCAGCAATGGCACTCATCCCGAGTGCCGACGAGATGGATGACGGGTTTGAAGCCCCCCGATCGGGCAGCTACCTGCCCTTCCTCGAAATGGTCTTCCCCATCATGCAGACCCCCGATGCCCCTGAATACGATGGCATGGAATGGCGGCTTGGGTTCAAAAACGGAGCCGCGTTCGAGCCTCTGCCTGCCGGAACCATCTTGACAGTTGTTGACAAGCGCAACTCGGTTAAACGGGTTGATAACATCGACGGTCAGACCAAGAACTCATACGCATACGCCGGTATCGAGCGTAAAGGAACAGCGTTCAACAAATCGGCAGGCGATTACAACGAAATGGCGAAGGCAGCCCAGGGCGCACCAAACATCTTCAAAGGCTTCTCAATGGTCGTTGTCGCCCTGTTCCCCGACGGTAAAACTGCCGTGGTGGACTTCAGTGCTTACAAAACGATGGAAGGCTATATGTATGGCGCGCTCGCCCCTGCCATGCTGACCGGCAAGCCTCCGATGGGCGTTCAGATTGACATTGAAAAGCACAAAGACAATCTCACCAAGTCGAAGAACGGTTTCTACTACCCAGACTCAAAGAAGTTCAAGCAGTGGAAACACGTTGCGCTCACAACCGAACAGCTTGCCAGAGCCGTCGAAGCCATTGGCAACAACTCTGAGCAGTATTCCAACTGGCTCAACCGCTAATCGCCTTGTTTCCTCCTGCCCGCTTCGGCGGGTGGGTTTGCCCCGAATGGGCTCTCTTAGTCGCAAAACAGTTGCCAGCTTTTTGTCGGTGAGAGCAGCAGGGTTCGACTCCCTGCCGGGGCGTTGCAGCCAGTTGCGTTAAGCTGGCAACGTCTACCAGTTGCGTGGTAGACGCTTTCGAGAAGGCCCGTCACGTTCTAGCCGTGGCGGGTTTTAAAATACTTGGAGGAATGATGATAGTTAAATACCTGGTTGAACCGAACACAGTGACGCATTACAAGCAGGAGACGCCCATTGAACCGGGTATCTATTATCGGTTCCTGGGTAATGAACCGAGCAAGGAACTGAGGCGAAGGTTGGGGTTGAGAGCGTGCAGCAAGGGGCGGCAGTTCCTCTGGTTGACAGTGTTCGAGCCGTGGGTAAAAGCCTTCATCGACGGGCAGTTCATTGTCCAGCCCCCGATGAAAGAGCAGCCGGACTGGGGAATGATTGGTGTAGAACCATCGATAGTCCGAGGCTGGCAGAAACGCCTGCTGACAGAACTGTGGAACTACCTGCGAGCCGGATTGAATTACCGGCGCGGGTGGGTTGCCCCCCTCGGGGCGGGTAAAACTCTGGCCGGTCTGCTGGCCGGTCAGCTCTATGAACCGGGTGAGGTTGGTGTTCTGGCTTCACGCTATCTACACGAAACCTGGAGATCACAGGCAGAAGAGTGGGGCGTGACTCTGCCAATCATTTCGACCTATGAGAGCTGTCACAAGCTCCCAGAGTCCGTTAAATGTCTGATAATTGATGAGTCAGTGGCGTTGAAAAACCCTCTGGCGCAGCGATCTATGAAGGCTCAGGAGATCAGCAAGCGATGTGAAACGGTGATCGGATTCACCGGCATACCGACAGCTGGCGGTGGCCCCCCAGATTTCCGCTGGTTGAGGGCGGTTGAACCTGGCTGTCTCCCGGCCAGCGAAACATGCTGGCAGTTCAAGTGGGGGCTGGATACAAAACTCCAGGAACTCGGGCCGAACAAAGCCTACGTGACAACTGAATGGAATACCAAAGAGATAGCCAAGTTCATCAGTCCATTCATAAACTCGGTGGACATATCTGAGATTGCTTCGGAACTGCCGGAGATAACTTACACAACCATCGAGTGTGATACCCCAGCTCAGTTCGACCAGATACGGGCAGGGGCAGCAACCACCTCGGGAGTGCATAAACGTCTCGCACAGGTTCTCCAGAGCACTGACGGGTTCATCTACAACGATGATAACCGCCCGATTCGGATTGTATCCGATAAACTCAGGGTGGTCGAGGAATGGGTTCGCGGTCTGGGTGAGCCGGTGATTCTGGTGTCAGCCTGGACAGAAGCCATCGAACAGCTGGCCGAAATATTCAGAGATGAGTGGCCTGCTGTATTGAGCGGTTCAACAGCAGACCCGTCGAATGAAATCAGCCGGTTCAAATCCGGCCAGACCCGCATACTGATTGCCAATGCCGGGTTCAGCAAGGGCATGAACCTTCAGAAAGTCTGCCGTATCATTGGCTTCCTGAGCGTATCCTCGAAGCCCGATGATTACCAGCAGATGCTTGGCAGGGTTGCAAGACCGGGCCAGAAAGACGGTGTGCAGATTGTTCATTTCCATTGTAAAAATACGATGGATGCGAGACGGTTGGAACTGGTTCGGGCGCATGGTCAGTGCTCCGAAACCTTTATCAATAAATTACTTGAGGAGGAGTTAGAAAAATGATGGGAAATTATATCGAAAAACTTCAGATGGAAATCAGAGACCTTGAGTTCAAGGTTCTGGTGGCGATTGCCAGGGGGCGGTTGTGCGGTGGTTGCCTCAACCGCTTTGAGGAGTGTACTTGCAATGAGGAGGCTGCCCATGAAGTTTCAGATAAGTGATACCGAATACCTTGGTCTGTTAAAGATCAAATCGGTGGTGGAAGCTGCACTCAGATCACGCGACTCCATGACCACCGAGGTCGGGTATGCAAGGATGTTCGAGCTGATTCAGCGCGAAGTTGAAGCTTACTATACTGCCAATGGTATGCCGGTCCCAGACTTTTATTTAAAATCTTTAAACGACCGGTATGACGGGGTGAAATTTTCTATACCTCAGAGAGAACGGGAGGGCTGAATGAGACTGTATCTAGATGTCGAATCCGTGGGGTTGATGGGCCCGACCAAGTTAATCCAGTTCGCCACTGACAATTCCCCGGTGCAGATGATTGAGCTGCACCGGGGGTGGGAAGCCCACGAAGATACCCGCATCAAGCTGAAACAGTTATTTGTCCAGTATATCGACAGACCAGATACGTGCTTCGTGGCTTTCAATGCGGCTTTCGACCTATTTAAACTCTATAACCTGCGCCATAGGCTGATGGGGTATGAGTATGATTCGGCAGAGCGGCCAGTAATGCCGTTCAAGTGCCGGGTGCTCGATCTTCAGATACCGGCGATGCTCAAATCCTCACTGGCTCCGTTCGCCTTTAACCGGGCGGGCGGTAAGTCAGTGGCTCTGCTCAGGCGCATACCCAAGGTAGCTATGGAACAGGTTGCTGATCGGGTAACGTCGGTGCTGAAACCTCTGCTCCCTCAGTCATTCGACCTGGGTGTGGGGATTCACAAGGTAGCGAAGCAGCCGGAACTGGTTACGTTGTCGTTCAATGTTAAAGGCCGGCTCTCACTCAAAGGTTTGATGGTCGAGTATGGGTTGCCAACCCTCAAGCTCTCCGAGTGCTGGCCGCTCCCAGACAAGGGATTGGAGAAGCCCTGGTTGCCATACCCCGACCCCGCTGTGCATGATTCAATCGAAGCTCAGTGTGACGAAGTATTACGCGGGCCGAAAGATTCAGCGTTTTACAGATACTCGGAGCTCGACATTCTCTACCTGAAGGTGCTCTATGAAAAACTTGGCAAGCCGGAACCGGATTACAACTCAGACAATGTTCACAACATGGCATACCTGCGCTACTACGGATTCGATCTCGACCGTGACGCTCTGCTCAGAGCTGAATCGTACTATGGGCAGCGCGTGGTTGAGATTGAACAGAGACTTAGTGGCGTTAATCTTCGCTCATCAACCGACCGCTTACGCTTCCTGCAGCCACACTTTCCAATTCTCGCTAGTACAAATAAGCATGTCCTGAAAAAGTTGGCCGAGGAAGATTCAGAAGGCGGGCGGCTGTGCGAAATGATTCTGGAATATGGCCCGAGTAGGCAGAGGTTGTTACAGATTCAGAAGGTTCTTGAGTGCCGGACAGGGCGGGCGCACCCGAGCCTGAGAGTCATGGGCACAGCGACGAACCGCATGGCCGGTGAAGCCGGGTTGAATTGGCAGGGTATCGGGGCGGCTGATGAGATTCTGGAATCAGAGCTGGTCGATGATCTACCCGAAACTGAACCACTCGACAATGAAGAACTGGCTGAACAGGAGGCAGCTGGTGAAGAGAAGAAAGTAAAAGTTGGGCTGAGAAATGCACTGCTGACACCGTGTGTCGGTGACTGGTCGAGTTTCGAGGTTGTCATCGCCGCATCGGTCTACGACGATAAGCAGCTTCAGGCCGATCTGCGTGATGGTATAGACCTGCACTCAATGACTGTGGCAACCGCCCACCCCAAGGCTCTGGCCGAGGGCTGGACTTATGGGCAGATTCGCGAAGCATATACCAATGAGGCGCACCCGAAACACCATCAGGTGAGTAAGTGGAGAAAGGCCATGAAGTCCATAGTCTTTGGTATTTTCTACTTTGCCTCTGCTATGAAAGTAGCTGAGACGCTGGGCATACCCGAGCATGAAGGGCAGGCTGTTCTCAATCGGTTCTATAGCCGATACACAGGGATTGGCCGGTATCGGGCAGACATCGAGCGGCGGTTCATTACTGCCGACGTAGAGAACTGGGGCAAGGGTTCAGTTCGGGCGATGGACTGTGAGCAGACTGACCTCACCGGGTTCCATCGCCGATGGGACTTCGAGAAGTCAGTAGCCTGTGCGTTGTGGGAGCTTGGTTCGGTTAAAGGAATTAAGACCGGGTTGCAGGGAAAAGTAACTCGGACAGCAGCCAAAGGGCCACAGACAATCGACATGGCGATAACCAGCGCGTGCCTCGGTTCGGCGATTGCCATTCAAGCAGCGGTGTCGAGACAGGCAGGCAATATGCCGGTGCAGGCGACAGGCGCAACCCTTACCAAACAGTTAGCTGCGTGCCTCTGGAATGAGCTGCGGGTGCCCACGGCTCAGATTCATGACGAACTTTTTCCACCCCACCACCCGAACTATCGCGCCGATGCTTATTCAGGAATTATTGATACGTTCGTAGCGGCGGCTCAGGCGATTGTGCCTATGGTGAAATTCGATTACAAAACTACTGTTAGATGGAGTGACAAATGATAAATAAGATTGACCATTACTCAGTTTCCAGTATGCAGTTGGCAGCGAATTGCCCGAGGGCTTTCTGGGCAAAATATGTTCTGAAGAAAGAACAGGCGAGCGGCGAAGCTGCTTCATTCGGCCAACAGTATGACCAGCAGGTATCAGCCCGCCTCGGGTGTAAGATTCACAAGGAAGAAAAGCCAGTGAGCAGATTGGTCGATGGGGTTGAGGAAGCAGTGATTGGCTATATGTGCCAGCCCCATGCCCTGAAAACCGCCACCGATGCACAGGTTCCCATTAACATCAGCCCGTTACAGTGGCAGCTCATGGCCGAAATCCACGGGTTCTATGCGGAGATTAAAAAACCGATCATCGGATTCATAGACCTGTGGGACTCAAAGAACCGGGTCGTAGTAGACTTGAAAACATCGGCCAGTAAACGAACCACGCCAGGGTGGGCATTACAGGTTCTCATCTACGCCCTCGCTCAACAGGCCAATGAAGCCAAGATTCACTTGATGACCCGCACCAAGACCCCGGCATACTATGAGTTCATCGTTCCCATATCCAAGCAGTCGCTTACCTGGGCGATGCACTGGTTCACCCATCAGGCCAATGAAGTGGAACGCTGGCTAGCAGATGGTTGCGGTGAGTGTTTACCTCGAAACCCTGATTACCATTGCTCTTGGTGCCCTGAGCAGCTTGAGTGCCCTGCAACGAACGTCATTCTGGGAGGCTGACATGATTATAGGCTTGTGCGGTTACAGTAAGGTGGGCAAAGATACACTGTGCGAACAGCTTCAGAATTATGAACGGTTTGCGTTCGCCGATGTTCTGAAGCAGCAGGTTACAGTTATGCTCAAACAGGTTGGCATTGAGGCCGATTTGTGGGGTGAGGACAAAGAAAAATGGCGCGATATGCTTGTGTTCTGGGGCCGGAAGATGCGTTCAATCGACATCGACTATTGGGTGAAACAGCTCTACATGCGAACCGGCCCAGATACGGAGAAGCGGGTGTGCATTACCGATGTTCGATACCCCAACGAAGTACGCTGGATTAAGGGTAAACAGGGCGTAATAATCGGGATTGAAAGACCCGGCTATCACCCGGCCAATGAGGAAGAGGCAATTAGCATCAGGGAGATTCGGATTCAACACCCGGATATACCGTGGGTCGTGAACGACGGCACCCCTCGTGATCTCGAAGTTGCTGCCCGCGATATTATCCGAAACGTATATTCCCGTAGATTTCCTGGAGCGGCTGTGATATAATAGTCTTACCTCTCAAGTAATCCATGACTGACTCCAAACCCGCCATTTTTCGGCGGGTTCTTTGTTTTCAGAAGGTTCGCACCGGGCCCATATCCAGATGCAGGAAGCCAGTGGCCGGGCCGTATATCTGCCAGCCTACCCCACCAAAGAGCTTCGAGGCAATCGCGTGTTCGGCCAGCTGGTGTTTTGATACTCTGACCCATGAATCCCTGGGTTTGATTTCAACAACCACATCCACAGCCCAACCCTCGGGGTCTGTAACCTTCCCCCGCCTCGGGCCGCAGTGGTAGCTCTCCACTTTTTTGCCACCGTAAACATCGAGCTGGTGTTTATTACACCGGGCGCCACCTGTAATCAGACAGCGGATAGGGCAGATGTAAAGGGATTCGAGGTAGAGAATAAAAGCCTGGAGCCGGAGCATGAGTTCGGGTGCGGTAATTTTACCACACCCGCAAGCGCACTTGCCTTCCTCCGTGTTGAAGTTCTTCAGCTGAACTGATAGTCGATTGGTCATATGCCACCTGCTTTCAGATAAATAGTGATTAGCACACCGACACAGGCACCAACAGCTGAGAACATCGTGCCAATAAACCCGAGGACTACTGCCAGGAGCTTATGGTTCGATAGAGTCTGCATTACTTCTTTCATCTGTTCCTCCAGTCTGTCAATACGGTTTTCGTGATCTGCGTGATACGGGCAGTCTTTGCTCATCTGGTCTGTCCTCCTTGATTGTGTCAGCCATCTCGTTTGAGATTTTGCTATAGCACCCGGCGCACACAGAGCTGGTTTGCATAGCGGGTTGTTTTTTACAGCAGTCGCATATCCGAGGTGTGTTCTGACTCAAGGGCAGACCTCATTTCTTTTTTAATCGTTCACCGAGCATCCTCAATGTTTCGATCTCCTCGAAAACATTCGGATTATATTGCAGCATCCTGAACAGAGCCAGGGCATCCTCGGTCTGTTCCTCACTCGCCAGAGACTTCATCGCTACTTCATCTTCCAGCAGATTCGTGACATACCTTTCATAGAGAGGGTTCTGTAACAACTCTATTTCAGCAGGTGTCAGGGGTTCTTTGTTGATGAGGTTATTCACAATGCGTTTAATTGCCAACTTACCTGAGTTATAATTCTCGATAGCGGGGGCAGCTCTTAAATCGCGCAGTTCTTTTACCCCTGCCGAAGTGAATTTGAACAAACCCCCGAGAACATTGGTAATCGGAAAGTTTGCCAGAGTCTTGATAATCGTATTGCCTTGTTCCCAAGCTGTGCGGTTTTCATACGGCTTCTCTTTCTTCGAACCTCTAGCTGAGAGCTGCATACGGGCTAGGCTGGTAAAACCCAAAGAGTTCAGAGGGCCGCCCCAACCCTGTTGTGCAAAATGCGTCAGCATTGAGAGGCGTTTCAAACCTGTCTCGCCACTCGCAAATATCAGCGGGTCGATGGCTTCTCTGCCCATGAAGTCCGAGGGGTTCTTCCCCGCCAGATACATACCCGCACTAATAGGCGTTTGGATAAACGGGGTGAGGGAGGGAAGCCCTTCAGCGGCTTCTTCGAGGATAGAACCACCAATGTCTGTAGGCTTGAACGTGCCGGTCATTAGCTTGTTCATGGTCTGATAGGAAGCTCCGAGCATGAAGCGAGTTATCGGGTCAGTCGGGAGCAGCATAATGCCGGAATCGTTATCAGCTGAGAAACCTGTGGGCAGCGAGAAACCTCTGCCAAAGTATGAACCGGGGATATTCTCAGCCCATCTCTTCATATCTTCGCTGAACACAGGGAACATACCCGAGCGGGCCGTCCCTATCAGCATCATATAAGGTATGACAGTGGCGGCACGTTTCATCAGTCCACCTATCGGGTCACGCTTGAAAGCCTGATAATCACCTACATAGCCCTGCATATTCGGGTTGTAGAACATAAGCAGGTTGGATAGCTGCTTATTCCAGTTGCCCGCCCGATTCAGAACAGGTGTGCCCGCAGCGTTGCGGATATACCAGTTCTTTTCTTCCTTTGACATCTTCGGGTATCTCTTATCCAGATACCTTTTCATAGCGGCTTTCGAGGAAAATTCAACTGAACTGCCAACCCAGGCCGAGAAGTTCTTAACCGGGTCGGTAGTCTTGGCATAAAGATAGCTGAGCTTGTTAAAGAACCCGTCAATCTCTTTCCAGGTCTTATTATAAAAAGCCGGATTCATGTCAGCCATCATCATTACCCGTTCCTGCGTAGTCAGGGTGCTGTCGGCTCTGTTGTAGGATTTAATATCACCCGCGAGCTGATAGTCTTTGAGCATCTGCTGACGTTCGGGATTATCCTGCTTCCGGTATTTAAGCAGTAAATCTTCACCTAGAGCTTTTGCTGATTCATAGGGGATTTCATAGAGAGCTGAAAAGCCTGGGGCGTTAATAGCAGACCTGGCAGTATCGCGAAGCCAGTTAGTCAGCCAGAATCGCGGGTTGTAAATAGTCATCCAGCCTTTCATCAGTCCGTGAATCTGGCTAACGCCAGACCAGAAAGTGCTCTTTTCCGCTACATTATGGAAGGGGTCAAGCACGCCATTCTTAGCCGCATACCTGACTGGCTCTACTCTACCCGTCTCTGGGTTATATTCCTTCGATACAAATAACTCAAACCCATTCTTCGGTTCAGCATCCCCTACCAGCTTATAAATGCGCGGGTCGTCAGGGTAATGCTGTGCTTCAAAGTCAGAAGCAATCTTAACCAGGTCACGGGTCATGCCAGCCTGTTCAGCGGCCAGCATCATTCTCATCCTGAGTTCGGTCATTTGAGGGTGGGGACTGGCGGTAAAGCTCAGCGTGCCCTGTTGTTCGTAGATAAAATCCAGTGAGCCTCTGTTCTGCCCGTTGTTCTTGCGGGCTTTAAACGCATGGCGAGCAATAACAAAGGTAGCATAATCCTGATTGCGTTCCATGTGAAGCAGCAGGCGTTCGCTGAATAGTTTGGATTCACGCAACACAGGTATTACCTGGTCAACAAAAGCCTGGTGTTCGGCCTTTCTTCTGGCTTCCATCAGAGCCATTTTATCAGGCCCATACTTAGCAGCAAGGAAGGCTTCCCCCTCGGTGGCAGTCGCTTTATCCACGCCGCCTGGGTTCATCATAACCACTTCCTCTTTCACAGTCTCGGACTGCGCCCAGGTTTTCATGTATGCCTGCACCATCGTCTCTACTTCGGCATCAGTGAGCCCCGGATAGTTGTCAAGAATCTCGTCCCGAATTGTCTGGGCTTCAAATTCAAAGACTTCCCGGTATTCGTCAAAGTCTTTGTAGGGGGAGTCTTTAATCAGGCGTTCAACTGTCTTGGTGCGGTCGAGGCTCTTGATGCGGTGGTAGAATAAATACTTGCTGTAATCTTCAAAGTTGATTCCGTATTTTTGGAGCTGCCTGAGAGTTTCACCAAAGCTAATATCGACGAAATGGGCTGCTCTGCCCGGTATCATATAAGATTTGTCGAGGCGGTCTACTGCTACCGGGTCGTGCCTGATTCCATCGAGGAAGGAATAAAATTTATCGTGCAGGTTATCCATCAACTCCTGGCCGAGAGTTTTTTCTCTCCCCTCCCGAGCCTTCGCCGCTTCCCTTAACCCTTCATCGGATTTACGAAACATATCAGAAACATATCTGTCTACGCCATTCCCGCCGAAGTCATAGGCGCGAAGCCCTTCAAAGGCAAGCTTGAGGTTCGGCTGCGAATCAATCCAGTCGCTCAGGTCTGCCCTGATTTTCATTGACCGGAAACCGGGTAGAGCTTCTGGCCCGAGAATGTCGTTCATATAAACGGACAGGGCGTTGGCCACCCGCTCTTCAGGAGTTTCTTTTGAGCCTTTGAACAACTCCCAACCATCCCAGAGCTGCTGCAACTCGTTGCCGTATTTTTCCGTTAGAATGAAATCTCCCAGAACCAGGTCGGGGTTCTGCTGCTTCGCCTGCTGGTAACGCTGAAGAACTGCCGGGTCGTTGGTCTGAGTAGTTTCTGTTATCCATTGTTTGAACCCGTCGAACTCCGGCATGTTCATTGCCTTGAGAACTTCGGGGTCAGCATTGGCGAGAATATGGCCCGGTTCATGGCTGAGAATTCGGGCGGCATCTTCAGGGTTATTTCTCATTGCATCCCATACAATCTGCCCTTTGGTTCCTTTTACTTGCCCCAGATTGCCTCTGGATAAGGTTTCATTGACGCTGAGGAAACCACCCAGGGCCATTCGCGCATTGTCAGCTGACCATTCGCTAACCGGAATATTCCGGGGAAAGAACAGGTCTGACATGAAGCGCACAAGGCGGGCCGATTCATGGGGTACCGAGTTCGGGGTTCGGGTCTTTTCGACAATATGTTTGCGGGGGATTGTATGAACTACGCCCGGTTCATCGGGGAATTCTACATCGACGAACAGGTTCCGCTTGGTCTGGGTAATGGGGGCAACGCCACCGGGCGGGATAGTCTGTACAGTCTGCTCAACCGGATAGGTAGTCTTCACGACTTTGGCGGGCTTGCCCATGTTCCTGGGTTTGTTGTCCATTTCAGTAAAATACTTCGGCGATACATCGACTTCCATATCGACCTTGAGCCTACCCATTTTCTTACTCGGGCCTGCCTGTGGGTCGAGGTCGAGTTCATCGAGCGGGCGGCTGGCCTGAAGCTCAGTGATTTCGTCGAGCCTCTTGACGGTTCTGGCTCCTGCTTCCAGTGCTTGTGCTGAGCGGTTATAAACTTTCTGCGCGTCAAGACCTGTAAAATCCATGTTACTAACCATCTGGTCTACGTGGTCGGTCATTTCGACCGGGTGGATAATCACCTGACCGTCTTTGGTGGTGGTTTCTTTCAGACCGTTCACGCGCATTTTAACTGCACGAACCATATCAGGGGCGGCAGTCATAAACACACCGGAGCCAACATTAACGAACGCGCCGTACAGACCGTTCTTTACCACCTGCCAAGCATCGGTGCCGGGTGCAAGAAGAGGTTGCTGACCTTTGGATTTGTAAATCAGGTCAGTAAGGTAATCAGCAGCAGCGTCAACTACTGGTATGGTGAACCCTGTACCACTGTCTATTATCGCGTTCTTCATTACTCTACGCATGAGGGGTTTTGACGGGTCGAGGGCTATGCCTGCGGAAACACCAGCAGAAAGTCCGGCCAGTGCCATATTCGGCAGAGCTTTGACGCCGGCTTCGAGAGGGTTATACCCTTTTGAACGAACATCGCCATACTCAACGGCACCGGTCTGAGCCGCGCCCATGATACCGGCAGTTGCGGGCCCGCCAACGAACATGGCGGCTATAGTAGGGATAGCGGCAAGGAGATCGATGCCAATATCCAGCCCGGACCGACTGATGAAACCCATATCCTTGGTACCAAGTTCATACTGCTTCTGTTCTTCGACGGCCTTATCTCTTAGCCAAGCAATGGAACCCTGAACCGAAGCATCGAGGGCAGCGGACTCAGGGTTGGGTTCAGCACCCATATATTCTGCCAGCTTACGAGAGATATGGGCAGGGTTATAGTCATAGGCGAACTGGCCTAGGCCAGCGGCCTGAACCCCGAGATGCCCTGCAACACCACTCGCTACGGTGCCAAGCATAGATTTGCGTTCCGGGGTTTCAGCCCCCAAAGAACCCGCCGCTCGTTCCATCATTCGGAAGGGGGAGTAATCGAGGATAGAGTCAGACACCTCTTCTACAAATTCGCCAAGAGTCCTCTGCTCTGACGGGGTTTCTTTCAGCGGTGCCCCGGTATCAAAATACTCTGGGGCGAGGCGGGCCAGGAATTTACGCTTGGTATCGTACCCCAAACTTGAATATTCAGCATCGCTGTTCAGGTATTCAAGCAGGTTGGATTGCCTGCTTGTCGCCCTGTCCAGGAACTTTTCCCTCGTAGCATCATCGAGGGCAGAGAATTCCGGTTTTGTGCTGATAAATTCCTTGAGCCTGTCGCGTGTGGTCATATCAATCCTTCATAAAGCTGAGACTTGCGATACCTGCGGGCATAGCCCCTGTTTCTGCGAGGAGTTTCTTTGCCTGCTCGTCTACGATTGCCACTTCTTCTTCTGTCATATACTGCCTTAAACTCTGTGCAAGAGCAACCTTTTCAGATGTCAGCTTCTTTAACTCCTGAGACGCCCTGTCCTGGTTCGCAGCCGGGTTATTGGTTGGTTGCACGCCCAACGCCTGAAGCAGAGCATTGATTCTGTTGGGGTCTTTCGTCATCAGTTCCTTACGAATATTGTCCAGCAGAGTGAAGTCTGCCGCCGCAACTTTGTAGGCTTTGGTGTCCTTACCGCTTCCTACTTTGGCAGTTTCGCTGGCAGTAGGCCGGTTGAAATACCCCTGCTGATTTTTCGTGTCGAACTCAGTTTTGCGCTGCTGGAGATTCGCCTCACCCAGAACTTTCACACTCTGAGCTTTATACATGTCAATACTGAGTTCCATATCTTTCATTTGCTTGTCAATGTCCTGCTGCTGCTGCTTGAGCTTTCTGACTTCTTCCATATCTTCCAGCTTACCCGTAGCTAGCTTCTCAGCAATCTTCAGCTGTATATCGACCTGTCTTTCACGGGCGGCATCTCTGGCTTTGGTAAGCAAATTAGCTTCACGGCGTATTGTCGCCATCTCTGCCGAGCGAGTGTTTTTGCCCGCTTCAGTAAGCTCAAGCGCTTTTGTTCGGAAACTTATATCTTTTTCCTGGAGCTTTTCTCTCAAAGCACCCTTAACAAGTTCCCTATCCATCTGCCCCTGCCTTACAGCATCAGTAACGGCAAGGGTTATTTCCCCTTTCGCTTGTATCTTCTCAAGGTCATTCTGTAATTCAAGAGGCAGTAATGCTTTCTTATTCTCAAAATCCAGATTCTTGGTCTTGCGGGCTTCTTCGCCCCTCTGAGAGATACCTTCACCCTGCTGAAGGCGTCTGAGCTCTTGCAACAGAATAGCGTTATCAAGTCTCGCAAAACCTAATTCGGCGCGGCTATCGGCAGCGAGTTTTTGGCCTGCGTAACTGAGAGTCTGGCCTCTGAGCTGTGCATCAATTTGCGCTTGCTTCAGCCTATTCTCTTCATCCCTCATTTTCTTGGTGGTGTCACTGAGCATATTTTCGACTTTCCATGTGCCATCGGGTTGCATGAAAAGAACATCCCCATCCTCACCGACGA
>ERZ795061.2711-NODE-2711-length-15943-cov-7.831193_pt1 | contig 15943 bp, 17 predicted proteins | sample MGYA00375145_ERZ795061 | MGnify/ENA primary metagenome ERZ795061 (study PRJEB30190, sample SAMN05720144) | anaerobic digester metagenome | isolation source: active sludge of municipal wastewater-treating anaerobic digesters | place: USA | collected 2014-12-22 ... | reverse complement strand
AAAGTAATATTCAGCAACAATTTTGGCGTCAGTTGTTCGCCATGTTGATAATAAGTAGTACCGAAAGATCTATTAACCTGTATGGAGTCATTTGGAGTTTGCCCCAAGCTATTCAATTGAAATGTTAAAAAGAGAAGAAAGATGATCAGGATTTTCATTAGCGGGTAAGATAAAGGAAATACACAATACGTTGGATCAAGCTTCTTCCAAAACTTTAAGATCAAGTTTTTTCATTTTAAGAAGTGCCTGCATTACGCGTTCGCCTTTAGCAGGATTTGACATTAGTTTTCCGAGACTACCAGGGACAATCTGCCATGACATTCCATATTTGTCTTTCAACCATCCACACATACTTTCATTGCCACCATTGGCTATAAGTTTATTCCAGTACATATCAATTTCTTCCTGAGTATCGCAGGTTACAATAAAAGAGACAGCTTCGTTAAATGAAAACATCGGACCTCCATTAAGTCCCATAAATTTGCTGCCGTTGATCTCAAATGTTACAACCATTGGATTTTCACTTGTGATCTTTGAATCTTTGAAGATCGAGCAATAATATTCAGCAGCTTCTTTGGCTTTACCATCGTACCAGAGACAGGTTGTAAGTTCGTGTGTCATTTATATAGAATCTTAAAATTTATTTATTCGTACAATTTTACAAAATAATTCCGGAAAGTAAAGGGTCAAAAACGACTTTTCAAAGGGTCAATTGCAATCAATGGTTCAATATCTTATTCAAAGACCCCATTCGATTTTTTCAGATACTGATCACCAAGCTCTTTTCTATTCATCAGATAATGAACTTCACTGATGTTTTTGTAATACTTGCTCAGATCTTTACTCCCTTCACCAACCTGGGTAATTTTACTGTCAAGAGCTTTTTCGAAATAAACCAATGCAGAATCATATTTCTCTTTTTCCCTGAAAGCATTTCCCAGATTAGAATAACTCTGTATTACTTCTACACCTTTTTCGCCAAATAATTTTTGACGGATATGTAAAGCTTTTTCATGAATGGTGATGGCTGTATCATATTCCTTTTTTCTGAAATAAATATTTCCTATGTTACCATAATAGGTTGCAATATCTCTGTGTTCAGGTCCTAAAATACGGAGCCTGATTTGTAGTGACTTATTATGATTAAGCAGAGAATTTTCGAAATCCTCTTCACCACCATAAGCAACACCAAGATTAAGATAGGTTGTTGAAATCAATAATTGTATACTGTCTGTCGGATCATCAACTGAAATCAGCGATTTTGTCAGAACCGTTTTTGCTTCTACATATTTGTCTTGCCGGTTTAATAAAATCCCGGTTTGATTGTTGGCATGAATGAATAATGCTGTGTTTTTTTCGGCATCAAATGCAATGGAAGCTTTTTGAAAATATATTATTGCACTGTCTGCATTATTTGCTGTCTTAAAATTTTCTGCAATTACCAACAATTCATTTCCGGACTGAATAGTACTTGCCTTTGTTTGTAAGGTACCGAAAGCAGAAATCAAAATGTAAATTGAAATCAGTTTGTTCATGTAATTTTCCGGAATTTTAATTGTGAGAATTTGTATGCAATATTTCTCCGGATTCGGGAGCTGACCCAAAATACAGTTTTGTTTGCTATCTTTTTTAAACTAAGATGTGGATTAGATGTAGTTTATATTCTTAGCCTGCGAAAGAGTCCTTAAATCCGGCTCTTCCGTGTTTTTGTATAAATGGCTCTGTGGGCAATGTAAATCAGGAAAACGAGAACAAGAATTCCCCAGATCTTTGTAATTGCAAGAATAAGTGTTTGAATAATTTCCCATCCGAAATTAAACGATTCTGTAATCTGATTTCCAAAACCCGGTTGATACTCATCAATGTTTTTATCATTTGAAATAAGTTCACGTTTCAAAGCCTGGCGCTGATAAATGGAAATGGAAACAGTACTGAATTTGATTCTGTCTTTAAGGGAAAGATTATTAAGCCGGGCATTATCGTAATCAGTAAGATTGTTGCTTAAAATATCTTCCACATCAATAGTTTCTCTTAATTTTTTTCCTCTTTCGTCACTGGCTTTGATCAACCGGTCTGTATTTTTTGTCGATCTTATTTGTGTTAATTCATTTGCAAGTAATTGGAGTGAAACATCATCGGATCTTATAATTCTGTGATCAAGAAATTTTACTTGTGAAGAAATTTCTTTAAGTGTTGAATCAAGTTTTGAATCAGGCACCCTGAGTGTAATAGAATTTAAAACAGAATAGTATGTTGTTTCCAGTGACGAATCTTCACTGACTGCTTTATTCGTTACATTGTCGATCGTACTTTTCAGTTCGGTACGATTAACGAAACCGCCATATCGTGAAGCAATACCTTCAATGATTCCGGTAGATTCAATTACGTCTTTTACCTGAAATTTTAGTTCTGCTGTACGGATGAATTTTCTTTTTTCGCTTACTCCGCCGTTCGTTGAAACTTCTGAAGATATTTCTGATTTGAAATCGGGAGGAGGGGGCTCTGATATTTGAGTTTCTCCAATTGCTGCGGGTGAAACTTTTTCTCCGCTGAGATCTTCTCTGTTTGATTGTGAGCAACTGAATAGTAAAATGACAACGAATGTTGCTGAAATAATTTTGCTGATCTGCATAGTTGATTGTTTTAGAAGTTAGATAATTATTATTTATAAATGAGGATCAGTAAATGTTTTTTCTATATAAAGAGGTTTGAAGTAAGGAGAGTTTTATCATAGAGGCTGGGGAAGACAGTTTTCCATAAGGCGAGGGTTTTATTTTTTGGAACCGATAGGGCGTCCCTGACGGGACTTGGGTTGATGGTGTTGAGAGGATACGACTTTGAATTGGACTGCTCGGGTGATCACCAGGTGTTACCAGTAGGGCGTCCCTGACGGGACTTGGGTTGATGGTGTTGAGAGGATACGACGTTGAATTGAGGTTACGAGTTTAAATGGTATAAAAATTATTTATAAATCCACATGAGAACGGGTTGCTTTGATTTTTTTAAAAGTGGGTCAATGAGTTTGAAACTGTTGTCTGAAATAGTTGGACAACCCCAACCTTCAGGCGTTCCTTCAGGATAAATTTCGTTGTCACTTACCTGATCCCATGAATGAAAAACGATCGTTCTGGCAAGAGCATTATTGTTCGTTGACTCTAAACCATGCATAACATACTTTACATTTACTCCCCAGTCGCTGTAAGCTCTTTCGCCCAATTTATATTTTCCTAATGAAGAACAATGACTGCCATCCTTATTGCTGAATTCCGGATCTGATTTCGATTGATCACTGCTCCAGCGATTGTCGCAGCATCCGTGACCGACAAGAAAAGAATATTGAATTGTATCTTTTTTAAAATCCCAGAATAAAAATCTTTTAATTCCGGAATGCAAGCTCATATCAATGAGAATGCAAAAATCTGTATTGTAGTTTTTAGCAGTACAAAACTTTAAAGCTTCTTTTGCTTTTATTCTGGTGGAAGTAAATTCTAAAGCCGGTTTGTTTACATCATGTATTGAGTCATCAGTCCTAATGCATGATGTAAATGTCAACGACCAGATTGATATCAGAAAAGTTGTAAGAACTTGCATCGACCTTTTGAGAATGGTTGAAGCAACAAACGATTGAATTGAAAAAGATATTTTATTTTAATGATAATTATTTCGGTTAAAATCGGTTGAGTTAAGCTGACCTGGGTGTTGGTGCATCTTTCCTGAGGAAAGTTACACCAACAATTATCAACCAAATCAACCACAACGTACTTCCGACAAATCCTGCAAGATCCCACACAGGGAATGAAGGAATAACGGTTGCAAATAATTCTGCTTGTGCAAGAAGATATATGAAAGAAGCAATGAATCCAAAAACGCCAAGCCACCGAGGGATCATTTTTTGTTTTAGCAGTGTGAAGGAAATTAAAACTGTCCAGGCGATACTGAATACTTGACCCAGATGTTCACCTAGTAATACTCCGGCAAACTGATGAATAGTTTTAAAAGCTAAAATTGTCGCTGCTTTTGTGGAATCATCAGTTGCATTGACAAATGTTTCTGCTAAAACAGGAACCACAAATGTCCAGCGCAATAAGCCGACAATCTGAACGATCAATCCAATCACACCTAATGTTGTCGCTAAGCGGGCAGATGCAGTTTTGTTTTCAAGTTTTTGTCCGAGTAAAATAAAGGCAGGAAGTAATGGTATACCGGTCATTGCAAACGCAAACCAGGTCCAGATTAATTCACTACCACCGTCATGAAATTTGTGAAGTATTACTGATGTGTCTTGTCGTAGAATATCCGGATATTCAAAGATGATAGTTAACATCGTATAAGGTATCAGGAGCGTAACTCCGGCTATTATCAAAAGTAGTCCGATCGTTCTGTGGGTATTCATCTCCGGTTTATTTTATGATGAATGAATAACTGATTCCCGGTGTCGGATTGATCTTCACATCATGACCTTCGGCCACAAGTGCTATAGCTCCGATTCGAAGATTTAAACCTTCCCAAACCATCCATCTGAAACCGGCTTCAAGTCCAAGGGCATTGGTTTTTTCGTAATCAAGATTAATCCCTCTCAAATAAGATGCACCGGCATAAAATGAGGAAGGGTTTTCTTTTTTCCCGACTGGAAGAAACCATGTCGTGACACCTGATTTGAAAAATTTTGTTGTTATCCCGGCTTCGAGAGCTGTGATATAGTATCCTGCATGAACAGATACGTGATTTTTGCGGTATTCCAGACCGATTGAAGGGTTTCTGAATCCGTTAACACTTAATTCTTTTGAAGAAAAACGGCTTTGAGCGTTGATGTTACTTATCAGTAACATAGAAATGATTGTAAATAGGATCTTTTGCATTGTCTTTTGTTTTTAGTTTTTGTTTGACGATGCAAATGTCTGATCCCTGAAAAGGAATCTACAGGACAAATGTCCAAAAGTGAAATTATCTGATACTACCGCGAATTCTGCTCAAATGTCGCGGAGTAACACCAAGCATAGAAGCCAGATGGAGGAGTGGAATCTGCTGTAAAAGATGTGGCTCATGTTTCAGCATTTTTGCATAACGCTGTTCTGCAGTAAGGACTATCAGGTCGTGTCTGCTTGAATCAATTCCGCAAATAGAACTTTCTAATAGTCCGATATAAAAATCTTTAAAACCGGGAACTTCATTGACCAGCATTCTCAAGTTCGGTTTTGTGATCAGAGAAATACTGCTTTTTGTAAGTGCACGAACATTTTCCAACGAAGGAATTTCTCCGATGAAACTTGACAAAGATGCAAGAAAAGTATTTTCAATATTTACATAGGTTGTGCGCTCTTCTCCATCGATGATAACAAAGTATTGAAACATGCCGCTTTCGACAAAACCAATTTGCCTGCTGATCTTTCCTTCCTCTACGAGATATTCATTCTTTTCAAACTCCTGAAAAGTAAATGCGTCGATAATTTTTTCTAGATCATTTCCTGAGAAACCGATTGATGTAAAAAAAGCAGTTAATTTTTCTTTTGGTAGCATTGGGTCTTTGTAAAATGCTAAGATGAAAAATTTAATTAAATTGTACTACTTCAATTTTTTTGCAAGTAATAGACTATTTAATTTCAAACCGCCCATTAATTTTACAGGAAACCAGAATTTTACTGAATTTAATATCATCGTCTTCGATTTTTAAACCATCTACATAATAATGGTTGCCTACTGAACGACTACCTCTTATATTTAAAGCATCATATAAGGCAGGTGGATCAGCAATAGAAAAGTCAATTGCAAGCTCTTCAATCCTGATTGTCTTACCAATAGTATTGCCTATAGAAGCAAGCATATAAGTTGCTGTCTCTTTTGATTCTTGCACTGCTTTTATCTTTATGAGTTTCTTAAACTCTTCAATTTTTGAGTGTTCAACCTTTTCTATTGACAATTCCTCAATTTTCAATTTTGATAATTCTTCATAAACCTTGCTGACCTCTGAAGCGGATGAAACCATTAATGAATAATTTTTGCTGGTCAGAACATCTTGTTTTTTCCATTTTATTCTGACCAGATCACCATTTGCATCTGCGAGAGTTAAGTTTTTAAGCTCCATGCCAATTTTAATTAAAGTGGATTTTAATAGATCTTCAAGACTATCTATTGTAACTTTAGTTCGCCCTTCGTAGCGCTCGCGAACCGTAATTTCAATAAAAATTTTGTCGGGAGTAATTAAAGTGTCTGCTGATCCGATAGCGTCAATGTAATTTATTTCTGATGTGGTTGCAATGACGTTCTGGCCATTTGTTTTTACTACTACAATAAAAAGAAAAGCAAGTAATGTAAATAATAGTTTGGAGAAGTTCATATCAGATACTTTTAGATTTATAATGTAACTTGAAACAGATTCCTGTTTATAAAAAGTAAATGTAGAAAAATATAAATATTATTTGTCAGGGAATTGTATTAAGAAAATTGTTGAATGAAAAAATTAAGGGCCTGTAACGAGCAATTTTTTTGCGGCACCAATACTGCATTTCTGAAATTTGGAATAAGCGTTTGCTGCTCTTATTCGTATCTCTTCATTAGATTCATTTAACACATATCCTGAAATCGCATCATGAACAGTATAAGCTTCAGGACACATTAAACCCGTTGTCCAAACTAATGGATCGGCTTCTGCCTGTTGAATGTATTTTGAAAAGTATGAACGACTGTAGCAAGCCAGAATAATTACATCTCTCTTTCTTCCGTCTGAATTCATATATGTTTCTTCCAGATCAAAATCCATCAAACCATCATGACCAATATATACTAACAGACTTGCATTTCCTGAAACACCAATTGTTCTATTATTTACTTGAATCGTATCTTTATTAATTCCGGCAGTTCCATTGAGAAAATCCTGCGTGCATTTTTTTATAAACTTGCCATCATATGCGTCCGCAATCAAATAGAAATTCTTACTTGTGTTTTTGAAAATAAGTCTTTCATGTATGATAGAGTTTGGTTTAAGAATTTTTACCAATTCCCACTCTTTACTTTTTTTAAAGTAAGTCCTGATTCCAAAGCCACAACCCCAATATAAGTTGTTGTCAGGATCCTGGCCATTTCCAATTTTCGATGGAACAGGAACGATTCCCTGATATTTATTGTCGCAAAGGGCTACAAAAATATGAATGGTTTTAAATGTTGAATCGAAAATTTCGATTGACTGATTATTTTCATTTGATAGAAGAAGCCGCTCTTCTGCATTCTGAGAATGACAACCCGTGATAACAAAACAAAAAAAGAGAAATGGAAATATTTTATGCGACATAACAAATGATTCGATTGAACAAACGATACGAATCATCAAATATTGGAACCGGGAATATGAAATCCGAAAATAATTTCACATGAAATTAGCTTTGTCGGACAGCAGCAATTCCAATTATAAATTTATTCCACCGGAAACTTCTATACGCTGTCCATTAACCCATTTTGAATCTTCCGTACATAAGAATGCAACAACACTTCCGATATCGTCGGCTTTTGCAACTCTTCCCAAAGGCGTTTGTGCTGTAAGAAAACCCTGCATCTGCGGATTGTTTCTGATTGCTGCATTGTTGAAATCGGTTTCTACCGGACCCGGCGCAACTATATTGGATCGAATACCCCGATTGCCATATTCTTTCGCCACGTATTTAGTAAATACTTCGACGGCACCTTTGAGAGATGAATAGACTGAATATCCGGGAACACAGAATCTGGTAGTTCCCGATGAAATGAAAACAACTCCTCCGTTGTCGTTCATCATTGGAAGAGATTTCTGTGTCAGAAAATAAACCCCTTTGAAGTGAATATTCATCAGATTATCAAATGCTTCTTCTGTTACCTGTGCTATAGGAATAGTTGCACCTACGCCGGCATTGTTAATCAGGAAATCGAATTTATCGGAATTCCATTTTGTCTTTAAAACTGTTTTGATTTCTGAAATAAAATTGTCGTAGGACTTTAAATCGGAAACATCAAATTTTATCGCATACGCCTTTTGTCCGGATCTTTCTATTTCAACAACTACTTCTTCTGCTGATTCTTTATTAGAATTGTATGTCAGAATTACATCAATGTTTTTTTTTGCTATTGAGATTGCCATGTCTCTTCCTAATCCGCGACTTCCTCCGGTCACTACGGCAATTTTAGTAATCATATTTATTTTTGGATTTTATTTAACTTCTTTTTTTACCGGATAAAGCATTCTAAGTCCATTGAAAATAGCCTGATGAGAAATAGTTGCATGATCTTCATCCGGCAAATAATCGAAGTATACAGCGATGTTTTTATTTTTAGAATTATTTAATTTTTCTACCAGCAGATTTGCATCCACTTCCATAACACGCGGAAATTCACCCGGTGTTAATCCTTCTTTTCCAACTCCAATGTATACGTCTGTCTTTTGACTTAGCTTTTCAATAACTTGATTCGACTGATTTAGCAATGAACCATTATCCCACCAGATACTCGGACTTATGATGAGATATTTGTTAAACATTTCCGGCCTTTTCAATAAGATCTCTGATGCCAATAACCCACCTAAGGATTGTCCGATCAACATAGCTGACGAATTGGTTTTATATTTATTGTTTATAAATGGTTTTAATTCTTCTTCAAGAAAGGAAATGAATTTATCAGAATGCCCTGTTGTCGGAAAGTTTTTCTTTTCTGATTCAATTGTTGAAGGGAAAGTGAAATCTCTTCTTCTGTCGACAGTAGCGATTCCGATAATAATGGATTTCGGAACTCTGTCTATCCACGAAAAAGTGTTGAATTGGAAGAGTCCGACGGTATGAATAAAATCTTCATCAGCTGAACCATCCAATAAGTATACAACCGGATATCTTGTCGTATCATTCGGAATGTAACCTTCCGGTAAATATATATTCAGAATTCTATTTTCACCCAGAATTTTTGATTCGAACTCTTCTATCGATCCAAGAACAAAAGGCTTTGAAGTTTCCGGTGCTTTTTGTTGCTGGCAAAAAGCGGGTGTTACATAAAGCATTCCTATTATGATATAGCGGAGAAGAAATTTCATTTTTTAGAATTTACAGAATTCGAATAATATTATTTAACATTAAGAATTATTTTTTCTGTTTCATCGCTGCAAATCAGGAGCTCAGATTTTCTTAAACGCGGAATCAGGATTGACCAGTTTGCATCCTTAGCAAAGACCGTTTTGAAAAGATTCAGAGCTTCGTCAGTTTTTCCTTTATTGACAAGTGAAACAGCATGCCAGAATTTCATCTCTATATCATCGGGAAGCATTTTTTCAGCAAGACCATATTCTTTCTCTGCTAAAGTCAGATCATTTTTTTCAACAGCAAGATCTCCGAGATTTGAATGTTCATAAGCGCGATAGAGATTTAAAAGTCTTTTCAATTCTTCAATTGGTTGAGTGTGATCTTCAACACGAAGATCAATTGGTTTGTCTTCCCAAATATTACCTGTAGCAACCGGATTAACAATTAAGATCGAAGCGCTTTGCATTCCTCTGATATCACCGCCTTCTTTTTGTGCTGCTTCAAGCGCTGCTATCATACGTTCTGCAAGAGGACCATGTGTTTCTTTAAAAGCCTTTACCATAGCCGGGCAGACCGTTTCGTTTAACATTAAATTTGCTTGTACAGAAAAATTCTTTTCAGCAATATTTCCTGCAGCTTGAATACATTTTTTTCCGGTATAAGATGCTGTTCTTCCCTGCATGTCCAAAACAGCAACTTGCCGGACATCTCTTGCAGAATCAGAAGCTGTGAGAATTTTTATTACTTCTGCAGGCAACTTTCCGGACTTGAGCAATTTCAATCCATCAGGACCGTAGGCTCGGTTTACAAATGATTGAGTTGCAACTACGCCAATTCCAGCTTCGCCCCATCCGACAATTGAGCCGACTGAAAAGGCGTGTGATTGTACTGCAATTCCCATTTCACCTGTAATCGAATCTCGTGCAACGATTGAATAAGTGCTTGCGAGCGGATCAGAATATGGAGATTGTGCACTGATTGTAATTTGAGTCAATAAGAGCAGAGCTAGCAAATAAGTTTTATTTATCATTTTGGAAGAATTAAAATGAACTGTAATATAAGTAGCTTAAAAGTAAGGATTACATTTGTCTTATGAAAACTGTTTCTCTTTACTTAATGATTGCATTATATTTTTTCGCAGGAATAAATCATTTTGTAAATCCCGGGATGTACATTTCAATTATGCCGCACTGGCTTCCATGGCATGAAGAATTAGTTTTGGTAAGTGGTATTTTGGAAATATTATTCGCACTCTTATTGGTATTTCCTTCTACAAGACAAACAGGAGGATGGTGTATTATTTTACTCCTTGTATTTGTTTTCCCAGCAAATGTTCAAATGATGTTGAATTATATAAATGAAAACAATACTAATCTGTGGATTGCAGTAATCAGACTTCCACTACAGATTTTATTGATTTTCTGGGCTTATAGTTTTACAAGACCTGTTAAAAAGTAAATTGATGTAATTCGATTTTTATTTTTCGATCTATAACTTTAATTAAGTTACAACCGGATTGCCCAACGTAATTTCGCGGAACGCGCTCGCGGATTTGAAGCGCTTTCTTCAACAGAGGGTCGAATCGGATCAGGAGCAACTTCAGAATAAACTCCTGCGCGAAATAATGATTGAAAAGATTTTTTGACTCTACGATCTTCACCGGAATGAAACGATAGAATGGCAACACGCCCGCCCGGTGCAAGTACATAGGGAAGTTTTTCAAGAAAAGTATCTAACACTCCAAACTCATCATTGATAGCTATTCGCAAAGCCTGAAATGTACGTTGACAAGATTTCTTGATTTCTTCTTTCTTTATATTTTCCGGTAAAAAATCTAAAGCTTCCTGAATGATCTGCTTTAATTGAGTTGTTGTCGAAATTTTAATTCCTTTTGAAACTTTAGAAACAATTGCTTTAGCAATTGGAATATAATGTGGCTCATCTGAATTGACAAGAAGTAATTCTTCCAATTCATCTCTCTGAATATTTTTCAAAAAGTCGGATGCAGGAACTCCATTTTTTGGATTAAGCCGAAGATCAAGAGGTCCTTCTACTTTAAATGAAAAACCTCTGTCCGGATTATCAATTTGCATAGAGGATACACCCAGATCAGCAAGAACAAAATTCAATAGTCCTGATTCATAAGTTATCTGATCAATGCTTGAAAAGTTCATGATATGAAAACTTACCACTTCAGGACCAAAACCTTTTGTGAGCAATCTCTCTTTGGTGCGCGGAAGTTCAAGTGGATCTGCATCGAGAGCATATAAATGTCCGCCGGGAATCAATCTCTTAATCATTTCCTGAGCATGTCCACCGTAACCGAGTGTAGCATCGAGTCCAATTTGTCCCGGAACGATATTCAGAAATTCCATGATCTCATCCACACAAATTGAACGATGCATTCCTGCAGGAGTCCGGCCTTGTTGCATGACCTTGTCAACATCTTCCGAATAAATTTCAGGTTGTAATTCTTTATATTTTTCTTTAAAAGCTTTCGGATGTGTTCCTTTATATCTTACCCGACGAACATGCTTTGGTTCCTGATCTTCCATAGTGTAAAACTAGCTATTTGAAATTGGAATGCCAAGGGAATCATTGTTTAATCAATTTCCTGATAGCAGTCTGACCTTCAGGAGTGAAAACCTTGAGAATGTAAATTCCATTTGGTAATGATGATATATCCTGATCTTTCAAAGAAGTATTTATAGGAAGAGAAATTATTCTTTTCCCCTGAACAGAGAGAATTTCAAAATGACTAATCTTGAAATCGCACTTTATCGAAATGTGACCGGATGTTGTAGGATTCGGCGAAATGGAAAAGTTTATTTCGTTTAGCAGAGTACTTACTCCTGTTGCGACTTGAGGAGCGATATGGCTGTAATAAATATCTTGTTCACCATTCAAGGTATTGACCCAGGCAAGATGCGCACCCGTATTATCAGAGATCATATGGAAATAATCGCCCATCTTATCCTGATTTGGATAACCAACATGTGGATCAAATGAGTCAGATAATTTTTCATCAATCGACCATGTCGTACCCTGATCATTGGAATATGAATAATAAAGAGCTGATGAGTCGGACCCCGGATTATCACGTGTATCAAGCCAGATAACATCAATTCTTCCATTCGGAGCTACGGAAAGTGTACCAAGCCACTGAGTATTTGTTGTTAATGTATCGTCGTTTAATTTGACAGGAGAGCTCCATGTCAAAGCGCCATCACTACTCTTTGCAAACATTACATCACCCGGATCAAAATTTGAAGTCCGCATCATTGTGGCAAGTAAATATATATTATCCTGTCCGACACCATTTGACCGATCAACATCTATGTTTCCTTGCCCGATTAAACCAACAGGATTAATTCCACCGGATTGAATTATGCCATCCATAAAAACAACTACCACTGGATTCCATGTAATCAATGAACCCGGTACTTGAGCGTTTGTTGATTTGGCAATTGCAATTCCGGCATTGTTGACTATATCCTGACCGCAGATATACACTTCACCGGAATTTCCAACTATCATTGTACCTAATTGTGGCTGATTCAAAACTTCCGTGCAATTTTCGAAACTTGTTCCGGCAGTTGTTGATCTTGTAAAAGATCCGGGTGCACATGAACTTGAAAATTGTGACCATGTAGAATAAATATTTCCGTTTCCCGGACCGGAAGTTTTGTCAATGATCATCCATTCTTTATCGCCACCACCGGCGTCTACTCCGGTATCCCATGTTACACCACCATCAGTACTTTTAAAAATCTTGCAGAGAAATGTATTTGCACTGTCTATCGTAAGACTGTTATAATAAAAGTTGCCTGATAGATCGCAGTCTAAAACCGGATCAGAACGAAATACTCCCGGCTCAATAGAACCGGGAAACGTCCACGTCAGACCGGCATCGGAAGAATAAGCCCAACCGGCTTGTCTGAAATTGCTTGTTACATTATCAAACTGTCGCCATCCTATAACTATCTGGTTTGGATTGATTGGATTGATTGCAATACTAGGTTCGTTTGCTGCATCACCAACAATATTTAATCCGGCGTTATTTACATTAACTTGATAGGTTGTAATACTACTTGACGACGAACTACGGTTTTTTATTTTGAATAATCCCTTTGGTGGAGATGTTTTCATTCTATTGAATTCATTAGGAATGTACGAATCGCCGGATTTTTCCAAGGGTTCTTTATTTTTTTCCTGTGCTTGTACATTTGATGAAAAAATAATTGTAAGAAGAAAAAATGATAGGATCAGATTTTTCATATTATTTGTCTTATTTGAAATTTAAGTAAACAGCCGATAGAATAAAATGATAAGTGCAATTCCAACTATACTTGTGTAAATTGGCTTGTTATATTTTGCAAGCCAATTCGGAAGATAGATATCGAAATTAGCTTTATCGGAATCAGAATATTTTTTTGCAGCAATTGTAACCGGACAAACATTTTTAAATATTAATAATGTCAAACCTTCCAGTGTGATCAAAAAGATACATACCCAAACCCATCGATCAATTTTATTGACAATAACAGCATAAAGTAAATAAAAAATAACGATATTGAAAAAAATCCATATTAATGTATGCAGGATTTTTATTGATATTAATTTGATTTCCCTGTTCATTACTTCAGCTTTTTTATTCTGAGGAAAAATTGAAACCGGTTTCTTTGTACAGAACTAATTTAGCATTGCACAAGACCGTAAAATTTAATGTAAATATAATCAGGTTGTTTATTTATTTATCTTGTAAGGCAAAATATAGTCCTATGAAAAAATCTGCTCTTAATTTGTTTTTTATTCTGATTTCCATTTGTGTTTCAGGACAGAATTCCAGAAAAGTCTTGTTTATTGGAATCGACGGTTGCAGAGCCGATGCATTGACAACATCAGCTACACCGGCAATAGATAATCTTCTGATCAATTCAATCTATAGCCTAAACGGTTTGTGTGCATATAAAACATGGAGTGGAAACGGCTGGAGCAGTATGCTTACAGGAGTGTGGCACACAAAGCATGGAGTTACTGATAATACATTTGCCGGCTCGAACTATATAAATTATCCTGATTTTATTTCGCGACTTGAGACATTTGATTCCACTTTGCGCACGGTGACATCAGTGCACTGGGCTCCAATCAATGATGTAATAATTCAGAATGCTGATAGCGAAAGAACTTATGCTACAGATCTTGAAGTTAAGAATGGAGCAGTGGATGCCCTGACTAACGATGATCCCGATCTTCTCTTTGTTGCTTTTGATGATGTGGATCACGCCGGACACACTTACGGATTTTCGCCGCTTGTTCCCCAGTATATTCAGGCAATAGAAATTACTGAAGGCTATGTTGCAGAAATTATTACTGCTCTTCACAACAGGCCCAATTATGCAAATGAAGAATGGCTGGTAGTTCTGACTACTGATCATGGTGGAAATATCGCAGGACATGGTGGTGGGACTTTGGAAGAGAGAACAATTTTTACAATTTATTCAAGTCCGGATTTTGTTCAGCAGGAATTAAACAGAACTGAAATTGCAGTAACCGACACTTTCAATGAAGCACATTTTAATACAATGACTTATGCTCAGCCCGTTGATCAGACTCCGTTTCTCTTTGGCGCAACACAGGATTTTACAATTGAATTTTGGATTAAAGCAGATCTTTTTACTGACGATCCTGCATTCATCAGTAATAAGGACTGGAATAGTGGATTAAACCCGGGTTTTGTGATCTCTGCACAAGCAGGCCAATATTGGAAAGTGAATATTGGTGATGGTGTCGATAGACTCGATATACAGGGTGGAACATTGTTACCCGGAGAATGGCATCATCTTGCAGTAAGTTTTGATCGTGATGGATTGATGACTGCCTATGAAGATGGAATAGTAGTAAGCTTCGATAAGATGCAAAATATTGGTAACATAAATTCGGGATTGCCACTTGTTATCAATCAGGATGGAACTACAACGTATGCGTTTAATTTCAATGGTAGTTATAAGGATATTCGGATCTGGAATGAAGCTTTGCCGGGCAATACAATTTTAAATTGGGCTAATATTCCTGTAACTGCTTTGCATCCTAATTATAGTCAGTTGCTTGCTAACTGGAGATGCGAAGATAATTCGGGAAGTGTACTTAATGATGAAAGTGTAAATAATAATGATTGCAATGTAACAGGACCGATCACATGGAATGCAAATCAATCAAATACTTTTTCTGTTTATGATTATTCAACAACAACAAGAGAACCGGACAATGCTGTAACTGTGCTGACATGGATGTGTGTACCGATTCAGCCTTCATGGGATTTGGACGGAACGTCACGTGTTATACCTTGCTCTAATGTTGCTGTCGGTGAAACCGATAATTCGTTAGAGATGGAAATTTCCCCAAACCCTGTGAATGATTTTTTAACTGTAAAGTTTGGAGATCTGCGTTCTGAAAAAAGGAATCTGAAAATTTATGACTCTACCGGGAGACTTGTATACATTCAAGATAAAATATCCGAACGTGATGAAATGGAAATTTCTGCACTCAGATTTAATTCCGGAATTTACATATTGAAAGTAAGTAGTGAAAGCATTGTTTCAACTCTAACGTTTGTTGTTCAATAGGCAAAATAAAAACCTAGATTAAAAAATCTGCGCCAAATCTGTGAGAGCTACGGGAAAAAATTAAGCGTGATTTTTTCTCCCGCAGATCTCGCAGATCTCGCAGAAAATCCGCAGAGATCTCTGCGAGATCGAAATTGATGTTTCAATTTCTAACAACTAACTGCTTTAACGAAATATCTGTCTAAATTTTAATTCAATTCCGCAGGAATTTCTGCGGATTTTCTGCGAAATCTGCGAGATCTGCGGGAAAAATTAAGCGTGATTTTTTCTCCCGCAGATCCCGCAGAT
>ERZ795061.2705-NODE-2705-length-15964-cov-4.363631_pt1 | contig 15964 bp, 18 predicted proteins | sample MGYA00375145_ERZ795061 | MGnify/ENA primary metagenome ERZ795061 (study PRJEB30190, sample SAMN05720144) | anaerobic digester metagenome | isolation source: active sludge of municipal wastewater-treating anaerobic digesters | place: USA | collected 2014-12-22 ... | reverse complement strand
AATAGATTCAAGCTTATCCAGCCTCTTAACATAGGTCTCCAAAGTTTCCCTGCGGGCACCCGGGCGCGATGCGCTGATAGCATCAGCCGCAACAGCCAGGACCGCATAAAAACTCTTTGGTTCTGATTCTTCATGATGCGCTTCAATCGCAGAAACTACCGTATCGGATTCGTTGAATTTTTTAGCTAAAGCGGCCCCGATCTTGGCGTGCGTGCCTTCAACCTGGTGGTCAACGGCCTTTCCGATATCATGTAAAAGTCCTATGCGCCGGGCAAGCTTAAAATCAAGCCCCAACTCAGACGCCATAGCTCCCAGCAAAAACGCCACTTCCTTTGAATGCTGTTGGGCGTTCTGGCCGAAACTGGTGCGGTATTTTAAACGGCCCAAAAGCCTTACAATCTCCGGGTGCAAACCGCTTACACCCACTTCAAATACTACGCGTTCGCCTTCTTCTTTTATCTTTTCATCCATTTCTTTTTTTGTTTTTTCAACAAGCTCTTCAATCCTCCCGGGGTGGATCCTGCCGTCGGAAATAAGCTTTTCCAGGCTCAGGCGGGCAATCTCCCTGCGCACCGGGTCAAAACACGACAAAGTCACTGCTTCAGGCGTATCATCAATAATAACATCAACGCCGGTAGCCATTTCCAAGGCGCGGATGTTCCTGCCTTCGCGCCCGATGACCCTTCCCTTCATCTCATCGCTGGGCAGATTGACCACGCTGACAGTAGATTCTACTGTATGCTCAACTGCGCACTTTTGGATAGCCACTGAAAGTATCTCTTGCGCCTTTTTCTCCGCCAGGGAACGCAGCTCTTCTTCCTGTTTTTTAATAAAAACCGCTTTTTCGTTATTCAGTTCTTCATTTAAACGGCTTAGCAATATCCGCTTGGCCTCTTCCGCCGAAAGCGATGATATCTTCTGCAGCCTTTCTTTTTCCTCGGCGATAAGGCTGTTCAACTGCGCATCCTTAGCCTTAATATTGTCCTCCTGCTTCTTGATATTTTCCTGGCGCTGTTCAATTTCTTTTTCTTTATTTTCCAAAAACTCTACCCTGCGGTCAATATTCTCTTCCTTTTGGGCAAGCCGTTTCTCAATATTTGCTGTTTCCTGGCGCCGGTCCTGTGTTTCACGGTCAAAATCATGGCGCATTTTGTATAAAAGGTCTTTTGCTTCCAGCTCCATTTCGCGGCGCTTATCCTGCGCCTCTTTTTTGGCCTGCTCTAATATATGCTTTGCCATTGTCTCGGCATCCTGCAGTTTCTTTTCAGCTACATATTTTCTGATAAAGTAACCTGCGGGAAGCGCAATGACGGCAATGCCGATAATAATGATCATGTTCGTCATTTCCAATCAACCTCCTATCTTGTTATGGCGTACGCAGTAAATGCGTTGCCGATGAGAAAAATAATTTTGAAATTTAAATACTAAGCAAAGAGGACTTTTTTGACGCTTACATCGTGGGAACAGACGGGGACACAAGGCAGTACTTGAAAGTCAAATGCCACGCCGATAACAGGAGTTTTATAGGCCAGCTTTGAAAGCATGCGGTCATAAAAACCTTTACCGCGGCCTAAACGGTTACCTTTCTTATCAAACGCGACTCCGGGCACAAGAACCAGGTCCAACTGGCTTAACCTGAAGCATATTTTATTCACCGGCTCTTTTACCCCGTAAGGGCCTTTTTTCAGATGTGCGCCTTCCTCAAGAAGGCATGGCCCCATAAGTCTATTATTTTTATCACAAACTGGCACTGTAACTTTCTTTCCTAATTTTATGGCAACTTTAATCATCTCGGTTGTGTCGACCTCTGCGCCAAATGCAATGTAAAACATCACTGTCTTTGCTCTTTTAAACTCTTTTAGCCTGAAAAGCTTATTGCTTATGGCTTTGCTCTTTTGCTTTCTATCTTCCTCCCTTTGTGTTAATAGCTTAAGAAGAATTTTACTACGGATCCTGGCCTTTGTCAACTTCAGCCCGGGAAGCGGCCTGTTATTATAAATATTAGTCATGCCCGTGCGTATCCGGCTTTGGCTCAAAGGCGCTGGGATCTTTGCCTGTTTTACGATAATAATCAGCCAGGGCGCTTCTTAGCGCCTGCTCTGCCAGCACTGAACAGTGCATCTTAATCGGCGGCAGACCGCCAAGGGCCTCAGCCACAGCCTTGTTGCTGATCTTCAGCGCTTCGTCTATAGTCTTGCCTTTGACCATCTCGGTTACCATAGAGCTTGTCGATATTGCGGCGCCGCAGCCAAAAGTTTTGAACTTTACGTCAACAATTATCCCGTCTTTGACCTTAATAAACATCTTCATTATGTCGCCGCACACGGGATTTCCGACGGTACCAACTCCGTCGGCATCAGGCATATCGCCTACATTCCTGGGATGCAGGAAATGATCCATTACTTGTTCTGAATACGGCAGGTTTTCAGCCATGTTATGCGCCCAGCATTAATTTGTGCGGCTTGGTTGTTTTTTTAAAATCCTTAGGTGGAAGAATTTTACGGAATCCTGCTAAATTTTTTTTCTTCTCCATTTCTTTATAAATAAGCACCCATGCGCAGTCGCGCTCTTTATCCACTTCGCATTTACCTTTATCCATACCGCCACACGGCCCGTTAAGCAGGCCTTTGGGGCAAAGAGTCACCGGACAGATCCCAGCAGTCAAATCTAACAAACAATCTCCGCACATAGAACATTTTTCGCAAAAATTGCCCTTTGCGTCGACAGTCCCGCCGAAAAGAGTATCTAAAGCCGGCAAAATTATTTTGCCGCTGCGTTCATTTTCTTTGACTGACTGAACTCCTAAACCGCAGGCAAACACTAAAACAGCATCCGCCTCATGCAAAACCTTAATATTTTTAGCTAATTCGGTTTTAATCTGGGCTGCTACGCAAGGGGCAGAAGGAATGCAGGAGCCAACCACGGTTTTATTGTTTTTTTCCAGCTCGAGTTTAGCAGCTTTTAACTCTTCTACGCCGCCAGTCTTGCAAGTTGTCGAGCATTCGCCGCAGCCGACTAAAAAAACCTTATTTATGCCTTTTAAGCTTTCCAGTATATCCTGAAAAGGCTTTTGTTTTGTAATAATCATGGCTCTCTACCTTCAAGGCTAATTTTAGCATATTATCAGGAATAACTCAATTACAATTAAGCCTTGCGAAGTTTATCCAGCCGCTGCTTAATCTTAGCCTCGTGGCCCATTTCAGTGGGCTCATAATACCTGACTGGCTCGCCGGTGTATTTTTGTTTAACAAAATGGCCTTCGTAGTCATGGGCGTATTTGTAAGCCTTTGCCCTGCCTGACTTTTCAGCGCTCTTATAATTTGCATCCTTTAAATGGTCCGGCACTTCCTGCACCCGGTTATTTTCAACATCATCCAAAGCTTTTTCTACTGCTAAATAACTTGCGTTTGATTTGGGAGCACTTGCCACATAAACCACTGCCTGTGCCAAGGGGATTCTGGCTTCAGGCATGCCAACAAGTTCGCAAACCTGAAATGCCGCATTAGCCAGTACCAGGGCCAGTGGATCAGCATTACCCACGTCTTCGCTGGCGCAGATACATACGCGGCGCGCGATAAAACGGGGGTCTTCACCGGCATAAAGCATTTTAGCCAGCCAGTAAAGCGCAGCGTCCGGGTCAGAACCACGCATTGACTTTATAAACGCGCTGGCAGTGTCATAATGGGCATCCTCTTTATTATCATAAACAACAGGTTTCTTCTGGATTGATTCCGAAGCTGTTTCCAGGCTGAAATTAACCACCCCATCTTTGTTCTTCGGCGTTGTCAAAGCGCCGACTTCCAAAGCGTTGAGCGCTCTGCGCGCGTCCCCTTCGCAGGTCTTGGCTAAAAATTCCAAAGCCTGTTTTTCCATCTTGATTTTTAAGTTCCCCAGCCCGCGGGTTTTATCTTTAAGCGCTGAAGTCAATATCTTTGCAATATCTTCTTGAGTAAGCGATTTTAATTCACAGACCATTGAGCGGGAAACCAGGGGGGCTACCAGATAAAAATACGGATTATGCACTGTAGCCCCTATAATCACGGGATTACCCTCTTCTATGTCCGGCAAAAGCACATCCTGCTGGCTCTTGTTAAAACGATGAATTTCGTCAATAAAAAGAATGGTTTTTCTATTAGTGGAAATTCTTTTGATTTTTGCCTGCGCAATTATTTTACGCAGCTCTTCCACGTTGGAGGTAGTAGCGTTGATTGAAACAAAGTGGGATTTAGTAACGCTGGAAATACACCAAGCCAAAGAAGTCTTGCCTGTGCCCGGAGGCCCGTAAAGAATAAGCGAATTTAACCTGTCAGCTTCAATTGCCCGGCGCAGGAGTTTGCCCTCCCCGATGATCTCGTCCTGGCCAATGTAGTCATTTAACGACAAAGGCCGCATGCGCACAGCCAAAGGAAAATCTTTAGACTTAATACTCTCTGCGGGATTAAAAAGATCCATATGTAAGAGGGAAGAAGCCCCCGCATGTGCCGTCAAGTACGATTCGCTGAACCATTAGGTTACAGGTGGAAGCCGCTGAAAAAGGCCAAAGCCAGTTTCAAGTTGAAGCTTCCATTGCATTTTTGTTGGTTCAAAAATTATCAAATACTCAACGAACACCGCAGGGAATTATTTATCTTAATTTGGCTTCGAATTTTGCCTCTAAAAGAGCGACTATTTTTTCATGTAAAGGCGCGACTTCCGTCTCCAACAGAGTGCGCTCAAGGCTGCGATATACGCAAGAAATAGTAATACCGATGAAACCGCCCGGGATCTGTTTTCCTTTATAAAAATCAACTATTTTTACTGATTCCAGGGCCGGGCCGGCTTGCGTTTTAATTCCGGCGATAACCTCATCCAGAGAAACATCCTGCTTTAATAAAACACTGATATCGCGGGCTATCGCCGGATACGCCGGCAGTTCTTTAAAACTCTTTTTGTTTACGGTAAATGGCATAGCCTTATCTAACCGGATTTCCGCTATACAGACCTGGCGGTTTTTTATATCCAAACGCTCTAAAAGCCGCTTCGGCAAAATCACCACCCTGCCGATTTCCTCATTTTTAATAAATACTTTGATGACCGAGGAATTATCCGGGGCTTCCGAAAATCTGGGAAGCGGAAATTTTAATTTTTCAAAAAGCGCGCTGATAACACCTTTGGCATGCAGAAAGCCGGCACTGTCTTTTGTTGAACCGTGCTCAAAAAACAGGGAGCGGCTGCCGCAAAAAGCCAAACCCAACGCAGGGGCCTCCACAGGCATATCTTTACCTGCCTGCCAGCAATAAATATCCGCTGTTTCAAAAATATTGATATACTCCTGCTTACGATTCAGATTAAAAGCTATTCTTGACGCCAGGCTGGGGATCAGGCTCGGCCTTAACACCCCCTGATCGCGGCTTAATGGATTAAGTATCTCTACGGTTTCGTTATCCGGATTAAGATTAAAATCTGCCAGCAGGGCTTTATCTACCATACTATAGGTTACTACTTCGTTTAAGCCCAAACATACCAGCGTGTTTTTAACCGAGGCTATCAGGTCTCTGGAAGAATGCCCTGTCAGCTGCGGCTTGATTGACGGCAGGGTAACAGGAATCCTGTCATATCCGTATACCCGGGATATCTCTTCAACAACATCTTCACAAATAGCAACATCCGGCCTAAATGCAGGCACTGTGACAATAAAACTATTTTTCGTTTTAGCTTTAACTTTAAAACCCAAAGCGCTTAAGCCGGATTTTATTAAAGCCGGTTTGACATTCACGCCTAAAATTTTATTTACCTGCTCATTGTTAACATTAATACTTCTGAATTTTGATGTTATTTTTCCTTGCTGTTTAGCTAAAGTCAATTCCCCCGCGGATAAATCCAAAATAAGCCCGCAGGCGCGATGAGAAGCGCTGATAGCTGCTTCCTGCGGCACGCCTCTTTCAAAACGGTAAGAAGATTCGCTGTTTAAGCCGATTTGCCGGCGGCTGCGCCGGATAACCACCGGATTAAACACCGCGGCCTCCAGCAGGATATTCTTAGTATTGAAATTGACTTCGCTTTCTTTGCCTCCCATAACCCCGGCAATGGCTATTGGTTTTGTCTTATCGGCAATAACTAAAATTCCGGGGTTTAGATTATATATTTTCTCGTCTATAGCTGCGATTTTTTCGCCGGGCCTGGCACGCCTCATATAGATTTGCGGGCCGGATAATTTATCCAAGTCAAATGCATGCAACGGCTCACCGGTTTCAAACAAAACATAATTGGTTATATCAACAATGTTGTTGACGCTACGCACGCCCACCAGCTCCAACCGCTTCCTCATCCAATCCGGAGAAGCCTCGACTTTTACGCCGCGGATGATCTTTGCTGTATATAGAGGGCAATCTTTGGGGTCTTCTATCTGAATCGACAGGCTACCCGAAGATTTTCCGCGTGGGCTTGTGGCCTTGGGGACTTTTGGCTCTTTCATTTTTGCGCCGGTAATTGCCGCTACTTCTCTTGCTAAGCCAATGACGCTCAGCCAATCCGCACGGTTAGAAGTAATTTCTATCTCAAAAACATAATCGCCGTACTTTTCTTCAATGGCCGACACCTCTATCCCGGCCATAGTCAGCTTATCAGCTAACGCCTGCGGCGATAGTTTTATATCCACAAAATCTTTTAACCAATTAAAAGTAACTTTCATTGTTTTAAAACTGCTTTAAAAACCTTAAATCATTCTCAAAGAATAACCTGATATCGTTTATCCCGTATTTAAGCATGGCAATCCGCTCCACGCCCATGCCAAAGGCAAACCCGGTGTAAGTTTTGGCATTAATTCCTACGTGTTTAAAAACATTGGGGTGGATCATGCCGCAGCCTAATACTTCCAGCCAGCCTTTTCTGCCGCAAACAGAACAGCCTTTGCCTTGGCATATAATACATGAAATATCCACCTCAGCCGAAGGCTCGGTAAAAGGAAAAAAATGCGGCCTAAAACGCATTTTGATATTTTCGCCGAATATGCCTTTGGCAAAAACCTCCAAAATGCCTTTCAGGTCGGAAAACTTTATTCCTTTATCAACCAAAAAACCTTCCACCTGATGAAACATGAACGAGTGGCTGGCATCTACGGCATCCGGGCGGTACACCCTGCCCGGGACCACTATTGACAAAGGAGGCTTGCGCGACTTCATTGCCCTTACCTGCACCGGCGATGTATGGCTGCGCAATAGATATTTTGTTGCCGGTTTTAGGTTATCGGTTTTAGGTTTTAGGTAAAAAGTGTCAAACGTATCGCGGGAAGGATGTTCCAGAGGGATGTTCAGCCCGGTGAAGTTATTATATTCAGTCTCTATCTCCGGGCCTTCAACTACAATAAAACCCATACGCGTAAACAACGCGCATATCTCGTCGATGACCTGAGTAATAGGATGCAACCTGCCTAATTCCTGCGCAATGCCGGGCAGGCCTAAGTCTATGCGATTAATGCTTGAGCCGCTGTCTTTAGCGGCTACGGTTTTGGCTTTTTCTTCAACTAAAACTGTAAGCGCTTTTTTCAAAATATTGAGCTTCCGGCCGAATTCTGCGCGCTCTTCCTGGGAAAGAGTGGGAATTATTGCGGATGCCCGGGCTAAAAGACCTTTTCTGCCCAGGTATTTTAAACGGAATTCTTCCAGGCCTTGAGGCGTAGAAATAGTTACAGCCTCAGACTCAGCTTGAATCCGGATGCTTTCAAAATCATTTGCTTGCATGTCGAACTTTTGCGGATAATTACAGCTGAACTTTTAAGACTTTTTGCCTTTAACCAGCTCTGCTAATTTTTCAAAAGCCTTAACATCATTGATCGCCAGGTTTGACAGCATCTTCCTGTCAATCTCAATTTTGGCTTTCTTAAGTCCGGACATGAATTTGCTGTAGGTCAGCCCTTCTTTTCTGCATGCGGCATTTATGCGCGCTATCCAGAGAGCGCGAAACTCTCTTTTTCTATTTTTTCTGTCGCGATAGGCATAAACCATCGCATGCATAAGGGCGCGGCGGGCCTGCTGGAATTGTTTACTGCGGTCCCCCCAGAAACCCTTGGCAGCCTTAAGTATCTTTTTATGTCTTTTGCGTTTAGCAACACTGTGTGCAATTCTTGGCATAGTTTTACTCCTTGATTTTATTTCGGCTTAACCGTAAGGCAAGAGATGCTTGAGATATTTAGCGCTCTGGCCGCGTTTACCGATTGTTTTACCGCGTCTTAGTTTTCTCAGCCTTTTTGGGCTTTTCCCGGTCAAAAGATGGCCTTTATCGCCACCGTAATATTTAAGCTTTTTGTTTTTTGTAAATTTAAACCTTTTTGCAACGCCTTTACGTGTTTTTAACATTTTTTCCTCGTTTTTTATTTGGGAATCAGGACCATGGACATAATTCTGCCCTCCAGGCCCGGCTCCTTTTCTATTTTACCATCACTCTGGGTATCAATAATAAATTTATCCAGGATCTTGCGGCCGATATCCAAATGCTCCATCTGCCTGCCGCGAAAAAACATGGTAACTTTTACTTTATCTTTTCTTTTTAAGAATTCCAGCGCATGCCTGACTTTAGTCGCTACATCATGCTGGTCAATATTGGGCTTGAGGCGGATCTCTTTGATCTTAACCTGCTTCTGATGCTTTTTAGCCTCGCGCTCTTTTTTTTCCTGGTCATATTTAAATTTGGTAAAATCTATTATGCGGCACACCGGAGGGCTGGCTGATGCGGCTACTTCAACCAGATCCAATTCCGCCTGGGCAGCTGCCTCAAGCGCTTTATGAATTGTCATCACGCCCATTTGAGAACCGTCCGGGCCGACCACCCTTACCTCTGGTACGCGGATTCTGTCATTAATGCGAACGTACTTTTTTATGATGCACCTCCTATTGTTAAATTATTCTCTATTGGCGGCTTCTGATTTAATTTTTTCAATAAATTCAGCTAGAGCCATTCCACCCTGATCGCCAACATTTCTTTTTCTTACCGAAACCTTCTGCTCTTTGGCCTCTCTGGCTCCGATAACCAGTATGTAGGGAGTCCTGTCAACTTCCCATTCTCTGATTCTCTTTTGCAAAGTCTCATTGCGGCTGTCAATCTTGGCCCGCATACCTGCTTCTTCTAATTTTTCTTTAACTTCTTTGGCATAAAGTTCAACATCAGCCTTGAGCGGTATCACAACCGCCTGCACCGGCGACAGCCATAACGGCAAAGCCCCGGCATAATGTTCTAAAAGCGCGCCGATAAACCTCTCCAAGCTGCCTAAAAGCACGCGATGCAGCATGATCGGCTGTTTGGCTTTTCCGTCGCTATCAATATACTCCAAATCAAAGCGCTTGGGAAGGGCAAAATCGCACTGCACCGTTGCGCACTGCCACTTCCTGTTCAAGGCGTCTTTAAGCTTAATGTCTATTTTCGGCCCGTAAAATGCGCCGTCCCCTTCATTCACCTCGTAGCTCAAGCCTTTTTCTTTTAACGACTCTTCTAAAGCGCTGGTAGCTGACTTCCAGTCTTCTTCCGAGCCGATAAACTTCTGCGGACGGGTGCTTAATTCTATGCTCACATCATTAAAACCAAAAACTTTCATGGTATCAAAAACAAAATCTATCACTGCCTTTATTTCGGCCTTTAATTGTTCCGGCAGGCAAAAAATATGCGCATCATCCTGAGTAAACCCCCGCACGCGCAATAACCCGTGCAAAACCCCGGCTTTTTCATTTCTGTAGACCGTGCCCAATTCAAAATACCTGATCGGCAGGTCCCGATAACTGCGAGTATGGGATTTATAGATCAAAATATGCCCCGGGCAGTTCATCGGCTTGATCACAAATTCTTTATTGTCATTCTTAAAACAGAACATATTTTCTTTATAGTATTCCAAGTGGCCGGATGTCTGCCAAAGCTTAGAATCCATAAAATGCGGAGTAATCACCAGATCATACCCACGTTTTAAATGCTCTTTTTTTTCGTAGTCTTCAATCAAGGTGCGCAGCAACGCCCCCTTGGGATGATAAAAAACAACGCCTGCCCCTGCGCTTTCATGATAAATGTCAAAGAACCCTAAAGCTGAACCGATTTTTCTATGGTCGCGCTTTTTTGCCTCTTCTATGTTTTGCAAATAAGTATCCAGCTCTTTTTGGGTTTCAAAACAAGTGCCGTAAATCCTCTGCAGCATGGGGTTGGTTTCAATCCCGTGCCAGTAAGCTCCGGCAATTGATAAAAGCTTAAAGGCTTTTATTTCGCCTGTTGATTTTATATGCGGGCCGCGGCAAAGATCAACAAAATTGTTTCCGGTTTTATAGACTGATACTGTCTCATCGGGCAGGCTATTGATCAGGTCAAGCTTATAATCTTCTTTCAGCTTTTTAAATAATTCCAGCGCGCCTTTTTTTGGCATTTCCTGCCTGATAAAAGGCTCATCCTTAGCAATTATCTCCTGCATCTTTTTCTCAATATTGGCTAAATCGCCGTCGGTAAACGGATCTTTTTTATCAAAATCATAATAAAAACCGTCTTCAATAGAAGGCCCGATGCCCAGTTTAGCCTCCGGCCAAAGCTCTTTTACCGCCTGAGCCATGATATGTGAACAAGAATGTCTTAAAATATTTATATCCATAACGCGCCTTGTATTACTTTGTTGTACAAAAAAGTGGGCAGCACAGGACTTGAACCTGTGACCCCATCCATGTCAAGGATGTACTCTAACCAACTGAGCTAGCTGCCCGATATTTATCTTGTCAATATAAATTAACCCGCGCCGTAGGCGCGTCCGCCTGCGGCGGAAACTGAGCTATGAGCCCGTTATCTACGTGGGCAAGGAGGGAGTTGAACCCTCACGGCCTTGCGGCCAAAGGATTTTAAGTCCTTCGTGTATGCCATTCCACCACTTGCCCTAAAAAATTTCCTTAACGATTGAGTACGATTTTCTTTTTGCTTGTCGCTTGTGTTGTGCACTCCGCTCGCTATGCCGCTTGTCGCGGCATTACGCTCGCTTGAGTGCGACTTTCTTTTTGCTTGTCGCAAAAAGAAAGTCGAGGCGCGGAGCGGATTTGAACCGCTGAATAGTGGTTTTGCAGACCACTGCCTTACCACTTGGCTACCGCGCCAAATCTATATCAACTTCTTGGCTTCTTTTACGATATTTTCTACTTCGGCTAAGCAGCCAATACCTATCTGGCCGCAGGCAAGCTCTCCCTTGCGCGGCTCAACAAATTTATATCCTGCATTTTTTAGCTTCTTTATATTTTCCTGCACAAATTTATTTTTATACATCCCTTCATTCATTGCCGGGCAGACTAAAACCGGGGCCTTTGTGGCACAAACCATACAACTCAAAAGGTCATCGCATATCCCGCCTGCGATTTTTCCTATAATGTTCGCGGTTGCCGGAGCGAGCAATACTAAATCCGCCTTTTCTGCCAGAGAAATATGCTCAATGCCCCAATTATCCGCCGGCTCAAACATGCCGCAATAGACTTTATTTGCGCTTAAAGACTGGAAAACAACTCTACTCATCAGATTTTGCGCTTCGGGTGTCATTACCACAGTTACAGAAAATCCGTCTTTCTTGAGCCTACGCAAAATATCGCAGGCCTTATAAATGGCAATGCTGGCAGTTACGCCCAAAATTATGTTTTTCGTTTTGGCCATAGGCTTAAATTTACTCTTTTTTCTTGCTTGCGGATTTTACCAAGCCCTTCTCAATTTCAAAAAGAGCTACAGTGGAAGGTTTAATTGAAGTATCAGCCTGTACTAACTTGGGTTTTCCTTCAGCAATTTCCAAGGCCCTCTTAGAAGCAAGCGTGACTAGTTTATAAATGGAATTGTCGCTTTTATCCAACAGCTTCTCAAGTGGTACATATGCCATTCTCACTCCTCCTGTCTGTAATTTTACTTGAGCTCTTTTAAAACGATGTCCCGCAAGCATTTAGAAGCTTGCTTCAAATCCCGATTAACTATTGTGTAATCATAGAGCTTGCGCAAGGAGATTTCTTTTCTGGCTATTTCCAGGCGCTTCCTGATTTCTCCGGGCTTTAACCGGCTTCTTTTCTCAATCCTTAAGCGTAAATCCTGCACCTTCGGCGGCAAAATAAAAATCGTCACCGCATTTAACGGATAGATTTTTTTAATCCGCAGCGCCCCCTTGACATCCAGGCATAATACCGGACTCAAATTCCGGGCCAGATACTTATCCACAAGGCTTTTGGGCGTTCCGTAATAATACCCTAAATACCGTGTCCATTCAAGAATTTTTTTAACCCGGACCAGATGCTTGAACCGGCCTTGGGAAACAAAAAAATAATCCTTGCCCCGCTTTTCTTCCTGCCTTTTCGGCCGCGTGGTAACGGAAACAGACCTAATCAGTTTATTTTTCAGTTTTTTTGATGTAATCAGAATTTCGGCAAGCGTGGTCTTGCCTGAGCCCGAAGGCCCTGAAATGACAAATATGGGAACTTTGGAATTTTGGCTCTTCACTTACTCGATGTTCTGTATTTGTTCGCGGATCTTCTCTATTTCGCTTTTTATATGCACGACCTTGCTTGAAATCTGCGCTTCAAAGGTTTTGGCGCCGGTAGTATTGGCCTCCCGCTGCATTTCCTGGGCAATAAAATCCATCTCTTTGCCTACGCTCCCGGCATATTTGAGTTTCTTGCGCAACGTACCCAAATGGTATTCCAGCCTGTGCAATTCTTCGCTGATATCAGAATTGTTCCGGAACCCTGCACGTTCATCATCGCTGCTTAAAGACGCAAGCTTCTTTTTCAAGGCTTCATTAAATTCTCTTATCACTGCGTCCAGATGTTTTTTAATCTTTTCCAGGCAGGCGCTTAAATAACATTCCAGGGCCTTACCTTCTTTGCCGCGGGAAGCAACCAGCGTATCAACTGCCCTTTTAGCGCAAGGCAGTATATAACGGGAAAGCCTGTCTTTGGACTGCTGTATATCGGAAAATGTCAACACGCCTGGCAGATTAATGACTGTATCCAAACTGATATCACGGGATAGGCCGAATTTATTACTTATTTTCTTCACAGCCTTTAAATAATTCCCTAATAGCCCTTCGTTGACGCAGAGCGTGCGCGCTTCAGACGGGCTGACATTAACAAAACAAATCACTCTGCCCCGGCGGATCCTGGCTTCCACAATTTTTTTTATCTTGTCTTCCAAAAACATAAACCCTTCAGGCAGGCGTATGCTGATATCCAGCGATTTATGGTTTGTGCTGCGCATCTCTACGCTTATTTTACCCAAGGCCCCAGCATCAGCTTGCGCCCCGCCGTAACCGGTCATACTTGTGATCATATTTTCCTTTATGCCCAGCCTTTTACTTTTTTTTCTTTTTCAATAACGTCTTTAACCGGGAACATATCCACAATAATCTCATCCGGATTAAACCAAAGCTGAATCTCCCTTTTTGCCTCTTCTTCGTTTGATGAAACATGTATGACATTCTCATACAGCCCGCTGGTGGTTATCCTGCCGTATGAGCCGCGTATAGAAGTAGCCTCTGCTTCTTCAGGGTTTGTAGCGCCGGCCAAATCGCGGCATTTTTTAATCGCGTCTTTCCCGTGATAAACCAGGGCCATGACTTTTTTGCGGTCATGCATCTCTCCACGGATATAGCTGACAAGTTCCGGAAAAAATTTCTGTTCCTTCAGGTGTTTATAATGCTCCTCGGCAAGGCCTTTGGATACGCGGACCATTTTCGCCGCCACGATTTCCAGCTTGGTCTCTGACAGCCGGGTAAGAATATTCCCGGTCAAAGATTTTTTTAATCCGTCGGGTTTGATCAATATAAGTACTGCCTGATTATTTGAGTTCACTGTCTCTTGGCTCCTTTCAGAATATTAATAATCCTGTCCAGATCTTCTTTGGAATAAAATTCAATATGTATGGTGCCGCGTTTTTGCTTTTTGTTTATCCGGACTTTGGTTGCCAGCAGGTGCCGCAGCTCTTCCTCAACCACAGCCATATGCACATCGGATTCGCTCTGGCCGGCATGTTTTTTTCTGGCAACTCTGGGGCGGTGCGATTTTATTAAATTTTCCAGCTCGGGGACCGAAAGGCCTCGACTAATAACAGTTTGAGCCAGCCGCCGTTGCAAATTTACATCTTCCAGCTCTAGAAGCGCCCGGCCATGCGCAAATGTAATCCTGCCTCTTTTAATCTCATCCTGAATTTCTTGCGGTAACCTCAATAACCGCAATATGTTAGTAACTGTGACCCTGGCCTTGCCCAATACCTCTGCAAGCCTTTCTTGAGTCAAAGAAAACTTTTCAATTAGAAATTGATATGCCCGCGCCTCTTCAATACAATTCAAATTCTGCCTCTGAATATTTTCAATCAAGGCAATTTCCAAAGAATCCCGGTCATCTACATCTTTTACAATGACGGGAATCTCTTGCAAATCCAAAGCCTGGGCAGCACGAAACCTCCTTTCCCCGGCGATCAATTCAAAAAAATCCCCTTTTCGCCGCACCAATACAGGTTGAATAATCCCTTTTTCTTTTATAGATTGAGTAAGGTCTTCTAAATCCTGCGGATTAAAATCTTCCCGGGGCTGAAATGGGCTGGGTTTGACCTGCGCAATTTTTGCATAAAGGACCTTTTCGTGTTTCTCTGTTTGAGCCTGCGGCCTTTCAGAAATTAATGCTCCTATTCCTTTTCCCAATGCCCGTCTTTCCATTTTTAGTGTCCCCCGGGTGTTATTGCGGCTTTTAGTGGCTGGCCTAAAATTTCCTGCGCCAACTCTGAATATTTTTGCGAACCAATAGAATCTTTATCGTATACTGCAATCGGCTGGCCAAAGCTCGGCGCTTCAGTCAGGCGGATATTACGCGGTATAACTGTTTGATAGACTTTAGCGAAATTCTGCCTGACTTCTTGAATTACTTCCTTTGTCAGGTTAGTCCGGAAATCTGCCATAGTTAACAAAACCCCTTCCACTTCCAACCCGGCGTTTAAATTATCTTTCACAAGTCTAATAGTATTAAGGAGTTGCGTTAATCCTTCCAAAGCATAATACTCGCACTGCACAGGTATTAATACTGAATCAGCAGCGCATAATCCATTAATAGTCAACAAGCCCAGCGACGGAGGCGAATCAATAATCACAAAATCAAAATCATCGCGTATTTTGGATAATGCCCTTTTCAAGCGATGCTCACGGCCAAGCGCTCCTACTAACTCCACCTCAGCACCGGTAAGGTCTAAATTTGACGGGGCAACCATCAGTTTATTTATTGAAGTAGATTGCAGAATATCCTTAATTTCTGCTTCTTCTAAAAGAGCATGGTAAGTACTGGTTTTTATATTGTGTTTGTTTATGCCTAATCCGCTGGTAGTATTTGCTTGGGGATCTAAATCTATTAAAAGAATGCTTTTGTCGGCTAAAGCCAAGGCTACGGATAAATTAATTGCAGTGGTGGTTTTACCTGTGCCGCCTTTTTGATTACAAATAGTTATGGTTTTACCCATTGCAAACCTTATAGTTACACATAGTTCCTTAAGAAACACCCTTTACTAACTATGCTTCCCTGCTTCTATTATCTAAAAATTGCTGTTATTGTCAAGCAGTTTCTTTAAGGCTAACCCGCACTTTTGCCGGCCGCGCTCCAGGCATACCAAACAACCCCTTTTCTTCTTCAGATATTACTTTGATCTGCACCTTGTCTCGCGGCACTTTTAACTGAGCCAAAGCCTTTTTTATTGCTTCCTCAACAGTGCTTCCTTCCACTTCTATTTTCACTATATTTTGTTTCATGATTTCGCATTAGTACGCAATTGCTGTACCAGCATAAGCACGCTATTGATAAACCAGTACAATACCAAGCCAGATGGCATATTGTAGAAAATAAACCCGAACATAAGCGGGAAAATAATCAACATGATTTTTTGTTGTTCATTGGCTTGCCCGCTGCTCTTCATAGTCAGTTTTTGTTGAAAAAACATAGTGATGCCCATCAGGATTAGTAAAACGAAAAAC
>ERZ795061.2695-NODE-2695-length-15987-cov-5.292556_pt1 | contig 15987 bp, 9 predicted proteins | sample MGYA00375145_ERZ795061 | MGnify/ENA primary metagenome ERZ795061 (study PRJEB30190, sample SAMN05720144) | anaerobic digester metagenome | isolation source: active sludge of municipal wastewater-treating anaerobic digesters | place: USA | collected 2014-12-22 ... | reverse complement strand
AGATGGAAGAGAGTGACTGGAGTTCAGACGTGTGCTCTTCCGATCTCCAGGAACCAGCCGGACCGGTAGAGGCGGGTCAGCTGGAGCGCCTGGAAGAGCCCCGAGAGGCTTCCGTAGCGCGCGGCGTACTCGGCGGCGCTCCGCCCCTGCGGGATGAGCGTCCCCAGGACCGAGGCCAGGGTGACGAGGATGATCAGGACGATGGCCAGCCTGACCGAGGAGAAGAGTTTCACGAACCGCCGCATGCGCGAGTCCTTTCGTCCCGGCGGCCCCGGCGGCCGCCGGCACGCTACCGATATTAGGGGATTCGGGCCCGCTCCGCAACTGGAGGGGAGCCGGGCGCTCGGGCCGGCGCGGCGGTCCCGCCCGCGGGCCTGGCGTCAGTTCGCCAGGCGGCCGTATTTCCTGAGGACGGCCCTGAGGCGGTCGTGCGGGATGGCGTGGACGACGTGGCCGTCGACGCCCTCCATCGTCTCGGCCGCGACCATGGCGTTGACGACGGCCTCCTCGGTGGCCTGGACGGTCGCGGCGAACAGCGGGTTGATCCACTCGTTGGGCAGCATCTCGACCTCGACGAGGCCCGCGCCCTCGGCCGCGGCCGCGTTGGCCGTGGAGAAGGCGACGAAGATGTCGCCCGAGCCGTTGCCGCCGAGGCCGCCCGTCCGGCCGATCCCGAGCGTCACCCGCTCGGCCATCCGCCTGAGCTGGTGCGGCAGGAGCGGCGCGTCGGTGGCGACGACGGCGATGATCGACCCGGCGTCATCGCCGCCGACCTCCGGCAGGAGGTCCGGGATCTCCCGGCCGACGGGGACGCCGGCGATCGTCAGCTGATCGCGGACGCCGTAGTTCGCCTGGACGAGGACGCCGACCGTGTAGGCCGCGCTCCCGAGCGTCACCCGGCGCGAGGACGTGCCGGTCCCGCCCTTGAAGCCGTGGACGATCATGCCCGTGCCGCCGCCGACGTTCCCCTCGGCCACCGGGCCGGACTTGGCGCCGTCGAGCGCCCTGAAAACATGCTCGGGCTTGACGTGGAACCCGTTGATGTCGTTGAGGTCCCCGTCCCAGGTCTCGGCCACGACGGGGAGGGACCAGGTCGGGTGCTTGTCCCCCAGCCGCGCGAGCTGCCAGGCGATGACCGCGTCTCGGACGACGCCGACGCTGTGGGTGTTGGTGACGAGGACGGGCCCCTCGAGGAAGCCCGACTCCTCGAGCCAGGCCGTGCCCGTCATCTCGCCGTTCCCGTTGAGCTTGGACCAGGCCGCGAAGACCTGGTTCCTCTCGGCCTTGGGGCGCGGGAAGACCGCGGTGACGCCGGTCCGGACCGGCCCCCGGCCGGCGACGAGACGCCCTGTCCCAGAGACGAGCGTCGTCATCCCGACCTCGACCCCGGCGACGTCGGTGATGGCGTTCCAAGCGCCCGGCGCGCCGTCGAAGGGGACGCCGAGGTCGCGGGCCCTCGGCTTCGGGCTCTGCCCGCCGGCTCCGCCGGCCAGGGCGGCGCACAAGACGACGGCGCCGAGGGCGGCCGCCGCGAACGGTTTTCGTTTCTTCGTTCCTGGCATCGCTGTCCCCCGTCGGACCCGGCCGGAGCGCGACGGCGCGGAGCTATTCGATCGCCGCGAGCGTGAGCTTCTCCGGCTCGAAGATGACCCGCCGCTCTCCCGCCTCGACCTGGCCGAGCTCGAGGAGGTCGTATCCGGCCTTCCGGCCCGCCTGCAGGGTCCGGTCGACCTCGCTTTCGGGCACATAGACGTAGAACCCGATCCCCCAGTTGAAGGTCGTCAGGCAGTCCTCGAGACTGACGCCGGCCCGGCGCATGAACTGGAAAAGCGGCGGGACCTCCTCCACCCACCTCTTGACCCGGTAGGTGAAGGGCGTCTTGGCGTAGGCGATCTTGGAGATGCCGCCGCCCGTGCCGCCGAGCAGCGCGTGGATCTCGACGCCCTCATCCAGGAGGGCCTCGACGAGCCCGACGTAGGAGCGCGTCGGGATGAGCGCCTCCTCGCCCAGGGTCCTCCCGTCGGGGAGGGGCGTCAGGAACCCGTCTTTGAGGGCCAGGGCCCGCTCGATCACCAGGGAGACCCCGTTGGCGTGGAGCCCCGAGGACGGGGCCCCGACGATGCGGTCCCCGACGGCGATCTTCTCGCCGGTGATCATTCTCGTCGGGGGGGCGATGAGGCCGGTCACGCACCCGGAGAGGGAGGGCGCGCTCCGCACCGGCGGCTCGGCCTTGACGAGGTAGCGCAGGGCCGGGGACTCCCCGGCCGGCAGGGCCATGCCGCACATCTCGCAGGCCCGGTAGAAGCTCTCGGCCAGGTCCCGGCTCCGCCGCTCGTCCTCGAACCATTCGCTGTCGCCCGCCGCCACCTCGTCGGTGTAGATCACGCAGGGCGCCCTGGCAGATGACGTCGTTGGCCGCCATCAGGGCCGTGTCGATGCCGATGCCCTCGTAATACGTCCGGCCGGTCCCGGCGTGCTGGTACATCCACTCCGCGATCCAGTTCTTGTTCCCCAGGCCTTCCTGGGTCATGCACCAGAGGTGGGGCCGGCCGCCCCGGTACTCGAAGACGGCCCCGTGGGCGCCGACGCTCCCCGCGTCGACATGGACCCCGCGCCGGTTCGGGAAGGCGAGCGTCCGCTTGCCGGCCCGGACCATGGCCATCTTGAACGGCTCGATCTTGGCGTAGTCGACGCCGGACCGGGCGTAGGCGGACTTCGCGTCTTTCGCCGGCATCCCCTCAGACCTTGCGCAGCTCCGCCATGACGGCCTTCGAGGGCCGGTTGGGGATGACGGCCACGGTCTTGCCTTTGTGCTCGAAGACCTCCTGGTCGTCGTCGTTGATCACGCCGATGACCTCGGCCCTGACGCCTTCGCCCCGGACCGCCCGGAGCACGGTGTCGACGTCCCTCTCGGCCACCTGGACCGACATCCGGGCCTGGGACTCGCAGATCAGGATCTCCTCCGGCGTGAGGCCCTTCTCCCTGAGCGGGACCTTGGCGAGATCGACACGGGCCCCGAACCCGCCGTAGCGGGCCGACTCGCAGACGGCCGCGCCGATGCCGGCCGCGCCGAGGTCGGAGCAGGACTTGATCTTGCCGGTCCGGAAGGCGGCCAGGGTCGCGTCCATGACCTTTCGCTCCTCCCTGAACAGGGCCACGGCCGGCTTCATCGTCTTCACCAGGCCGGCCCGGTAAAGGGTGTCGTTGCCGTCGCTGCCGGTCCGCCCGATCAGGATGAACCGGTCGCCGGCGGCCTTGGCCGGCTTGGTCAGGACCTTGGGCGCCACGAGCTTGCCGAAGACCGCGACGACGACGGCCGGGACGACGTCCGAGAACGAGGTCGAGAAGCCGCCGCCGACGATGAAGACGTCCATGGCCCGGCACATGTCGCCGAGGCCCTTGACCATCAGGCCGACCCGCTCGCCGCTGGTCATCTCGACGCACGTCCCGCAGGTGCAGGCCCCGGAGAAGCCGCATGGCCCGACGAGGACCTTCTCGTGGAGCGGCTTGGTGCCGATGAAGTTCATCAGGAAGAGGGGCCGGGCGCCCATGGCCACGACGTCGCGCATGGCCCCGCCCGCCCCCGTGGCGGCGGCGTCGTAGGGCCGGGGGACGCCCGGAGAGCAGTGGCTCTCCATCTTGCCCACGAAGGTCTCCTTGAGACCGGGGAACTTGAAGGCCGCGGCGTCGTCGCCAGGGCCGACGGCGAGGGCGTTCGGGAAGAGCTTGCCGACCTTCTCGTTCAAGGCCTCGATGGCCTTGAAGTCGATGGCCTTGTCGATGTTGTGGTGCAGATGGACGAAGAGAGCGTGCATCAGCGCTTTTTCGACCGGGTTCATGGTCCTCACTCCTTGGAAAGACTCGCTCGACGGCATCGGGATGGACATCATCATATTACAAGTGAGGGGCGGCTGCAAATCGGACGCCGATCGGACGCTCGGAGCGGGAGGCGAGCCCGGCCCGCCGGCCTCCGCCGGGGCGGAGGGCCCGCGGGGCCGTCGCTGGGGAACCGGGGACCGCTGGAGCCAGCGAGAGGGATCGAACCTCCGACCTGCTGATTACGAATCAGCTGCTCTACCGACTGAGCTACGCTGGCTTATCGGAAGGCCCGATTAAGATAGACGAAACCGGCTCGTCAGTCAAATGAGGGCGAGGCCGGGAGCGAAGAACGGCGGCGCGAGGGAGCGGGGACACGTGCCGAGGCGGGACATGTCCCCTGCCGGGCCTCTTTAAAAAGGCGGGCGATTCGCATACAATAGCCCTCTTCGCCGGCCCCGGGGCCGGGCTCAATCGGCCGAAAGAACCGCGACGTCATGAGCATGATCATCAAGAAGCTCGAGCTGCAGGGATTCAAGTCCTTCGCCGAGCGGACCAAGATCGTCTTCCATCCCGGCATCACGGCCATCGTCGGCCCCAACGGCACCGGCAAGTCGAACCTCGTCGACGCCATCCTCTGGACCCTCGGCGGCCACCGCCAGAAGAACGTCCGCGGCGACCGGACCGAGGAGGTCATCTTCAGCGGCAACGCCAAGCGCCCGGCCCTGAACATGGCCGACGCCGCCCTCACGCTGGCCGAGGGCGACGAGACCCTCTCGGTCTCCCACCGCGTCTTCCGCTCCGGCGAGGGCGAGTACCGGATGAACGGCAAGACGGTCCGCCTCAAGGACATCCAGGACGAGCTGTGGAAGCACGCCATCGGCGGCTCCGAGTACTTCGTCATCGAGCAGGGCGCGATCGGCAACTTCGTCACCTCCAAGCCGGCCGAGAAACGGCAGTTCATCGAGGAGGCCGCCGGCACGGCCTTCTACAAGGACAAGAAGCGCCAGGCCCAGCTGAAGCTCGAGAGCACCGGGCAGAACCTCGTCCGCCTCGAGGACATCGTCATCGAGGTCGAGAAGGCCAAGAACTCCCTCCAGCGCCAGGCCCAGGCGGCCAACCGCTTCCGGCGCCTGCGCGAGCGCATCCGCGAGCTGACCTCGCATCATTACCAGAGGAAGCTCGTCGTCCTCGAGCGGGCCCAGCGCGAGGCCGCCGCCCAGCACGAGGCGAGCCTCCGGCGCGAGCAGGAGGTCACGGCCCGGCTCAAGGACGAGGAGCGGGAGGCCGCGGCCCGGCGCCGGGAGCACTGGGACCTGGAAAGAGCGCTCAAGGACGCCCAGGAGAGGGTCTTCGGCCTCAAGTCGAGCGCCGCCCGCGTCGCCAGCGACATCGAGCGCGAGACGAAAAGGCTCGAGTTCTTCGAGGAGAAGAGGCAGCGGGCCGGGGCCGACCGCGACGAGCTGCTCGCGGACGTCCTCCAGCTCGCGAAGGAGATCGAGGACCTCAAGGGCCGCGTCGGCGGCTTCGGAGACGCGCTCGAGGCCCGCCGCGCCGAGGTCGAGGCCTCCGAAGCGGAGCTCGGCGCCGCGAAAGAGGGCCGCCGCGCCGCCGAACAGGAGATCGAGCGCCTGCGCGGCTTCTACCTCCAGGCCCTCCAGGCCCTGACCGAGACCAAGAACGAGAGCGCCCGCTCCGACAAGGAGCTCGAGCTCCTCCTCCGCCAGGAGGAGAAGCAGACCGCCCAGCTCGCCGAGCAGGACGGCTTCCTCGTCGAGAACGCCGGCCGGGCGGCCGCCCTCGAGGCGGAGCTCGAGGAACAGCGCGGCTCCCGGCGGACGCTGGCCGGCCGGGCCGAGGACATCGAGGCCTCGATCGGCGCCGCCCGCGCCGCCGCCGAATCGGCCAAGGACAGGCTCGAGGCCCTCAAGGCCCGCCGCGACGAGACCGCCTACCATCTCCAGGCCCTGCGCAGGATCGACGAGAAGGAGCGCGGCGAGGCGGCGGCCGACGAGGTCCCCGGCGGGCTCGGCATCCTGGCCGACCTCATCAAGACCGACCCCTCCAACGCCCTGCTCTTCGACGCCTTCTGGCGCGACGGGGCCCGGTCGCGGGTCGTCCCGGCCGAGGAGTTCCTCCGCGGCGTGCCCGCGGGGCTGCGCGGCGCCTACCTCCTCGTCCCGGCGTCGGCCCGTCCGGCCATCCCGGCCGAGGTCCTGGCCCGGCCCGGCGTCGTCGGGCAGCTCCGGAGCCTCATCGAGCCGGACGACCGCCTGCGCGGCCGCCTGGCCGGTCTCGAGGACGCGGTCATCGTCGAGGGCGTCGGCGACGCCGTCCGCATCTGGCTCGACCACCCCGGGCTGAACTTCCTGACGCCGTCGGGCGACCTGCTCCTGGCCTCGGGCCTGCTCCGGCTGGGCCAGAAGGCCGAGGGCGCGGTGGCCCTGGCCTCGGAGATGCGCCAGCTCGAAACGGCGGTGGCCGGGCTCGAAGCCGAGGCGCTGCCCGTCGCGGCCGGGATCGAGGCGGAGGTCAAGGCCATCGCGGCGCTCGAGGCCGACCTGGCCGGCGTCCGCGGGGAGCTCGAGCGGACCGAGCGGGCCATCCAGGACCGCGAGCGCGAGCTCCGCTACGGACGGGGCGACGGCGAGAGGATCCGCACGGCCCAAACCATACTCCTCCGGGAGCTCGAGGTCATGCGCGGCGAGAAGAGCCGCCTCACCGAGGCCCTCCGGGGGACGAGCGAGGGCGTCGCCCGCATCGAGGCCGAGGCCCGGTCGCTCAAAGAGACGCTCGAGGCGCGGGAGAGGTCCCAGGCCGGCCTCGTCGCCGAGGCGGAGCAGCTCGAGCGCCGCTTCTTCGAGGCCAAGGCCGGCCTCGACCTCGTCCAGGAGAAGATGAACGGCCTCGGCGACCAGGTCCGGGCCACCGAGAGGCGCAAGGCGGCCGCGGCGGCCAAGATCGAGGCTCTCGAAGCCGACGTCCGGGAGAGCGGCGAGGCCCAGGCCCGCCTGCGCCGCGAGATCCAGGCCCTCCGGGAGAGCGTCGGGACGATCGACGGGGATCGCGTCGGGGCCGAGGCCGCGCTCGAAGAGACCGAGGCGGCCCTCGAACGGGGACGGGCCGCGCTCGAGGCGTCGGAGACCTCGGTCCAGGGGACGCGCCGGGAAGAGGAGGCGGCCAAGGACGAGCGGGTCAGGCACGAGATCCGCAAGGCCGAGGTCGACCGCGACCTGGTCAACCTCGACGAGATGTGCTGGCAGGAGCTCAAGAAGACCCTGACCGAGCTCAAGGCCGAGCTCCAGGCCGCGTCCGAGGCCGCCGCCGGGGCCGGGGGCGAGGCCGCGCCGGCCGAGGAGGCCGTCGAGGACCAGGAGGAGGAGGGCGAGGAGGGAGCCGAGGCCCCCGCCGGGGCGCCGGACGCGGCGCCCGAGACGCCCAAGCCCCGCCGGGCCGCGAGGAGATCCCGCCCCGCGGCCGAGATGACCGACGAGGAGGTCGAGCGCGAGCTCGAGGAGGCCCGCGAGACGGTCAACCGCTTCAAGGCCGTCAATCTCATGGCCGAGGAGGAGTACCTCGAGCAGAAGAAGCGCTTCGACTTCCTGTCGGCCGAGCGCCAGGACCTCCGCGAGTCGATCGCCTCGACCGAGGAGGCCATCCGCAAGATCGACGAGGAAAGCAAGGCCCAGTTCCTCAGGGCCCTGGAGGAGGTCAACAAGAACTTCCGCGACCTCTTCGCCTCGCTGTTCAAGGGCGGCCACGCCGAGATCAAGCTCCTCGAGCCGGAGAACCCGCTCGAGAGCGGCGTCGAGATCGTCGCCCAGCCGCCGGGCAAGCGCGTCCAGAGCCTCAGCCTGCTCTCGGGCGGCGAGAAGTCGCTGACCTCGCTGGCCTTCCTCTTCGCCATGTTCCGCTACCGGCCCTCGCCGTTCTGCTTCCTCGACGAAGTCGACGCGGCCCTCGACGACGTCAACCTGGCCCGCTTCCTCGACCTGCTCCGGACGATCAAGCACCAGACCCAGTTCATCCTCGTCACCCACAACTACAAGACGATGGAAGTGGCCGACTACATCTACGGCACGACCATGGCCGAGCCCAACATGACCAAGCTCCTCTCGGTCAAGCTCGAGAAGAAGGGCGGCGAGGCGCCGCCCGACATCGCATAAGCGCGGGCGCCGGCCCCGCCCGGCGCGAAGGAGGGCGGCATGTCGACCTATCTCGTCATCATCCTCGCCTATCTCGCGGCCCTAACGGTCCTGAACTTCGTCCGGTCGCGCCGGATCAAGAGCCAGGAGCAGTTCATGGTCGCCGGGCGGAGCCTCAGGTGGCAGGTCATGGTCTTCACCCTGATCTGCACCTGGATCGGCTCGGGGACATTCATCAGCGGGGCCGAGTTCGCCTCCAAGGCCGGCTTCTCGGCCCTGTGGCTGGCCGCGGGCGCCTGGGTCGGGATCATCCTGATCTACTTCCTGGCGGCCAAGATCCACACCTTCGGCCAGTACACGGTCGGGGACGTTCTCGAGGTCCGCTACGGCCCGGCGGCGCGCCTGTTCGGGGCCATCGCCCTGATCCTGTCGTTCGTCTCCATCGTCTCCTACCAGTTCGTCGCCGGGGGATTCATCCTCAACGTCATCACCGACGGCCGGATCTCGGAGGCGGCGGGCACCCTCATCGCCGCGGCCTTCGTCATCCTGTTCACGGCCCTCGGCGGCATGGTCGCCATCGCCTACACCGACCTGCCGAACGGCATCATCATCGTCCTGGCCTGCCTGCTCGCGGTGCCGTTCGTCGTCACCGCCGCCGGCGGCCTGCCCGCGGCCAAGGCGGCCCTCGAGCCGGGCTATTTCGCCGTCGTCAACAGCCAGTTCGGCGCCCACCCGTGGCTCAAGGCCGTCGGCTATTTCCTGTCGACGATGTTCCTGCTCCTGGGCGTCCAGAGCATGTACCAGAAGTTCTACAGCGCCAAGTCGGGGAAAGACGCCAAGAAGGCCGTGGCCTGGTGGACGGTCGGGACGATCTTCGTCGAGACGATCGTCGTCGTCATCGCCGTCTTCGCCTTCAGCAAGCTCCAGGGCCAGATCGACCTGAGCGTCCCCAAGGCCGGCGGCAAGGTCGTGCTGATGGCGGCCAAGCAGCTCGTCCCCTTCCCGGTCGGCGTGCTCCTGCTCGGGGCGGCCTGCGCCGTCGTCATCTCGACGGGCATGAACTACCTCCTCTCGCCCTCGACGACGGTCATGCGCGACATCTACCAGCGCTTCCTGAAGAAGGCGCCGGGAGAGAAGAACATGGTCGCCCTGCAGAAGGTCCTCGTCGTCGCCATCGGCGTCCTGGCCTATCTCCTGGCCACCCAGCTCAAGTCGGTCCTGGAGATGAGCTTCTTCGCCTACACGATCTACGGCGTGGCCATCACCCCGGCCCTGATCGCGGCCCTGGCCTGGAAGCGGGTGACCAAGGCCGGCGGCCTGGCCTCGATCGTCTCCGGCACGGTCGTCTGCCTGGCCTTCTTCATCCTGTCGAAGGTCCCCGGCGTGCCGGCGCCCGACGGCGACCCCTGGGGCATCCCGCTCATCTACCCCTCTCTCTTCGCCTCGCTGGCCGCGCTCGTCGCCGTCAGCCTGCTGACCCCGAAGCCCAAGCCGGAGGAGCTGGAGAAGTTCTTCCCGAAGGGATGATCGCGTCGGCCATCAAGGGGATGGTCGATAGGCGTGATCGGACGGATCTGCGGGAGGCCGCAGGAGAGGGACCGAGGGGCATCGCGAAGTGAGCGGAAAGCGGTCGTTCAGCCGGCATCGGGCGCCTGAAGAAGGGGGACACGAGCGGTACGTGTCCCCGCTTAGGCGGCGCAGCGGACGGATCTAGAGAATGAAAACGGGCGTGGTCATCGACCGGCGCTTCATGGCGCACGACATGGGCGCCGGGCACATCGAGTCCCCGGCCCGCATCGAGGTCCTTCTCCGGATGCTCGAGGAGGACCCGCCGGTCCCCTACCGGCCCGTCGCGCCCCGCCCGGCCACGGACGAGGAGCTCGGCTGGGTCCACGAGCGCGGCTACATCGACCTCATCGGCTCCACCGCCGGCAGGACCGTGCCGCTGGACATGGACACCGCGGCCGGCCCGAAGACGTGGGAGACGGCCCGGCTCGCGGCCGGCGGCCTCATCGAGGCCGTCGACCTGATCATGGACGGCTCGGTCCGCAACGCCCTGGCCCTCGTCCGGCCCCCGGGGCACCACGCCGAGGCCTCGCGGGCCATGGGCTTCTGCATTTTCAACAACGTCGCCGTCGCCGCCGAGCACCTCATCCGCCGCCGCGGCGCCGAACGGGTCCTCGTCGTCGACTGGGACCTCCACCACGGCAACGGCACGGAGCGCGCCTTCTACGAGCGCCGCGACGTCATGTATGTCTCGACCCACCAGGCCCCCTTCTACCCCGGCACGGGCGCGGCGCGCTTCTTCGGCCGCGGCGAGGGCTACGGCCACAACCTCAACGTTCCCCTGCTCGCCGGCAAGGGCGACGCCGATTTCCTCCACGTCTTCGAGAAGGTCGTGGCCCCGGTCGCGGCCCAGTACGGGCCCGACGTCATCCTGTCGAGCGCCGGCTTCGACATCGCCGCGGGCGATCCCCTCGGCGGCATGGAGGTGACGCCGGCCGGCTTCGGGCGGCTCGCGGCCGCGCTCATGGCCATGGCCGACAAAACGGCCTCGGGCCGCCTGGCCTTGGTGCTCGAGGGCGGCTACAACCTCGAGGCCCTCCGGGAAGGGGTCCGGGAGGTCCTGAAGGCCTTGGCGGGGAGGCCGGGAGCGGCGCTCTCCTCCGGGGACAGCCCCGCGCCCGGCGCCCTGTCCCCGTCGCTCCGGGCCGAGCTCGAAGAGCCTCTCCGGACGTTCCGGCGCCGCTGGGACCTCCCCGGGGACTGACTGTCCTCCAGCCTGGAAAGCGTCACCGGGACAGGACAGTTCCGGCCCCTTTTCCCCCTATCGACAGGGAAGAGCGTTGGCATAGTTCTTGCTATAATAAGAAGCGGAAGAGGAGAAGGACCATGAAGAGAACATGCCTCGTCGCGGCCGCGGTCTTGGCTCTCGCCGTCGGCGTCTTCGCCCGGGAGGCGCAGGCGCCAGCCCCGCAGGACCCCCAGGAGACCAAGGACGCGAAATACACCAACGATTCCATCGCCCGGCTGAGCTTCGTCGACGGCAAGGTCTTCGTCCAGCGGGCCTCCGACCTCGGCTACGAGGAAGCGGCCCTGAACATGCCCATCAGCGAAGGCGACCGGATCAGCGCCTCGGAAGGCCGGGTCGAGGTCCATTTCGGCCGGTCCAACTATCTTCGCCTCGACAACGACACCAAGGTCGACATCCTGAACCTGCCCAAGAAGGACGACGAGAGCGCCCGCATCCGGGTCTGGTCGGGCCGCGTCTATCTGGTCGTCGGCACGCTGAAAAAGGAGAAATCGATCGAGCTCCACTCGGCCGACTCCTCGTTCTACGTCCTCGACCGCGGCGTCTACCGGGTCGACGTCCGCGAGAACCGGGACACGGAGATCCAGGTCCACCGGGGCCTCATCGAGGCCGCCGGCGAGGAGGGATCTACCCTCCTCAAGGCCTCCCAGCGGCTGGAGATCTCCGAGGGCCGCTTCGCCTCCAAGCCCTCGTCCTTCATCGCCGTCGCCAACGACGGCTTCGACCGCTTCAACGAGTCCCGGACCGCGGCCACCGGCCGCGAGATCGCCCGGCGCCGCCTGCCCGAGGAGCTGTCCGACTACGAGGCCGACCTCGAGGAGCACGGCGAATGGGTCTACCTCCCGCCCTACGGCAACGTCTGGGTGCCGAACGGGGTCGACGACGACTGGCGGCCCTACTACAACGGCCGCTGGACCTGGCTCCCGCTTTCCGGCTGGACCTGGTGGCCCTACGATCCCTGGGGCTGGTCGACCTTCCACTACGGCCGCTGGCACTGGGGCCTCGACATCGGCTGGTACTGGATCCCGATGAGCCTCTGGGGCCCCGGCTGGGTCAACTGGTGGTGGGACGACTATTATTTCGGCTGGGCCCCGCTCAGCTATTGGGGCTACCCCGGGGTCATTTTCGGCGGCGCGTATTACGGCCATTACTACGGCGCCTATTATCCTTACCAGTCGCGGGCGCTCACGGTCGTCCGGCGCGACCAGCTCCGCGACCCCGACATCGCCCGGAAGGCCCTGCGCGGCGACGCCCTCAAGAGCCTGGACCGGATGAGCCTGACGAACCGGAGCCTCAGCCTCAAGCCGTCGGGGACGAGGGTCTCGGTCCAGCCGATCGAAGGCGGCCGGGTCCTCCTCCGGAACTCCGACAAGGGCGCCGGCCTCACCCAGGACCGGCGCGTCATCCGGACCGGCGAGGCCGGGGCCGCCGGCTCGCCGTCCGCGACCGGGCCGCGGGCCATCCGCAAACCCGACGACCCGGGCAAGGCCCCCGGCAAGGCCGCCGACGGGGCGGTCAAGCCGCAGAGCGTCAAGGGCCCCTCGGGCGGCCAGAAATCCGGCTCCACGGGGAAGTCCTCGGGCTCCTCCTCCGGCAGCGTCCGCAAGAAAGACGGCGCCCCGGCGGCGGGCGCGAGCTCCGTCTCCGGCTATCGCAGCGACCCGGTCGTCGGCGGAACGACCTCCCGCCCCGGCGCCGCGCGCAACGTCAACGGCTACCCCTCGTCCCCGGCCATCACGCGGCCCCCGTCCTACGGCGACAGCGGCGCGGCCAGGGCCCGGACGTTCACGGGCCCGGCCTCCCGGCCGTCCTCCGGCTCCTACGCCAGGCCCTCGTCGGGCCGGGCGAGCGGCTCGAGCGGGGCCAGGGTGGGGTCCTCGCCGGCGGGGAGATCGGGGAGCGTCTCGCGCGGCCCCTCTTCCGGCGGCGGAGGCTCGGTGTCCCGCGGCTCTTCAAGCGGCTCTCGAGGCTCCTCGGGCTCGTCGCGGGGCTCCTCCGGGGGCAGCATCCGCAGAAAGTAGCCACCCCTTTCCATCGGGGGCGCCTCTCCTCCGTGGCCGGTCGGAGGGGCGCCCCCCTTTATTTTCCCCGGCGCCCGGTCAGCGGTCGTCGTCCGCGGCCTTGCCGCTGCCGTAGTAGTCGAGGACGCGCAGGTGGTCGGCCAGCGTGCAGTAGCGCCCCGGTTCCGTGCCGGGGAAGAAGACCTCCCGGAACGGGAAAAGGCAGCTCGGCGTGGCCAGGAGGCCGGTCTTCCGGTCGATCTCGGCGAAGACGACGTTCGCCGGCGCCTCGAAGTCGGGAGGCTGGAAGTCGGCGATCCCCTCCTCCGCGGCCTTCTTCCGGGCGTCGTCGATGACCCGGGCGAAGAAGGACTGCCAGATGGGCAGGGCCGCGGCCGCGCCGGTCTGTCTCGGGCCGAGAGGGACGGGCCTGTCGAAGCCGTCCCAGACCCCGGCGCAGAGGTCCGGCGAGAAGCCGATGAACCAGGCGTCCGAGTAGTCGTCGGTCGTACCGGTCTTGCCTGCCAGCGGCCAACCCAGGACCGAGGCCGCCGCGGCCGTCCCGCCCTCCGACTCGACGACCCCGCGCATGAGGTAGGTCATCATGTAGGCGGTCTGGGGCGGGACGACCTCCTGCGACTCGGCCCGGGCCTCCTCGAGGACGTTGCCGTCCTTGTCCTCGATCCGGCTGATGAAATGGGGCAGGACCCGGACGCCCTTGTTGGGGTAGGCCGAGAACCCGGAGACCATCTCGAGGAGAGTGACCTCGAACGTCCCCAGGCTGAGTGACAGGTAGGGGTAGAGGGGCGAGGTGATGCCGAAGCGCCGGCAGTAGTCGACGCCGACCTGGGGCGAGATGTAGTCGAGGAGCTTGGCCGTGACGACGTTGCGCGACTGCTCCAGGCCGGCGCGGACGGTCACGGCGCCCTTGTACTTGCGGTCGTAGTTCTTGGGCGACCAGGGCTCGCCGTCCCAGCGGTCGATGAAGGTGACGGGCTCGTCGGCGATGAGGCTGGCCGGCGTGAAGCCGTGCTCCAGGGCGGCCGTGTAGAGGAAGGGCTTGATGGCCGAGCCGGTCTGGCGCGGCGCCTGGACGGCCCGGTTGAACTGGCTCTCGGCGAAGGAGTAGCCGCCGACCAGGGCCTTGATCTGCCCGGTCTTGGGGTCGAGGGCGACGAAGGCGCCGTTGCGCCGCGGCTTCTCGTCGAGCGAGACCGCGGCCGTCCGGGCCGCTTCGTCATAGGAGACGACCCGGACCTGGACGACGTCGCCCCGCTTGACGAGGGCGTCGAGGCGGTTGGCCTTGGTCCAGCCGATGTCCTTGGCCGTCATCCTGCCCACGGCGTTCTTGAGCCGGACGTCGGCCTCGGCGCGCGAGACCGAGAGGACGATGGCGTCGTAAACCTCGTCCGGTTCGAGGGCCTGGTTCTCCCAGCTGAGGAGCCACTGCTCCTCGAGGGGGGCCTTGGCCGAGGCGGCCAGGGCCTTCAGGTCGCCGGGCTCGGCCGTGAGCAGGTTCGGATTGCCCCCGACCCAGCCGGCGACGCCCTTCTCCGAGCTCCTCAGCCCCGACCGGAGAGCCCGCTCGGCGTAGCGCTGCAGGGTCGGGTCGAGGGTCGTGTGGACCTTGAGGCCGGCCCGGTAGAGGCCGTCGTAGCCGTAGTTCTTCTCGAGGTAGCGGCGGACCTCCTCGAAGAAGTAGGCGCCGAACTCCGACCTGAGGCTCCTCGCCGGCAGGACGTCCATCGGCCGGCGCTTGGCCGCCTCCCCTTCCGTCCGGCTGAGGTAGCCCTCGGCCACCATCCGGTTGAAGACGTGGTTGCGGCGGTTGAGCGTGCCGGTCGGGTTGTTGTAGGGCGAGTAGACGGCCGGGCCGCGGAAGATGCCGGCGATCATGGCCGACTCCTCGAGCGTGAGGTCGGCGACGTCCTTGCCGAAGAAGACGCTCGACGCGGCCTGGACGCCGTAGGCGCCGTGGCCCAGGAAGAAGTGGTTGCAGTAGAGCTCGAGGATCTTCTCCTTGGGATAGAGCTTCTCGATCTCGCGGGCGACCCAGAGCTCCTTGAGCTTGCGGCGCAGGCTGACCTCGCGGTGGAGGAAGAGGGAGCGGGCCAGCTGCTGGGTGATGGTGCTGCCGCCCTCGGGCCGCCGGCCGCCGATGACCTTGAACACGTCGGCCCAGACGGCCCGCAGGATGCCGCGGAGGTCGACCCCCCCGTGGCGGAAGAAGCTCGGGTCCTCGGTGGCCACGATGGCCTCGACGAGGGACTTGGGCAGGCGGCTGTACGGCACCTCGATGCGGCGCTCCTCGGCGAACTCCTTGACCGGCGCGCCGTCGGCGGCGTAGACGGTGGTGATGAGCTTGGGCCGGAAGGTCTCCAGGTCGGCGACGTCGGGGAGGTTGTCCCTGATGGCGCGGTAGGCGCCGAAGACCGCGCCCAGGCCCACGGCCAGCCCGGCCAGGACGAGGATGAGGAAGGCGCGAAGGAGCGTGCCTTTCTTGAATCGCTTGATCTTGAACTTGAGTCCGGGGAGCTTCATGGGATCGATAGGCCATCATAGCATTCCGCCATTTAAAAGACAAAAACGGGACATGCGCCGCCGCGGGACGGCGTGAAGTTTCACCGCGGCGAACGGAGACGACCCCCGAGGCTCATCCGCGGTCGGGGCGGGAGGAGCGCCTCGACGCAGCTCCAGATGGCCCGGCCGACGGCGCGCCGGTCGCGGCGGCCGTCGAGATGGACGACGCCGGGCCCGCGGAGGCCGCGGAAGATCCGGCGGACGCGGACGAGGTAGTCCTCGCGCTCGAAGAGCCCGTCGCGCCGCTTCCGGCCGGCGATGCGGGCCAGGCCGGCCCGGGCGTCGACGTCGAGGACGATGACCAGGTCCGGGGCGATGGCGAAGGCCTCGTTCAACCGCCGGATGCGCCCGACGTCGAGGCCCTTGGCGCCCTGGTAGGCCATGGTCGAGAAGTAGTAGCGGTCCAGGACGACGACGCGGCCGGCCTCGAGGGCGGGGCCGATGTTCCTGGCCACGTTCTCCTTCCGGTCGCTGACGAAGAGGGCCAGCTCCCGCGCCGGCGTCGCCGAGCCGGCCCGGACGGCCAGCCGCCTGATCTCCCGGCCGAAACGGCCCCGGGTCGGCTCGCGGAAGAAGGACGTCTCGAAGCCGCGGCGGCGGAGGCGCCGGACGAGGTTCCGGGCCTGGGTGGTCT
>ERZ795061.2689-NODE-2689-length-16002-cov-6.000627_pt1 | contig 16002 bp, 19 predicted proteins | sample MGYA00375145_ERZ795061 | MGnify/ENA primary metagenome ERZ795061 (study PRJEB30190, sample SAMN05720144) | anaerobic digester metagenome | isolation source: active sludge of municipal wastewater-treating anaerobic digesters | place: USA | collected 2014-12-22 ... | reverse complement strand
TCCGATCTTAACATCTAACATGGCCAAGTTGCTGTCGCGCACGGGGTCATAGGCCATTTGTGCCAGCAGGCCAATGCCCAAACCAAGTGTGACATAGGTTTTAATTACGTCTGCGTCAATGGCGGTGAGCACCACATTGGGTTCAATGCCGGCATCATGAAACACGCTGCCCACCAATGTGCCGCCTGTAAAGCCGTAGTCGTAAGTCACAATCGGATAACTGGCGATTTTTTCTAACGTCAGTGGCAAATCTTGCAGTAGCGGATGATCATGTGGCACCACGACACACCGATTCCACTGATAACAAGGCAGGCACAAAATTTCGTCAAACTGGCTAATGCTTTCCGTGGCAATGCCAATATCAGCCTCGCCACTGACAATTTGCTCTGAAACCTGTTTTGGGCTGCCTTGGTGAATCGTGAGCTTAATTTCAGGGTGCATTTGAATAAATGCTTTCACTGCGGCAGGCAACTTATAGCGCGCCTGCGTGTGTGTGGTGGCAATGGTGAGCGAGCCAGTGGTAACGTTTGAAAACTCATCGCCCACACGTTTAATACTTTCCATCTCGCGCATAATGCGTTGCGCTAGCTGAATGACAATTGCTCCCGGTTCGGTTACACCGACCAAACGCTTGCCATTGCGCTGAAAAATTTGCAGGCCTAATTCTTCTTCAAGTAGTTGAATCTGCTTACTCACCCCAGGCTGCGAGGTATGTAACGCCTCGGCTGCTGTAGAAATGTTAAGCTTATTTTGCGCAACTTCATGCACGTAACGTAACTGGTGTATTTTCATGGCTTAATTTTAAACTTTTATATAACTATTGGCTATATATTAGAACAATTCATTATAAAAGCTATTGTTAAACGATGTTATATTACGCACCTCAATAAACCGTTGCTCAGTGCGTAATTTCTTTAGCAAAAGCGCTTGGTAAATCAATATTCAATTTTGGATGATTCAGTATGAAAATTAGAGACTTAGACCTCTCTGAAAGCACACTTTCGCACGACCACGAGGCACTTGGTTTGCCGCCGCTTGAGCGCCAAATTGCCGAGGCTGCAGTTCACCCTATTTTGATCACCGCTTCATATTTGGCCATTGCCACACTTCTGGGCTTGGCTTTTTTTCTGATTTTTAAATTATTTAATGGCCATCAGACGTCTGGCCTAGACCTGATTAAAGAAGCCTTGCATAACCCCATATTTTGGAATGCCGTCATTGTGGGGTTAATTGCACAAGCGATTGATGGCGCATTGGGTATGGCTTACGGCTTAACTTCCAGCTCATTTTTATTGGCTTCTGGCGCTTCCCCTGCACTCGCCACAGGCGCTACGCATTTAGCTGAAGTGTTCACCACGGGCATTTCTGGTGTTTCACATGTAAAACTTGGCAACGTGAATAAAAAGTTATTTTTTAACTTATTGATTCCCGGCATCATCGGCGTATTACTTGGCGCTTACGTCATTACCAATGTTGATGGCAAAGCGATTAAACCTTATATCAGCGGCTATTTACTGATTATGGGTTTATACATATTGAGCAAAGCTTTTAAACATATCACCTTAAGAACCGACATTGAATCTGCTAAAGTAGCACCTTTGGCGGTATTTGGCGGCTTTATGGACACGGCTGGCGGCGGTGGCTGGGGGCCAATCGTGACGACTTCATTGGTGGGGGCAGGACATAATCCGCGCACGACCATTGGCACAGTCAATTTTGCCGAGTTTTTCTTAACGGTGATTTCAGCCACAGCTTTTTTTGCACTACTGGATGGGCAAGTGTGGGTGATGGTGGCAGGTTTAGTGGTTGGCGGCTTATTTTCAGCGCCTTTTGCTGCTTACGCCACAAAGCACTTTAAAACTAAAACGCTATTGATTTTAGTCGGCTGCCTGATTAGTTCAGTAAGCATATACAGCCTGAGTAAGCTTTTTTAATTTCAAAATTTTAATTTTAAATGACTGAATCAAAATTTTATGTATCAATATGATGAAATAGATCAACAAATTGTTGATGAACGCGTTGCACAATATCGTGACCAAACGCGTCGCTACCTAGCAGGCGAACTCACTGAAGATGAGTTTCGCCCACTGCGCTTACAAAATGGCTTGTATATTCAACGCCAGGCACCTATGTTGCGTATCGCCGTGCCTTACGGCATGCTTTCAAGCAAACAATTACGCAAATTAGGCGATATTGCCAAAAAATACGATAAAGGCTACGGACATTTTTCTACCCGCCAAAACTTGCAATTGAACTGGCCAAGGCTTGAAGATACGCCAGATATATTGGCAGAACTTGCCACTGTGCAGATGCACGCTATTCAAACCTCTGGCAACTGCATTCGCAACATCACCACTGACCAATTTGTTGGCATTGCCCCGGATGAAGTGATTGACCCACGCGCGATGGCCGAAATTATGCGCCAATGGAGTACTTTTCACCCTGAATTTGCATTATTGCCACGCAAATTCAAAATTGCTGTTTCAGGCACAAAAGAAGACCGTGCCGTGTGCCAAGCGCATGATATTGGCCTTGAATTCTACCGTGATGCAAATAACCAAATTGCAATTAAAGTTTGGGTAGGCGGCGGCTTGGGCCGCACGCCGATTTTAGGCACCGTGATTCGTGAACATTTAGAATGGCAACACGCCCTCACCTATAGTGAAGCCATTATCCGCGTATATAACCTGCATGGCCGCCGCGACAACATTTACAAAGCACGTATCAAAATTCTTGTAAAAGCGCTCGGGATTGATGAATTCCGTAGCCAAGTTGAAGCTGAGTGGGCGCACCTTAAAAATAACGAAAATACCATCACAGAAGCTGAACTAGCGCGTGTTGCAAAGCATTTTGACGCGATGCCTTATGAAACCTTAGCTGCGCAAAATGCGGACTATGATGCAGCAGTTGCAAGCAACCCAGCCTTTGCCGCTTGGGTAAAACGGTGTGTGCATCCACACAAACAAGCAGGTTACCGAGCAGTCACGCTTTCACTCAAGCCGCACGGCAGCGCACCAGGTGATATCACCTCTGAGCAAATGTGGGCTGTAGCTGATTTAGCTGATGCCTATAGTTTTGGTGAGTTACGCTCTTCGCATGAGCAAAACCTGATATTGGCCGATGTAAAACTGAACGACCTGTATCCGCTGTGGGAAAAAGCCCGTGCAAATGGCCTCGCAACGCCAAATATTGGCTTACTCACAGACATCATTTGCTGCCCGGGTGGAGATTTCTGCTCGCTCGCGAATGCAAAAAGTATCCCGATTGCTGAAGCCATTCAAATGCAGTTTGATAACCTTGATTACTTGCATGATATTGGCGAGTTAGAGCTTAACATTTCAGGTTGTATGAATGCTTGCGGCCACCACCATGTGGGTCATATCGGTATTTTGGGCGTGGATAAAGACGGTTCGGAGTGGTATCAAGTGACCATTGGAGGTAAGCAAGGCAACGATGCCAGCATTGGCAACGTGATTGGTCCATCATTCTCCGCCGATGAAATGCCCAATGTCGTGCAAAAACTGATAGAAGTTTATTTAAAAGAACGCACCGCTGATGAGCGTTTTATTGACACTGTGCGGCGCCTAGGCATTGCGCCCTTCAAAGCGCATGTCTATTCCCCTAAAGAAACAAACACAGAGGTGACGGCATGAGTAGCTTAATTAGCCTAAAAAATGATGTTGCTAGCGTCGCTAGTGACAACTTGACTTTAGTGAAGCTACCAGAATCACAAGTGGAAGAACGCAAACAGGCAGGTAAAGTGGTGTTATTCAAATTAACGGGTGAACAAACCGTGACTGAGGCACAAGTTGCCAACACCGTGATTCCTGAAACTGGCAATGTTATTGTGCCTTTAAGCGTATTTATTGCCCGTCAACAGGCATTGAAAACGCGTATCGCGCAGGGCGAAATTGGTGTTTGGCTGGCAACGCATGAACTGTTAGAAACCCTCACACAAGCACAGGCCGATTTAAATCACCTACCCATCATCGCGATATTTGTAGAGCGTTTTGCTGATGGCCGTATCTTTTCACTTGGCAATTTATTACGTACACGTTATGGCTTTAAAAATGAATTGCGCGCGTTTGGTGACGTGTTGCGAGACCAACTGTTTTTCTTAAAACGCAGCGGTTTTACCAGCTTTGTTATTCGTGCTGATCGCTCCGCTCAAGACGCGATTGCCAGCCTGAATGATTTCACACAGCCCTACCAAGGCGCAGTGGATGAGCCCCGCCCAGTCTTTAAGCGTTACAACAGAGGTGCATAAATGGCCGACCATTTCGACTCAGGTGTGACGATGCTAAAGCCAGCAGCAAATAACCCCGCTACGCGGCCAGCGCTGACAGACGCACTTGTTGCCAGCGTTAAGGCTAAAGCAACCACCACGCTCACTCTACTTAACAATGCGAGCATTGAATTTGGTGCAAATAACGTCACCTTTGCCAATAGTTTGGGTGCAGAAGACATGGTGCTGACTGATATCATTTTAAAGAGTGCGCTCAATATTGAAATCTTTTCTCTAGATACTGGCCGCTTACCTGTAGAAACTTACGATTTAATGAGTGCCACTGAAAAGCATTACAACACCAAGCTTAATGTTTATTTTCCTCACGCGGATGCCGTTGAAACTTACGTAAAATTAAATGGCATCAATGCGTTTTATGAATCCATCGACTTGCGCAAGGCATGTTGTCACATGCGTAAAGTTGAGCCGCTACAACGTGCTTTAAAAAATAAAGCCGCATGGATTACGGGCATGAGAGCCGCGCAGGCCACTACTAGGGCCAGCCTACCTGTTAGAGAGTTCGACACCGCAAATCAGCTTGAAAAGCTTAACCCTCTCAGCGATTGGACCGAACAAGAAATCTGGGCCTACATTCGCATGCATGAAGTGCCTTATAATAAGCTACACGACCAATTTTACCCAAGTATCGGCTGCGCACCCTGCACACGCGCTGTAGCCATGGGTGAAGATATTCGCGCTGGACGTTGGTGGTGGGAAGACCCACAAAACAAAGAATGCGGTTTGCACTTAAAAAAGTAAAATAAATTAAAGCAATCTATTAAATTAATCTAATATCTTATTGAATATAATGAATAAACAACCTTTATCACATCTCGATTGGCTAGAAGCTGAAGCCATCCATATTCTGCGCGAAGTTGCTGGCCAATGTAGCAACCCCGTGCTGCTTTTTTCAGGTGGTAAAGACTCGCTATGTATTTTGCGATTGGCCGAAAAAGCCTTTAGACCAGGGAAATTTCCATTTCCATTGCTACATATTGATACTGGGCACAATTACCAAGAAGTCATCAATTTTCGTGACCAACGTGCAGCAGAACTCGGTGAGCGCTTAATTGTGCGCTCAGTTGAAGATTCGATGAAACGTGGCACCGTTGTTTTAAAAACACCAGATGAGCCGCGCAATAAACATCAATCGGTCACTTTACTTGAAGCCATTGAAGAATTCGGTTTTGATTGTTGCATCGGCGGTGCAAGACGCGATGAAGAAAAAGCCCGCGCCAAAGAACGCATCATGAGTTTCCGGGATGAGTTTGGTCAGTGGGATCCAAAAAATCAGCGTCCAGAACTATGGAACCTGTACAACGCCCGTTCGCACAAAGGTGAAAATATCCGCGCCTTTCCAATATCCAATTGGACAGAAATGGATGTTTGGCAATACATTGAGCGCGAAAACCTTCAACTTCCAAGTATTTATTTTGCGCATCAGCGTGATGTTGTAATGCGTGGCGGTGCGATTGTGCCAATCAACGTACCATTAGCGAATGGCGATGTGGTAAATCCACCTAAAACAGGTGAAGAAATCATCAATATGCAAGTGCGTTTTCGCACGGTGGGTGATATCACCTGCACGGCGCCAGTTATTTCAGATGCCGATAATGTGAGCAAAATTGTGCTGGAAACGGCCACCACTACCATTACCGAACGCGGCGCTACCCGCTTGGATGACCAAACCTCAGACGCTTCAATGGAACAGCGCAAAAAAGAAGGTTATTTCTAAATGACAAATAAAACACAAAACGATTCTCTATTACGCTTTATGACATGCGGCAGCGTGGACGATGGCAAAAGCACGCTGATTGGTCGCCTGTTATTTGATACCAAAACTATTTTGGCAGATACGCTCACGCAAATTTCAAACACCTCGAAAAAACGCGGCATGGAAGCGGTAGATTTATCATTACTTACCGATGGCCTGCAGGCTGAGCGCGAGCAAGGCATTACGATTGATGTCGCTTACCGTTATTTCAGCACTGGAACACGTAAGTACATTATTGCGGATGCGCCAGGCCACGAACAATATACGCGCAACATGGTGACCGCGGCTTCTACAGCTAACTTAGCGATTATTCTGATTGATGCACGCCGTGGCGTATTAACGCAAACAAGGCGTCACAGCTATTTAGCCCATTTAGTGGGCATTCAGCATATTGTTGTTGCAGTCAACAAGATGGATTTAGTCAATTACGACCAAGCCATTTATGACAAAATTTGTGCTGATTACACAGCGTTTGCCAAAGAAATTGGCTTGGCGCAAGCAAGGGATATACGCTTTATTCCAATGTCTGCGCTCAATGGCGATATGCTGGTTGACCGCTTAGACAGCATGCCTTGGTATCAGGGTGAAACACTGCTTGAAATGCTCGAAAAAGCCCCTGCTGCCCATACAGAACAATCTGAAGAGTTTCGCTTTCCTGTTCAATTTGTGTGTCGCCCACATGCCAGTGCAGATGCAGCGTTACATGATTTTAGAGGCTTTATGGGCCGCGTTGAAAGTGGTGACATTACAGTGGGCGATGCAGTTACCGTGTTACCCAATGGCTATCAATCAAAAGTAAAGGCCATTCAACTTGGTGAAGCTCAGCTACAAAGTGCGCAAACCGAACAAAGCATCACGCTGTTGTTAGAAGACGAAATTGATACTTCACGCGGTGATATGATTGTTAAAACTGGTAGCAACATTACCCCCGTCAAACAGATTGAGGCTTTTGTTTGCTGGCTTTCAGAAACACCAATGTCTACAGCGCGCACCTATATTATTCGCCACACCACGCGAGAATCTAAAGCAAAAGTGGGTGCAATTTCTTATAAAGTGGATGTTAATACGCTTGAACAGCAAACAACAACTGACCTGAAAATGAATGATATCGCCCGCATCAGTTTTAAACTCGCACAACCACTGATGGTTGACAGCTACAGCCAAAACCGTGCGACTGGCGCGTTTATCGTGATAGATGAAAGCACTAATAATACCGTTGGTGCAGGCATGATTGTTTAACATCTATTTGATATGGCGCAACAATTAAGCCATGCAAATAAACTAATTTTCTAATAAAATAGCGTTTTACGCTTTTTAGCTGTTAAGGACTGAAGAAATGACCTATGTTGTCACCGAAAACTGTATTCAATGTAAATATACTGACTGTGTAGATGTTTGCCCAGTTGACTGCTTTGTAGAAGGCCCAAACTTTTTAGCGATTGACCCGGACGAATGCATTGATTGCACTTTATGCGTAGCAGAATGCCCTGCCGAAGCCATTTTTGCTGAAGATGACGTTCCGGCTAACCAGCAGGAATATATTGCACTCAACGCGCGTTTAGCTAAAGTTTGGCCAGTGATTTCTGCACGTAAAGAGCCTCTTGAAGATGCAGATGCCATGAATGGCGTACCGGATAAGCGTGATTTACTGGTTGAATAAACTTTAACCTTCACATTTTTCACCAAGGAGGCCATGCCTCCTTTTTTGTTGTTTGTGCATTTGTCTTTAGCAAAAACTATGTTGTAATGACATTTTTTGGCCAAAAGTAAAGCATGAAAGACTCATTAAAAACGGGCATTCAATACACGCACACGTTTTTTGTGCCACAGTCTAAAACCGTGCCAGCTTTGTACCCCGAAGCCACAGAATTTATTGCCATGCCTGAAGTATTTGCCACTGGTTTTTTAGTGGGCTTTTTAGAGTGGGCCTGCATTAAAGCCATTCATCCCTACCTTGATTGGCCTTTTGAGCAAACTGTTGGCACTCATATCAATGTAAGCCATCAAGCAGCTACGCCCATCGGTTTAGAAGTCACGGCTCATGTTGAACTCATCGCGATTGATGGCAGAAAACTTACTTTTAATGTAGAAGCACATGATGGCATTGATTTAATTTCAACAGGCACGCATGAGCGCTTTATCATCAACCGTGAAAAATTTGAGGCCAAATTAGCCACAAAGAGAAATCAAACTACCTAACATATGGAACTCATCTCGAATCTGGCCCTTGCGGGCGGCCTCAGTTGGGCTAGCGGACTGCGGCTTTATATCACCGTGTTTGCCGTGGGCATGATGAATAAATTTGGCTACATACAACTGCCCGCTACCTTAGATATACTCAGCAACCCGATTGTGATTGCTGTGGCTGGCTTGCTAGCTGTGATTGAATTTTTAGCCGATAAAATCCCCTATGTAGATACCATGTGGGATAGCATTCAAACTTTTATCCGCATCCCCGCTGGCGCACTGTTAGCGATGGGCGCGATTAACACCAGCGACCCTGTTATCGCCACCATCGCAGCCCTACTCGGCGGCTCGCTTGCAGGCGCAACGCACGCCACCAAAGCAGGCAGCCGCGCATTGATTAACACCTCACCTGAGCCAGTCAGCAATATCGCCGCCTCGTTTGGTGAAGAAGGCGCGCTGATTACGGGCGGCTGGTTGATGTTTGCCCACCCTGCGGTGTTTATAGGCATCCTTTGCGGATTTATTGTATTGCTGTTTTGGCTATTACCTAAAGTTTGGCGAGGGGTGAAATTGGTGTTGGTTAAGTTGAAAATTTAAACTTCAATTCCAAACAGTTCATTTTGATGCCCTAATAACTCATACTGATATGGCAAATTTCCATGTGCTCTTACTTTCAAGACAACATCATTGTCCATCACGTCACGTGCATCCACCTCAACCCACCAACAGTTAATAAATGACTCACTTTTTTGTTCATTCACGCCATGCGTGTGTTTAATTTCAATTGCCAGCACAAGATTATTGTTAGCATCTAAAATAGCCACATCTGGTCGCCTACCTATATCTTTTAAAGGCCACTCTAACTTAGCTATACTTCCAAAAATAAATGGCAACACAGTTTGAACACCTGTAGGTGTTTCAAAATGCATGATGGGCATCGGGCCACGCTTATTCAGTGCGTTTTCAAAAACAATTGCCACCCGCTCTTTTGCTTGAGTGTGCAACTTTTGTGATTTTCCATAGCGGCACCCAAGCGCTTCATCAGGGTAGTGCTTAAAATGAACTTTTCTATTTTTACTCTTAGCTACAAGCACCTCCCGTCCACATCCATAGCATAAATAGCGGCCTTTATGTGCATGAGAATCTGCCCTATTAGCACTAATCACTTTGTTTTGATTTTCAACGTCAAACGCATGAGGAATTTGCATACTAAACCCCAGTGTTAGCACGTAAATCGTTTAATACTCGATATTTATATTTTGAAAATATAATCCAGTTGTTATATTGGCTGTTCCAGCGACCATGATTTCGGCAAATATATTCAACTACTTTGCCGACTTCTTCATTGATAGGATGCCAAACAGCAATATCACCCGAAGGCAATTTTCTTACATATACAGGCACATTATTGATGTGATAAATTGTATCGAAACTCATGTTATTTACTCCAAAATTAACCAAGGAGTAGTAAGGTTAGGTAAACTTGAGCGTTTAAAACAGTGGCAAACTCCACACAAAGTCTTTAACAGGGTTTATATGCAAAGCGTAGATAAAGAAAAATTTGATGTCAAAAATGCTCTAAAAGAAGCCGTGACATGCCTGTTGGAATATATACAAATTCATGGTGAAAATAACAAAGCTTTCGAAATTCTCAAACATTTGGCAAATGAAACCGTTCAACGTATTGACCACGTTCAAGAAGGTAGGCAATTTACTAACGAGGCAATTTATAGAGCAACTGTGAAGACAAATCAAAAAAATGATAAGTTTGACTATAGCTCTTGGTTCAGTAGGTATTGGAATAAATTAAATGAAACTAGCTTAGACGGCCTTGAAAACTTTTCTCGTCAAAATGGCTATAAACACTTTGCTTGGATTAGCAAAAAAGATGGTGGTGGCTCTGGAAATTCTTCAATGTATTTCTTGCACGCTATACCTGTAAAAAAGACCGAACTATTAAATACCGATGTAAAGCATGATATAAAGTATATTGAAATTAGCAACGTTTCACCATCTTGGTGGGCAAAATGGTTGTTCAACCAAAATTTTTCAGCAAACACCTTGAAAACAAAAATTTATATCTTTTATTACCCCATAGCTAGTTTATTACTGTCAATTATAATTATCCTAATTTTTTGGCTGGCACTCAATTCAAAAAAAGAAGCATTTAGTGCGAACGACATGGTTTCTGTTATTTTCATGATGGGATTAGCCTATTATGCCCAATTCAAATTTTTTAGTCTCATACACTTTTTAGAAGACCGCATAATAATGGCGCCTTTGAAGTTATTAGGGTTATATGAAAAAGATGTAAGCCTAGAACTGGTAACCAGTAAGGATAGAAAAAGTAAATTTTTACGCCTTATTAAATACGCTTCTCAATGCCCAATCTGCCAAGCGGAAATTTTGCTAGATAGGGGCGAGCCCGATTTTCCACGAAGAATAGTGGGCAGATGTAAAGAAAGCCCTCGTGAGCATGTTTATAGCTTTGACCGCATAACGCTAACTGGCAATAAGCTAAGATAGTATAAATGACCACCCTCAAATACCTACAACACTACCCGCTGCACCTGCAAAACCAAATTAAGCAGTTGCAGGCTGAAAATAAATTGGGCGATTACATAGCCAAGCGTTACTCAAATGCACACACAATTCAAACGGATAAAGCCTTGTATGAATATTGTAGTGAAATTAAACAGGCCTATTTACGCACTGCTCCGCCGCTCAACAAAGTGCATTACGACAGCAAACTCAGCATTGAGCATCATGCGCTAGGGCTAAATACAGCTATTTCACGCGTGCAGGGTGGCAAATTAAAAGCTAAAAAAGAGATTCGTATTTCTGCGTTTTTTAAGGCAGCACCAACGGAATTTTTACGCATGATTGTGGTGCATGAGTTAGCACATTTAAAAGAGCGCAATCACGACAAAAGTTTTTACCAACTTTGCCAATATATGGAGCCTGATTACCATCAGTTTGAGTTTGATTGCCGGGTGTATCTAACTTGGAAAAGCCAGTTAGCCAACACATAAAATGCTAATTATTTAATGGGAAAAGCTGCTTAAATTCGCTCGAGAAAAAAATACTGCCCTGCAAGCTTTTATTTATAAGGCTCACAGGGCAGGCCTTGGAGATTGTTAAACTTTTTAAATAAACTCAGGTTTTTTTAAAAGCCCAAACTATCGAGTAAATCGTCTACCTGCTCTTGGCTAGCCACCACATCTGCAGTATTTTCTGGGTCAATTTGCGGGCCGTTCATCAGTTGATTTTCAGTCTCTTTTTTTACCATACCCGGTGAAAAATCCACCAGCACTTGAACAAGTTGTTGTTCTAACTCTTGAGCGAGTACAGTGATTTTCTTAATCACTTGTCCCGTCAAATCCTGAAAATCTTGCGCCATCATAATGTCCATGAGTAGCGCTTTGGTTTCTGTTGAGTTTTTACCTGTAGCCGCTAAATAAGTCAGCGTTTCATTGGCAATTTCGTTGTATTCACTTTTAAGTGACGCGTTGGCAAGAATAGCTTTCCAGCGCGTTTCTAAGGCATTGCCTTGCGATAATATTTCATCTTGCATTGGCATGGCGGCATCGGTGGCATTGAGCACACGTTCTGCGGCTTGCTCGGTCATTTTGGCAACATATTTCAGGCGATCACGTGCATCAGGAATCTCCTGCGCAACTTGCTCCATAATTTTATCTAGACCTAAACCTCTTAAACTATCGTGCAGAGTTCTGGTCACATGGCCAATACGGCTTAGCATCTCATCTTGCGGAGTCAATGCTTGTGCGTGGCTCACGAGTGTGGCTGGCTCTTGCAAAGTTTCGCTAGTGATCATTAGGCAGCTGCTTTCTCGAGTTTCTCAAATATTTTTGATAGCTTTTCATCTAAGGTAGCGGCCGTAAAAGGCTTCACCACGTAACCGCTGGCACCTGCTTGCGCTGCGGCAATAATATTTTCTTTTTTGGCTTCAGCCGTGACCATCAATACTGGTAAATGTTTTAGCTCTGGGTCCGCACGCAAATGTTGCAGCAAGGTTAAGCCATCCATATTTGGCATGTTCCAATCTGACACCACAAAATCAAAGCCACCACCTTTAAGCTTACTAAGCGCTACCACACCATCTTCGGCCTCATCCACATTGTTATAGCCGAGTTCTTTAAGTAGATTGCGCACAATTCTGCGCATGGTTGAAAAGTCATCTACAACAAGAAATTTAGTATTTGGGTTGGCCATTTCTACTCCGTTAGTCATTTGCAAAATTGAAAATTTAAAGCCCTAAACTTTCAATATATATTTATCGTGTTCATTCATTATCGGCATATTTCAACTAAACTTTAGCCGAAATAAGCGTGATAAATTGCCTTCTTTTCTCGTTAAACACGTAAGGCGCGTGCACTGTTGGCAGTTAAATAATTCAGTACCAATTTAGGTAGCTCCTGTAGATGTGCAACTTCATGCACACCGCCATGAGCGACGGCTTCGCGCGGCATACCATACACCACACAGCTTTCTTCATTTTGGGCAAAGTTATAGGCGCCTGCTTGTTTCATTTTGGCCATACCTGCGGCACCGTCTTTGCCCATGCCGGTTAAAATTACGCCTACCGCATTTTTACCTGCCAGCGCCGCCGCTGAATCAAACAGTACATCTACTGATGGTTTATGGCGATTCACTGGCGGCTCATCGCTGAGTTGTGTCACGTAATTTGCGCCACTTCTGGCAAGCAATAAATGTTTGTCACCAGGGGCAATATAAGCATGGCCTGGCAAAATACGCTCACCACCCTGCGCTTCTTTGACAGAAATTTTGCAAAGGGAATCTAGCCGATTTGCAAACGACTTTGTAAAACCCGCCGGCATATGCTGCGTGATGACAATGCCCGGGCAATCTGACGGCATTTGCAATAAAAATGCTTTAATGGCTTCAGTGCCGCCAGTAGATGCACCAATAATCAATAACTTTTCACTACTAATCAGTGGGTTACGTAGCGGCGCTGGTGTGTTGTTTTGGGCTACCGGCTGACGTGATAAGGTTTGCACTCTAGCTTTTGATGCGACACGAATTTTATCGGTAATTTCTTCCGTGTATTCACGCATGCCTTCGGTAATTGACATTTTAGGTTTGGTCACAAAATCTGTTGCGCCTAACTCAAGCGCACGCATGGTGATTTCCGAGCCGCGTTCAGTCAGCGTTGAGACCATCACCACTGGCATTGGCCGCAAGCGCATTAAACGCTCAAGAAAATCCAAGCCATCCATCTTGGGCATTTCAACATCCAGTGTGAGTACATCAGGGTTGAGTTGCTTAATCATATCGCGCGCAATGAGTGGATCTGGCGCGGCACCTACCACTTCCATGTCTTTTTGACTGTTGATGATTTCAGTCAGCAAACTACGAATGAGCGCTGAGTCATCAATTACTAGGACTTTTATTTTCATTTTTTAATCACCAATTTCTAAATTTCATGCGCATTCTAATAAAGACTAGGCAGACGGTTGTAGCCTCTAGAGGGCAAAACCCGACAACGCCGTATGCGTTTGAATATGCTTGAAATAAGTTAAAACAAATCGATTTCACCGCCCACATCTGACGTTTTAAGTTTGCTTGCGTAAGCTTCTTCACGTTTGTAGAGTGTATCGTTATGCATATTTTTTAGTTTCTTGACTAACACTTTGCCTGTTTTTGGAAAGTAATAAACTTTTCTAGGGTAAATATCGAGCAAATCTTCACCTGTAACACGAATACGCTCTTCTTTTAAAAATTTACGCACAAACATGGCGTTGCGGTCGCCCACGTTCATGGTAGTAAAACTTTTAAGCACATTGCCACCGCCAAAAATTTTGGCCTCTAGGTTTTCACGGCGGGCACCGTTACGTAGCAATTGGTTAATCAGCACTTCCATCGCATAGGTGCCGTAGCGCATGGATTCTGAAACCGGGCTATCTTTATCGGCCGCCGCACTATCAGGCAACATAAAGTGATTCATGCCGCCGATGCCAGAAATATTATCGCGAATGCAGGCCGATACGCATGAACCCAGCACCGTGACAATGACCATGTCTTTGTCAGTAAAATAATATTCGCCCGGTGAAATTTTGGCCGCATTGCAATCAAACGTTCGGTCGTAATACAACGTGGTTGAAATTTCTTCTTCTAGCATGCTCATAGGGCAGCCTCCGCTAGTCGATTGGTGGCAGATTTGCCTGCATGCTGCTTCAGGTCATACACGGTTTTACCACGCAGATGAAAAGCATCTGACACATAGAGAAAGTTTTCAGAATGCCCAGCAAACAACAAGGCATCGGGCTTCATCAACGGCACAAAACGGCTTAAAATTTTGGCTTGCGTGGGTTTGTCAAAATAAATCATGACATTTCTGCAAAATATGACATCAAAAGTCTCTTTTAACGGCCATTGTTGCTCAAGTAAATTGAGTTGATGAAAGGTAATCAGGCTTTTGAGTTCATTGCGCACGCGCACCATGCCTTCATGTTTGCCTGAGCCTTTTTGAAAGAACTGTTTACGCCGCTCTAATGAAAGCCGACTCACACGTTCATACGGGTACACGCCACGCGAGGCCGTGGCTAATACGTTAGTATCAATATCCGTGGCGATAATTTCAACTGGCGGGCGCATGCTGCCAAACGCTTCACACGCCGTCATGGCAATCGTGTAAGGTTCTTCACCGGTAGACGCGGCTGAACACCAGATTCGAATGGGCGTTTTGACTGACTGTAAATGCTCTGCCAAAATCGGAAAATGATGCTCTTCCCTGAAAAATGAAGTCAAATTGGTCGTCAGTGCATTGGTAAAAGCTTCCCATTCATCGGCACTGTTTTCATTTTCAAGATTATCGAGATAGTCTTTAAAGGTAGTAAACCCCATAATCCGTAGCCGACGCCCAACGCGGCTGTAAACCATGTCAGTTTTTGCTTCAGAAAGTGAAATGCCCGCGTGCTGATAAATCAGCTTACGCACTCTGGCAAAATCTTGCGCGGTAAAATCAAACTCTCTTCCATCATCTTGTGCTTCATGTTTTGCCATATTGACCTTATTCTTAAACCTTCACTGACTTACATCGCTTACAGTGCCGCGCGCAGATTGCACATTTCAACCTGCACGTTAGTGATGCTGCTTTTTATTTTGCCAACTTATCGCTAGCTCTTCTTTTTTCTGGGTGTGCGGCAAATGGGTGCGCAGACTCTTTATAAACTTTCAGTAATTCTGCTGCTTTTGGCTCGCGTGCAATTGCACTTTTAATCGCTTGCTTGGTCGCTTGGTAGTTCCAATCTTGAATGCGGTCATCTATATCTGCAGATTGGTCAATAAATACACCCACACAAATAAAAACATCATCTGCTTCTTCAACCGGAATTGTGCCATCAGCCACACAATCCATCACTGCCATTGATACACCGCGTTGTGCCGGGCCAAACATTTGTACAGATTGCCTTGTGTTTCTTAGCGTTACTTTGTTGAACATCACGGTGTTTGGTTTAACCATCATGTTTGGTGCCACAATTGCCAATAAACCATTCACCCCCTCTTTTTGGTCGGTGAGCGTTCTACAAAACGCATCTTCAGCCGCACTGCCGCGTGGCCCCATAATCAGGTCAATATGCGCAACATTTTTTAAATCAAGTCCACTTCCATCAGGACGATTTTCAATAACTAACGCTTCACCAATTAAAACTCTATCAATTACAGCCATGTTGTACTCCTTATGTTATAGGATGGACACGCCTATTACCTTTTG
>ERZ795061.2687-NODE-2687-length-16008-cov-7.633862_pt1 | contig 16008 bp, 12 predicted proteins | sample MGYA00375145_ERZ795061 | MGnify/ENA primary metagenome ERZ795061 (study PRJEB30190, sample SAMN05720144) | anaerobic digester metagenome | isolation source: active sludge of municipal wastewater-treating anaerobic digesters | place: USA | collected 2014-12-22 ... | reverse complement strand
GGCCTGAACCCGCATGACGGCAGCATGAGCATAATGACAATGAGTGCGGCTGGAGCGGCGGCAGTCTTCATGTTCGATGGCACAGGCTTCCTCCGGGACGATGGGTATTGCATGCATTTTGAGATTGCTCACTCGGGTGGTCAAGGCAATTTCTTGTTAAGTTAAATAACCCCTCACCCCCCCGGCCCCCTCTCCATTTGAGAATTGAAGAAAGGAGAGGGGGAGCTAGAGAAAAATCTATGAGGTGTAAACCCTCTCCTTTTTTCCGAGCTTAATGGGTGAGGGTGCGCAAAGCGCGGGTGAGGGAAATAATTCAATTGACCTCCTGAATATAATTGGATAAACTAATACCATGAAACATTACGAAGACATTGAAGCGGACGACTGCTATGACATGGCGGTGGAGTGGATACGCCACGGGAACTTCGACAAGGCGGTCCACTATTTCACCCGCGCCATTGAACTGAACCAGTATTTCATCTATGCCTATATTGCCCTGGCGCGCACCTATGCCACGCAGAAAAAATATACCGATGCGGTCCATATCCTGAAAAAAGCCACCCGCTTTGACCCCGCCTTTGACCGCCTCCATTACCTGATGGCCAAGTATGCCTACAAGAACGGCGATTACAAAAATGCCCTGATAAGCATCGACCGCGCCATTGAGATGGATGAAAAGGATCTCTACCGGGAGGCGAGGGAGATGATAGAGGCACAATACCAACGGCGGTAAGCTGGGTGTTGTGGGTATTCGCTGAAGGACTGTTTCAGACCCCCATCCCCCCAGCGGGGGGCGATTAATGCAAATTCTGCTCAAATAAGTCCCCCTCCGGGGCAAACGCTTTCGCCACATCCTGTGGCTGCGTTTGCATCAACCTCATCCTGAGAACGCGGATTTAGGGGGGCTTTTAGGGAAGCGCCTAAAACATCACCGTAGTCCCGAAGACCGCGTAGTGGAAAAGGGAGAAGGTGTATACCTTCGAATTGTCCGCGCCTCCCTCCAGGATCCGGTACCCGGCCTTCACCAGCACGTTCTTGTTGATGTGGTACTGGAAGGCAAAGAGGATGTCCTCGGCACGCCCCACGGGCCCCACCAGCCAGTCAGCGTCCATGACGAAGCTGAAATTGGGAACGAACATCCACTGCAGCCTTATCGTGATGAGGGGCACGAACCCCAGGTCAGGCCTGGTGGTCTTCGTGTTCAGGCTGTCGAGCCTGATATAGGCTTCCCGTATCTTGCCGGTGAGTCCGATGCCGAACTCTATTTTGTCGTTCTTGACGATGTCATAACGGTAGGTGAGGCGCCACGAGTTGAACTTGAAGGTCCCCCTGATCGGGGTGTAGGGGAAGAAGAGCCTGTTTTTGAAAAAAATAAATCCTGAAGGCCTGCCTTCGTAATCGATCTTGAGCGGGGCCGCAAGAATATAGAGGTTGTGCTGCTCCTTGATGGTCCAGCCGGCCCGGGCACGTATGAAATACCACGGCTCGTTGCCCAGCACCCCGGGAAGTGAAAACCTCGTGCCGTACCTTCCGGGTATCCGCACATCGTTCAGCCCCGTGAAAACGGGGCCTGTTTCAAGGTCCAGAAAGGGGCCCGCCTGGAGCGGGACTGCCAGAAGAGAAATAACCAGTGCCGTATATATTAATTTTTTCATAGGGTTCGCTCCCGTTGAAGTATTTTGTTATTTTAATATAGCAACAGCAGCGATGTTCGTCAACGCGGTTAAACGCTGGTCACTGTCCAGTTGAAAAAAATTCTGCCCCAGGGAAAAAAATGTCATCTATCCCACTGCATTGACACTGTTATACAGAGGATCACCAATAGAGTGTCAGGGGGGTGCCATGGATCGACTGGTTGTTGCCTATGAGGAGGGAAAAGCTTCTGTTGTCGAGATCCGTAAAGATGCCATCGATATCTATAATTACTCGGTCCTTTTCCGGGAACTCCTTAAGGTTATCGCCGGTGCCGGGACGAAACAGGTCGTCCTTGACCTCAAGCAGGTCAATGCCGTTGATTCCGTGGGGGTCGGCCTCCTGGCCAGGTTCCGGGACACGGCGCGGCAGCAGGGCATCAATGTCGCCGTGGTATGCACCAACAGCAGCATACTGAAGATCCTCGAGCTCCTCAACATGAAGGAAGCCGTCAACACCCGCGGCTGCATCGACGAGGCCATCGGGGAATCGGAGTGACGGGCTGGCCGGTGCATTAACCGGGCCGGCCCCTGCCATAAAAATTTCTTGCAAAAATACCTCCTTCTCCCCCGTGATGGGGGAGGAAACGGCGGCCCCCGTACCCACCGCGGGCCGCGGCACAGATATGAAAGATAGCGCGCACTGGTTCGTGTACATGCTGGAATGCGAAAACGGCTCCTATTACACCGGGTCCACCGATGACCTGGCGCGGCGCTTCAGGGAGCACCGGAAGGGCACGGTAAAGTCCAAATACACCCGGAGCTTCAGGCCGGTCAGGATTGCCCGGTGCTGGTCCCTGGCCGGGTCCCGGGGGGACGCCCAGAGGGTTGAAAAACTCATCCAGAAAATGAGCCGGAAGGCAAAAAACGCCATAATAGCGGATCCGGATTCGCTCAGGCATATAGTTATCGGTGCCTATGAGAACGATTTCCTCATTGCCCCCTTTAGCCACGGGATGCTTGAGGAGGCAGCGGTACCTGCCCGGGATATAACCCGGTTTACGGCCCGGGACCGCGAGAAGCGGATCCACAATCCCTATCTCGAAGAGGTCCTTGCCCTGGTGGAGCGGCATGGCGAATTGAAGCGCCAGGACCTGATTGCCCGGCTGAATGAGGCGCGGACCGATTTTATCTGCCGCTATGCCTTTTCGATACCGACCATTGACGTCATTGAAGCCATTGCCGCGTATTCGCCCCTGGTTGAGATAGGCGCCGGCGGCGGATACTGGGCCCGTTGCCTCCATGATGCCGGGGCGGACATCATTGCCTATGACCGGAGGCCCCCCGGCGAGGAGGCGCCCTGGGACTGGCGCGAAGGGAACCAGTGGTTTGACGACACCTGGTTCCACGTGCAGGAGGGGGACGAGACGATGGCGGGGCGGTACCCCGAGCGGACGCTTTTCCTCTGCTGGCCACCGATCTTTGACCCCATGGCGGCCAGCGCCCTGCGCCTCTACCGTGAAGCCGGGGGAAAGACATTGATTTTCATCGGGAGCCGCGGTTCGACTGCGGATGATGATTTTTTCAGGATGCTTGATTCGCTGAAGCTGGTCCGGTCGGTCAGTCTCCTGTCATGGCCGGGAATCGAGGACCGTATGCGGATTTATGACCTATCGAACACCCCTCATCTCCCGACCCCTTCTCCCATTACAAAGCTGAAAAAAGGAGAAGGGGAGATTTGATTAAGGTCTTTAGTGTGAAACCCTCTCCTTTTTTCCAAACTTAATGGGAGAGGGTGCCCCAGCGGGGCGGGTGAGGGGAAATTTCTTCAGACCCTGATTTATGTATTTATGAAATGAAGAGATGCAGTCAATAAAAGGAAAGGAAGAACATTATGATAATCGAACAGATCCTGGTGACGCACATGGCGGTGTTCTGCTACCTGGTGGCTGACGAGAAAACGAAAGAAGGGGTCCTCATCGATCCCGCCGGGGACCATGAGGCGATCGAGAGCGTTGTCGCCAAGCACGGCATAACCATCAAGTATATCATCAATACTCACGGCCATTTCGACCACACGTCGGGGAACGATTACTGGATGAAGAAGACCGGGGCCTCCCTGCTGATCCATGAAGCTGACGCGCGCAAGCTCGGGAGCCTGACGAGCAGGTTCTTTTCCCGGACCATGGGGGGGAAAACTTCACCGCCGCCCCAGATGACACTCAAGGACGGCGACGTGATCCATGTCGGCTCCGGCCAGCTCCGGGTCATCGAGACCCCGGGACATTCTTCCGGCAGCATCTGCCTGTACATGCCGGGGCATATCTTCACCGGCGACACCCTGTTCACCGAGGGGATGGGCCGCACCGACCTGCCTGACGGCTCAATGAAAAAGATAATGGAATCGATCAGGAACAAGATATTATCCCTGCCGGACAATACGGTCGTCTGGCCGGGCCACCACTACGGGCGATATCCCACCTCGACCGTGAAGGAACAGAAGGGGTATTACCGGTAACTCTTTACTTCCCCCTTGAAACCTCACCTGCATCGCCTCTGTAGACCCCCCTGTCCCCCGCAGGGGGCACGAAAGAGAATATTTAAAGATGTCATTGCGAGGAGCGCAGCGACGAAGCAATCTGGATGCTGATTCAGAAGGTAAAGTTGCTAAACACAATGCAATAAAGCTTTATCCTGCGTGGGATAGGGGAAAAACATTTGTTTGAATCTGTTTATATCGCATATGATATATCCCGCTCGCCCCCTCAGGGGGAAGGGGGGTGAAAATCGTGGAAGGACTTTTCGAAGATTGGAGGATGCCCCTACTTCCCCGCCTGCTTCTGGGCGTTTTCTATCATCAGCTCGGCCCGCATCTTTTCATAGAATGAATATGTGGTATAGAAGCGGAAATACTTGTGCTGCAGGCTCGAAAGATCGATGGCGGTTATGAAGGGACGGTACTCCTTTCCCTCGGCGGCGGCTGATCCGAGGATTTTTGCGAGGTCGGCCATCGTGTTCTTGGTGAAGGCCGGCGACTTGCGGCCGTCGGGTAGGGTGATGCTGTAGAAAATTTCCCGCGCCTGTCCGAATGAGACCGACAGCGTGCAGGGCTGTATTTTCTTCTGGATGTCCTCTATCCTGATGGAATGCTCCGGGTCGATCCGGCTCACCGAGTAGTTCATGTACAGGTCCTTCTTCATCTGGCATATTTCCACCGGGATGTCGGTTTTTGCCAGCGTCGATCCGGGGTTGTTTTTAACGATCTGGGCAGCGACATTTTTCGAGAACAGGTAGAGCCTGGTCAGGTAGTCGAAGAGGAGGTCTGCCGGCTTGCGGAAATAGAAGAACGAGCCGCTCTCGTCGATAACGTAGAAATAGCTGTATTTCCTGTCGCTGTCGAAGAATATCTGCAGCGTTTCAGGCCTTGAGTTTTCCACCATGGTGCGGATGAAGTTAAGCTCCTTGATGGACGGGTCTACCTTGATGATGTTCTTCAGCCCGTAGTTGAAGGAGAGGCTGAGCATCATCTTCATTTCCGATTCGCAGAGGAGCGTGTCTATGACGGTGGTGCCCCCGGATTTCTTGGTATAGAATATGAGGTACTGGTTGCCGATCATGGTGATGAAGCTTTTCTTCGCTTCCGGGTCGCCGCCGATGAAGAAGGTGTACAGGTCCTTGATGAAGCCCTTGAGCCTCATGAATTCTTTCGTGGCGCTGTAGGGGAGGGACGATACCACGTTCACGGCCCCCTCGAAGTCGCTCCTGGTGACCAGGCCGCCGTTCAGGATCCTCGACAGTATCGGGATAAGGTCCATCTCGCTCTTGAACACCTCGAACTTCGTCGATCCCCAGCTGTCATGGTAGAGGAAAAAGAACTCGTCAACCTTGCGCGAATACTTTGAATAAAGGTTGAAGATGATGTAGTTCATGACCGGGAACGGATCCCTGAGGTAATCCTCCTGGAAGGCGTTCATTTTCTTGAACATGAAGTTGGATGAGATATCGGATATAAGGTCGCGGAGAAAGCTGGTCTCCAGGCTGTGGAGGCCAGTGTCTATCTCAAGACGGGTGTAGTCCTTCTTGAAAAGGCCGTTCAGGCTTATCCAGACCGAGAGGCCGAGGAGCGTCTTGTCCTTGTGGAGGATGACGATCTGGGGGGTGTTGTCCACGATGAGCCGCTTCGACAGGAACCAGGTCTCGTTACCCTTCTGGTCCCGCACGTACTCGATTTTCAGAAGCTTTTCCGGCGGATAGTTCTTGAAGCTCAGGGTGTTGTCGATCTTGTTGTCCGCCACCTGGAAGTGGGTGTATATCTTCCGGCTTATCGCCTTGATCTCCTCGTCGGTGAAGCTGTGCTTGACCTTGTGGGTTTCCATGCTGCCCAGGATGCGCCGGTACTCCTGGAGGACAAACTTCTTGGCGTTGTTCAGGAGCTTGCTCACCGGCTCGATGCTCCAGTTGTGAAAGTTGTCCATCTCCCGGATCTTCACCGCGGCCCAGCCCCACTTCTTGACGTACTCTATCATCACCCGGGCCTTGTCCGGGTTGTATCCCTCGTCGTTCTTGCTGGAACTGTACCGGGACAGCATCGGCTCGACCTTCAGGTAGAATGATGTTTTCAGGACGTCGAGGGAATCCCTGTCCTTGACCACGGTGGCGTAATATTCGTAGACGTAGTTGAACATGATGATGTAGGCGTCGATGTGGTCCGGCGACAGGTTCCCCGCATGGATGTTCTTCTTGATGGTGTTGCAGATGAAGGGGTTGTCCATGTAGTTGTTGATGTACCGGGCGAGGAGACCGAGCTTTATGATGGACTTGAAGGGGTTGCCGAGGGACTTGAGTATCTGGAAAAGCCCGGCGGCAAGAAAGTCTTCCTGCTTGATGCTGTAAATATTGCCGATGTCGATGAACTGGTCTGCCAGCTCTGACTTGTTGGCCGCGGCGAGCCATGCCTGGTAGGTCTGGTTGTCGGCGTTTTCCGGCACGACCCACCAGAAGGGGATCTTCCCGTTCAGCACGATGGAGCTCCGGAGGAACTCTTCCTTCAGCAGCTCCCCGATGGAGGACCCGGAGAACTGTTCCTCGTCGGCGAAGATGTTTTTCCTGATACGGCTGATCTCGTTCAGGTAAAAGTGCACCTCGATGTTGAACTTGTCAAATACCCAGCTTTCAATGGCCCGGAGCTTTGTCTTATACAGGTTTATGATGTCCCGGTCATAGTGGCCGTCCTGGTAGCAGAGCCAGAAGTCGAAATCGGACTGCTTGGTATAGGCGACGGTGCCGCAGCTGCCGATGAGGGCTATCATAAGAAGAAAGGGGTCATTGACCTTGCCGCGGACCAGGCCGGCGTCGGGAAAGCGCTTGGACATGAATTCAATCAGGCGCGGGGAAGGGGCGAAATCATGGACGCCGTGGGGAAGGTTCGGCGCCGGCACATGGCCGGGGAGGCCGGGGATGTTCACATGGAGCAGGTACGCGATGAATTCCAGTAAATTCACCAGCTGCGGGTCCGAAAGCGAGCGCTGGAGATTGCCCAGCTTGAGCTCGTTGTATTTCTGGAATTTCTGCTGGTAGACTTTGATTCTATTTATGATATCAGGATTCGCTTCCATGATCCCTGCGCTGTTTGTCTGTATAAGAATAAAACGGGGCTGATTCGGAACACCCCCCACCCCCCTCAGCGGGGTCTTGACTGTTCTGTAAAAGCCATAAAGTCCCCCTCCGGGGGCTTCAGGGGGCATATGGTACAGCCCAATTGTTTACGATGATGTGTTTCTATAAAAGGCCCGCGTGCCTGAAGCAGGGGCTGGATTAATAACTTTAAAACTGCCAATCTAAAAAGCAAGTAAGAATTCTTGGTTTTCAAGGATTAATTGAAAATAGTTCAGGCAACTGTACATTTATTGCCGATTATATATAGTGAGCGGGAGCCATATTAAAGCACAAGGAGCCGGATATGCAGGAACTCATTAATGAATCCATCATCACCATGGTGAATGACGGCACGCTGAGCATGGAGCGGGTAAAGAGCCTTATTTATATAAAATCGTTCATTGACCGTATTTCAACCAGGAACTATATCGAGGAAGAATCGGCCCGGGAGCTGGAGAAGAAGTACGGCGTGAGGCCGAATATCATCACCTGGGGGGATTATTTTCAGACCGAAATAGCGACCTCCCTCGCGGTGCTTTCGGACGAGGAGTTTGACCGGGCGGTGGCGACGCTTAAGTTCGACATGGTGGCCAGCTGGTTCATTTTCTGCGAAAAGGGCGATGATTTTTTTGAATGGGTGGACCTGACCCACGAGGCCATCGTGCAGGCCAAGGAATCGGGCTATACGCAGGAGGAGGAAGAGATCCTGCACCTTAAGATATTGAAGGACTATTACACGAACCTCGGCCTGGTGAACAATTTCACCGACGCGGAGATGCAGTGGTTTGACGGATTCCAGGAGGCGAAGGTGGTGTAATAGGCGTGTTTTCGTAACCGCGCTTGCGAGCGTCACGTACGTGAGAAACCGGACTTGTCCGGTTTTTTCTTTTTATGGAGGTAGATGTTGTATAGTTTATGAAAGATGACAACACCCAGAACCGTCCCGAGGATATTGCAGAGAAGGTCGGTGAGGGATGATGTCCGTACCGGCATGTAGACCTGTATCAGCTCGATGGCGAGGCTGAGAATGGAGCCGATGAGGATTGGGAATAGATAGCACAGGCATCTCTTTTTCACGCCACAGACTATGAATAGGGCCGGAAGGAAAAATCCGAGGGGAATAAATCCAGATATGTTGAGTATGATATCGGAATAGAACTTCATTTCCCTCCAGTAATTCGCCCACGGTTTTGATAAAACCAATTTTTTTATGGCACGGAGGTGCTCCGGAATCATCAGGTTATTGCGGCCTGAGATTATATTAAAAATTATCCGGCCGGATCTTTCATTCATCGGATACAGGGCGATAATATCTTTTTGCCGTGATAGAGATTTATGATCATGGTTCCTCCAGTTTCCATGGTTCCTGGATATCTCTCCCGGATGTAACGCGGATCGGTATATGGCAAGACCCTGTACTTCCCCCTCCCAGGGGACCCGGATATGGGGATTGTTGCCGACTATGAGGCGGGCCCCTGAAAGATCATTCTTCATTGGATTGAGAGTATATCCCGGAAAAACCGAGGCCTCCCTGCCGTCAATATATACAGTTGTACCCGATGCAGCCAGCACCACTGTTATGAAAACGGTTTTATCGGTTAAAAGCGCGTCAGAGACGCCCGCTTCATGATACGCGTAATCCCCGGAAGTCCTTTGGACCCGCCTCCGTAAGATCAATTCGGACTTCCATTTGGCCATCATGAAAACTTCCGGATCCTTATCATCATAGAAGCACAGAATATTCGATAGCCAGATTCTCGTGGCAGGGTAGGGCTTCAGCAGTATTTCTATCGTCAATTCATCGCTATCGTTGCACTGTGCAAGCAGGCCATGGTGATTGGGGATGATCCGCTCCAGTATCAGATTGTTCCGCATGAGCAGAATGCCGCTGTTATTCCGTAACCGGTGTGCGTTGTTTGGGAACTTGAATTTAAAGGGCCAGAGGCCGGCTGTAAGAAGGACCAGTACTATGCAGATGTTGCATGCAACTATCAGTGATCTAAGTTTCATCAATGGTCAATAGTAAAAAGCATGACATATCATCAATATACTCACCAGGTGCCGTTCAGGGCAAGGGATACGCGATTCCGGTAATACCCGCTAATTTCCCTTACAGCGGCTCCATTGCTATAAACATAACCGCCGAATAAGCGATACCCGGTGACGTATGAATAATTCCATGCGAAATTATAGGCTATGGTGGCCGAAATATGTTCGGTGAATTCATAAGTGGCGGTTGCTGAAAGTCCAATAAGCCTGTCTTTTGTTTTTCTTGCGAAAATATAGGATTCGCCGTAAAATAGCGATGATGCGAATGAAAACCTTTCGAATATCTGTCGGGTGACGTTCCCCGTTATAAACCAGTTCGTCGTTGGGTCGGAGTTGTTGGCCAGTATTGAGTTCTGGTATGTAAAATTCAAGCTGGCATTGGTTCTTTGATCAACGTCATGGGAAACCATGAGATAGGCGTAAAGGCTTATATCATAGGGGGTTGAGGGGGGGATCACCACCTGTACGCCGGAGACTGAAATATTGCTGCGGGGGCTGTTGGGCGGGAAAACAAAATCCGGTGAGATTCGCCCTTCAATGTATAATTGCCTGGTGAAGTCATGGCGATATCCCAGTCCGGGCCTGTGGACCTGGAGAATGCCCCCTGGATTTGATTTTGTCCACTGGTATTCGTAAAATATATACGTATAATTGGATGAATCCCAGTGGATTTCATGATGCATCCGCGCCGCATTGACCATTGAATATTTCAGGTCCTGGTTGATATATGACCTGAAAAAATATCTCTCCAGATGCCATTGTCTCGTTCTGGTGTAAAAATATTTGCTGAACTGGTTCATGTATACCAGGCGTATCGTATAATACTTGTTGGCTTCAAATACCCCGGTCAGGCTGAATTCGTTTCTCCAGTAACGCATCCTTCCTTCACTGTTCCCGAACAATACTTCAAATCGGTCCGGTTCGGGATAATTCTGGAATATATCGGTAAACTCGAAAGACACCAGTTCTGAAAAATTCTTCGTCAGGCGCAGCCTCACATCCTGGTTGTTGTTCGTTAAACCGAAATGCCGCGCATAAATCTGCTGGTTGACATGGCCCATCAGGTCAAAGGTGTATGTTTTCCCTTCGTGGCGCAGTCCCAGGCCCACCAGCACCTCGGTGATATAATCATATTTTTTTTTCTGTAGCGGGGTCTCTGCAATGGCGCGGATATTGTCGTCAAAAGTTTCACGAATGGTGCCGATTATATTGAATTCCCACGCAAGGGATATGCCGGCCGCCGAAAAAAGAAGCAGTGTCAATAACGCTCCCATTAAAGGAAAGTGTTTCCCCATGGCAGGATATTATCGTCCGTGGCCCAGGAGCATCACGAAGATTGTCCTGAAAAAAATTTCAACATCCAGCTTCAGGGACCAGTTGTCGATATACTCCAGGTCCAGGTCCATCCACTGGTCAAAACTAAGGTCATTGCGGTTGGGTTGTATCTGCCAGATGCAGGTGATGCCCGGTTTCATGGACAGGCGTCTCCTGTGCCAGATGTTGTACTGGGCCACCTCCGAGGGGAGGGGAGGCCGCGGGCCGATGAGGCTCATCTCTCCCCTGAATACGTTCAACAGCTGTGGAAGCTCGTCCAGGCCTGTCTTCCTCAGTATCTTTCCTATGACGGGAATGATGCGAGGGTCGTTCTTTATTTTAAAGGCCGGGCCGTCAGCTTCATTGAGGGCCTTTAATTCCTCCAGCTTTTTTTCCGCGTCCTTCACCATGGTCCTGAACTTGTACACATTAAATATCCTTCCGTTCAGGCCCACCCGCTCCTGCTTGAACAATACCGGTCCGGGTGAAACGATCTTTATCATTGCGGCGATAATCGCTAAAAAAGGAGATAGCAATAAAAGCATGATCCCGGATACCAGGTAATCTGAAAAGAGCTTCACCAAAAGGTCACGGTGCCTGTTGCTTGTGGAGCTTAACACCATCGAGGGAATGCCGTTTAATTCGTCAAAATAAACCTGAGCTACCTTTGGCTCGTAGAACAGGGAATGGATGTGCCAGTCAGGGAAAATCCTTACTTTGATGCCCATCAGCTCGATGAGATGAATGTAGGCTTCGATGTTATCTATCTGGTACATGGGCATTGCAAAGATGACTTCATCAACGACTTCCTTGATTATAAGGGTCTGGATCTCGTCAACGATCCCGATAACCTTTATGCCGTCTTTTACGGTTTTGCCGACCCTGTCTTTATTAATGTCAAGGCATCCGATGATATTGTATTGTTCCTTCATGGAGTTGATCAGGTTGATTGCCCCCACGGCCCGCTCCTTGCTGCCGATGATGAGGATATTGCATTTATTGTAGTCCGATTGCTTCGATTTCTTGTTTGACCAGTATATGATGGTTTTGCTGATCATAAGGATGACGATGTTGAGAATATAAAAAATTCCGAGAAGCAGGCGGCTCACATCCTTTATTTTAACTAAAAAGAGAAGAAGAACCAGGATTATTATTCCAGAGGAAACCACTTTTATAATATCGCTGTAAAGGTCATTTAATTTCTGGGATGTGGGGGTGTCCGTGTTGATATACATTAATAATATGAACCATATTATTATAATGAAAAGTGATATGATGATATAGTCAGGGGTTGCACCCAGGCCTGAGTATTTTGAGGGCAGGAAATATGCTTTTATGTAATAGGCTAATATATACGAGAGGACACTAAGGCCAACGTCCAGGATCCTGTTTAATTGTATTATGAGCTGGCGTTTATGTAATTTATCTAGTAACAAATTTTACCTTCACGGGTAATAAATCTGATTTTATATTTTTTCAATTAATTGAATATAGTATTCTTCACGATTATTTGTAATAATCCGGGATGAAAAAACTAAAATATACAAAATTAAATAGTAGAATTTTTATATTTCCTTGAAAAGCTTATCAAATGTTCGGATGCTATTTAAGTTATAGTAACGAATAATAATCAATGGAGAAGTCAATAAAAAAATTAAGGCTTAGCAGTTTGCTGAAAAACAGCAAACTGCTAAGCGATACATGGATGTATCGCCATTTTTCGAGGCGTTAGCCGAGAAAAATGTGAGGTTTTACGAATTCTCTTCGTAATACCGGCCCTGAAAAACTCCATGGAAGGAGTTTTTCAGGAAACTGTTAGAACTTTATCAATTGGCCTTATTTGCATTGTAATGGCAAATGCAATTTATATTAACCACAGGATTATATTATTTATATATGAATCGAAATAGTTGAAATGTTTTTTCTCGTCATTTTTATTGAATTTAACAAAGGTCCTTCGGAAAATTAGTAATTAAGAAAAATCTAAAATTCAGCCGGAGCGTTAAATATAATAAAAATATCACTTTTTGTTGACGATGACAAAAAACTTCAATAAATTTGTTTGGTTTTAGACAAAAAACTGCATCATTGAAATAACCAAAACCGTTTACATCTTTGTTTAAAGCCATAGATTTATCCACAAAAAAAAAGGGTATGGAGCAGATAATATGAAAAAACATGTATCACCATTGCTTATTGGCCTTGTATTGCTATTTAATCCTTCTTGTAGAAACGATATCATCAGTGCCATAAGAAATAATTCTAATGCCCGTCAGATGTTAGTTTATGTTGGCGGATTATCAATTTTATCCTATAACGGATCATCAGCTCTCAATGACCAGGTTTTCAGCATCTCTCCCAATGACCGCCCTGTGAGCCGGGCATCCGGTGTTGCCCCGCTGGCTGTACACTTTTTCGCTGATTATGTTGATAATGCAAGCGGGGATGAAAGAATTGATAGGTTCCATCATTATGATTACACCTGGGATTTTGGAGATGCAGGGAGCGGCAGCTGGGGCACCACGGGCAAATCAAAAAACAGCGCAAAGGGAGCGGCAGCGGTCCACGTGTTTGAAAACCCCGGAACATATAATGTTGTCCTCACCATCAGGGACAATTCCGGAGTTGTGGGCACTGAAAATCACAGCATAACCGTCAGCGATCCGGATACGGTTTACGGCGGGACCATGACTACTTGCGTTAACAATGCCGGCGATACCGATTTCAGCGCGGCTCCGGCAGGGGCCCGGACCATCAGTACCAATGACCTTTCTACTGTTGTTCAATATGCCACCAGCGGAAGCAGGATCCTTTTTAAGAGGGGATCTTCCTGGAGCACGGCCGGCTTGTCATGGCCCGACAATGCAGGTCCGGTAACAATCGGCGCATACGGACCCGGCATCAGTCCTGATGGGCTGGGAATCTATGTTAATGCGCCCCGGATAACCGTGACCGGCGGAACCTTTATGGACATGAGTTTCAAGCAGGACTGGAGGATCATGGACCTGCATCTGATTGATTCGGCCGGGAGCGCTGGCAGTTTTGGCGGCGCCTCTGATATGCAGCGGTTTCTTTTTTATCGGTTGAAGATTGAAGGTTTTGGAGTCGCACTGGGATGGAGCCACTGGAACGAAGCCAGCCTTATGCGCATAGACGATATGGTCATTGCTTCATGCGAACTGTCGGACAGTGAAACCAATATTGTCTACGTGGGCAGTGAGCGGCTGGCTCTGTTGGGGAACATTGTCAGGGACGCACAACAATCCCATGTCGTCCGGGTGTGGCAGGCGTACAGAAGCGTCATCGGCCATAACATGATTTCCGGCTCCAGCGTGAACTCGAGCGAGGGAAGGCATGCCCTGAAGCTGCATGGACCAGGTCTGCGGCCGGGAAATATAAGCGGCACCAGCCTAGGGGTGCCCACCCCGGGCACCGGTTTACTTGATGTGAAGACGCAATTCAGCATTGTGGCTGATAATATTTTCGGGTCCTCAGGTCCTTGGCCGGTGGCAATCGGTCCGCAGGATGGGCAGGCCGATGAAAGGCTTTCCCATATCATCTTTGAGCGGAACCGGATTCACCCGGATTATGGCACCCAGAGCGTCAGTTCCGTTCAGGTGCCTTTGATTGTATGGGCCAGGCACTGCACGATCCGGAACAACATTATCGACGGCACCGGGGGGAACAGGTACTTTAACGCCATGGTGGTTGACAGGCGCGGCATTGAGCCTGCCCCGGCGAACCTGGAGATATATCATAATACTATCTACAGGGGCGATAGCGTATCGAATACGCCCACGGCCATACGGATCGGGGCTGAAGTCACTGGCTCACAGGCGCGAAACAACCTGGTATCGTTTCCCTATGCATCCGGACCGGTGACGCTGGTGCAGGATCTGAGCGGCATTCTGGCCAGCTCGAACAATCTGCTCACCAGTGACGCTCGGTTTGTTCTTCCCAACGCGGTCAATCCACTGGATCGGGATTTCAGGCTGCAGGCCGGATCGCCCGCCCTTGGCCAGGGGGCTAGCGTTCCTGTTTTCGATGACTTTATTATGAATTCCCGGCCTGCATCCTCAGCCGATCTTGGGGCATTTGAGCAATAAGGATTTTAAAAACGGCTCTTGAGTGATCCTTCCCATGTCACGCAGGAGCCCGGTCATTTTTCTGGCGCGTCCCGGGCCCGGGGCGCGCGCGGCGCTTAGAGCATGTTCGACTGGAACCGGAAGCGACTTTTCCCCGGCCTGTTTGCTGCAAATATGTCATCAAGACCACTAATATACAGATACCTCGTCAGTTATCCTTTGTTTTAGACGTCCCCTGATAAAATTATTGTTCAGGAATGAACTAACAGTTTCCTGAAAAACTCCATCCATGGAGTTTTTCAGGGACGGTTTTACGAAGTGAATTCGTAAAACCTCAGGTTTTTCTCGGCTGATGCCTCGAAAAATGGCGATACATCCATGTATCGATTGGCAGTTTGCTGTATTTCAGCAAACTGCTGAAATAAATTGTTTTACTCCTGAATTTGTGTTTTATATGTCAAGTAAATTACATTATCGGTTATTTGTTAATAACCGATTTCTTCATGGATAAAAAGTATTAAATACAATTTGAATTATTTAATTATTTATTGACTGTTTGATGGACAAAAATAATAGAATACTAAAAACAGCATTGTACGACCGTTATCCAGCGCTTTTTCAGGGTCGTAAGGGTCTTGTTTGAGAGTCGGCGGGTTCTGATCAAACGCAATCTGTTTCTTTGTCTCTCCTGAATTGGATGTAATTTCCTGGAAAGTAATAATTAAGGTTGTGAAGTGAATAAAAGTATTAAATTAATGGCTATTAAGGCATTAATGTTTGTAATAATCGGATATGGATTCTCGCAGGTACTCAGATTAGCGGGAAACCTTGTGCTTACAAGACTGCTCGCGCCCGAATTATTCGGCTTAATAGCCCTCGCGCATGTTTTTCACCGGGGCCTTGGCCTGTTCTCCGATATCGGAATTGAACCGGGGGTAATAAGGAGTAAAAGGATAAATGATCCGGTATTTCTCAAGACAGCGTGGAGTATCCAGTTCATTCGCGGTATTATACTTTTCGCTTTAACCGCCATTATAGCCTATCCGGTATCACTGATTTACAACAGTCCCGTGCTATTGATGATTCTTCCTGTAATAGGGATAACCTCAATATTTCAGGGATTCCAGTCATGTTCTCTTTATCTTCTTAACAGAGACCTGAACCAGGGAAAACTTGTTTTTATTGATATTGCAGGGCAGATCATCAGCCTCATAACAATAGCCCCGCCTCTGGAGCCGCGCGAAGCTTTGAAGGCCCGGTTGAGTACACCGTGA
>ERZ795061.2680-NODE-2680-length-16050-cov-6.119600_pt1 | contig 16050 bp, 16 predicted proteins | sample MGYA00375145_ERZ795061 | MGnify/ENA primary metagenome ERZ795061 (study PRJEB30190, sample SAMN05720144) | anaerobic digester metagenome | isolation source: active sludge of municipal wastewater-treating anaerobic digesters | place: USA | collected 2014-12-22 ... | reverse complement strand
CCAACCACCGACATTAACCGGGCACAAAAATTTTACGAAGCGATCTTTACCATCAGTATGATACCGATGGACCTGCCCAATATTAAAATGCGCATGTTTCCGCTCGATGATATGATGACCCAGGTGGGTGGCGCCCTGGTTGACAGCGGCGGTTTTCACAAAGCATCTGTCACCGATGGGCCGTTGATCTACCTCAATGGCAACCCCGATGTACAAAATATACTGGACCGGGTACAGGCCGCAGGAGGTAATATCATGGTACCTAAAACGGAGATAAGTCCCGAATACGGATTTATGGCCGTGATAACCGATACCGAAGGCAACCGGATTGGCCTGCACAGCGTTCCACAATAAAAGGATTGGTATGCGAAAATTCCTGCTGCTCAATGCTGTCCTGTTTTCTCTTACTGCAAGGGCGCAAACGGATAGTTTGAAATGGGTGAAAGAGATCAATGAACAGGTATGGAAACCATTCATTACCCATCTTGTTTCCGGAAATAAAACGGCCTTCAGCGCTGTACACAGCAAACGCATTACCCGGGTTGAGATCGACCGGGGGGTGTTGCTGGATTTTGAAAAATATTTTCCGCCTGCTGATACAACCAGCAGTATTAAAAAAAAGAAACCCGATTGGGTATTTGAACTCCGTTTTGATAAACGGATAAGCAATGGCGTCAAAGCATGGGAAAGCGGTTATTATAAGGGAACCGTAAAAGAGGAAGGGAAAAATACCCGGTCTTATTATGGAAGATTCTTTGTTGTACTGGAAAAGGAAAACGGAACCTGGAAGATACTGGTGGATGCAGATACAGGGAAGGATGCAAACGAAGAAAATTTTAGTAAAGCATTTGCGATGGAACCAAAACAATAAAATTTTAAAAGGATACGTATGAGTAATTATGACTGGAGCCGCTTTGTTACCAGGATAAGCATAAATGCTCCCTTCGAAAAACTATATGGGTGCTGGGCTACCCGGGAAGGGATGGAATACTGGTTCCTTCGCTTAAGCGAATATAAAAAGCCAGGCGGAAATGTAAGAGCCGGCAACGAACCCGTACAACCCGGCGATACCTATACCTGGCGCTGGCATGGCTGGAGCGATGAGACAACCGAGTATGGATCCATTCTGGATTGCAACGGAAAGGATCATTTTAAATTCAGTTTTGGAAAGGCAGGAGACTGTACGGTAACTCTTAAAAATGAACTCGGGCAGAACATTGTTGAACTTGTACAAAGCGATATTCCAACTACCGATGAGGGCATGCACTACTGGCACCTGGGCTGTAAAACAGGATGGACTTTTTATTTAGCAAATCTTAAATCGCTGCTGGAAGGGGGCATTGACCTGAGGAATAAGGATGAAAAACTGCAAAACGTAATTAACTCATAAATAGCTATTATGGCTTACAATGAAAAACTGGCCGACCGGGTAAGAGAAATGATCGCTCTCACCCATAAAATAACCGAAGAGAAAAAAATGTTCGGCGGACTTTGTTTTATGGTGAATCACAAAATGTGTGTAGGAGTTGAAAAAGAAAGACTGATGGTAAGGCTTGACCCCGCAAGAACGGATGAAGTGATGGAAAAAGAAGGATGCAAACCAATGGATTTTACCGGGAAGGTCATGAAGGGATACGTTTTTGTTGATATCGGTGCGCTGAATACAAATAAAAAACTGGAATACTGGATAAAACTGGCATTGGAATATAATAAGCTTGCTAAATCATCTAAAAAGAAAAAGAAATGAAAAGAATAATAATTGCAGCCACTGTCATTTTATGTGCTGCCGCTTTTATAAATCCTGTTGATAAAACATTTGAAAAATTATATGTTTTAGAAGGCACCTGGAAAATGACGACCAAACGTGGTGCAATTTGCGAAGAATGGAAGAAGATCAGTGATAATCACCTGCAGAGTAAGGGGTATTTTATCAGGGGAACCGATTCGCTGGTGAACGAACGGGTTGCTTTAACAAATACAAAAGAAGGGGTGTTTTATACCTCTACTGTTGAAGACCAGAATAACAAAGAACCCATTGCTTTTAAAATGACCAGTGCTGAGAACAACAGGTTTATTTTTGAAAATACGCAACACGACTTCCCTAAGCGGATTGTTTACAGGATTGTAACAGCCGATTCAATACATGCTTTTATTGATGACGGTACCGAAACAGGCAAACGTCAGAACTTTTATTACAAGAAACAATGAAATACAGTTTAGAAAGATCCTGCGAAATACTCGACCGGACGCCGGCGGTTCTGCAGTCGCTGTTATCCGGGTTAAGCGATGACTGGATAATGCCCAACGAAGGCCCGGAAACTTTTTCGCCATATGATGTGGTGGGACATTTGATACACGGCGAAAAAACCGACTGGACAGCCCGGGCAAAAATGATCCTTGAATTTGGCAATACAAAAACCTTTGAACGCTGGAACCGGGTTGCCATGTATGAAGAAAGCCAGGGAAAGACCATGCAGCAGTTGCTGGATGAGTTTGCTGCGATAAGAAAGGAGAATATGGCCTGGTTCAGGTCCCTAAATTTAACCGAGGCCGATTTTGACCGTAAAGGAATGCACCCGGTGTTGGGAGATGTAACCCTTCGCCATTTATTAGCAACCTGGGTAGTGCATGATCTTACGCATATTGCACAAATAACCAGGGTGATGGCCAAACAATACAAAGAAGAAATGGGCCCTTGGCCCGAGTTTTTCAGAATACTCAGTTTTTAAATTATCTTTCTTAACCAAAACAATTTGCTATGTCTAAAAGATTCTCATTTTGGATATGGGGAGCCATTGTGACCCAGTTCCTGACTTCTGCCTTCCATTCCTTAAGTTTTTTTGCAAAACAAGAGCCCACAAACGAAACAGAAAAACAACTTATAGATATTACGGGCAGTTATAAAGCCGACCTTGGCATGGGTTTTCACCGAACATTTGCTGAACTGTTTACTGCAGTGAGCCTTTGTTTTACACTTATATGCTTATTTGGAGCGCTGATCAATTGGTATTTTAAAAGGAAAAGCCTTGCTGCAGATTTGTGGAAGGGTTTGCTGCTTATCGAAATGGTAATATTTGGTGCCATGTTTATCGCCATGACGGTATTTGCTTTTTTACCCCCGATCATCTGCACGGCATTGATCTTTATATTTGTAACCGGGGCTTATTCAACGGCTAATAATAAATGACCTGTATATGCAATCAAAAGCTACAACTGTTGACCAGTACCTGTCAGAAGTTCCGTACGAAAGACAGGCGGCTATGAACAAACTGCGTAAAGTAATTGTAAAAAACCTGCCCAAGGGCTTTAAAGAAACAATGGGTTATGGCATGATGGGCTATTGTGTGCCGCATTCCATTTACCCGGCAGGCTATCATTGTAACCCAAAAGACCCATTGCCCTTTGCAGGCATGGCCTCGCAAAAAAACAGCATTAACTTTTACCACATGGGTATTTATACCAATGCCAAACTGCTTAAATGGTTTACTGATGAATATGCAAAAACCGGTTTAGGCAAACTGGATATGGGTAAAAGCTGCATGCGGTTCAAAAAACCCGAGAGTATTCCTTATGATCTCATCGGGGAATTGTGCAGCAAAATAACAGTGGAGCAATGGATCAAAACATATGAAACAGTACTGGCTTCGGGTAAAACAACGGCAAAAAAGGTAAAAAAATAAGCCCCGGTACCGGGGCTTTCTTTTTGTAAAAGGAATTATTTTTTCCGCTTAAACGTTCCTTCCATGAACTTCGCTTCCTTGCCATCCGGGCCGGTGCCGTACATGATCATCAGGTAGGAGTCGTTATCGATCATGATCATCTCTTCCCGTATGGCAACATCATTGCCGGAAACAGGGTCTGTTTGATGACCTTTTAAATTCAATGTCTTTGTTTTTTCATCATAGGTACCGGTGAACTGCGTAATGCCGCTGCTGAAATTATCGACCCAGGAGCTCACAAACAGTTTCTTTGCATTATCGTAACCCATGATGCTTTGTCCTTCGAAAGGGCGACCCATCATCTTCCCGGTGAATTTCCCCACCTGGTAAAGACCATTCAGGGTGGTACTCACCGTGTTTATTGCCTTTGAAGTATCCGGCCTGCTGGGATCCATGAATGCGATCACACTTGCTTCCCAGGTGCCGTTTAGCTTTGCCATCCATTTGTGCATGTCGCCGGGCGTAGCGTATGCAATCATTATCTTTTCCATGGCAGCCGGGTCCATGGCTGGGGCAGCACTATCTGTTTTTACCTCGGGCCTGGCAATTGCAGCTGAATCTGTTTTTTCCTTATCGCCGCCTGCTTCGTTGTTACAGGAAAAAAGAAGTATTGATGCTGTACAAAGAATTAATGATATTCTTTTCATAAACGAGTTTTTTACAAAATACGATTTGAAAGGAATTTATGCAACAGAACTTGATGAGTGGCTTATATTCCGGCTTCCTTCAGTACATTGTCAATACGTTCCTTCAGGGATCCAGGATCAGTATACCCCCGGGCCACCATCATAAACTTCAATTCGGCTGTTTGTATAAAAACGGTGGGAAAGCCGGTTACCTGCAGTTGTTTGCAGAGGGCGAATTCATAGTAAGCCGCTTCTTTATATTCTTCGCTTTTTAATTTGGAGTAAAAGGCTTCGGGCTGAATGGAATATTTTTCCAGCAGGTGGCGATAGGCTTCATCGTCATCCAGGTCCCGCCCTTCATAATTCAATGCGTACTGGAGGTCGGTGGCAAATTCCAGTTGGCGCCCCGGGTAGTATTCTTTAAAAATACATAAAGCGATGGCGGGCTTTTCGCTGTTCATTACCCAATCGCTTTGCCCGGGATTAAAAACATGCCATAAAAAATCCTCACCGAATTTTATGCCGGTAAGTTCTTCTACTCTTTTATAGGAAGTTTGAATGAAGGGCCCGATCTTTTCAATGGGCATTGCCTCTTCACCGGTCATCATGCCGCCGCTCAGTACTTCCACCTCAAGCACATCTTTATATGCTGCTGCAATATTCTTTATTACAGGGCTGAAGCCATAGCACCAGCCACAATAAGCATCGTAACAGTAAATAAGAATTGGTTTCATTGGGCAAATATCGCATCAAATAAACTTACCTGCTTCATTAACTAATTTAAAGCTACCCTTGTGAGATTTTTTGTCGTGATTGCAGTTTCCATCTTATCCGCAAGCCAGCACTTAAACCCATGAGCGCCGTGGCGTGGTCTGCGACCAGCCACCAAAGCGAAGGAACTTTTTTTTCTCCTGTATTTCTGTGAATAACACCTTTGTTCGTAACTAGAGGCAGTATATTTTTCGGAATGGAATCATCTTACCCGGCGGATTGGCCTCAGTTTTATACTGCTTCTGTTTATAAGTGGCTGCATCTGCTTTCGGATAACAATCATAAAGAGATTATTATAAACAGCCTTAAATTCATGGTTGCTGAAAGAAGGGTCACTTTATATGCATTCGTAATCATGAGTAATCATATACACCTGATCTGGCAGCCAGCGTTTGGACTTACTCTGCCGGAGATACAGTTATCGTTTATGAAATATACGGCACAACAGTTGAAACGGTCAATGGAAATAAATGGTCATAGAATGATGGACTCATTCCTGGTGAATAAGGAAGATCGCACTTATCAGATATGGAAGCGCAGACCACTGAGCATCGAATTGAGAACTGCCGCCGTATTTGATCAGAAGCTGGTTTATATACATTACAACCCGGTAAAGGCAGGCTTATGTATAAACCCTGAAGATTATTACTACTCCTCAGCAGGTTTTTATTTTAATGGGAAAGACAGTTTTGGAATATTGACACATTATTCAGGTAACTAGAGTGGCTAACTGGTTCCGGCTGGTCAAAGACCACGCCGGGGCGTTCTGAAAAAGAAAGGAAGTTAATTTTTGATCGAAAACACCAACGGCGGTTAAAAAAACGATTTGAAGATGAGTTGATTTGAAAATGGAAAACAAATGCAGCATCCGATCTCCGGATCATCAAACGGGTCAACTGTATTCTAATGCGCCTCCAGCCAATTCACCCCCGATCCAATTTCAGCATCCGTAGGAACCCCATTGGGCAAAGCCAGCGCCGTTTGCATACAATCCAGAATAATTGGTTTTATTTTTTCCAGCTCTGATTTGTGGGCATCAAAAACCAATTCATCATGCACCTGCAGCAGCATCTTTGACTTGAACTTATGTTTATTGAACTCGTGCTGGATCTTTATCATGGCCATCTTGATCATATCGGCAGCGCTGCCCTGTATGGGTGAGTTAATGGCATTGCGCTCTGCAAAAGCCCGAACGGTGAAGTTGGCGCTGTGAATATCCCGCAGCCAGCGCTTACGCCCCATCAGGGTTTGCACGTAATCATTCTCCTGTGCAAAATGGATGGTATCGTCCATATATTTCTGGATATTGGGGAATTGTTTTTTATAATTATCAATGATCTCTTTTGCTTCGGTACGGCTGATACCCAGGTTTTCTGCCAGGCCAAAAGCGCCCTGCCCGTAAATGATTCCGAAGTTCACGCTCTTGGCTTTGTAACGCATTTCTTTGGTGACCTCTTTTTCTGACACATTAAAAACCTTTGCCGCGGTGGCCGTGTGAATATCTTTTCCTGTACGGAAGGCGTCACACATATTTGCATCGCCGCTGATGGCTGCCACAATACGTAATTCAATTTGTGAGTAGTCGGCAGAAACAAGAATATGGTCTTTGTCTCTTGGGATGAATGCTTTTCGTATCTCCCTTCCTCTTTCTGTTCGTACAGGAATATTCTGCAGGTTGGGATTATTGCTGCTCAATCTTCCCGTTACTGCAACAGCCTGTGCGTAAGAGGTATGAACCCGGCCCGTTTTTTTATTGATCATCAGCGGCAGCGCATCTACGTAGGTTGATTTCAGTTTGGTGAATTCGCGGAAGGAAAGGATATCATCCACGATCTTATTCTTGCTTGCCAGTTTCAGCAATACATCTTCACCAGTGGCATATTGGCCCGTCTTAGTTTTTTTAGCCTTGGGGTCGATCTGCATTTTATCGAACAACACTTCTCCCAGTTGTTTTGGAGAGGCCAGGTTAAAACGAACCCCCGCCTGCTTGTAAACAGATTCTTCTGCCGCCTTTGCTTCTTTCTCCAGTTCTTTAGAATAATTATTTAAAAAGCCTTCATCTATTTTTATGCCTTCAAATTCCATGGCAGTTAACACTTTTACCAGGGGATTGTCTACCTCATAAAAAACCCTCTCCACAGCCTTTTCTTTTAGTTTGGGAAGAAAGATGTTTTTCAACTGCAGGGTGATGTCTGCATCCTCCGCTGCATAGTCTTTTATCTTTTCCGGTTCCACATCCCGCATGTTACCCTGCCCTTTTCCTTTTTTGCCGATCAGTTCTTCAATATGTACCGGCTCGTAGCCCAGGTATTTTTCACTCAATGCATCCATGCCGTTCTTGCCATCAGGTTCAATAACAAAATGGGCCAGCATGCTGTCGAAAGTGTCTCCGGCCAGTTCAATGCCGTACCATTTTAATACCAGCATGTCGTACTTGATATTGTGCCCGATCCAGGTTTTGGAAACATCGTTGAACAATCGTTGAAAATTGTTTAATAGTTTAATACAACCTTCATTATTGTTGGGGCAGGGGATATAAAATCCTTCGCCGGGCTTAACGGCAAAGCTAAGGCCCACCAGTTCTGCATCATTGGCATCTATACCGGTTGTTTCGGTATCAAAACAGATCTCTGAAAAACCGGATAAGTATTTTATGAGGTCTTTAATTTCGGCATCTGTCTGAACCAGCGTATAATCATGTGCGGTGTTGTGAATGTTCTTACTAACCGTCATTGCCGGCTCATCGTCTTTAACCTTCACTTCAATCACTTCCGGCGCTTCAATAATATTTCCAAAGAGATCCATTTGCGGAGAGGCTGTTTTTGTTTTAGCTTCTGCAGAGCTGGTTCCTTTTGCTGCCGGTTCTGAACCTTCAGCAATGCCATCTTCTTCTCCGAGTATTCTTTTACCAAGCGTTTTAAATTCCAGTTCTTCAAACACTTCCCGCAATGCAGGCTTGTTCATCTCTTTTATCCGGAAATCTTCTTCATGAAACTCCACCGGTACATTGGTAATGATGGTGGCCAGTTTTTTACTCATCACTGCCATCTCCTTACCTGCCCTCACTTTTTCGCCGATGGAACCTTTTATCTTGTCGGCATTTTCCAGCACGCCTTCCACACTGCCGTATTCCTTAATAAGTTTGGCGGCTGTTTTTTCGCCCACTCCTTTTATGCCCGGAATATTATCCACGGCATCGCCCATTAACCCCAGTATATCGATCACCTGGTTCACATTTTCAATATCCCATTTTTCGCAAACTTCTTTGGGCCCGAGTATTTCAAACTTTCCTCCCTGGTAAGGAGGTTTATATATCCTAATATTCTCCGAAACCAGCTGGCCATAATCTTTATCGGGCGTTACCATGTATACTTCGTATCCTTCTTTCTCTGCTTTCTTTGCCAGTGCGCCGATCACATCATCGGCCTCGTATCCATCCAGTGCGATCACGGGAATGTTCAGCCCTTCAATGATGCGCTTGATATCCGGTACAGCCGATAAGATATCTTCCGGTGTTTCCTGGCGGTTGGCTTTGTAATCTGCAAAGTCGGTATGCCGTTCAGTGGGCGCATGCGTATCAAAACACACGGCCATATGGGTGGGGTTCTGGTTCTTTATCAATTCAAGAATGGTGTTGGTAAAACCAAATTGTGCGTTGGTGTTCCGGCCCTTACTGGTGATGCGTGGATTGCGGATGAGTGCATAGTAAGCACGGAAAACCAGGGCGAAAGCGTCTAGTAAAAATAATTTCTTTGGCATGTAGTAAAAGTAAAACAAATTGGCAGGTCCGTCAACTTCGTGCAAAATTTGGTAGTGTCTCCGTTTGAAAATACTGTCAGGCTGAGCTTGTCGAAGGCGATTCAATGAACGGTTAATAATACGGCTTCGACAAGCTCAGCCTGACATAAGGTTTAAAAATTTTCAAACTGAGGCATTACCCAAAACGTAAAAAGCCGCTCTTTTCAGGAACGGCTTTTTAAGATCAGTAAACTCAAACTAAAACAAAAACTGTTTTTATCATAAGCTGGTTATCTGTAACCGGCCATTGGAGGAGTTTTCGGTATCTTTTAATTGGATGCTTGTATTATTGGCGGTGGAAATATCCCAGTAGCTGTTCAGTTTTTCCAATACGGGGTCCTGGGTATCAAAATTAATGGCGATCTTTTTCTCTATCTCGTCTTCCGACCAGTTGCCGGTTGTTACTTCCCCGTTCTTTTGTGCGGTGATCTTCCCGGAAGGAGAAAAGGTAAGGTTGTAGCCATTGAGCTGACTGGTTTCGTCGACGCCGGTGGTAGTGAAAAGATTCACTTTCCATGTTCCTTTAGTTACATGTGGGGTTGCGGCAACGGAATTTGTATAACTGTTTATACCGGTGCAGGCGGCAAAATAAAGGATAACACTGCACTTGAGGGTGAAAAGCAGAAAGGGTTTTTTCACTGTTTTTAGGATTTTGGGTATCCTTATAACAGAAAAAGGATATGTAATATTGTGTATGTGCAGAAAAATCAGAACCGGGTCTCTAAATAAACCGGTAACATAGCCCTCCAGGTGGGCCAGTCGTGCTTCCATTCTTCTCCCCAAATATCTAATTCGTAGTTGATACCCTTGCTGTACAGCAGTCCGGCAAAGGCCCTTGAGGCATTGGGGTCTTCATAAGCGCCGCTGCCGGTCAGTATATGAACATGGTTGCTGCGGCGGATCTGTTCCAGGATATTATGATCGGTGAGGTTGCCCATATAGTGCATGGGGCTGTTGAAATATACCTGTTCGTCCCAGAAACCTTTGGAATATTCGGTAAGGTCATACACGCCGCTCATGGCGATCACGCCATTGATCAGGTCGGGGCGTTTTAAGAACAGGTTCATGCTGTGCAGGGCGCCAAAGGATGCGCCGCAGGTAATGATGGGTGTTTCGTTTGAACTGCTGTTCTTTATGTAGGGAACCACCTCGTTAAACACATATTCATTGAACTGGTTGTGGCGGATGGCTTTATGCTCGCCTGCCATTTCATTGTTCAGCCAGCTTTCATTATTGATGCTGTTGATGGAATATACTTTCAGTTTGCCGCCATTGATATAAGGGGCTAGTGTTTCCATCAGTTGAAAACGCTCATACTCTAAATAGTCTGCGGCGGCAGTGGGTACCAGTAAAAGGGCAAAGCCATAGTCGCCGTAGGTAACGATGGGCATATCTTTTTGCAGGGCCGGACTGAACCAGGAGTTTAATTCTCTCTTCATAATGTTAGTTGTTTCGAAAGCTGTTTCACAAAGATGCACAAAGTTTTTTCACAAAGAATCACAAAGGAATAATTAATTTATAATTCTTTTGATCCCCTCTCTGAGTAGTTTATTTTGAAAATTGATTATTAATCCCAGGCGGTAATCTCCCAGTTTCAAATAGGTTAGAAGCTGAGCAACATGTACGTCATTTATGACTTCCACTCTTTTCAGTTCAACCACTACTTTATTCTCCACCAGCAGATCTATGCGATACCCATGATCCAGCTTCACTTCCTTATAAAGGATTGGCATTGGCTTCTCTTTTATGACGATAAGGCCCTTTTCCGTTAAATCATAGTGCAGGCATTCCCTGTAAGCAGATTCCAGAAAGCCCTGTGGACATCAATAGCACACCCAATGATTATGTTGGAAATTTCGTTTTCACTCATAGCCGGCACCTTATTAACTTTTCTTTGTGGTGCTTTGAGGCCGCTTTGTGTGTCTTTGTGGAACTTGGAATCTACTCCAGTACCCCTTCCTTGATCTCGATCCAGAGTTCCCGGTAGCACTGGGCCGCATAACTGCTGTTGGCAAATTCCATGATAGGGGCTTTGTGTACGCCCATTTTTTCTACATCGGACAAGTAGGGGATATAATTCTGGAAGAAACGTTTGTCTTTATACAATTCATCCATGATCTCGTTGTGTAAATTCTTGCGCAGGTCGGTCATGGTAAAGAAACACATCATCTTACTCATGTCCAGGTCTTTTTCCTTGAAATAATCCTTCACCATGAAATAAGTGCGGATCGATAAAGTGGTTGGGATCACGGGCATCAGTACAATATCGGCGGCATTAAAAATATTTTCACTCAGGGCGCTGAAGCCGGGAGGGCAGTCAATAAAAACAAAATCGTACTCGCCCTGCAGTTGTTTTAAAATGGATTTCAGGCGGTTTTTATTTCCCTTCATTTCATCCAGCATGATGTCGAAGCTTTTACTGGAATTATCGGCCGGGATCACATCCAGCAGTTCAAAGTCTGAACTCATGATGGCATTTTCCAGGTCGGCATCTTTGGTAACCAGTTTTTTTATACCGTGCTGGGTTTTTGGTTTCACCTTATAGTAAAAGGAAGACGAACCCTGGGGATCAATATCCCATAAAAGCGTTTTATAACCATCGGCGGCAGCCAGGTAAGCAAAGTTTACACAACTGGCGGTTTTGCCTACACCGCCCTTGAGATTGTACAGCGCTATTGTTGTCATATAACCACGATTTAAATAATAAGGGAGAGTTAAGATAGGGAATTATTTCTTCATATCCTCTAAATTCTTCTGCATCCGGAACATCTCATCCCTGAGCCTGGCGGCTTCCATAAAATCAAGGTCCTTGGCGGCTTTGGTCATATCTTTCTTGATCTTTACGATGGCTTTTTCCAATTGCGGAATGCTGGTATAAACGGCCTGGTCTTCGGCGGCAACGGTCACCAGTTCTTCATCCGGCGCAAGGGAATAAGGCCTGGAAGGATCGTATCCTTTTACATCAAGTACCGAGCCCTGCGCCATGATCTGCTCCTTACTTTTTTTGATGCTGGTGGGGGTGATATTATGTTTGATATTAAAAGCTACCTGTTTTTCCCGGCGGCGGTTGGTTTCATCAATGGTCTTCTGCATGCTTTCCGTCATGGTATCGGCATAAAAGATAACCAGGCCATCTACATTACGGGCTGCACGCCCGGCCGTTTGCGTAAGGCTTTTTTCGTTACGGAGAAAACCTTCTTTATCCGCATCGAGGATAGCCACCAGGGAAACTTCGGGAATGTCTAATCCTTCTCTCAACAGATTTACACCAACCAATACGTCAATAGTGCCCAGACGGAGTTCACGAAGTATCTCAATTCTTTCCAGCGTATCCACTTCGCTGTGTATGTATTTGCTTTTGATGTTGATGCGGTGCAGGTATTTGTCCATCTCTTCGGCCATACGCTTGGTAAGGGTTGTTACCAATACCCGGTCGCCCCTGGTCACTCTTTTATCGATCTCATCCAGCAGGTCATCTATCTGGTTAACAGAAGGGCGCACTTCTATCGGCGGATCCAATAAACCGGTTGGCCTTACCACCTGTTCGGTAACAACGCCGCCGCATTTTTCCAGTTCATAATCACCCGGTGTGGCAGAAACAAAAACGGTTTGATTAAGAAGCGATTCAAATTCATTGAAATTAAGGGGACGGTTATCCAGCGCCGATGGTAAACGAAAACCATAATCAACCAATACCAGTTTACGGCTCCGGTCACCACCATACATGCCGCTAACCTGGGGAATGGTCTGGTGACTTTCATCTACAATGCATATAAAATCTTTCGGAAAATAATCCAGCAGGCAAAAGGGACGGGTGCCTGGCTTGCGCCGGTCAAAAAAACGGGAGTAATTTTCTATGCCGTTGCAGTAACCCAGTTCCCGTATCATTTCCAGGTCGTATTCCACCCGTTCGCTGATGCGTTGCGCTTCAATATATTTCCCGGAGTTCTTGTAATATTCTGTTTGTGCGGCGCACTCATCCTGTATCTCGTGGATCACCTGCTGCAATACATCTTTAGGCGCTACATATAAATTGGCCGGGAAGATGGCTGCATTCTCTACACTGCTGATGCGCTTGCCGCTGCTGAGTTCCAGGGTTTCGATGGTTTCTATCTCATCGCCAAAAAAACTGATGCGGTAACCAAAATCAACATAGGGCAGGTTGATGTCAATGGTATCTCCTTTAACACGGAATGTTCCTCTTGTAAAATCGCCCTCACTTCTGTTGTACAATGAATTGACCAATGAATGTAAAAATCCCTGGCGGGAAATTGTTTGTCCTTTTTGAATACGGATGATCCCGTTCTCGTAATCGGTGGGGTTACCCATTCCATAAATGCAACTCACACTGGCCACCACAATGATATCCCTTCTGCCACTTAATAACTGTGCCGTTGCCTGCAGGCGAAGTTTGTCTAACTCATCATTGATGCTGAGGTCTTTTTCAATGTAGGTATTACTCACGGGCATATAAGCCTCGGGCTGGTAATAATCGTAGTAAGAAACAAAATACCCCACGGCATTATCGGGGAAGAATTGTTTGAACTCTCCGTACAGCTGCGCCACCAGGGTTTTATTATGGGTGATCACCAGAGTGGGCCTTTGCACATTCTGTATCACGTTGGCCATAGTGAATGTCTTGCCGCTGCCGGTAACCCCCAGTAATGTTTGATACTTCTCTCCCTGCAGAATTCCTTCTGTTAACTGGCGGATGGCATCCGGCTGGTCGCCGGCAGGAGAATAAGGGGAATGAAGCTGGAAAGACATAATGAGAATGCAAATTAAGTTTTAAGAACAACAAAGTTAATGACGAGAGGCATGTAGTAATTTTTCTATATTTTTGCCTCTAACATTAATCAATCTTACAATGAAGAAAGTTCTGCCTATTGTGGTCATTGCCCTGTTTTCGGCTATTGGTTCTAACGCTCAGCAATCTGCTCCCGAGGTTATACAAGGTAAATTAGTTGCTGTGCGAAAGCCACAGCTTACAGAAGGAGAAGTGCCTGGTTTTACCCCAAGGGTAACCAGGGATGAGAATGGCCTGGTGGGTGTGGCTAAAAAAACGGCCATCATTCATCCTTTCTTTAAGGAAAATCCTCCGCAAACAGACCCGGTATTGCAGACGAATACTACAGCCAATGGGGTTTCGGCAACAGCTACAGTAGGCACCAATGTCAATGGCATGAACTATACGTCTGTAAATCCATCCGACCCGGTTGTGGCAGCGGGTCCTAACCATGTAATACAAATGATCAATGCCGGTACGGGTTCGTTGATGAAGATATTTAATAAAGACGGCTCCCAGGTAGCTGCCCAGTTCAACTTCAGTAATTTAACAGGCGTACAGGGCGCCGGGGATCCCATTATATTATACGATCAACTGGCAAAACGCTGGCTGCTTACCGAATTTGGTTATACCGGTGGTATCACTTCTTACGTAAATACCCTGATACTGGCCGTATCGTCAACCGATGACCCATTGGGAACCTGGTATGTTTATGCATTTGCTGATAACAGTTTTTTTGTTGACTTCCCCAAGTTCGCTATATGGACAGATGCTTATTATGCAACGTCTAATGACTTTAATACCGGCGGTACTTCTTATTTGGGATCCTCTGTATATGCATTTGACCGTACCAAAATGCTGGTTGGAGATCCGACTGCAACAGCCATCCGTACAAGGCTTAATAATGCTGATGGACGTTACTTCTCTATGGCTCCCGTAAGCCTGGAAGGAACAACTGCGCCGCCTGCGGGGATGAAAGGCAGTTTCATGTATTATACAGATGATGCCTTTACTGCCGATCCTGTAGATGTGGATTCGATCTACATGATCACTATGACTCCTGATTTTGTTACCCCTGCCAATACCGTTATCTCTGCACCGGTGCGTTTTGCCACGGCCGCTTTTGATGAGCAGTTGTGTACGGCTACCCGAGGCAGGTGTATCGATCAGCAAACAAATACCACCACCGACCTGGAAGACCTGGCCGGTCGTTTCAGCAACAAAATCGTTTACCGAAACTTTGGAACCCACCAGGGTATTGTGTGCAATTTTACCGTAGATGCAGATGGTGCAGGTAAAGGAGGAATACGCTGGATGGAATTTAGAAATACCGGCAGCTGGAGTATTTATCAACAGGCTACCTGGGCGCCCGATGCCAATGAACGCTGGCTGGGTTCTATCTGTTATGATGCTGTAGGCAATATTGGCCTGGTATATAATGTATCGGGAACAACGGCAAACCCTTCCATACGCATCACCGGCCGTAACGATTGTGATCCGCTGGGTACCATGTCATTGGCAGAAACAAGTATTGTTGCAGGAACCGCTTCTAACGGAAGCACCCGTTACGGCGATTACAACGTGCTTACCATTGACCCGGCTACCGACCGTGATTTCTGGCTTACCGCACAACATAATAACGGAGCTACCACCTGGAATACCCGTATTGCTACTTTCAACCTGAATAATTGCAATGCCCAGCCGAGGGTGAGGTTTTATACAAATACGGTACATGTTTATGAAGACAGTTTGAAAACAGTGGGAACAGGATGTCAGCGCTACCGGGATTATGTAGTGAATGTGGTGATCGATGCCGCTCCTACACAACCGGCGATCGTTACGTTCAATACATCCGGAACGGCTACATTGGGATCGGACTATACGGTTACGCCTGCATTTGTAACGCTTAACAGTGGTAACTTATCTCAACCGGTAACCGTACGTGTTTTTGCAGATAATAATTTTGAAGGAACAGAAACCCTGCAGTTGGGATACAGCATCAATGCTTCGGGCGGTAATGCGGTGGCCGATAATTTTAACCAATCGTGCCTGTTCACTATTTATGATAACGACCAGGTGCTAACTCCCATGCAGAATGATGTAGTGCTGTTAACCGAAGGCTTTGGTACAGCAGGAACACCGGGCCCTGCGGGAGCGTGGACAATTGCGAGCACAGGCAGTACCAATGTATGGACATACAGTGCCAATGGCGGTGCCGGAACATCGGGTGGTGCAGCGCATATCACCAATAATATCACAACCAACCCGCTGGCATATACCAATACAGCCACGGCTACTTCCAGGCTGCGTTCGCCGCTTATTAATGCAACAGCCATTACCGGCAGCAGCG
>ERZ795061.2676-NODE-2676-length-16080-cov-9.335039_pt1 | contig 16080 bp, 10 predicted proteins | sample MGYA00375145_ERZ795061 | MGnify/ENA primary metagenome ERZ795061 (study PRJEB30190, sample SAMN05720144) | anaerobic digester metagenome | isolation source: active sludge of municipal wastewater-treating anaerobic digesters | place: USA | collected 2014-12-22 ... | reverse complement strand
GTTTCGTCGTAGCCGCCGAACGCATTCGGCAGGCCGGCGTTCGGATGGCAGCTGATATTGGTGTCGGCGACTTGCGACAGCACGTCGATGTGCTGGCGCAGGTCCTTGGCGCCCAGTGCGCAATTCAGCCCGATCGCGAGCGGTTGCGCATGGCGCAGCGAGTACCAGAACGCCTCCGCGGTCTGCCCGGAGAGCGTGCGCCCGGAGGCGTCGGTGATCGTGCCGGAGATCATCACCGGCAACCGCGCGCCGATGGACTCGAACACGTCGTCGATGGCGAACAACGCGGCCTTGGCGTTGAGGGTGTCGAAGATGGTCTCGACCATCAGGATGTCGGCGCCGCCTTCGATCAGGCCGTGCGCGGCCTCGCGATAGGCCTCGGCGAGTTCATCGAACGAGGTCGCCCGGAAGCCGGGGCGATTCACGTCCGGGCTCAGCGAGGCGGTGCGGCTGGTGGGCCCGAGCACGCCGATCACGAATCGCGGTTTCGCCGGGTCGCGTGCCTCGATCGCATCGCATTCGATCCGCGCCAGGCGCGCGCCCTCGCGATTGAGTTCGCGCACCAGGTGCTGGAGGCGGTAGTCGGCCAGCGAAATGCTGGTCGAATTGAAGGTGTTGGTCTCGACCAGGTCCGCGCCGGCTTCCAGGTACTGGCGGTGGATGTCGCGGATGATGTCCGGCCGGGTCAGTGTCAGCAGGTCGTTGTTGCCGCGCTGGTCGTGCGACTCGCAACCGCAGCCCGCGCCATGCGCATGGCCTTCTGCCGCGAACAACACGTCGTAACCCCCGGCGAAGCGCTCGCCGCGGTAGTCGGCTTCCTGCAATCCGTGGCGCTGGATCATGGTGCCCATCGCGCCGTCGATGACCAGGATGCGGTCGTGCAGCGCGGCCTCGAGTTTCGCCACGCGTTCCGGTTTCAGCCAGGGCAGCGCGCTCACGGCTTTTCCCCGATCAGCGAGATCACCTCGAAATGCGGGGGGCGACGCTCGCGGGTGACGGTTTCGCAACTCGCGATGCGCAGCCCGGCCTTCTCGGCGAACTTGCGCAGCTCCTTCTCGCTGAAGCCCAGGTTCTGGTGGCCGTAGGCCTCGACCACGTTGCGGTGCTCATGGCGGGCCAGGCTGGACAGCAACATGCGACCACCCTTGCGCAGCACGCGCGCGCTCTCGGCGACGGCTTGTGCGGGCTTGGCCGCATAGGTCAACGCATGCATCAGCACCACCAGGTCGAAGCTGGCGTCCTTGAACGGCAGTGCATGCATGTCGCCCTCGCGCACTTCCACGTTGGCGTAGCGGCGCAGGCGCTCGGCGGCGGCGGCGACCACGCGCTGGCTGGCGTCCACGCACACGTACCGATGCGCATGCGGCGCCAGCAGTTCGGCCAGCACGCCGTCGCCAGAGGCGATGTCGAGGACATCCCCCGGCGTGAGCAGGGGCAGAGCGGTGCGTGCCAGCGCTTCCCAGGTACGCCCGGGCGAATAGTGGCGTTCCATGTCGCCGGCCACGCTGTCCGCCCAGTTCTGGTCGGCCGCCCGCATCGCCAGCACCGCGGGGACGCGTTCGGCGTCCTGGCGCAGCAAGGGATCGTCGCTGCCGGTGCTGATCGATTGCCACAGGGCCCGTTGCGCCGGGTCGAGTGCGGCATCGTCGAAGCGGTAATAGGCAGACACGCCGGCGCGGCGATCGCGGACGATGCCGGCCTCCTTGAGCTTGGCCAGGTGCGTGGACACGCGCGGTTGCGCGAGCTGGGTGATCGCAGAGAGCTCGGCCACGGTGAGTTCCTCGCCCTCGAGCAGGGCGAGCAGGCGCACGCGGGTGGCATCCGCGAACACTTTCAGACGTGACGACCAGCCTTCCAGATCCATTTATATCTTTCCATCGCGATTCGGAGATAAGTGTCGTGCGGCAGGGCGCGCGGGTCAAGCGATGTCCAGCGGTAGCCACCTGGAGGGTGGGGTTTGCGAAGCCCCGGCGGTACAATTGGTATCGATTGCAACAATGCGGAGCGCGCCGTGGAGTTTGGTTTCAGCGAAGAGCAACTGATGCTGCAGGACGTGGCCCGCCGCATCGCGCGGGAGAAGATCGCGCCCAGCGCCGAACACCACGACCGCACCGGCGAATTCCCGCTGGAGAACATCCGCACCCTGGGCGAAAACGGCCTGATGGGCATCGAGGTCCCGACCGAATACGGCGGTGCCGGGATGGATCCGATCAGTTACGTGCTGGCGATGATGGAAATCGCCGAGGCCGACTGCGCGCACTCGACGATCGTGTCGGTGAACAATTCGCTGTTCTGCAACGGCGTCCTGAAGTTCGGCACCGAGGCGCAGAAGCAGCTTTACGTGCGAGCGATCGCCGAAGGCCGCGAGATCGGCGCGTTCGCGCTGACCGAACCGCAGTCCGGTTCGGACGCCACCGCGATGCGCTGCAAGGCGGTCCGCCAGGACGACGGCAGCTACCTCATCAACGGCAAGAAGAGCTGGATCACCTCCGGCCCGGTGGCCAAGTACATCATCCTGTTCGCGATCACCGACCCGAGCAAGGGCGCGCGCGGCATCACCGCCTTCATGGTCGATACCGCCAAGCCGGGGTTCCACCGCGGCAAGACCGAGCCCAAGCTCGGCATCCGCGCCTCGGCCACCTGCGAGATCGAGTTCACCGACTACGTGGCCACCGCCGATGAAGTGATCGGCAAGGATGGCGAAGGCTTCAAGATCGCGATGGGCGTGCTCGATGCAGGCCGCATCGGCATTGCCTCGCAGGCGGTGGGCCTCGCCAAGGCCGCCTACAAGGCGTCCGTGGCCTACGTGAAGGAGCGCAAGAGCTTCGGCCAGCCGATCGGCTCCTTCCAGATGATCCAGGCCAAGATCGCCGACATGAAGTGCCGCCTGGACGCCGCCGAGTTGCTGACCCTGCGCGCTGCATGGGCGAAGGCCGTGGCCGACAGGACCGGTGGCCGCTTCAGTACGGAAGCATCGGTGGCCAAGCTCACCGCCTCCGAGGCAGCGATGTTCATCACCCACCAGGCCCTGCAGATCCACGGTGGCATGGGCTATTCGAAGGAAATGCCGCTGGAACGGTATTTCCGCGACGCCAAGATTACCGAGATCTACGAGGGCACCAGCGAGATCCAGCGCCTGGTGATCGCCCGCCACGAAACCGGCCTGCGCTGACGCCCGGCCTTCCATCCCGACATCGATGTTCCGGCCGCGCCTTGCGCGGCCTTCTGCCTTTGGAGCGATCGCGACCATGAGCAAGAAACAAGCCACCGCCAACCCGGCGACACCCGCCAACCACCTCGATCCGATCCTGGCTGCGCTGGCCGGGCGGGTGGCGAAGGCGACGTTGGCCGAAGCGCGTGCCTTCGCCACTGCCTTCTACCAGCGGATGGATGCCGAGGAGTTCGCCCAGCACGGTGCCGAAGGCTGGGCCGAACTGGCCGCGGACATGCTGGAATTCGTGCGCGCGCGCAAGCGCGGCAAGGCCAGCATCCAGTTGTTCAACCCGAGTCTGAAGGCCGAAGGCTGGGAGTCGCCGCACACGGTGGTGCAGGTCGCCAACGACGACATGCCGTTCCTGGTCGATTCGGTGACCATGGCGCTGGCCGAAATGGGCATCGGCGTGCACGTGCTGGGCCATCCGGTGATCCGCATCCGCCGCGACAAGGCCGGCAAGCTGCTGGCGATCGGCGAGGGCGAGCGCGAATCGCTGATGCACCTGGAGATCGATCGCCAGTCGCAGGCCGCGATGGCCACGATCAAGGCGCGCCTGGCGCAGGCGCTGGAGGACGTGCGTGCGATCGTCGCCGACTGGCAGCCGATGCAGGACAAGATGCGCGCGGTCGCCGACGAACTCGGTACGCGACGCATGCCGTTGCCGGACGAAGGCAAGCGTGAGGCGCAGGAATTCCTGCGCTGGGCCGCCAACGACCATTTCACCTTCCTCGGCTACCGCGAATACACGGTGCGCAAGCAGGGCAAGGACGAGGTGCTGGTGGCCGATGAAGACAGCGGCATGGGCCTGCTGCGCGGCAAGGACAGCGGCGCGCCGCGCCTGCTGAAATCGCTGGCCGCCCACGGCATGCCGCAGAGCGGCGCCGTCGATGCGCTGATCCTGACCAAGACCAATGCGCGCGCGACCGTGCATCGCCCGGGCTACATGGATTACATCGGCGTGCTCGGCTTCGACGCGAAGGGCAAGCCGGTCAGCGAACAACGTTTCCTCGGCCTGTACACCTCCAGCGCCTACAACCGTCGCCCCTGGGACATCCCGGTCGTGCGCCAGCGCCACGAATACGTGATGCAGCAGTCCGGCCTGGATCCGAACAGCCATAGCGGCAAGGCGCTGCGCCACATCCTGGAAACCCTGCCGCGCGAAGAGCTGTTCCAGTCCAGCGAGGAAGAACTGTTCCGTACCGGCATGGGCATCCTGGGCCTGCAGGAGCGCGTGCGCAGCAAGCTGTTCCTGCGCCGCGATCGCTACGGCCGCTATTTCTCCGCGCTGGCCTACATCCCGCGCGACCGGATGAGCACCCAGGTGCGCCACAAGATCGAGGCGATGCTCAAGCGCGCGCTCGATGGCGAGCAGGTCGACACCAACGTCAAGATCGGCGAGTCGCCGCTGGCGCAGTTGCACATCATCGTGCGTCCGAAGGGCAGCGAGCAGGTCGATGTCGACCTGCCCGCGCTGGAAGCGAAGCTGGCCTCGATCGTGCGCGACTGGCGCGACGAACTGCGCGAGCAACTGGTCAAGCGGCATGGCGAGGAAGCCGGCCTGAAGCTGGCCGACTGCTACGGTCGCGCCTTGCCGGCGGGCTACATCGAGGAAGTCAGTCCCGGCATCGCCGCCACCGACGTGGAACACCTGGCGGCGCTGGCCGGACCGGACGACCTGCGCCTGTCGCTGTATCGCTCCCGCCGCAAGGACGGCGGCCTGCGCTTCAAGCTGTATCGCCAGCTGGACGACATCCCGTTGTCGGATGCGTTGCCGATGATGGAGAACATGGGCCTGAGGGTGATCTCCGAGCATCCGTACAAGGTCGATGCCGCCAGCGGCCTGGCCTACATCCAGGACTTCGAGGTCGAATCGCTGCAGGGCGAGCTGGACATCGATGCGATCGACGAGGACTTCGAGGATGCGTTCGCGCGCGTGTGGCGCGGCGACGCCGAGAACGACGGCTTCAACCGCCTCATCCTCACCGCCGGCCTGTCGTGGCGGCAGGTGGCGATGCTGCGCGGCTACTGCAAGTACCTGCTGCAGGTCGGCGTGCCGTTCTCGCAGAGCTACATGGAAGCCACGCTGGCGCGCTACCCGCTGCTGGCGCGCTTGCTGGTGGAATTGTTCGAGGCGCGCTTCGACCCGCGCACCGGCAGCGAGAGCGATGCCGAGATCAAACGCGGCATGAGCCGGTTCGGTGCGCAGCTGAAATCGCTGTCCGCCGATGACGAGGCCGCGATGACCGCGCTGAAGTCGGTGGTCGAGGCCCGCGCCAAGGGCCGCGATGCGCAGGTGGACGCCGCGCGCAATGCGCTGCTGGGCCTGATGGATCGCGTGTCCAGCCTCGACGAAGACCGCATCCTGCGCAGCTTCATCGGGGTCATCGACGCGACCCTGCGCACTAGCTATTACATCGACTACAAGGGCGGCCTGCGCAAGGACGGCGGCCCGGCCGACTACGTCAGCTACAAGCTGGATTCGTCGAAGGTCCCGGACCTGCCGAAGCCGCGCCCGTACCGCGAGATCTGGGTCTGCGGCCCGCGCGTGGAGGGCATCCACCTGCGCTTCGGCCCGGTCGCGCGTGGCGGCCTGCGCTGGTCCGACCGCCGCGAGGATTTCCGCACCGAAGTGCTGGGCCTGGTCAAGGCACAGATGGTGAAGAACACGGTGATCGTGCCGGTCGGCAGCAAGGGCGGCTTCTACTGCAAGCAGTCGCCGGATGCCTCGGTGAACCGCGATGCGTGGTTCGCCGAGGGCGTGGCCTGCTACAAGCGCTTCATCAACGGCTTGCTGGATATCACCGACAACCTGGCCGCCGATGGCAAGGTGCTGCCGCCGGCCGGCGTGGTCCGCCACGACGGTGACGATCCCTACCTGGTGGTCGCCGCCGACAAGGGTACCGCCACGTTCTCCGATACCGCCAATGGCATCGCCCAGGCGCACGGCTTCTGGCTGGACGATGCATTCGCGTCGGGTGGTTCCGTCGGTTACGACCACAAGGGCATGGGCATCACCGCGCGCGGCGCCTGGGAATCGGTCAAGCGCCACTTCCGTGCCTTGGGCCGCGACTGCCAGCAGGAAGACTTCACCTGCGTGGGCATCGGCGACATGTCGGGCGACGTGTTCGGCAACGGCATGCTGCTGAGCAAGCACATCCGCCTGGTCGCCGCGTTCGACCATCGCCACATCTTCATCGACCCGAACCCCGATGCCGCGAAGAGCTTCAAGGAACGCGCGCGCCTGTTCAAGCTGCCGCGCTCGAGCTGGGAAGACTACGACAAGGCGCTGATCGGCAAGGGCGGCGGCGTGTTCCCGCGCTCCGCCAAGTCGATCCCGTTGTCGGCCGAGGCCAAGGCCGCGCTCGGCATCGAGTCCGACGCCACGGCGATGAGCCCGAACGAACTGATGAACGCGATCCTGCGCGCGCCGGTGGACCTGCTGTGGAACGGCGGCATCGGCACCTACGTGAAGTCCAGCCGCGAGAACAACGCCGACGTCGGCGACCGCGCCAACAACGGCCTGCGCGTCGATGGCAACCAGCTGCGCTGCAGGATGGTGGGCGAGGGCGGCAACCTGGGGCTCACCCAACTGGGTCGCATCGAGGCCGCCTTGCATGGCGTGCTGCTCAATACCGACTTCATCGACAACTCCGCCGGCGTGGACACATCGGACCACGAGGTGAACATCAAGATCCTGCTCAACGCCGAGGTGCAGAAGAAGAAGCTGAAGCTGGCTGATCGCAACACCCTGCTGGCGTCGATGACCGACGAGGTCGCGCAACTGGTGCTCAACGACAACTACCGCCAGAACCAGGCGATCAGCCTGATGGAGCGGATGAGCGTGTCGCGGCTGGGTTCCAAGCAGCACTTCATCCGCACCCTGGAATCGCAGGGCCTGCTGGACCGGCAGATCGAGTTCCTGCCGAGCGATGCCGAACTGGCCGAGCGCAAGGCGCGTGGCCAGGGCCTGACCCGGCCGGAACTGTCGGTGCTGCTGTCGTATTCCAAGCTGGTCGCGTTCCAGCAGTTGCTGGACTCAGACGTGCCCGAGGACGCGTACCTGTCCAAGGAACTGGAGCGTTACTTCCCGCAGCCGCTGCAGGCCAAGTACGCCAAGACCATGCAGCAGCATCGGCTGAAGCGCGAGATCATCGCCACCGCGGTCACCAATTCCACGATCAACCGGATGGGCGCCACCTTCCTGCTGCGCATGCAGGAAGACAGCGGCCGCTCGCCGGGCGAAGTGGCCAAGGCCTTTACCATCACCCGCGAAACCCTGGATGCGCGCGAACTGTGGGCGCAGGTCGACGCGCTGGACGGCAAGGTCGCCGAGTCGGTGCAGATCGACGCCCTGCAGGTGATCTGGGAAATCCAGCGCAGCTTCACCCGTTGGCTGCTGTCGCGCCCCGGTGCGATCCCCGACATCACCAGCGCGGTCGCGCGGTTCCACGACGGTTTCCGCGACATCCGCGCGGGCGAGGGCATCCTGCCGGCGTCGCAGCGCCCGGCGTACGAGGCCAGCCGCAAGGCCTGGCGCGATGGCGGCGTGCCGACGGCGCTTGCCGACCAGCTGGCGGCGCTGCCCTACCTGGAAGCCAGTCCGAACATCATCGAGCTGGCGCGCGAGCGCAAGCTGCGCGCGGTGGAAGTGGCCAAGGTGTACTTCCGCCTGGGCGATGCCCTGCGCGAGCCGTGGCTGCAGGCCCAGATCGACGCATTGAAGGTCGATGGCCGCTGGCATGCGGTGGCACGTGGCGTCTTGCGCGACGAATTGTCCACGCAGATGCGCACGCTGACCGACCAGGCGCTGGCGATGCCGGGCAAGGATGCCGAGGCCAAGGTCGCCGCGTGGATGGCCCGCGACGACCAGACCCTGCGCTTCACCCTGGCGATGCTCAACGAACTGGCCGCGCAGAAGTCGCTGGACTATCCGACGGCATCGGTCGCGGTGCAGCGCCTGGCGCAGTTGGCCAGTCGCGGTTGATGCTGTTTCCTTCTCCCGCTGGCGGGAGAAGGTGGCCCGCAGGGCCGGATGCGGGTGGTTGCGTGCATCCACCCTCACCCCAACCCTCTCCCGCCAGCGGGAGAGGGAGCAAGCGCGTTAAGCTCGACCGATGAGCACGCTTCGACTCGCCTTGCTTGCCAGCCCCGCCGACGAGGCGCAGGCCGCGCTGGCGGCCTTGACCACGTTGCACCCGCAACACGCGCCGCAGGATGCGGACGTCATCGTCGCCCTGGGCGGCGATGGCTTCATGCTGCAGACGCTGCATCGGCACGGTGCGCTGGGCAAGCCGGTGTTCGGCATGAAGCTGGGCACGGTCGGGTTCCTGATGAACCAGTACCGGCCCGAGGAACTGCGCGAGCGCATCGCCAGCGCGGAACCCGCGGTGCTGCATCCGCTGGAGATGCTCGCTCAAACTGAGTCCGGCACGACGGTGGGATCGCTGGCCTACAACGAAGTCTCGCTGTTGCGACAGACCCGGCAGGCCGCGCATGTCTCGATCGAACTCAACGGCGACGTTCGCCTGGACGAGCTGATCTGCGATGGGGTGATGCTGGCCACGCCGGCCGGCAGCACCGCGTACAACTTTTCCGCCAATGGGCCGATCCTGCCACTCGGCGCGAACGTGATGGCGCTGACCCCGATCGCGCCGTTCCGCCCGCGTCGCTGGCGCGGCGCGGTACTGAAGTCCGGCACCGAAGTGCGATTCCGCGTGCTGGATCCGCACAAACGCCCGGTCAGCGCCACCGCCGATTCGCACGAGGTCCGCGACGTCATCGAGGTGCTGGTGCGGGAACAGCGGGAGCGCAGCGTGACCCTGCTGTTCGACCCCGAGCACAACCTCGAGGAACGGATCATGATCGAGCAGTTCACGGTCTGACCTTCCGCAGGTGTAGCCCGGATAGGGCCACAGGCCGCATCCGGGACGCGATCCATCCCGGGTGCGCTTGGCGACATGGGCCTGCCCATCGCAGTCCGCGAGACGACCATCGGCCATACTGCCGGCATGCCTGAACCCGTCGCCATCCTGACCGTCGCGATCACCGCGCGGGCGCTGTTCCACATGGAGGACAGCCATGGCCTGTTCGAGGCCGAGGGCGTCAAGGCCTACGCCGAATTCCAGCGCGAGCGCGAGGACGACGTGCTGGAACCGGGCATCGCGTTCCCGCTGGTGCGCAAGCTGCTGGCGCTGAACGACGGGACGCCTGCCGATGCGCCCCGAGTCGAGGTCATCCTGCTGTCGCGCAATTCGTCGGACACCGGCCTGCGCGTGTTCAATTCGATCCAGCACTACGGGCTCGACATCCGTCGCGCCACCTTCACTTCGGGCGCGCCGGTGTGGCCCTATATCGTGCCGTTCGGCGCGCAGTTGTTCCTGTCGGCCAACCCGGACTCGGTGCGCAGTGCGCTGGAGGCCGGCGTGGCCGCGGCTACGATCCTGCCGGCGCGAGCGCCGGCATCCCAGCACGACCAGTTGCGCATCGCCTTCGACGGCGATGCGGTGATCTTCGGCGACGAGAGCGAGCGGGTCTCGCGCGAACAGGGCGTGGAGGCGTTTGGACGCCACGAGCGCGAACGCGCGCGCGAGCCGTTGTCGGGCGGACCCTTCCGCGGCTTCCTGTCGGCACTGCACGCCCTGCAGGCGGCATTTCCGCGTGGCGAGTCGTCGCCGATCCGCACCGCGCTGGTCACCGCGCGTTCGGCCCCGGCGCACGAACGGGTGATCCGCACCCTGCGCGAATGGGAGGTGCGCCTGGACGAGGCGTTGTTCCTGGGAGGGCGCGGCAAGGGCCCGTTCCTGCAGGCCTTCGGCGCCGACATCTTCTTCGACGACTCGCCGCACAACATCGATTCCGCGCGACTGCATGTCGCCGCCGGCCATGTGCCGCATGGCGTGGCCAACGAGCCCGCGCGGTAGGGGTCGGTCAATCCTCGGGCAGGTCGATCCCGGTGAGCTTCCAGGCCAGGCCGCTGCGGCGGAATTGAAATACCACCGGCTGGCCCTCGGCGTTCTGGACCGTGGCGGTGAACAGCGACGGCGAGACGTAACCGGTCTTCGCATCCTTCAACGGATCGGCCGCGCGCGCCTTGCCATCGGCATCCTTCTGGCCGCTGACCTGCCGGACCAGGGCGCTGCCGCGCAACAGCGTGGCGACGCCGAGCGGGGAGACCATCGCGTCGATCGCCGGCTTCGAGATCAGGTCGGTCACCCCCGCGATGGCATCCGTGGTGCTGCCCGCGCCGGCGCGTTCGATGATGCCCCGGGCGATGCGGGCCTGGATCTGCGGGCGCACGTTTTCACGCAACTGGTCGAAATCGACGAAGCGCCACAGCTCGCCATAGTTTCCACTGGCCACCACGTTGCGGATCCCGTTGATCGCCAGCCATGGACCTGCGACCACGAAGGCCAGCAGGGCGAACAGGATCAGGCCCGCAATGGCGAGCAACCACTTGGTCTTCTTCTTCATCGGCGGATCCGCTGCGGTCTGCCTGCATCCTGCGCAAACGACGACGGCCGGGCAAGCCCGGCCGTCGCGTGCGGTACAGCGATCAGAAGCGCGCGCCGCGCGTGCGCGACTCGATCGGGGCCATCCTGCCCTGGTCGTTGAGTTCCAGCTGGCGCACTTCGAACGGCGCACCGTAACCGGCCGGCACATGCGCACGGGCGAACTGCAGGACCAGCATGCCGTCGCCGGCGTCCATCCACGCAGCCGCGTGCGCCTGCGAGACCGGCCGCAGGCTGCCGTCGCTTGCCGTGGCGTACAGCGTGCCCCGCGCCTCGTAGCGTCCCGGGGACGCGGCTTCCACCGGCAACGACACCCGCAGGTTCGCGGCATCCACCCCGAAGATGCCGCTGAAGCGCGCGGTGGGCTGCGCGACCGCGAAGGCCGTGCGGGCATCGCGCGGCACGTCACCGACATCGCCGAACACCTGCAACTCCCACAGCCCCTTGGCCTGGCTGGCGGTCGCGGGCACGGTGAAGACAGCTTCCTGGCCGCCGCCCACGGCATCGTGCACCGCCACCGATTGGCTGCTGCCATCGGGCGCGACCAGCAGGGCCTGCGAGGCCACGGGGGCCTTGCGTCCCGCGTCGGTGGCGCCGATGGACACGCGCATCGGCGTGCCGGCGAGCGCATGGTTGCGGTCGGCGCGGGCGAACAGCACGCGGTCGCTGGCGGGCTCGAACACGTGCACGACGTAGCGGCCGCGCGCGTTCGCGGCGCGCAGCACATGCCGGCCCGCGCCGCTGCCATCGCCCAGGCGGAGGACCTGGGTGCCGGTGCTGGCGTCCATGCCGGCCTTGCGCAGGGCGTCGGCATCGGCGGCCTGGGCGATGCCGATCTTGCGGCCGGCGGCGTTCACGCTGAAGTCGCCAGCGCGCAGGCCAAGGCTGCCCTTCGCCGGACTTACCCGGATCAGTGCGCCCGGCGCGGTCATCTGCAAGGGAACGCCGCGCGCCAGTTCACTGCCTTCCACGGTCATCCAGTACTCGCGGCTTTCGGCCTGGAACGGCGCGGTGTCGGACAGTTCGGCGTCGGGATCGAGCGCCCACGAGAACGCCACCGGCTTGCGCTCGATGGCGCCGCTCGGCGCGGGCAGCACGGAAAGTCGGGTAGGCACCTGGTCGGACGCGCCGGCAGGCAGCAGCGGTTGTGCGGCGTGTGCGATGCCGGCAACGAAGAGGGTGGCGGAGGCGGCCAACGCCGCGACACGGAGGATCGATGTGCGCATGGTCGTGGCCCTCACTTCATGTCGTTGCGGAGGATGGTGTCCAGGCCGAAGCAGGCGCGCCGGCTCTGGTTGTGGCTCAGCGGCTCGCTGCCGGCCATCCGCGTCTTGTCCTGGAACCACACGCTGCCGGCGGCCGACTGGCTGCTGCAGTTGAGGAAGCCATCGGAACAGCTGTTGAGCCAGTTCTGGGTGGTTTCCAGGCCCACGTTCTCCACGTAGCCGGCGCAGTAGCTGTCGGCATCCCAGATCGCGGAATCGACGTCGGTGCCGACCACGCTGCGGAACAGTTTCGGCAACGCCGGCCGACCGCTGGTGCCGTAGAGGTTGTTGGCGTTGTAGCTCGCCATCCAGCTGACCTGCTGCATGCGCACGGCGTCGGACTTGTAGCCGAGCAGCCAGCCCAGCGAGGTTTCGAAGACGTTGCCGTTGATCGTGGCGTCGGCCAACGGGGTGCCGGCGGACGAGGGCGCGAGCGCGTTGACCCGGATGATCTTGTTGATGATGTTGGGGTAGCGGCTGTCGTAGGTGGGGTTGGACATGATCCAGCGGACCACGTTGCCGCCGTTGGAATGGGTGATCACGATCAGCCGGGTGATTCCCTTGGCGTTGATGAAGGTGGTCAGTTGCCCGGCCAGGCAGCCGGCGGCGCGGCTGTCCCACATGTACTGGTTGAAGTCGCAGTTGATGACCACGTAGTTGGCCGGGTTGGCCAGCCCGTTGCGGACGTTGTTGACCATCGTCGGCTGCCAGTAATCGTTGTAGGCATTGGTCTGGCTGCCGGTGCCGTGGACGAAGGCCACGCCGGTGACGTCCGCCGCGATGGCGGGTGAAGCGGTTAGAACGGCGGCGCAGGACAACACCGCGCCGAATGCGTGCTTGCGCATGGACTCTCCCCAGTCAGTAGCCGCGTCACCCGCGGCGGGTGCGATGCATGCGCCCCCACGCCTGCATCGCGGTCGAGCATACGGATCAGTATGGGATTGTCATGACGCACTGCGACAGCGGTCACGTTTTGGCAGGAGTGGCCTATTCCAGCGTCTGCGCGATGCCGTCGCCCCAGGCCTGAAGGCGATCGAGCAAGGCGAGCCTGCGTCCGTCACCTGCGTGGGCGATGCGCAATTGCGCGATCTCGGCGTTGAAGTCCCCGAAGGTTGTCTCCGACAGCCCGTTGTCGGCCTGCAGGCGCAGGCGACGGTAGTCGTCCCAGCGCGAGCGCTCGGCAGGCAGCAGGCTGTCGGGCCAGTTGCGCGCGCGATAGCGGAACAGCAACTCCGGCAGGCGACTGTCGCGGAAGGCGTACTGCGCCTTGGCCAGCAAATGCGGCGGGGTGCCGCGCACCTGTGCCAGCAGGCGTTTGTCGCCGTCGCCGATGAAGCCGCCGTACAGCGCGGCATCCACGTCGATGTCCTCGGCGGGTCGGTCACGCGCGAACACGCGACGCACTTTTTCGGCAAGCGCCGGGCCGGTGTCCCGGATGCGCGACGCACGCGCCTGCACGAGGTCCCGATCGATCCCCAGCCGCGCGAAATCGGCATCACGCAGGTGGTCCCACGCGACCAGCGCCGGCGATTTGTTGAGGTGCACGGTCTTCAGCGGCACGCGTCGTTCGCCTTCCGGCAGGTCCGCCTGGCGGATGTACAGGCGTTCCGCGATGGCCTCGGCATCGAGGTCGAGCAGGGCATCCGGATCCTCCGCCAGGTCGAACACGACCACCTGCGAATCGATCTGCGGATGCCGCGCCAGCGGGATCACCGGCGCGGCGCACAGGCGCGATGCCGGGAAGCGCTGCGACACGTGCAGTACCGGCGTCATCGCCACCACGTCGAGCAGTGATCCGGCGAAGCGCTTGTCGCGCAGGCGCAGGGCGTAGTCCCACAACCGCGGCTGCGCCTGACGGAACAGCCGGGCCAGGCCGATGGTGGCGCGCACGTCGCTCAAGGCCTCGTGGGCGTCGCCGATGCGCAGGCCGTTGTCCTCGGCCAGGTGCTCCAGCTTGAAGCTGGTGCCGCCGCCATCCTCGCGCGGCCGCCAGGCGATGCCGTCCGGGCGCAACGCGTGCATCAGCCGAAGCGCGTCGAGCAGGTCCCAGCGCGAGTTGCCGCCGCGCCATTCGCGTTCGTAGGGATCGAAGAAGTTCCGGTACAGGCCGTGGCGGACGAATTCGTCGTCGAAGCGCAGCGAGTTGTAGCCCAGGCTGCAGGTTTCGGGGCGCGCCATTTCCTCGACGATGCGGGCGCAGGCTTCGGCTTCGTTGACGCCATCGCGCAAGGCGTCCTGCGGGGCGATGCCGGTGATCATCGTCGCGATGGGCGAGGGCAGAAGGTCGTTCGCCGGCTGCACGAAGAACGAGATCGGTTCGTCAACCTGGTCGAGCGCGGCATCGGTGCGGATCGCGGCGAACTGGGCGATGCGGGTCCGGCGCGGGTCGGCGCCGAAGGTCTCGAGGTCGTAGAACAGGAAGCTGGCGGTCATGGCTGGATTGTAAGAGCGGTGGCTCGCATGCGCGGACGCCTACCCTCGTGGGTTCCCTACGCCGTTCGAAATGCGGCTGCGCGAATCCCTCGATGGCCTCGTCGGCGCGCAACCGCTCAGGCGATCGGGTCCAGGCGCTCGAGCACCGCGGCATCCGCCGCGTCCCAATCGACCTCGTGCAGCGACGCCAGGCCACGCGTCGCGTCTTCAAGGATGACGCGCTGCACCTCGCTGCGATGCAGGGCGACCGAATACGGGATGCGCATGAAGCTGACCATCGCGTAATGCGGCACGAAGCGACCGGGATGGCGGTCCTGCAGCGCGAGTTCGACCTGGCGTTGCAGCAGGAACGAGGCATCGTCCACCTTGTCGCGCATCTCGATGTAGTTCTCCAGCGCCATCTGCTGGATCGCTTCGGCATCCGGCTTGCGCTGCGCCTCGAACGCGGCGAACGCGTCGGACAGCGAGGCGTTGGCGTCGAGGTGATCGGCCAGTGCCACGCAATCCTCGAACGCGCAATTCATCCCCTGGCCGTGGAACGGCACCATCGCGTGCGCGGCGTCGCCGATCAGGACCGCGTGGCCGTGCAGGTGCCAGTGGTCGAGGTAAAGCGTGCCCAGGATCCCGACCGGATTCGCTTCGTAATCGTGGCGCAGTTCCGGGATCAATGGCAGCGTATCGGGGAAGTCGCGTTCGAAGAATGCCTGCGCCTCGTCCGCGTCGCGCACGGTCTCGAAACTCGGGTGCGCGCCGGCATGCGGCATGAACAGGGTGACGGTGAAGGTGCGCTCGTCGTTGGGCAGGGCGATGCACATGTAGTGGCCGCGTGGCCAGATATGCAGGGCGTTGGGCTCGATGCGGAAGCCGCCATCCTTCGCTGGCGGGATTTCGAGCTCCTTGTAGCCGTGGTCCAGCCATTCGGTGCGCTCACCCAGCGGCAAGACCTTGTTGATTTCGGCGCGCAGGCTGGAGCCGGCGCCGTCCGCACCGACCAGGGCGCGGAAGGGGCGTCGGGTTTCATGGCCGTCACCCTTGAACACCGCGACCTTGTCGACGAAATCCACCGACGCCAGGCCGTGCTCGAAATGCAGGCGCGCACCATGCGATTCGGCGATGTCGAGCAGGACGATGTTGAGCTCGCCGCGGTTGATCGACCAGATCACTTCGGAATCGTCGCGACCGTAGCGTTGCAGCCCGGGTTCGCCGTGCAGCGGATGCACGTAACGGCCGCGCATCATCACCGCCTGCTTCATCACCGCGGCGTCCGCGCCAGCCTGGCGCAGTGCATGCAGGCCGCGCTCGGCCAGGGCAAGGTTGATCGAACGGCCCCCGGCGTAGCCATGCACGCGCGGATCGCCGCGGCGTTCGTACACGTCCACCGACCAGCCGCGCTGGGCCAGCAGGATGGCGAGCAACGCGCCCGCCAGCCCGCCGCCGACGATGGTGATCTCGCGCTGGTCAGCGGTCATCGCGCCACTCCCGTACCGTGTTGGCGAAGCGCAGGACATCCGCATGGGTGTTGTACAGCGGCACTGGCGAGATCCGGATCACGTCCGGTTCGCGCCAATCGCCGAGCACGCCGCGCGATGCCAGGAACTCGAACAAGTCGCGTCCGCGTTCGCGTCCACCGATGACGCGAATCGACAACTGGCAACCGCGT
>ERZ795061.2671-NODE-2671-length-16090-cov-11.488930_pt1 | contig 16090 bp, 11 predicted proteins | sample MGYA00375145_ERZ795061 | MGnify/ENA primary metagenome ERZ795061 (study PRJEB30190, sample SAMN05720144) | anaerobic digester metagenome | isolation source: active sludge of municipal wastewater-treating anaerobic digesters | place: USA | collected 2014-12-22 ... | reverse complement strand
AATTGCGCCGGTTTGTCCGGCACGCCGACGAGAATCATGGTCCCGTCGGTCTTGAGCAATTCCAGCTGGGCGTCCAGGTCATGGGGGGCTGAGACGGTGTCCAGAATGAAGTCGAATTGTTTGGACAGTGTCGTGAAGGTTTTGGGGTCGGACGTTTTGTAAAATTCTTTGGCGCCCAATCGTTTTGCATCGCGCCGCTTTTTGTCTGAATGACTCAGCACGGTCACGTGAGCGCCCAGGGCGTTTCCGATTTTGACGGCCATGTGCCCCAGTCCTCCCAGGCCCACTACCGCCAGGCGATGTTTTTTGCCTACTCCCCAGTGGTGTAATGGTGAGTATGTCGTAATGCCGGCGCAGAGAAGCGGCGCTGCCTCCTCGGGGCGCAATTGCTTGGGGATACGAAGGACATACCGCTGATCGACGACCACCTTGGTGGAGTATCCGCCATAGGTCGGGGTGACGCCGTCCCGCTCCTTGCCGTTATAGGTAAAGGCCAGGTGTCCCTCGCAGTACTGCTCTTGGCCTTTTTTGCATTGCGGGCAAGTCCGGCAGGAATCGACGAAACAGCCGACGCCGACCATTTGGCCGACCTTGAATTGCTTTACGGAAGAGCCGACCCGTTCGACGACGCCCACGATTTCATGTCCTGGCACCATCGGGAATATCGACCCGCCCCATTCATCCCGTGCCTGATGCACGTCCGAATGACAAATGCCGCAGTAGCGGATGGCGATGAGCACATCCTGCCGGCCCACGTCGCGGCGTGAAAAGGTGAAGGGGGCGAGTCGGGATTTCGCGGTGCGGGCGGCGTAACCTTTGACGTCAATCATAGTCTCTGTTCCTTACGATCCGATCCTGGCAACTCACGTGAGCCCAGAGGTTATTGAGGCTGCGCAGGCTGAGGGTGCTCGGGTTCGAGTGTGATTCCGATGATGCCGGGGTCCTGCTCCCAGGCGCCTGGCGCAATGAGGCCGAGGAGCGGCAGCAAGAACAACGCCCCTCCGATGACATCGACAATGCCGACGCTGCTGAGTTTCCGGCCGGTCATTCTGGACTGGGGTTTAAAGCCGGCCTTCTGTACTTCGACCGTTAGGTCCCCCCGGCGTGGAACCTGGTGTTGAAGGGGGGTCGTGCCGGCGAGGGTGCCGTTGATTAACACATTGGCTCCCGGGGGATCCGAATTCACCGTCAGTGATTGCGAACTCCCGCCAAAGATCGAGCAGGCAGTCAGATTCAGGTAGCAAACCGTGAGGACGGCGACACCGACACGTCTGTACGCGTTGCGATGAGATAATGTGTCCGGCATCGGTTGCTCCCGGTCAGTGGTGGTGCGCCATCGTTACCACAGCTTGTGCGGGTTGACAAGGTGAGGACTGGTGAGTGTGATCACAGGAGTGTGGCCCGGCCAGACGGACGGCGAAGGGCCAGCGCCCTCCCGCCATCCGATCTGGGCCATGATGATGATCAGCTAGGGAGCCGTCGCCAGGATAGGCGCAAATATCGGGTCAGCATCCAGCACCGCTTTGAGCAGGCCGGTATGGAGAAAGTAGCGCCAGGCCTCATCGGTTTTTCCCGGGACTTCATCGAACCAGCGTTTGGCTTCGGTGAGGTGATGGAGCATCTTCTCCTTATCCCCGTAGTTGGGCAGAAAGATCATGGTATAGGCCATGGCGTATTCTGCGAGGAACTTATCGAGGGGAAGTTCGGCGAGCCCCAGTGAGGCTTCGGCGTTGGCATAGGCTCGTGGAGTTTCCGTGTCGTGCAAAATGCGGTTCCAGGACACTTTGTTGATGCGAGACCAGGCCAATTGCAATAGCGCTTCAGCCTTGGGTGTTCTCCGGTGTTCAGGAATATCTTTCACCAGGGCTTCGAAGGTTTCGACCATCGGAATCTGATCATTGTTCCAGCGATAGGCGATCCCGAGACGAAACCGGTTGTCGAGCTGCTCCGGCCGGATTTCGGCGAGGGTCTGAAGGGCCGGGATGAGGCGATACAGATAATCCGCCGGCGTCGGTTGCGAGAGGCCGCCCATTTCCATTCCGTTGGAGAGGTCGAGGCGCATGCCTTGCGCGTAAATGTTCCAGTAAAACTCATCGAGCACGATGCCGAGCGCCGGATCTTTGACCGGCACCTGATGGCTGCTCCTCGCCTCTCGCAGGAGCACGCTATAGAGATGGCGAGTCAGCACCGTGAGGGCATCGGGCTGTTTGGGATCGATGAGCAAGACACGATTCAGCAATGCGACGCGGTCGCGCAGGTCGGGAAAGATGGCTGCCCGTGCTGCCGCTGCAGTCAGCACACCCGGTTGGTCGTCCGGTCCCCACCAGGCCAGAGATTCCGGCAGCGCGCGGCTGGTTTCGGTCGTGAAGGGAATTTTATCGGCCATCATGCCGGGAGCTTCCGGCTGTGAGGCGACCGGCAGATTGAACACCGCCGTGTCTCCCGGAAAACCATGCTGTTTCAGTCCGCTGAAGACGACCCACTGCAGCGTGACGGATTTCAAGGCTCGCCGCGGACGCTTGATCGTATTGGTCCATTTCACATTCCCGGCGGCATAAGTCACGGGCGATGTCAGGGGATCCTGATACTGCACAGACACTTGGACCAGGGTGGTCGGAGCGGCCAGGACTTTTCCGTTGCGAGCCAGCTTGAAGGACCCGGACGGGATCGTGCGACTGTTCAAGGCGGTGACATGAAGGCCACTGCCCGGCGGCGCAATCCCGACTGCGTCTGCCACGAAGGTGGAGGCCGGCGCTCTCGGAAGATCATCGCCGAAGAACAGCAGCGGCCCGGCGCTCGGCCAGATCACATCCATGGCAATGTCCGACCGGGTGAGCATGGGGGCATAGGCGTCGGTCAGGCTCTGCCAGCACGCATCGTAGGAGGGATCATCCTTCGGCGCGAATTGTTTGACCTTCGTCGGCGAAGCGGTGAGGTGCCGGTACTGGCAGGCAAAGTCCAATTGGCCGGCGGTGACGCGATCACCCTGCGCAAGCGCTTCAGCATACCGTATGGCGGTTTGTATGGCCGGTGTGGTTTTGGGGGTGCCGGTCTTGGCATGTCCCTTTCCGCTCACGGCCGGCGCGGATTCAGCCATTCCAGCCCAGGAGCCGAGTGCAAACGCCAGGGCGAGGATGGCAATGGTCTGTCGTTGATGGAACAGGTTCCCGCGGATCATACGAAGGACCTCCGATGAGGATAAAAAAGTCACTCTATCACGCGGCTCTTTTCAGACGAAAGAGGTTCGGTTGGGTCAGCAAGAGTTTACGGGGCAGGAGGTGGCCCGGCCGGAGAGCGGGAAAATTGAATCAAGGAGCGGATGTACTGCAGCACGGCCTGTTGATCTTCATCCGGGAGCGACTCCTTCCAGCCGGGCATGGCCGTGCGGGGCTTCCCTTGCGCGATGGTCCGGAGCAGCTCCTTGTCCGTCTTGGCGGAAGTGGCGGCGGAAATGAGATTCCCCGGGCGCGGCGACAAAAACGGAGCCTTGGGGCCATCGCCCTTGCCGGTGGTGCCATGGCAGTCCATACAATGTTCACGATACAGGGTCTGGCCGCGCTGCAGGCCGTCAGAGGGCTGCGCGAGCAAGACGCCGGTGCCGCTGGAGACCAGCAAGGCAATGAGCGGGAGGCAGTGGGCACATGCCTGAAGAAATCTCGAAGCCGACTGGATCCGTTCGAGGGATGAACGTGTCAGGGAATCAGCTGCCGACGGCTCCTGCCGAGTGGTGATGGGCTTCGGAGGCATCACGATCGGTCACGCCGTCGCCGCTGCCTTTAAGATCTGGCGTCGAAGTGCGGCACGATCTTGATCTGAGAGGGATGGAGAGGGCCGATGCTGGCAGAGGCGAACCGTCTGACGGAGGGAATCGAGGAATATTTCGCAATTCGGGCAATCGCCCAGATGCGCGCGGATTTCCTGGCAAATTTCGCCGGACAGCTCGTCGTCCAGATAGGCCGAGAGGCGTTCGAGCACTTTGACACAATTCCGTTTGCTGTGCCCCTGATGCGGGGTGGGCTTGCGGGTGCCTGGATATGTGCGTACACGGTCTGCCATGGTCATACTGCTTCTTTGACTATACCAAACTATCGATCCGCAGTGGCAACGTCGCGGTGAAATTCTTCGGCGACCCCTTTCCCGCTGATTTCCTTCCGGACAAACAGGCGGGCTCGATGCAGTCGGGATTTGATCGCCCGTTCGGTCAATCCGAGAATGTCGCCCACTTCTTTCGCGCTCAATCCTTCCATGTCGCGCAGAACGAGGACCATGCGGTACTTGCGCGGCAATTTGGCAATAGCCCGATCTAAAATCTCGCGCAGTTCCTTATTTTCGAGGGCTTCCTGAGGGCTCAGCCCCTCCATCGGTATCTGCGGCGCAAACTCGCCTTCCGAGGTCGGCACAAATTCGGTCAGGGACAACTCGCGCTCCGGCTCGCCTTTCCGCTTTCGGCGCATGCGCTGGCAGGCATGGGACGCGATGGCATAGAGCCAGGTCGACACCCGCGCATCGCCGCGAAACCGGTCGTAGGCGCGGTAGGCGTTGAGAAATGTTTCCTGGACCAGGTCTTTGGCCGCTTCGGCTTCACCGCACAGCCGATAGGCAAAGCGGTACATGACGTCGACATGGTCTCGATACAACTGATCGAATGGAGGAGATGCGGAGGGGGATGGACCCTGTCCATCGGAGGTCGCCGGTGGACTTTTCTTCCGTGATGCCATACGCGGAAGCGAGTCTACGGGTGCCGTTCAGAGACTGTCAAGCGAGCGAGCCGGTGCCACCGGTGTGGCCCGCGAACAACTAATTGACACGCCGGACGTCGACGAGTTCGCCTTCCCTGCCGAGCTCGACCGTGATCGGCAAGCCTTCCTTCACGGACGAGAGGGCCGCCGGCCGTTGCGCGAGGGGAATGGATTGTGCGCCTTCCGGTCCCTGCATGATCAGCGCGCTCTGCCCGTCCGACGCATAGGTCAGCGGGCCGGAGAGAAATCGGCGCGACGGAGTGGAGATCCCGTCTTGGTATAGATCGATGGCCACGTGCCGATCCTGGACCCATACCGACATTTCCTGTCCGACCTTGGCGTTGCGGACGCCGGTTTTTCCGCTGACGGTCACGATGCCCAACGGAGTCTTCAGAAACACATAGTTCGACTTCAGTTTCGAGACGGTGCCGTTCAAGAGGAGGCGCACTGAGGATGGCGTACGTGGCACCTGATTGACCTGAAGATCGTATTGCAGGTCGTGCAGGCCGCGAACCGTGCCGCTTCCATCGACCTCGATGGTAAACGGTTGCTCATTTGGGCGTCCGGCAATTTTCGCGGCCAACCCGCCGAGTGCGAAGGATTGTTCGCCGTCCGGCGTCCAGAGGGCCACGGCCTGTTTCTCGGGAGACGTGAAATTGGGCATGGCCGTCACATACCGGTGCACCAGTTTATCGACCCCCCGCTCACGGACATCAATCACCGTGGTGGTGCCATGGACCCAGAGCGTAATCTTCTGCGAGCTCTTGACGTCGCGCAGCGTCGTTTTGGAGCTGAGCGAGAGCGGCCCGATCGGGGTTTGTAGAAAGACGATGCCCGGCTTGGATCTCCAGATCGAACCGGACACTTGCAGCGAAGGAGAGACGGGCGCTGTGGCGATCATCTGGGGCGGTTCTGGCTCAACGGGAGTCGCTTCCGGCACCACCGAGTCGGCCGGCTCTTCGAGCGGCGGTGGTTCGATGAGCGGGGCGGCGGTTTCGGCCCAACCTGTTGCAGGCAGGCCGCTCACACAGAGCAGGGCACTCAAAGAGAACGATATGAATCGGAATCGTTGGTCGGAATTCACGAGAGTTACCATAATGTGTTTCGAATAGTGCGGTTGGGAATGGTTTCACGCCGAATGAGCGGGGGAGAAAGGGGCGGTCTCTCGCGAGCCACCGTTTCTGCCGGATCGTGCGTGGCGTCCAACGTCTCCTGTGCGAATAACATGCTGGTCGGCATGAGTCAAGTTGAAAGGCCTTCGTGACCTCGAGCGAAGCTAGTCTAAACGGGATGAGAGGCTGTCGCTCCGCGCGTTATTTTTTGCGGACCATCAAGCGAATGGGCGTGCCGGAAAAATGATATTCCTTCCGGATTTGATTCTCGAGAAAGCGGAGATAAGCCGGGGTCATGTTGTCGGGGTGCCCGACGAATAAGGCAAAGGCAGGTGGGCGTGTCGCCACTTGCGTCACAAAGGCGGATTTGCTCGCTTTGGCCGGTTTGCCCTTTCTGACCGGTAACGGATGTTCTTCCAGCAGTCCCTGGAAAAATTGATTCAGCGCGCCGGTGGGAACACGTTTGCAAAACGAGAAATACACCTGATCGATCAATGCGAAGAGGCCACGCAGGAAATCCTGCTCCAGCGCCGAGATAAAGAGTACCGGGGCCCACGCGAGGAAGGGGAAGCGGCGTTCGAGCTCGAGTTTATAGGCCTCGCGCGCGCCGACATCGTCGGTTTTGAGGTCCCACTTGTTGACGACGAGAATGCAGGCGCGTCCCTGTTTGAGAACGAGTCCCGCAATCTTGGTATCCTGCTCAGTCACGCCTTCTTCTGCGTCGAGCAGAAGGACCGCGAGATCTGACCGGCCGATGGCCCGGAGCGAGCGCGCCACGCTATACCCTTCGATGCCGCGTTCTACTCGGCCTCGTCGGCGGATACCGGCAGTATCGGTCAGGACGTATTGCCGATCCTTGAAGGTCGCAATCGAGTCTACCGGATCACGGGTCGTTCCAGGCACATTGCTGACGACCACCCGCGCTTCTCCGAGCACGGAATTGATCAAGGTGGATTTTCCGACATTGGGCCGACCGACGATGGCGATGCGCGGAATTTCCGTCGGGGTCTCTTCTCCCGGCGGCTCAACCATATGAGGAAACAGGTCGTCGAGCAATTCGGCGACGCCGATCCCGTGTTCGGCGGACAGGGGATACAGCTGCTCCTGGCCCAGGCGATAAAAGTCGGCGACGAGCGGATCGGCTTTCGGCGTATCGACCTTGTTGATCACATAAAACACCGGCTTTTCGGATCCGCGCAACGTCGCGACCACCTCTTCATCGGGCGGCGTGAGTCCGGCTCGAGCGTCGAGGACAAGGACCAGAATATCGGCCTCAGCGATGGCGAGTTGGGATTGTTGCCGGATCAACGACAGCATGCCCTCATGGGCCGTGGGGTCGAGTCCGCCGGTGTCGACTAAACGGAAATGGCGGTTGCGATATGTGGTATCGGCATAGTTGCGATCTCTGGTCACGCCGGGCACGTCATCGACGATGGCGGCTCGAGTGCCGAGAATGCGGTTGAATAGGGTCGATTTGCCCACATTGGGTCGTCCGATCAGGGCAATAATGGGTAGGCGACCGCCTTCAAGGGTGAAGAGGGGGGTCACCGGACCGCGAGCGGTTTTTGTGCGTGACATGGTGGGCGACGGTATCATAGAGATTTCAATGAACACAATGACTCGTCTTGTCCCGTCGGTCTCCGTTATACTGCCCCGATGCCATACCACCCCGCAAAAGCGACCCCTCAAGCTGTTGATTGGACCAGCATCGACGATGTTCTGCTCGACATGGACGGCACGCTGCTGGATCGCCATTTCGATAACTTTTTTTTCGAAGAAGAGCTGCCACGGCGATATGCGGCCAAACATGCGCTGGCATTCTCGGAAGCCCGGGATCGATTGATGACCATGTACCGCTCCGTGGAGGGCGAACTTGCCTGGACGGATCTGCACTATTGGACGGAGCGGGTACAGATCGATGTGGTCGCGATGCATCGTGAACTCGACCACATGATTGGATTTCTCCCGGATGCCGAGGCGTTTCTTCTGTCGTTACGGCGGCTGGGAAAACGGGTGACGATTCTTACCAACGCGCATCGGGCGGGCGTGGAGGTCAAAACCGCCAAGACGGGTCTGGACCGACAGGTCGATCGCATTGTGGACGCGTTCGAGGTGGGATGGCTCAAGATGCGCTCGGAATATTGGCCGACCTGCCGGGAGTTAGTCGGCTTCGATCCGTCGCGGGCCCTCTACATCGACGATGATGAGCAATGCCTGGCGGCGGCCGAACAATACGGCATCGGCCGGATCTTTCATCGCTCGAAGTCGAGCTCCCAAGCTTCGCCGGTTCCTTCCGCACGATTTCACTCCATCGAGAATTTTCAGTCGATCCTGCCCGGGTGATGCCCGGACCTGAATTCGGCGAGCCTGTGTGATTCGTCGAGTGGCTACTTGACGGAATCGAGCAGTTCGCGAAGCTTCTGGGCAAGCTCAGTCGGTAAAAACGGCTTTTGAATGAAGCCCGTTCCCGGTTCCGCGAGGAACGTCGGCAACACACTGCCTTCGGCATACCCTGACATAAACAACACCCGGAGGTGGGGCCATTGCTGGCGGAGGCGCTCGGCCAGCGCGGGGCCTGTCATCTGCGGCATGACGACGTCGGTGAGCAGAATATGGATGGGCGTCTTGGCTGCGGCCACCAGACGAAGCGCCTCCTGCCCGCTGGAGGCCTCGATCAAGGTATACCCGTAATCCGAGAGGGCGTGCGTGAGCAGCATCCGGACGGCCTGTTGATCCTCGACCAGGAGAATGGTTTCGCGGCCACAGTGGGGGCGTGAGGGGGCTGACGGTGCGGCAGCCAGGGGCGGAGCCTGGGCCAGCGGAAAATACATGTCGAAGGTGGCGCCTTCGCCGGGGTTGCTCTCGGCAAAGATAAATCCCTGGCTTTGTTTGACGATCCCATAGACCGTGGCCAGTCCCAGGCCGGTGCCTTTCCCCTCCTCCTTCGTGGTGAAGAACGGTTCGAAAATATGCGAGAGGGTCGTCCGGTCCATTCCCTCTCCCGAATCGCGAATCGAGAGGTGCACATACCGTCCCGGAAGCATCGCGGGATGGGGGACCGGCGTATCTGACGTCAAGGTGAGCGTCCGCGTCGCCATGGTCAGCGTCCCCCCTTGGGGCATGGCGTCCTTGGCGTTCACCGCCAAATTCAGCACGACCTGATCGATCTGTCCCCGGTCTGCGCGGATGATGCACGGCTGAGAGGTGAGGTCTCTCACGAGGGCGATATCCTCGCCGATCAATCGTTCAATCATGGAGCTGATGGACGACAGCGCCTCATTCAAATCGAAGACCTGGAATGTCAGGACCTGCCGACGGCTGAAGGCCAGGAGTTGCCTGGTGAGCGCAGCCGCCCTCTGCCCGGCGGTCAGAATTTCAGTCAGCGAGCGACGCAAGGGGTCTTCGGCGCGCACCTGTTCCAGCACCAGCGTGGCGCACCCGTTGATAACCGTGAGCAGATTGTTGAAATCGTGGGCGACGCCGCCGGCCAATCTGCCGATGCCTTCCATTTTATGGGCTTGCCGGAGCTGCTCTTCCAGTTGTTTGTGTTCTGTGACGTCGATGAAGAATCCGATGGACCCGGTGGTTTGGCCGCTGGGACCTTGCAGCAGCGTGCCCCACATGTTCACATCGATCATGGTCCCGTCTTTTCTCTGGCGAGAGAGTTCGAGATTGCGTGGCGCGCCGCCGTTCATGACAGAGGTCCACAACTCGTTCGAGGCCTGTTCCTGTCCTGCAGGCACATAGGGAAGTTCCTGTCCTAGAACTTCTTCTCTGGTCCATCCGAACAAGGCTGTGGCGGCGGCATTCCAGGTCGTCACGCGACCTGCTTGATCCAATTCGATCATCGCCAGCGGAGATTCTTCGATGATGGTCTGCAGATGTGCGGTCATGCGTCGCAATTCGCCCGTGCGTTCGCGGACGTGTTGTTCCAGTGACTCCTGCGCCTGGCGGCGGTCGGCCGCCTCCAGGGTCAGCGTGGCCATGGCGGCGAGGGAGGCGGCGAACGCTTCTTCTTCGCTGGTCCAGGTCTTGGGCGGGCCGGTATGTTCGAGGCACAGGACTCCGACCACGCGCCCATGGCGGCGAATGGGTGCGTCCAGCATGGAGACGATGCCGAGGGGCGCGAGATACGACGGGGTCAATTCGCTGGTGCGCGGATCAGTCTGGGCCGCATGGGCGGCCAGGGAATAGGGCTCCGTTTCGAGGGCGCGAAGATAGGCCGGATAGTCGTTGATGGAGAGCAGCGTTCCCTGCCGATGGCGGTTCGGAGTGACCTCGAACAAGTCTTGCAATACCAGGGTTGATTGCGTCCCATCGAAGAGCCAGATGCTGGCTCGTTCAACTGCGAACGTACCGGCGGCATGTTCGGTCATGACCGGAAACGCCTGTTGAGGGTGCCCGCTATGGATGGACGGATCTTCCGCCAGCTTGTGGAGGACGGTCTGCTGCGTGGCAAGTTGTCCCAACCGCTGCTGTTCGATTTCCTGTCGCTGTTTCTGATCCGTGATGTCTTCGGAAATCCCGAGGAGATACCGCGGTACGCCGGTGTGATCGTAGAGGGGAAGTTTCTTGGTATGCAGCCACCGCAGGCCATGATCCTTGGTTTGAATCGGTTCGGCGGGAATGTCCAACAGCGCTCCGCCGGTGAGCACTTCCCGATCCCTCGCAGTAAAGAACTCCGCCTGTTCACGAGGGAACAGGTCGAAGTCGTTTTTCCCCAGGAGCGCTTCCCGTGGCAGGCCGATGAGTTGCTCGCCGGCTTTATTGAATTGGGCGAAGCGCAGCTCCTTCGCGTCTTTCAAGAAGACCATATGGGGAATGTGTTCCACAATGGACTCCAGGAGCTGGCGCGTGTGGGTCAGGGCGTCTTCCATCCCTTTCCGTTCGGTGACGTTTTCGCACACGATCAGAATGTCGAACTGCCCGTTCGGATTGCGTACCGCTCGAGAGGCCTCGCGGACCCAGAGAGGAATGCCGCCCTTGCGGATTTTTCGAAACTCCCCGCGGAGGACGTCTCCGGGTCGGCCTAGACAGTTCGCAAAATGTTGCTGCATCGTCGAATGATCGTCGGCGTGAACAATCAATGAAATGGGCTGGCCGATCAACTCGTCGGCGCTGTAGCCCAATTCCGCAGCAGCGGTGGCGTTCACCGTGAGCAACATGCCTTTTGCGTCGACGGTCAACAGCATTTCCGGGCTGCTCTCAAACAGGGCCCGATACCGGTCCTGGCTGAAGCGCAAGGCTTCTTCGGTTTCCTTTCGAGCCGAGATATCGCGCATCACGGCTTGGAATCCGATGACCTCCTGGTCTCGCAGCAGTAACTGCACGTTTTGGCCCACCCACAACGTGTCATGCCCTTTGGTGAGCAGCGGGAATTCGTAGTAGGTGCTGGGAGTCTTCCGGAGAAACTGGCGGATATAAAAATGCTCCGTGCTGCGGCGGTGGTTCGGATGTACCAGATCCAGCGCGCGGTGCCCGAGCATTTCGGTCTCGTGATACCCCAGTAGGCGGATGACTGCGGGATTGATGAACGTAAACCGGCCGCTCCGGTCCGTTCGGTAAATGATGTCCTGCGCATACTCCATGATGAATCGGTAGTGCTCGCTATGCACATTCAAGAGCAGCGCCGTTTGCTCTCCGTCTTCCAGTTGCGACGCGAGCTGATCCACCAGTTGCGCGTTGTGATATTTCAGTCGAAGCGTTTCTACTACACTGTTGGATGTCCGGTAGGCCGTATAGACCATGAGCAGCGAAAACAGCAGTGTGCAGATCGCCATCGGGAGGGCTTGTTCATGGTTGAGCAGGAAGAAGCGCAGAATCAGTGGGGCCAAAGTCGGCACGGCGAAGGACAAAAACGCGTCGAATCGCGCTGCCAGGGTGGAGGATGCGCCTGCCGACACGCCTCCCAGCACGAACGCGAGGAAGACCTGATGAGACGGGGACGATTCGGGGAACAGTACGAGAGCTGTGCCGCCCCAGCCGAGGCCGGCCAATAGCGTTCCCGTCAGGAAGGCCCGGTCCCACCGTCGGATCGTCGCAGGCGTCGGCGAGGCGACAGTGAACGCGCGCGCCAACCCGTATCGACCGATCGACAAGAGTAGATGATACGCCAGCCAGGCGAGGAGCTGTTCGTGCGGCAGCACGTTCCAATTCACAAAGACCAGGGCGATAGCGCACCCGAGGCCGGCCACGAGGGCCGCGGGCATGGCTTGATAGAGTAGGGCTACCCGTTGGATGGCCAGACTGTTCTCTCTGGCCGAATCGATTGGTTCGATAGCGGAGGCCGGGGAGGTTGGTTTGTCAGGAAAGAGCTGCGAGGAAACCATCGGGATTACTCCCGGCCGCTAGACGCATCACTGCGAAAAAACACTTGCATAGGCGCAGTCTACAAAATTGCCGAGAGGGATACAATTTTCCTGTGACATCGGGCGTCCTACCCGGAACGGCTCTCAACGGAGGCTCTCCCGCGATACATTGTTCCGCCGATTCGAGGGACGCCGGGCAAGGTATACCGATCGAGCTGTTCCAGGCGAAAGCCGGCCTGAACAATAAGCTGATCGATGCGTCGATTGAGGTTGCACCCGCAGGCCACGATCTGCTGCAGCGGGTTGAGCCGGTCCTGCCAACGGGCAACCGACGGGTCGTCGCTTCGGCCGTGCTCAAGGAACAGGAAGCTGCCCTCCGGTTTCAGGACTCGCCGGACTTCGCGCAAGGCCGCAGCAGGATCCGGAATCGTACAGAGGGTGAAGGTGCTGACGGCGCAATCAAACAGGCCCGCGGCATAGGGCAACACCTCTGCGCTCAGGTGCTGTATATGGACAGGAAAGGGGGCGCTGGCCACTCGTCGGGCGACGCGGTCAGGCAACGGCGTCGCGGGCTCCACGGTATGCAAGGCTGTGATGGTCGACGGGTAGTGCGGCAGGTTCAGCCCGGTCCCAAAGCCGATCTCCAATACCAGTCCTTGAGCGGAAGCCAAGATCACGCGGCGTTCGCTTTGGAAGCGCTCTCCGCGGAGCACCCAATCCATGAGCCGGGGGAACATATAGCTGGCGTACAGACTCACGTGGCACTCCTCGCCGGGCGAGTGGGCGCGGCTGGTGTCGTTCGCGCCGTCGTCCTGCTGGGTATTTGAGCAGGAGTAGCGCTGAGGATCAAGCGAGGTGGCAGCGCCGCTGGAGAATCTCTTTCTCCTGCTGCGTCCTTGTTGCCGCGTATCGCGTATGCTAGAGTCGTCCGTTCTTCAGTCGAGTGCCATCAACGCGTCACCAATGATTTCATACGATGAGCAAATCCTACGATCACCAGGCTCTTGAATCGAAATGGCAGGCCTATTGGGAGACCCACCGCCCGTTCCGGGCGTCGGACGACTCTTCAAAGCCCAAGTTCTACTGCCTGGACATGTTTCCCTATCCGTCCGGGTCCGGTCTGCATGTCGGGCACTTGGAAGGGTACACCGCGACCGATATTGTCTCCCGCTATAAACGCATGCGCGGCTTTAACGTCCTGCATCCGATGGGATGGGACGCGTTCGGATTGCCGGCCGAACAATATGCCGTGAAAACCGGGGTCCATCCCGCCATCACGACGGCGCAAAATATCGCGACCTTCAAGCGGCAGATGAAACGCGTCGGGCTCTCGTACGATTGGGAGCGCGAACTCAGCACGACCGATCAGGACTACTATCGGTGGACGCAGTGGATTTTCCTGAAACTGTTCGAGCGGGGTCTGGCCTACGTGGCGGAGGTCCCCGTCAATTGGTGTCCGGCGTTGTCGACGGTGTTGGCCAACGAGGAAATCATCGATGGCAAAAGCGAGGTCGGCGGGTTCGACGTCATCCGCAAGCCCATGCGGCAATGGGTGTTGAAGATCACGGCCTATGCCGAGCGGCTGCTCGATGAGTTGAGTCTGGTCGAATGGCCGACCAGCACGCTGGAAATGCAGAAAAACTGGATCGGCCGCTCGATCGGCGCCGAAGTCGATTTTGCTCTGGCCGATACGACCGGAAATCTGCGGGTCTTCACGACCAGGCCCGATACGCTGTTCGGGGCGACCTATATGGTCGTGGCACCTGAGCATCCGCTTGTCGATGTGGTGACGAGCCCTTCGCAGCGGGCGCAGGTGAGGGACTATCGCGACGCGGCGGCGCGGAAGAGCGACCTGCAACGCCAAGAGCTGGATAAGGTCAAAACCGGCGTCTTTACGGGTGGCTATGCCATCAATCCCGTGAACCAGGAGCGCCTGCCGATCTGGATCGCCGATTATGTGCTCATGAGTTATGGCACCGGCGCGATTATGGCGGTGCCCGCTCATGACGAGCGCGACTGGGCCTTTGCCACGCAATATCACCTCCCGATCCGCGAAGTGATTCAGGGCGGCCAGGTTGAGAAGGCGGCATTCGTCGAGACGGATCGAGGTCGTGTGATCAACTCAACCTCGGCGGACGGATCCTGTTCGCTCGACGGGTTGTTGCCCAGCGAGGCGATCCCAAAGATGACCGCCTGGCTCGAAACCCACGGCAAGGGGAAGAAAACCATCAACTACAAACTGCGGGACTGGCTCTTCGCCCGCCAGCGGTACTGGGGAGAACCGTTTCCCATTGTCTGGGTTGACGGCGAGCCCCGGCCATTGCCGGAAGAACAGTTGCCGCTTCCGTTGCCCGAGACCAGTAACTTCAAACCCTCCGGTAGCGGAGAAAGCCCGTTAGCCAATCTCGAAGAGTGGTTGAGCACGACCGACCCAGCCTCCGGCAAAGCGGCAAGGCGCGAGACGAATACCATGCCGCAATGGGCCGGCTCCTGCTGGTATTACCTGCGGTTTATCGATCCCAAAAACACCCGGCAGCTGGTTGATCCGGCGAAAGAGCAGTATTGGATGCCGGTGGATTTGTATATCGGCGGCAGCGAGCACGCGGTGCTCCATCTGCTCTATAGCCGTTTTTGGCATAAGGTCTTGTTTGATGCGGGCGTGGTCAGCACGCCGGAGCCGTTCAAGAAGTTGGTGCATCAGGGCATCGTGCTGGGGGAAGACAATCAGAAGATGTCGAAGTCGCGCGGGAACGTGGTCAATCCGGATGAGATGATTGACCAGTTCGGGGCCGATGCGGTGCGCTTGTATGAAATGTTCATGGGGCCGCTGGAATCGATGAAGCCCTGGAGCACGCGCGGCGTGGAAGGCATCACGCGTTTTCTCGACCGGGTCTGGCGACTCGTGGTCGGTGAACATGGCGCCGTGAGTTCCGCGGTGACGGACCAGGAGCCGACGGCCGAGCAGTTGCGACTGCTCCACTTTACGATTAAGAAGGTCACCGACGATATCGAGGCCTTGCGATTCAACACCGCCATCTCGCAGATGATGGTGTTTACGAATGATATGACCAAGCTGGATCAGCGGCCGAGACGGCTGTTGGAACCCTTCGTCTTACTGCTGCTGCCCTTTGCACCGCATCTCAGCGAGGAACTCTGGGAACGCCTTGGTCATCAGCCGAGTGCCGGCCAGCAAGCCTGGCCCCGGTTCGATCCGGCCTTGGTAGTCAGCGATCGACTGACGATCCCGGTCCAGGTCAACGGCAAGTTGCGTGGAAAGCTGGAGGTTGAGGCCGGTGCCTCACGTGAGCAGCTGGAGCCGCTGGCCAAAAAAGAAGTCGCCGAATGGCTGCAGGGGAAAGAGCCGAAGAAGGTGATTTACGTCGAGAAGAAGTTGATTAATTTCGTGGTGTGAGGCCATGCCCCGGTACCTGTTGTGTGTGTTGTGCCTGTGCGCGATGAACCTCGGCGCTTGCGGCTATCAATTCCGGGTGCAGGGCGCCGGCCCCACGATCGGCGGCGCGCCGGAGACAACCGCAAAGCGGTCGCCAGCGCCAAGACTGGCCATTCTTCCTATCGCCAATAGCACCTACGAGCCGAACTTCGAGGTCAAGCTGGCCAATTATTTGCGCCGGGAGTTTTCTGCGGGCGCGGGCGCGGAAATTGTCGGTCCCTCTGCCGGTGCGGACTTGTACCTGTCCGGCCAGATCATGCAAATTCTGCTGCCGACCTTGAGTTTCGATCAGACCACGACGTTTGAAAGCCGGGTCGAGATGCTGGTGAGTGTGCGGATTGAGGACGCCAAAACCAAACGGCTGGTCTGGTCTCAGGTCGCGAAGGGTACCTCAGAGTTTTTTCTGACGCAAGATCTGCAATTTAACCGCGTGCTGCAGAACCGGGCGTTGGAACAGGCGGGTCGCTTCGTGGCGGAGGA